>DHCMC07803__coassemble_732_pt1 | contig 32194 bp, 21 predicted proteins | sample DHCMC07803__metabat2_low_PE_003 | metagenome-assembled genome bin DHCMC07803
CCGGAGGAGCCTGGGACTGGCGGCGTAGCCGGTCCAAAGAAATGTCCGCACCCTCTACCGTCAAGATTCTTGCGCACTTTCCGACAGCCCCATAGGCCCGCCATCCGGTGCGGCTCCTCGTCCGGCAGCGTCACGTCCAGATGGCACCTCGAGCCCACTCGCTCTCCGCGACGTGCTTGAGCCGGGCGGTTGCGAGCATTAGCGCGCTCCTGCCGTCCGGGAAGGTCCGACAGCCCGCGTTCGTCTGCGGATTTCCCGTTTGATACGCTCGATGGCGTTGTTGGTGCGGAGCCTGCGCCAGTGGGCGGCGGGGAACCTCGTGTAGGCCAGCATCTCGGCATGGCCCTCGCGGACGACCCTGGCCGCCTCACCGAGCTTCATGGACTCCAATCTTCGGCGACCTCGGCGGCCTTCCTCTCCGACGTCTCGTGCGACTCCATCGCGTGGATCGCCTTGAGCATGGCGGCGACCCTCGTGCGCCTGGACTTGGGCACCTTCGACAGCACGTTGCGGTAGAAGTGCACCGTGCACCTCTGGTACGCCGCCCCGGGGAACACATCGGCGATCGAGCCGACCATCCCGGCGGCCTTGTCGCCGGTGAACATGCGCACGCCGCGCAGGCCGCGGGACTTGAGCCACGAGAGGAACTCGCGCCAGCATCCCGCCGACTCCGTGAAGCCCTCGGCCGCGCATATGACCTCGCGGTCGCCATCGTCGTCGGCGCCGATGGCGACCGTCACCGCCACGTTCTCGCAGGAGCCTCCCCAGCTGCGCTTCAGTTAGACGCCGTCGACGCGGGCGTAGGGGTAGGCGCGCTCAAGCGGCCTGTTGCCCGCTCCTCAATCGACGCGAACGCCTTATCGTTGAAGTTGGAGACGGTCGCGGACGACACGCCGGTACTCCAGAGAATCTCGCTCACGTCCTCGATTCTCCCGGTGGATACCCCTGCGAGGTACATCTCGATCATAGCCTCCTCGACCGAGGTCTCCCTGCGCCGGTAGCGCTCGATGATGGCGGTGGTGAACCTCACTCCCTTGAGCTTGGGCATGCGCAGGGCAACCTCGCCGGAAGTCGTCGTGAGCTTGCGCTCGTAGTGGCCGGCGCGGTACGCCTCGCGGTCGGCGCCCTCTCGTAGCGCTCCGCGCCGACGAGGTCGCCGGCCTCCTTCTAGAGCAGGCCGTTAAGTGTGTCCTCGACGATCATCCTCACCAGCTCGCTCAGGTCGCTCTTCAGGAGCTCCTCGTTCAATGCTTCGATGGGCTCGGGCACGGTCTACCCCCAGCATGTTTCTTGTCTCGACAGCTCGAATCATACCGGGGCGGGCCGTGCCCTTCCTTCCTATCTGGACGCTATGCCGTTGTCAAAGTGCGCAAGAAATTGTACGTTACCGAAACCGTGGCGGTGCCGTCGTTTCGAATCGATGGCGCCATCCTGGTTGACCGACGCTTCCGAATTGGACAATGGTTCAGGCAAAAGATACCCTGCTCAATTGCCGATATTGCTGTAATACCCTTTTTCAGCAGATGGAATGATGCATGCGACGTCTTCGATGCTTCTAGTTCGTCTAATGAGGCTTTGAGGCCAAGGACCGTGGTGTCGATGAAAATGCTCAGATTCGCTTCTGCGACGATCGCCGTGTAGCAGCCACCCATCTACGAAGCGGCGACAATCTTCTTTGTTTCCGATATATCCCCAGCGGTCCGCAATCAGATTCAAATTTATATACCTGAAAGTCAGGGGCACTTCCACGTGCGAGCAGGAATTCAGCAGGTCAATCGGATTAATCGGTTTTAGAGGTTCGGTAATTCTGAAAGCAGTCAAAAGAAAAGTATTCTGACCTGAGAGATTGTCTCTGAATAACACCGGGGGCACCTCGATCCGATATCGTTCTCCATCGATTGTCAGGAAGTGTGAATGAGAAAAGGGGCCTGAGTATAATCCTTTCCCGTGATTGAAGCGCCGTTCCCAAAGAAGTAGGCGAAACTCATTTTCTATCGGAGAAGTATTCTCCCTCATCACCCTATTAAAAAGGGTGGGAATTATTCTTTGATAGGTCTTGATTAACCGTATTGATTCATGTCTCGATATCATTCCAGATAGTTCATCGTCTAATGCGGGAGCTAGCCAAGGGTTTTTAATTAGCGTCTCTGAGGGGTCAATTTGATCTGCCTCGCTGACATAGTCCAGCATTGTTCCGGAAATAATATATTTCTTATTGTGGCCGACAAGATAATGTCCGAATTGGTAGTGCGGTGCCAGAAAAGCGTAATACCCGTTATCGTCCTGATCATCAAGCCATAAAAACGTCAGCTCCTTGTCAACTGCATGTGTGAATGTCATATATATTCCTGCAATCATGGGGTTGCAGAGTGCTCGAACTAAAGGACGATGGGATTTGTCAATCAGGGGATTATTTGGAAAGGCAACGTGGTACCGGCCCATGGTCTCTCTGGCAAACAACTCCTCGTAGTAGTCTACATACGTGTACCCTCCTTGTGATTTTGCGAAGAGGCAGCTTAGTAAATCGCGGCACCCGAGTATGCCGCGATTGACCTGGAGAGCATGATCTTTCTTGTCGAAGCGACGTATTAGTAGAGCGGGTGCTTCCTTTGGAGAATCGGATGACATAATACCTCCTACCGCAACAAGGAGCTTTCAAAAGACCACGGGGCCATCCTTGATGATAGAGGGTAGATATTACAAGCATAGAAAAGTCTATAAGGTAAGTGAGCAGCTGCGCGCTTCAGCACATCTGATATTGCGATTCGGCACCGTCTGACTTGGTGCCCGCTACCGCCTTTCGGCACCGCCGTTATTCCCATTCGGGTGGCTCTGAGGCGAGCAAATACTCAGGGGTGGAAATGCCTCATTTAAGCGCATGGGGAAATAGCGGGGTAGAGACGCCTTGGCTGCGAGGTTAAATGCGGCAACATCTGCCATTGCACTCGCCGCTCGCTTTAGACCTTACCTCCGTTGTTGTCCATCGTGAGGGTAGCTGATGCCGAAGTCTAAGGACGTGCTGTTTCGCGTGACGATGATTCCCGGTTCTAGGCATTCGCGCAAATCGATATCTGAGATGCCTGCACCCCGAAAGAATCCATCGATGGCGCTCTGTGTGCTTCGTCGAAGATGCGGTGGAATGACAACCTTCTCAGTGTCCCACTTGTTGATAATGAGAGCTCTTTCCCCGGCCCCTTCGTCAAGCCAGTTCGCGATGGTTCGCCACCATGTCATATCGGTGGTTCCCATTGCCATGCCGAATACGCAAACGATGCTTGATTGATGAATCAATTCCAGCGCAGTCTCATCCGCCAGATCTTCTCTTTCAACGTTAAGCCGTGGCTTCACCAGCATATCTAGAACGTTTTGATCGTCCTTGTACTCTGCAACGGTTATCTGAGACGCGTTATCGACCCCGGTGATGATTCCGTGCTCCTCGACCACGCTTCCGTGCAGATGCAGGATATCTGGATTGATCCTTCTTCCGTAAGGCGACCCGCCTACCATGACTGACTGATTTGCTTTACCTGACTGAACGGTGTTTTCCAGAAGACGATTGAGCAGCGTTGTGTAATTAAAACTGATGATATTGATATTCCAGTTTTCCCTGCAGCGGTCTTTCAGGATGGTATCGAGCCGCCTCTGCTGCTCCTTGGTCATACCGTCTTTCATAAGAGAGGTGAATCCTCGGCGGAAGCGGTCTCCAGCGTTCGATGGAAGTTCCAGGCCGTCGATGTTTTGATTGACATCGGTGATGTATGCGTAGAGAAAGGTGCCAAAGAACTCGATGGCCTCGATATAGTCTTGCGCTGTGCTACCTGCTCTCCGACAGGTTTCGGCAAGACTGGTGCCAAGTGCAAGTTCAAAGTCGCCCCATGAGTCATAGTCATGCTTTATCGCTGAGCAGATGAGGCCTTCAGTGCCGACAGGGGCGGCATGATTTTCGAAAGCGCTGCCCGTCGGCTTGTTGCCATATTTCTCTAGGAAGGTATTGACGATGTCCATAGGTTTGGTCGGAAGTTTGGCTTGCAGATCAAAACCGTTTCCAATGAGATAGGTGATGTTCATTGAGGACCCCTTCATTGCTTATGGTTTATCGAGTGCACTATAGCAAATAGAGCCGGCATAGTTATCAACATGTTGAGTCAGTTCGTGAGTGACAACACTATATATTGTGTTCATCAAAGATGATCCTGTAGTCTTTTGCGGATACTGCAGGTCGCTTGAGGGCCAAATCTTGTGTTGCGGATAATTGGGTGACGTAATGAGAGCAATCGATGGGCCGGTTGCTGGATGTTGCGGCTGGGGACGGTCGTTAACAGCTGCCCTGAGGCTTACAACTAAAGAAAAAAAAGCCGTTTTTCCGAACGTTCGGCGGTAAGATAGGCGTCCCGTTATCTGCTGTTCGATTGGAGGTCGACCGTTGTCGTCGTGCGACCGCAACAACCCGAAAGACCGTCCATGGCTGACTCCGGCGGAGCAGGTCGCCCATCTGAAGCTCAAAGGCGTCAGGTTCGAGCTGATGTCGGAAGCGGAGGCGACTGATTATCTGAAACGAAACAGCAACTATTTTCGACTTCGTGCATATCGCACCGGTTTCTCGAAGGTCGAGGAGGGTTCGCGTGCCGGTCAATATGCCAACCTCGATTTCAAGATGCTCGTCGACCTATCGGTGATTGATATGCTCCTCCGATACGAGATGCTTCCGCTCACGCTCGACATCGAGCATTTCGTGAAGGTAAGGCTTCTCAATGAGATCGAGCGCCAAGGGGAAGACGGCTACGCGATTGTTCGAGATTTCATCTCGTCATATAACAACACTTGTTCTGATGGAACGGTTTCGAATCGCGTATGCGATGAGATAGCGCGCGGTTCAAGCAGTCCGTACCTCGCCGACCTTATTCATCGGTATAAACCTGGATACGAGTTTCCCGCTTGGTCGTTCGTCGAGGTCATCACATTTGGAACCTTCCTGTACTTCTACAGGTTCTGCGCAGATCGATTTGATGACAGGGACCTTCGCGTCGAGTTCTATCTTCTGCAGTCCGTGAAGAGCCTCAGGAACGCATGCGCCCATAACAACTGCATCTTGAACAACTTGGTTGCCGGTGATCCGATGTACAGACCGTGTCATGCGGTAACGCAGGAGCTCGGCAAGGTTCCGGGGATCGGCTCGGAGATGCGGGGGAGCAAGATGAGCAACGACCGGCTCCAGCAGATAACGACCGTGCTGTACACGCACCGCCTGGTGGCATCGGACGGCGTCTCTCGGCATCGGGCGCAAAGCCTTTCAGTGTTCCTCGATCGGATGAACAGGCATCCCGAATACTATGCGGGTAACTGCCAGGTGCTCTCAAGTTTTGATTACCTCACCAAGGTGATCAATGCCTGGTTTCCTTTGGAAGCTTGATGGAACGAGGAGAGGCTCTGCTCGCCCACCATCGTCATCGGGCTTCATAGGGTACAATGCAGCTACAACAAAAAGCGGCCGATCGGTCTTTTCGATTCGGCTCGTTTTGCAAGGGGGGGTCTCGAAAGGGAAACCCCCTAGTTTTTTTATCGGGCCTTCGCGCATGCATCTCACTATCGTCGGCAAACCTGGAAAGATAGTGTTTTCGGCACAGGGTGTTGTCGGGGGAGCGACGCTGGCGAGCGTGTTCGGCGGACCTTGTCAGCTGGCGTGTTTGGGTGGCGGTCGGATGCTGCACGTCGTGCGGTCGGCATCCTGTTCGGACCTGCGGGATTTCCGACAAGGCGGCTCCGATATACCTGGTGATGCGCGCGTCGCGCGCGATGAGCTAGGAGGGAGCGACGTATGGACGGACGGGATGACAAACGCGGTATCCGGCTTCCGGCCGATGTGCATCGAGGTTTGCTTGCCGGACTCAGCGAAGAGGAACGACGGTTGGCGGTCGAGGCGCACGAGGAAGAAAAGGAAGGGAAGCCGTATAGGGAGACCTATCCGCGTATCGGGGATCCGTGGCGTCGACTCCCTTATGGCGTCAGGAGCGTGCAGGCGGTGCCCAAGGCGCGCCTCGAGGACTGCCTGAACTGCGCGAACAAACAGGTCTCGGTCGGCCTGCTGCGGGCCATGGGCGTCCGCGGTGTCGGCAGCCTGCGCAAGCAGCAGGTCGTCGACCGTGTCGTGGCGGAGATGGATCGGCTTCCCGCCGCCCTCGAGTCGATGCTGACGAGCTGCTGTGCGTCGGACCTCGCCGCCTTCATGAGGCTGCTGGACAGGCCGGGCGCCGCCTTCCGATTCACCGAGGAGGACGGCGTCGCCGAGAGCGACCTGGCCCCGTTCGAGCCGCTCATCTGGGTGTTCGCCTGCGACAAGGCCTATCACGCGCTCATACCCCGGGAGGTCGCGGAGGCGGCGCGAAAGATCGATGTTGAGAAGATCGAGAGGGCGCGCGCCCGCGTCTGGCAGGTTCCTGCCGCCGTGAACGCTCTCAGGGAGCTCTACGGCGTCGCTCCCGTGTCGGAGGTCGCGGCGTGCTGCAACGAGCTGTTCGGCTTCGAGCCGGAGCTCCGGGAGGTCCTCGATGCCCTGGATGGCCGTCCGCGCGAGTATCGCATGTGGGGGTGTTACACGATAAGTTACGATTGCTGGCCAGATGACCGCCCATCCCCGGAGGGCTTCGTGGTCCACGGGCAGATTTCCGATGCGCGCGCGGACGAGCTCGCCGAGAGGCGGGCGTCGCATCAGGGGATGATCGCACCGTGCGCGGAACGGGCGCCGTGGACGGCCGACGGATCGGAGGTGCTCGATTACGACACCTGTCGCCGTGCGGAGCTCCGGGCGCGCGACTCCTATATCAATCGGCTGATTGCCAAGCGGGCGCACGGGCTCCCGCGCAGGCCGCTCAGCCCGGAGATGGGCGAGGGCGGCCTCTTGGGATGGATGTACAGCCTTCCCGAGGCGGTCGCCCTGCGGGATTGGCTGGACGAGCACGTTCCCGACGGCCAGGACGACTTCGAATACGCGGACAACGTGCTGGGATCCCTCATCCGGATGCGGCATGCTTTTCCCGAAGGGCGCCAGCTTCTGCGGGCCGCTGAGGAGAAGCGCCTGTTCGACCACACCTTCGACAAGCGCGAGCTGATCGGGCTGCTGGCGGATCTGGAGGATGCCCTGCCCAGCTGGGCGCTCAACGGCTGGTCTTCCCGCGAGATGCGGAAGCGCATGGAGGACGAGGCCGACGCGGCACCGGAGCGGGAGGGGGAGCCCGAGGCGGCGTAGCGTGCGCCGAGGGGATGCCGGCTGCAGTCCGGGGAGAGACTGCGGCCGGCGCTGCATTGCGCGACGAGGGTTTCGGCTTCAGCTGTCGGGCCGGTTGCGGCCGGCATTGGGCTGCGATGGCTCCGGTGTCGGCTTCAGGTATCGGGGCGATTTCGGCCGGCACCGGGCCCGAGGTGGTGACGGTGCCGGATAGGAGGGTCTGTGACGTCGGCGCGGGAAGCGGGGCGGCATCGGTCGGTGATGTCTTCTGAGGTGGGGTGACGGGACGGCCCCACGAAGCGCGGGGAAGGCGTATCGTATCGGAGAGGGCGCTCGGCTTCCGGCGTCGCATCGTCAGGCTTGTTTCCGCGAGGGGGTTCCCATGTCCGAGGCCTTCGAGCCCAGGAGCATCATCGTCACCGGCGGCTGCGGCTTCATCGGGTCCAACTTCGTGCGCCACGTCGTGCGCGAGCACCCGGGCGTCCGCGTGACCGTGCTGGACAAGCTGACCTACGCCGGCAACCCCGAGAACATCGCCGGCCTGCCCGCCGACAGGGTGGAGCTGGTGGTGGGCGACGTCTGCGACGTCGGCCTGCTGGACCGCCTGGTGCCCGGGCACGACGCCGTCGTGCACTACGCGGCGGAGAGCCACAACGACAACTCCATCGCCGACCCGGGGCCGTTCCTGCGCACCAACGTCGAGGGGACGTTCCGCCTGCTGGAGGCGTGCAGGAATCACGGCGTGCGCTACCACCATGTGAGCACCGACGAGGTCTACGGCGACCTGGCGCTCGACGACCCGGCCCGCTTCACCGAGGAGACCCCGTACCGGCCGAGCAGCCCCTACAGCTCCACCAAGGCTGCCTCCGACATGCTCGTGCGCGCCTGGGTGCGCACCTACGGCCTGCGCGCCACCATCTCCAACTGCTCCAACAACTACGGCCCCTACCAGCACGTGGAGAAGTTTATCCCCCGGCAGGTCACCAACCTCATCGACGGGGTGCGCCCCAGGCTATACGGCGACGGGAGAAACGTCCGCGACTGGATCCACGCCGAGGACCACAGCTCCGCCGTGTGGGAGATCCTCACCCGCGGGCGCATAGGCGAGACTTATCTCATCGGCGCGGACGGCGAGCGCTCCAACATCGACGTGCTCCGCGCGATCCTGCGTGCCTTCGGCCGTCCTGAGGACGATTTCGATTGGGTGCGCGACCGCCCCGGCCACGACCGCCGCTACGCCATCGACGCCACGAAGCTCCGGCGCGAGCTGGGCTGGGAACCCCGGCGCACCGACTTCGCGGCCGGCCTCGCCGAGACCATCGAGTGGTACCGCGACAACGAGGCTTGGTGGCGCCCCGCCAAGGGGGCCACCGAGGCGCGCTACCGCGCGCAGGGGATGTAGAGCGGGTCGCTATCGCCAGAAAGTTGGCGATCTGTTAAGTCTCTAGTTGCAAAAGCTGGCGTGTTAGCGGCGTCTGCGGGTCCCAATAAACCGGATTATCGCTGCCACCACTGCGCAAAGAAGACCGGCTGATGCTACCAGGGCTATCACAGCGTAGGCATTATCGCCGGTGCTGGCGAGCTTGCCGTCAGTCTTCGGTGATTCGTCGGCGGTGTTGACAGACTCGTTTGTATTGTCCCCGGGCGTGTTGTCGGGAGTCGCGTCATCGGTGGTCCCACCGGGCTCGGTGTCCGGGTCGTCGGGTGTCGGCTCGCCCGGTTCATCCGGCGTCTCTTCTTGCGTCCCATATGCGCGCAGTACGAACGTCACGGGCTCGTGGGGCTCGGTAAAGGCGGGTTCGGCCGAGCCGTCGCGCAGGTAGAAGCTCCTGACCTCGTACTGGGGGTCGGCCGTGTACAGGGGATTGCCGTACTCGTCCACGTTCTCGTCGACGCCGATGGTCGCAGGTCCGTCCTGAGAGGTTAGCTCCAGAGCGATGGCACCGTATCCTGCGGGCAGCGAGGCCTCCTGGTCGAGCTCGACCGTCGTGTATCCGGCGTGAACGACGGTGCCCTCGGCCAGGAGGACGGCCTGCGAGGAGTCGGCGATGGGCGTCAGGCTGTCGTCCACGGGATAGTACAGAATGCGAAAGTGTGCGCCCTTCGAGGTGGTCATGAACATCGCCTCGGTCAGCTGCTCGCCTTCGGCGAGCTCGTACACGTTGGCGCACGAGAGGGCGGAGCAGTCCTCCGAAGCCTCATCGTACGTGATGGCCACTGCGCCATCGGAGTCGAGCGCGTGGACGGTGCGCTGGGATACGGGCCGTGCCCCCGCTATCGCATAGCTGGGGTTGTGCGGGTCGCTTTGCAGGACGACGCCATCCTCGTACGAGATCCATATATAGGGCGCGATCTCTCCGTCCGCGAGCTCGCTGTTCTTCACGAGCCATGCGCCGTCCTGCTGAGGAAGCTCGCCCTCCTGGGTAATGAAGTTCTCCTTGGGATAGGCGTCGTCCCATCCGACGATGCAGATGGCGTGGTTGGCGTAGCTCTCCGCGAACGTCGGCGACCACAGCGCGGCGGTCTCGGGATTGTACAGGTCAAGCGACAGGTCGCAGCTGGTGGCGACGCCGCCGTACGCCATGATGGCGTCCTTTACCTCGTCGATCGACGTCCCGTCGAGATAGGCGATGTCAGTGACCTCCAGCGCGTTCAGCGCACTGGAGAGATTCTCCGGAGGCGTCTCTTCGTAGTAGGAACCAAAGGGGTCCGAGTCGTCCCCGCGGTAGTACGGTATGTCCGATTCGAGCTTGGGCCCCTTTCCGGACATGAAGTACCCGATCATCATGTCGGCGTACCCCGACTCGTCGCGGGTGCCCCACTTGGACATCCATCCGTAGGCGGGGGAGATGCCGGCGCTCTCCTTGGCAGCGTTCAGGATGGCCCAGGGGACGGCCTCTTCCGACAGGTCGATGCTCGCGTCGGCGAGCCCGTTGGTGACCGCATAGGACTCCAGCGCCGCCATGCCGGCGAACGCCCAGCACATGCCCCACGGGGCCTGGTCGCGGGCATCCGATATCAGTCCGAGCTCGCGGGGGTCGTATGACGACGGCGCGGCGAACGCGTACACGGGCGTCACAGCCGTCTCCACGGCGAGCAGGATCGCTAAGATCGCTGCGAACAGGGCTCGCGGCATGCCGCGGATCAGACGGTTCTTCTGCGACCGTACGATCGCACCCCGTAAGGAAGGGACATTCGCTTTCGGCGCAAAGGGGGAGCGGGTGCTGCGGTAGCGGAATTGCATGAGACTCCTCGTGGTACGGGTCCGTATCGGGGGGGGGGGCGCACGGCGCGCAAGATGGGTGCGGCCGTTGCGAGAACCAATCTGTTCAGTATCTCCCAGCATACTTCAAATGTGTGCGCAGGGCATCGTCAGGCCAGCTCGATTGCGAGAGCGTCCGGGGCGCAGCCGCAGGTTTGGCATCGCGCCCGTCGTGCATGCGGAGTGTGCGGTGCCAGGGCGCCCGGGCCGCGATTCCGATCGAGGCCACAGGGTCAGGCCTCTTTTGCTGCCCTTTGCATAAGGGTTTTACTCTGAATGTGCAGCGCTGCCCGAGCGGACGGAACGGCTCGCAGGTATCCTTACGGTCCATATGTTGTCCGCCCGGGGTTCGTCCTGTCGGGCTGATGGGGCATAAGAGCCCATATGGCTCGACGTGCCCGAATAGGAGGAAATCAGATGATATTCCGCAGCCGTGGACCCAAGGCGTTCATCATCGTTATGGCGGTTTTTCTCATCGTATACATCGTGGTCATGTTCGCCACGGGCGGTCAGGGCGTCGAGGGACACTGGAGCATTGAGTTCTAGGATTGCGCCCATCGATAGAGTCGGTTTTCGCCATGGCGTGCCACTTGGATGCACGGGGTGCGCCGCTTCGGATTGCACGGATACTGTCTCATTTGAGTGGCCTGTGAGCCGAGGCGCTACAATGGTGCATGCCGGCTGGCGCAGACCAGCCTGCGGGGCGGCGTGACGCTGCCCGCGATGTAACCGAGTCCGAAAGGATTCCCATGAAGTACTTCGGAACCGACGGCTTCCGTGGCGAGGCCAACGTCGGCCTCACGGTGGACCACGCCTTCAAGATTGGCCGCTACGTGGGCTGGTACTACGGCGCGCGCCAGGAGCGCAAGGCCCGCGTGGTGGTGGGCAAGGACACCCGCCGCTCCAGCTACATGTTCGAGTCCGCGCTGGTCGCGGGCCTCGTGGCCTCGGGCGCCGACGCCTACATGCTGCACGTCATCCCCACGCCCGGCGTGGCGTACGAGACGGTCGACGGCCGCTTCGACTGCGGCATCATGATCTCCGCCTCGCACAACCCCTACACCGACAACGGCATCAAGCTCGTCAACGGCGAGGGCTTCAAGATGGACGAGGACGTGCTCGAGCTCATCGAGGACTACATCGACGGCAAGTGCGAGGTGCCGCTGGCCACCGGCGACGAGATCGGCGCCACCGTGGACTACATGCAGGGCCGCAACCGCTACATCGCCTTCCTGATCTCCAGCGCCAACTTCTCGCTGCAAGGCGTGAAGGTCGGCCTGGACTGCGCCAACGGGTCCGCGTCGTCGGTCGCCAAGCCGGTGTTCGACGCGCTGGGCGCCGACGTCCGCGTCATCAACAACAGCCCCGACGGCTTCAACATCAACGTGGACTGCGGTTCCACCCACATCGACCGCCTGCGCCGCCACGTGGTCGAGCAGGGTCTGGACGTGGGCTTCGCCTACGACGGCGACGCGGACCGCTGCATCGCGGTCGACGAGCGCGGCAACGTGGTCGACGGCGACCTCATCCTCTACGCGTGCGGCGTGTACCTGAACAAGCACGGCCGCCTCACCGGCGGCACCGTGGTGCCCACCGTCATGAGCAACTACGGGCTGTTCAAGGCCTTCGACGAGGCGAGCCTGTCCTACGAGACCACCGCGGTGGGCGACAAGAACGTCTACGCCTGCATGCGCGCGAACGGCTACAGCCTGGGCGGCGAGCAGTCCGGCCACATCATCTTCGGCGACATCGAGTGCACGGGCGACGGCATCATGACGAGTCTGCGCGTCATGGAGGTGCTGCGCGCCGAGCGCGAGACCCTCTCCCAGCTGTGCGCCCCGGTGAAGCTCTATCCCCAGCTGCTCACCAACGTGCGCGTGACCGACAAGGACGCCGCCATGACCGATGAGGCGGTGCTCGCGTCGGTGAGGGAGGCCGAGGAGTTCCTGGGCGACCGCGGCCGCGTCCTCGTGCGCGCGAGCGGTACCGAGCCGCTGGTGCGCGTGCTCGCGGAGGCCCCGACGAACGACCTCTGCCGCGAGGCGAGCGCGTTCACGCTCAAGGCGCTCGAGCCGTTCGCGGCCGAGTAGCGCCCGCGGGGCGGCTGGGCTTGCACGGACCGGAGGCCCGCGCTCGTTGCAGGGAGGCGGGTCTGAGGGCCCGCGCCCTGCCCGGGCGGGGCGGCTGCCCGAGACGGGGCGGGCTGCCCGAGGAGGGCGCCGTCACGTGAAGCACGGGATCTGGGATCGAAGCGGGGGTGCGGTTGCGCGCCCTCGCTTTTCTGTTGTGCCTTTGGAGCGGCTGCGGACTCCGGTACCTGCGGGTTTTGCTGCCGTATACTGAAACCCCCTATGCGCGCGGGCAGTGACCCACGCGATTCCATGACCACGACTTGCAGGAGGCTCCATGGCTGAAGGCAGGCATTTCAAATCGAAGGACGAGGGCGCGACGCCCTCCCAGGGCGTGCCCGTTCCGGGCCGCATGCGCGGTTCGGCCGCGGGCGCGCCGGGTGCGGGCACGGCGGGCACGGGCCCCGTGCCGGCACAGGCCGCGGGACAGCGCGCGGCGGGTCCCGTCCCCGGGTCGTACGCGCAGGCACCGGGCAACTCCTCCCCGGCGCACCCGTCCGCGGGCGCAGGCGCGCGGGCGGGCGCCCCCGGTCCCGCCCCGCGCCCCGCGGGCGGGGCGAGCCAGGATACCTTCCAGTTCGTCGCCCTCGCCAACAGCAGGCCGAATTCGGGGCGCCGCACCCCCGGCGCCCCCGCAGACCGCCCCTCCGGCCCCGCGTCCGCCCGTCCGGTCCAGCGCATCGAGACCGAGGGCGCCGGCGGCCCGCGGAACGGCGGTCCCGCGTCCTCTTCCGCGCCCCATCCCCATGAGGCGCAGAAGGCCGAGTTCTACGACTTCAACATCCCCTACGGCGAGGACGGGGACTCCCGCGTCGAGGGCGACCTCGTGCGGCGCCGCCATCGCCGCGGGGAGAAGCGCCGCCGCCGGGTCGTCATCGCGATCGTCGCGGTGCTCGTCTCGCTCGTGGTCGCCGCCGGCGCCGGCGGCTTCGCGCTCTACCGCTCCGCGCAAAGCGTCCAGGACCAGGCGCGCAGCGCGCTGTCGCTCGTGAGCGGCGTCCAGGGCAAGGTGACCTCCGGCGACTTCGCCTCGCTGCCGGACGACGTCCGCCAGATCGACGAGCTGTGCGCCTCCATCCAGGACGAGGTCTCGAGCCCGCTGTGGACGGCCGCCACCTTCATCCCCGTGGTGGGCGGCGACGTCGATGCCGCGCGCACCCTGGTCGACGTGCTGGCCGACGTGTCCTCGGGCGCGCTCGTGCCCATCGCCGACAACCTTGCGGAGGCAACGCCCGGCAAGCTGCTGCAGGACGGCACGATCAACGTGAGCGCCGTCCAGGCGCTCGCCGATTCGGTCGCCGGCAGCGCCGCGGTGCTCGACGACGCCAACGAGCGCGTGCAGGCCATCGGCGACACGCACATCTCGCAGGTGACCGAGCTGGTCGACACCGCCAAGAGCGGGTTTGCCGCCCTGTCCGGCGCGGTCGACGCCGCGGAGAAGGTCGCGCCCGTGCTGTCGCAGATGCTCGGGGCGGGCGGCCAGACCCGCACCTACCTCATCGTCGCGGAGAACAACGCGGAGATCCGCGCCCTCGGCGGCTTCAGCGGCGCAGCGGGCATCCTCACGGTGACCGACGGCACCATCGACCTGCAGGAGTTCGAGAGCACGCAGACGCTGCGCAACTCCGGCGGCCCCACCGACCAGATCCAGATCTCCGACGAGGAGATGCTGCTGTTCCAGCCGGACGGCGAGACGCTGAACTTCACCGCGGGCGACTCCTTCTTCGTCCCCGACTTCCCGCACGGCTCCGAGCTGACGCGCACCATCTGGGCGATCAACCACGACGGGCAGACCGTCGACGGCGTGTTCGCCATTGACCCGGTCTTCCTGCAGTACATGCTCCAGCTCGTCGGCGGGGTCACCGCGATCGACGGCACGCAGGTGGACGGCACCAACGCCGCCCAGGTCCTTCTGTCCGACGTCTACTGGCACTACCCGACCGACGGCCAGATGCAGGACGCGGTGTTCGCCTCGGTCGCCTCGGCGGCGTTCGACAAGCTCGTCGGGGGCCTGGGCGACCTCGACTTCGCCCAGCTCATCGAGGCCGTCGGTCGCGGCGCGTCCGAGGGGCGCCTGCTGATCTGGATGGCGGACGAGGCGGAGGAGACGGCGATCCGCGAGGTGGGCGTCGACGGCTCGCTGCCCACCGACCCGGCCGACCCCGAGACCGGGGTGTACGTCAACAACTACAGCTACTCGAAGCTCGACTGGTACCTCGACCTGAACGTCGAGAAGAGCAGCGGCATCAAGTCGGGCGACGGGTCGGTCACCTACAGCATGAAGGTGACGCTGACCAACACCATGACCGAGGAGGAGGCGCAGAACCTCCCGTCCTACGTCCGGGCGCACAACAGCAGGCTGCAGCCCTCCGAGGAGCTGCTGCGCCTGTACCTGTACGCGCCCGCGGGCGGGACGATCTCCGACGCGACGGCGAGCAAGGACTCGCTGTCCGAGGCCACCCACAACGGGCTGCAGGTGCTCTACTACGACGTCCGCCTGCTGCCGGGGGAGACCTACGAGGTCACGTACACGGTGACGGTCCCTGCCGAGGGCGGCGACCAGGAGCTCGAGGTGCGCTCGACCCCCACCGCCCAGGAGGCCCGCCAGGGAACCGTCTAGCGGGAAACCGTGTCGGGCCCGTCCCCGCGTCCGCAGGGCCCCTGCGGATCCGGGCCCGCGTCCCCGCACGCAGAGGACCCCGCCGCGCAGGTTCGGTTGCGCGACGGGGTCCTTATCTATCTCCGGCGGTTCCGCAGCTCCGTCACCGGGCGCGCGGGGGGCGCGGCCGAGAAGCGGGCTGTCGGCTGTCCGGGGCCCGGCTGCCCGGGGCCCGGCGGCCCGGATGCTGCCCGGCACCGGGCGCGTACCCGGGCGCCGGCCGCGCCCGCATCCGTCACGGCCGCGGCGCCGGGCGCGCCGCTTACAGCGCGTAGAGCGCGCCGAACTTGCGCGCCAGATAGGAGCAGTAGTAGCTCGCGTCGAACGGCGCCCCGCACGCGCCGCCGATGAGCTCGGGTGCATCCTTGGAGCGGCCCCAGCGCCAGATCTTCGCGCCGAGCCATGCGCGCACGGGGGAGAGGTCGCCGCTCGCGCACGCCTCGCCCAGGTCGACCCCTTCGGCCACCATCGCCTCGACGAGCTGCGCGTCGTAGGCGCTGCCCAGCGCGTAGGTGGGGAAGTACCCGAAGCTGCCGCCCGACCAGTGGGTGTCCTGCAGGCATCCGCGGGTGTCGTCGGGGACCTCGATGCCCAGGTACTTCCGCGTGAGCTCCGCCCACAGGCGCGGGATGTCGCAGGCGCGCGCCTCGCCGGCGAACAGCAGGCGCTCGATCTCGTAGCGGATCATGATGTGCAGCGGGTAGGTGAGCTCGTCCGCCTCGGTGCGGATGAGCGAGGGCTGGGCGATGTTGACGGCGCGGTACAGCTCGTCCTCGGAGACGTCGCCGTACGTGTCGGGCACGCGGCGGCGCAGGATCTTGAGCAGCGGCCCCATGAACGGGCGGCTGCGCCCGACGATGTTCTCGAAGAAGCGCGACTGGCTCTCGTGGATGCCCATGGAGGTGCCGCCGGCGAGGCAGGTGTAGGCGTAATCGGGATCGACGCCCAGCTCGTAGATGGCGTGCCCCGCCTCGTGGATGATCGAGTACACGTTGGAGATGAGGTTGTCCTCGTAGATGTGGGTCGCGATGCGCGCGTCGCCGGGTGCGAAGCCCTCGGAGAAGGGGTGTTCGGTGAAGGCGAGGGCGGTGTCGGCGCGGTCGATGCCGACGAGGTCGATGAGGTCGAAGGAGATCTGGCGCTGCACCGCGTCGGGCACGCGGTCGGAGAGGAAGGAGGCGTCGGGCTGGTAGCCGCGCTGCACGATGCCGTGGACGAGCGGGACCACGGTCGCGCGCACCTGCTCGCAGAACGCGTCGAACTGCGCGGCGGTGAGGCCGCGCTCGTACTGGTCGAGCATCACGTCGTAGGGGTCGCGGGAGGCGTCGAGGCGCTCGGCGCGCTGCTTCAGGGCCGCGACGATGCGGTCGACGTACGGTTCGAACGACGCCCAGTCGTTGGCCGCCTTGGCGCGGTGCCACACGGCGTCCGCCTCGCAGACCAGACGCGTCCAGGCGGCCTCCTCCTCGGTGGGGACGGCGGACGCCTCGCGCTGGTCGCGTGCGAGCACGCGCACCTCGTCGGCCAGCTGCCCCGATATCCTCCCCTTCCTGGCGGCCTTCTCGAGGCTGCGGACGAGGTTGCGGGACTTCTCGCTCGTGAGCAGCTCATGGTGCGCGCCGGCGAGCGCCGCCATGGCCTCCCCGCGCGCCTCGGCGCCGTTTTGCGGGGCGATGGTCGCCCCGTCGAACTCGGCGATCTTGAGCAGGTACTCGCGGGTCCACAGCTTGCGTTCGAGACGGCGGAGCTTGCGGGAGAGCTTCTTCACGTCGTCGGCCATACGGGCTCCTTCCTACGGGTCTCATGGACAATTCCAGTGTAGCGTGGGAGGGTCCAAGCCGCCGCAGCGCGTGCGCGAGAAAATGGGGACAGGCACTTTTTTCCCGTAATGGGAAAAAAGTGCCTGTCCCCATTTTCCCGCGAACCCACCGCCGCCATCGGAGCGGCGTTGTGCTATCCTTGCCCCCAACGCGATGACGGAGAGGGTCGTATCCGCCGCGTCCGGCGCAGAGAGGGAGGGTCACCGGCTGAAAGCCTTCCCGCCAGGGCAAGGGTGCGACGTTCACTCCCGAGCAGCGACCTGAACGGCGCCGCGCCCCGCATCTTCGGCGGCAGTGCGCTGAGTAGGGAAGCCGCCGGCCCGAGCGACAGAGGGCGAAAGGGGGCATGCCGGGCCTGACATCCGGCAGCCAAGCAAGGTGGTACCGCGGAACATTCCGTCCTTGGGTCTCGACCGACCCGAGGACGGTTTTTTGTTAGAGGAAGGATGGATACATGAGCCTGATCGACGATCTTGACGAGCTCGAGGCCCGCGCGAGGGGGATGATCGAGGGTGCCGACGGCACCGACGCCCTGGAGCGTGCGCGCGTGGCGCTGCTCGGCCGCAAGGGTGAGATCACCTCCGTCATGCACATGATGGGCAAGGTCGCCCCGGAGGAGCGCCCCGTGCTGGGCAAGCGCGCCAACGAGCTGCGCCGCCTGGCCGAGAGCATGATCGAGCGCCGCGGGAAGGACCTGCGCCGCGAGGCCCTGAGCTCCCTCATGGCGACCGAGGCCGTCGACGTCACCCTGCCGGGTGCGCGCCCCAAGCTCGGCCACCAGCACCTCATCAGCCAGATCATCGAGGAGATCGAGGACGTCTTCTGCGGGATCGGCTACACCGTGGAGAGCGGCCCGCAGGTCGAGACGAGCTGGTGCAACTTCACCGCGCTGAACGCGCCCATGGACCATCCCAGCCGCAGCGCGCGCGACAGCTTCTACATCGTGGACAACGCGCCCGGCTCGGTGGACCATCCGGAGGAGCACGCGCACGGCGAGTCCGACGTCCTGCTGCGCACCCAGACCTCCGGCGTGCAGGTGCGCACCATGCTCGCCAACAAGCCGCCCATCTACATGATCGCCCCGGGCACGGTCTATCGCCCCGATACGGCGGACGCCTGCCACCTGCCCCAGTTCAACCAGGTCGAGGGCCTGGTGGTCGACCGCGGCATCACCTTCGGCGACCTCAAGGGCACCCTCGACTACTTCGTCAAGTGCATGTTCGGCGAGGAGCGCAAGACCCGCTACCGTCCGCACTTCTTCCCCTTCACCGAGCCCTCCTGCGAGGTGGACGTGAGCTGCGGCGTGTGCCACGGCGAGGGGTGCGCCTTCTGCAAGCACTCCGGGTGGATCGAGATCCTGGGCTGCGGCATGGTCGACCCCAACGTGCTCGTGAACTGCGGGATCGACCCCGACGAGTACTCCGGCTTCGCCTTCGGCGCCGGCGTGGAGCGCATCGCGGCGCTCCGCTACGACCTGCCCGACCTGCGCTCGCTCATGACGGGCGACATGCGCTTCCTGGAGCAGTTCTAGCCCGTGCGCCCCGCATGCGGCGGCATACCGCGCCGCCGCGGGTCTTCGAGTGGATTCATTCGCGTGTAAGGAGTTGTACGAATGCGCGTTCCCTATAGCTGGCTCCAGGAGATGGTGGAGGTCCCATCCGACCCCGCCGAGCTGGTCGCCGAGTTCATCCGCACCGGCACCGAGGTCGAGTCCGTCGACACCGTCGGCGAGTCGTTCGACCATGTGGTCACGGCCCAGGTCGTGTCCAAGGAGCCCCATCCCGATTCCGACCACATGTGGGTCACGAAGGTCGACGTGGGCGGGTTCAACGTCGGCGAGGACGGCGAGCCCGAGCCCCTGCAGATCGTCTGCGGCGCCCAGAACTTCAACGAGGGCGACCATATCGTGACCGCGATGATCGGCGCCGAGCTACCCGGTGGCGTCAAGATCAAGAAGTCCAAGCTGCGCGGCGTCGTGTCCTGCGGCATGAACTGCTCGGCCCGCGAGCTGGGTCTGGGCGGCGACCACTCCGGCATCATGATCCTGCCGCCCGACGCGCCCGTGGGCGTGCCGTTCGCGCAGTACCAGGGCACCTCCGAGACGGTGCTCGACTGCGAGATCACCCCCAACCGCCCCGACTGCCTGTCCATGGTCGGCATGGCGCGCGAGGTCGGCGCCATCTACGACCGCGACTACCATGTCGACTACCCCGCGATCGCGAGCGAGACCGGCCGCCCGACGGCCGACGAGCTCTCCGTCGTCATCGACGGCGAGGGGCTGTGCAGCCGCTACGTGGCTCGCATCGTGCGCAACGTGAAGGTCGGGCCCTCGCCCGACTGGATGGTCCGCCGCCTGACCGCGCTCGGCATCCGTCCGCACAACAACATCGTGGACATCACCAACTACGTCATGATGCTCACCGGCCAGCCCCTGCACGCCTTCGACCTGTCGACCTTCGCCGAGCGCGACGGGCACCGCTCCGTGGTGGTCCGCGCGGCGCGCGAGGGCGAGCGCTTCCAGACGCTCGACGGCGTCGAGCGCACGCTCGCCGAGGGCATGGGCCTCATCACCGACGGCGAGCGCCCGGTGGCGCTGGCCGGCGTGATGGGCGGCATGGACTCCGAGATCGAGGACGACACCGTCGACGTGATGGTGGAGAGCGCCTGCTTCGACGCCGGCCGCACCTCCCATACGAGCCGCGACCTCTCGCTTATCTCCGACGCCTCCATCCGCTTCGAGCGCCAGGTCGACGAGACCGGCTGCGTCGACGTGGCGAACATCACCTGCGCCCTCATCGAGCAGCTCGCCGGCGGCGAGGTGGCGCCGGGGTACGTGGACGTCTACCCCGCGCCCGCGCACATCGAGGCCATCGCCCTGCGCATGGGCCGCGTGCACGACATCTGCGGCGCCCCGATCGACGAGGGCTTCGTCGAGCGCGCGCTCACGCGCCTGGGGTGCACGGTCGAGCGCGGCGCCGAGGAGGGCGTCCTGCTCGTGACCCCGCCGAGCTTCCGTCCCGACCTGCCGCGCGAGATCGACCTCATCGAGGAGGTCCTGCGCCTGTGGGGCATGGGCCGTGTCGAGGCGACCATCCCGGCCGCGCGCAACCACATCGGCGGCCTCACGCGCGACCAGCGCGCGACCCGCGAGATCGGGCGCATCATGCGCGCCTGCGGCCTGAACGAGACCACGACCTACTCCTTCGCGGCACCCGGCGACCTCGAGCGCGTCGGCATGTCGACGGAGGGTCGCGGCGTGCCCGTGGTGCTCATGAACCCGCTGGTGGCCGAGCAGACCGAGATGCGCCGCTCCCTGCTCCCGGGCCTTCTGCAGTCCGTCGCCTACAACGAGGCGCACGGCACCGCCAACGTGCAGCTCTACGAGATCGGGACGCTGTTCCACGGGCGCGAGAACGCCAGCGCGCCCAAGGAGCGCGAGAGCCTGGCTGGCGTGCTGTCCGGCGCGATGGGCGACATCACCTGGATCCAGAAGTACCGCCCGCTGCGCTTCTTCGACGGCAAGGGCGTGGTCGAGGAGCTGCTCTCCCAGCTCCGCGTGGAGAAGGTCCGCTTCCGCCCCGCCGAGGGCGAGGGCTATGCGTTCCTGCAGCCCGGACGCGGGGCCGAGGTCCTGTCGGGCGGCACGGTGCTCGGTTGGGTCGGCGAGATCCATCCCGACACGCGCGAGGCCTTCGACATCGACCTGCCCGTGGTCGCCTTCGAGCTGAACCTCGAGGCGCTGCTGCGCGCCGCCCGCCCGCACGGGGCGTACCGCGACTTCTCGAGCTTCCCGCCGGTCGAGCACGACATGGCGATCGTGGTCGACGAGTCGGTGACCTGCGAGGACCTCGAGCGCCGCATCAGGTCCGCGGGCGGCAAGCTGCTCGCCGGCGTGCGGCTGTTCGACGTGTACCGCGATGAGGAGCGCGTGGGCGCCGGCAAGAAGTCCATGGCGTTCGCGCTCACCTACCGCGCGGCAGACCACACGCTGACCTCCGAGGAGGTCGAGAAGGCCCATTCGCGCCTGGTCGCCAAGGTCTGCAAGGCCACCGGCGGCGAGATCCGCTCGTAGGTCCGCGCGGCATCGCGTTCGCTGCGCCGGACGGGCCCGCGTCCCCTCCGCCCAGCGGGAGGGCGGAGGGGACGGCTCCATCCCGTGCGGCGGCGGGCGCGGTGGGCCGCCCGCCCGCCTCGCCCGGCGATGGCGGCGGGTGGGGCGGGGACGGTCGCTGTCGCCGAGGGGCCTGTCCGCCGTGGGCGGGGGCGGGCGCTGTCGCCGAGGGGCATGTCCGCCGCGGGCCCCTCGGGCGCGCCCGCTCGACGCTCGGGCGAGGGGGAGGATGTTCGATATGCCCAGCTGGAACATACATATCGCGCAGACGGAGCGGCTGATCGCGCGCGGCGGCGCCGTGGCGCGGGCGGTCCGGGACCGCAACGCCTTCCTGTTCGGGAGCCTGGTGCCGGACATCATGGTCGGGTACATGGTGCCGGGCGTCGAGGAGCCCATCGCGTATCGCACGACGCATTTCGCCGCGCCCGAGTTCATCCCCAAGCCGCGCGAGCGCGAGTTCTGGGACGACTACGTGGCGCCGGCGTGGGGACGTCTGGACGAGGCGGACCGCACCTGCGCGATCGTGCATCCCGGCAGCATCGCGCGCGAGCGCGAGCGCATCGACCGCATCCATTTCCCGCAGCGGTTCGAGGATGCGGGGGAGCCCGACCGGCCCGGTCCCGACGGCGCGTCGGAGGCGGGGCCCGCCCGCACCGCGTTCGACCTGACGCTCGGCGCATGGGCGCATCTGCTGGCGGACAACCTGTGGAACACGCGCGTGAACGAGTACCTCGACGCGAACGGCATCCGGCCGAGCCGGGAGTTCCGCATCAAGAAGCAGGGGGACTTCGACGGGTTCGGCAAGATGTTCCCCCTGGATTCGATCCCGCGCGAGACCGGTGCGCTGCGCCGGGCGGCTGCGGGGTTCGCCCAGTACCCCATCCCCGAGGGGCTCGTGCACGACGCCATCGTGGTCGCCCATGAGACGGTGCGCACCAACGGGGTGGCCGAGCACGCGCCCTACCAGCTGCTGACCGAGGGGTTCTTCACCGTGACCTTCGCCGAGGTGCTCGACGAGGCCGATCGGGCGGTCGCTGAGCGCCTGGGCTTCTAGGGGGCTGCGGGCGCATATGCCTCATGCGGGCGGGGGAACTCCCCGCAGCGGTAAAGCTGGAGCGCCGAGCGGCCGGTTGCGTACATCCTCTTCATGTGGGCAGCGTACCCCGTGCAGGGCGGCTGCCCGTTCGGCGCACGTTACAGATGGGCGAAAAAACCGCCCGCCCGGGGGTTCCCGGACGGGCGGCTCGCGGTGTCGCGACGGGCTGCAGGCTCGCAGCCGGCGGGTTCGTGCGGACCCGGGTTAGCGGACCTGGGCGACGTAGGCAACGTTGGTGGACGTCGCCTTGCCGTCGAGGTGGATGGACATGCGCGGATCGCCGGCGGTGGCGACGGTGAGGTCGCCCTCCTTGACGTAACCGAGCTCCTTGGCGGTCTCGATCGCCTTGATGATCGTGCCGTTGACGGTGCCCTGGGTGATGGCGGCCAGGTGCGGCTCGACGCCCCAGTACATGATCATCTGCTGGACGGCCCACTCGTGGCGGGAGAACGCGCAGATGGGCACGTTCGGGCGGAAGTGGGAGATCAGGCGCGCGGTGCGGCCGGTAGTGGTGGGCACGGTGATGCACTTGGCGCCCACGACGGTGGCCATGTTCACGGCGGACATGCCCACGACGTTGTTGATGACGCGGGTGCCGTGCGCGTTCTCGGGGGCCTTGAGCGGCGCGTGGACCGGCAGGTACTTCTCGGTCTCGTGCGCGATCTGGGCCTGCATCTTCACGGCCTCGACCGGGTACTGGCCGGCAGCGGTCTCACCGGACAGCATGACGGCGTCGGTGCCGTCGTAGATGGCGTTGGCGACGTCGGCCACCTCGGCGCGGGTCGGGCGCGGGTTGTGCTGCATGGAGTCGAGCATCTGCGTGGCGGTGATGACGGGCTTGTAGGCCGCGTTGCACTTGGCGATGATCTCCTTCTGGATGTGCGGCACGAGCTCGGGGGCGATCTCGATGCCCAAGTCGCCGCGGGCGACCATGATGCCGTCGGAGGCCTCGAGGATCTCGTCGAAGTTCTGGACGGCGAGGCCGCACTCGATCTTCGGGAAGATCGTGACGTGCTCGCCGCCGTTCAGACGGCACAGGTCGCGGATCTCCTCCACGGCGCGGCCGTTGCGGATGAACGACGCGGCGATGTAGTCGATGTTCTCCTGGATGCCGAACAGGATGTCCTCGCGGTCGCGGTCGGTGATGGCGGGCAGCGAGATGTCGACGTTGGGGATGTTGACGCCCTTGCGCTCGCCGATGACGCCGGTGTTCTTGACGACGCAGTGCATGTCCTGGCCGTCGACGCTCTCGACCTCGAGGTCGACCAGGCCGTCATCGATCAGGATGTGGGCGCCCGCGGAGACCTCGGAGGGGAGGTTCAGGTAGTCGAGCGAGATGTGGGAGGCGTCGCCCAGCCAGTCCTCGCTGGTGGGCTGCGCGGTCACGACGATCTTGTCGCCGGCGTTGACGGTGACCTTGGCGTGGTCCTTGAGCAGGCCGGTGCGGACCTCGGGGCCCTTGGTGTCCAGCAGGATGCCGACGGGCATGCCGAGCTCGCGGGCGATGCGGCGGACGCGCTCGATGCGCTCGTGGTGCTCCTCGTAGGAGCCGTGCGAGAAGTTGAAGCGGGCGACGTTCATGCCCGCCTTGATCATCTCGCGGAGCGTATCGTCGCTGTCGCAGGCGGGACCCATGGTGCAGACGATCTTGGTGCGCTTGTACATTCAGACCTCCATCTGACGTTGCCTCTGCGCTGATAAAACGAATTACCTCGCACATTATAAGCGATGCCCCGCAAGGGGAACGTAAGGCTTCGATTATCTCGGAGACGCTCCACAGTTCATACGAGAACGATTCCACATCCGCGGTTCCCTCCCGCTCGGGCGGAGGCCCGGGACGCCCTCCCGCCCCTCGCCCGCTCCGTCTCGGAACGGGGTCGCGCTCCGGCGCGACGGGGGCCGGGCATGCGCCGGAGCTGCCGCGATGCCGGGCGCCGCGGGTCGCGCGCGGGGTCGGCGCCCGTGGAAACGTATGCCGGATTCCGCGCGGGGAATCGCGCAACCGATATCACCCCGCACCGGCGGCCGGCGCCGTCCTACACTGGGAGGTGGCGGCCGCCCGCGCGCGGCCGCCGCGTAGCGACAGTCAGGGCGGTCCCCGTGTCATGTCCGGATGCCGCGGCGGGGGGGGTTGGCGCCGCCTTGCGGCGGTGCCTAGAAAGGGGAGCGAAGGAGGACGATGGGACGTCACGGGACAGCGGCGCGCGACGGGCGCGCGCAGGGCCTCTCGCGGGATGCGCGCGTCATGCTGGCGGCGAGCTTCTTCTACCTGGGGAGCACCATGCTGGTGAACCCCCTCATCGCGGGATTCACCGGCTCGCTCGGGGGAACGGCGGCGTTCATGGGGGTCGTCGGCGGCCTCATGAACGTGTGCTCGCTGGCGATACGGCCCATGGCGGGAAACCTCTCGGATATCGTGGCGAAGCGCGGGCTGGCGACCGCCGGGGCCGTCGTGCTGGCCGTCTCCACCTCGCTGTACGCCGTCGCCGTCGACCCGGTGCAGGTGGCCGTCCTGCGCCTGGTGAGCGGTGCGGGGTACGCGCTGTGCTCGGTGTGCATGTCGACCTGGTTCGCCTCGCTGCTGCCGCCGGCGCGCATCGGCTCGGGCATGGGCATGTTCGGGATGATGAACGCGCTCGGCATGGCGGTCGGCCCCGCCGCGGGGCTCGCCATCAGCGGCTGGCTGGGGTACCGGCCGGCGCTCGCGTTCGGCGGCATCATGGCGGCGGCCACGGTGGTGCTCGTCCGGTTCGTGGGCGATCCGGGGAAGCCCGCCGCGGCGGGATTGCGGGCCGGTTCGGGCCCGCGGGACCGGGCGGCCGCCGGCATGCGGCGGGAGGCGGGCGCCGGGGGCGCGGCCGGGCCGCATGCGCAGGGCGCCCGGCGGCGCATGGCGCAACCGCGCCGCCGCTTCGCCCTGGTGGATATGCGCGTGGTGCCGGCGGCGCTCATCGTCGCGCTGTTCACCGTGCCCTATATGGCCACCCAGTCGTTCCTGGTCAGCTACGTCGACGCGCGCGGGCTCGACCTGTCCGTGAGCCTGTTCTTCCCGGTCTACGCGGTGGTGCTGCTCGTGCTGCGCTTCGCGCTCAAGCGGAGGTTCGACACGGTCCGGTTCGGTCCGTTCCTCCTCGCGTCGTCCGTCTGCGCCGTGTGCGCGCTCGTGCTGCTCGCCGTCATGCGGGGCGACGGCGCCCTGTTCGCCGCCGCGGCGTGCATGGCGGGCGGCTACGGCGTGATGTGCTCGGTCTGCCAGGCGACGGCCGTGCGCCTCGTGGGGCCCGAGCACGCCGGCATGGCGAACGGCACCTATTACATGGGGCTCGACATCGGGATGGCGCTCGGCCCCATGATCGGCGGCATGCTGTTCGGAGCGGTCGACCTCGGCCTGTTCTACCCGGTGCTCGCCGTCACGGTACCGCTCGCGCTCGCCGTGTACGCATGCTCCCGGGGCCTGCGGGTGCTGTAGCCGCGGCCGGCCTCCGAATCCCGCGGGTGCCCGGTCCTAGGCGCTGTCGCGCACCACGAGGGTCGGGGAGAAGACCAGGTGCTGGCGGGCGGGAGGCTCGCCGGCGGGCGTCTCGATGGCCTCGACCGCCATCCGGGCGGCCTTCTCGCCCATCTCGATCGCCGGGACCTCCATGGAGGTCATCGTCGTCTCGAGCATCCGTCCGATGGAATGGCCCGTCAGGCTGATGACCCGCACGTCGTCGGGGCAGCGGACGCCGCGCTCGTGCAGGACGCGCAGCGCGCCCATGCCCTGGATGTCCACCGCCGCCATGATGGCGTCGAGGCCGGGGTGCTCGTCGAGCAGGCGCGCCGCGCCGCGGTAGCCGAACTCGAAGTTGTTGGGTTCGGCGGTGCTCGACGAGGTGACGCAGATCGGCTCGAGGTCGAATTCGCGCACGGCGTCCCGGTAGCCCTCGTAGCGCCGCTTGTAGGGGGAGATGCTGCGCGGGCTGTTGATGAGGCCGATCTCGCGGCATCCCTTGCCGACCAGGTACTCAACCGCCTCGTAGCTGCAGGAGTAGTAATCGGCCACGACGCTGCTCATGCTGTGCTCCTGCATGCGGACGACCTGGATGACGGGGGTTCCCTCCGTCTGGATGTCGCGCAGCTGCCTGCCGTTGCTCCCCGTGCCGGCGATGATGATCGCGTCGGCGATGCCGCAGCGCATGCGCTCGAGGCTCTCCGCCTCGCGCTCGGGGTCGTCGCCGGTGTTGGCGAAGACGATCGAGTACCCGAGCCTGCGCGCCTCCTGCTCGATGCCCTGCGCGATCTCCGCGAAGATGGTGAGCTGCAGGCGGGGGAGGAGCACCGCGATGGTGTGCTGCCTGCCGCGTCTCAGGCCCTGGGCCACGGGGTTGGGACGGTACCCGAGCTCCTTGGCGGCGGCCAGGATCCGCGCCTTGGTCGTCGGGTGGACGTGCGCGGTGTTGTTGAGCGCGCGCGAGACCGTGCTCACGTCGACGTTGGCCAGGCGCGCCACATCTTTGAGCGTAGGCATGGCTGCCTCCTCGGTTGCGTTCCTGCGCGCAGGTGCCCGCATGGGCGCCTGCGCGGCGCGTTGCGATCCCATCCATCATACGGTAGTACAAACGATTGCGTAAATCAGGCTGTTGAAGGGTCATCGCGATGTGATGCGGCACAAAACGCGGCACGTTTGTCAATTATTGCCATGACCTGCTGCTTTTAGGATGAACGGTATTATTCCGCAGGTGGACGGCATATCGATGCAAATACTTGCAGACGTTTGCATAAGCCTTGCGACCCGGATTTGAAGGCGGCAGAATACATGACGAGCAAAGCAAACGTTTGCATAACTTGCTATGCGGGACCCGCGAACCCGCGCACGGCAACACAGCATGAGAAGGGATTTCCTACCATGGCCAAGACCGTCACCTTCAAGACCATCTTCCCCGCCGTCTCCGTCCCCCTGAACGAGGACTACTCCATCAACGAGGCCGAGTTCCGCGTCTACCTCCGCTGGATCAAGTCCTTCTACGGCAAGGGCATCGAGGGCCTCGTCTGCAACGGCCACACCGGTGAGATCACCAGCCTCACCCAGGCCGAGCGCAAGCGCGTCACCGAGATCTGCGCCGAGGAGTGCGGCGACTGCATGACCATCATCTCCGGCGTCAACTGCGAGCACACCGCGGGCGCCATCGAGATGGCGCGCGAGGCCAAGGAGGCGGGCGCCGACGGCATCCTGCTCATGCCGCCCCACATGTGGCTGCGCTTCGGCATGAACCCCGACGCCCCGTTCGAGTACGTGAAGGACGTCGCCGAGGGCGCCGACATCGACATCATCATCCACCTGTACCCCGCGACCTCCAAGGCCTTCTACCCGGTGGAGACCCTGGTCAAGATGTGCAAGGAGATCGACCACGTCAAGTGCATCAAGATGGGCACCCGCGTGACCTCCATCTACGAGCACGACGTCCGCGTCCTGCGTCAGGAGTGCCCGGACATCTCGCTGATCACCTGCCACGACGAGACCCTGTGCCCCTCCTGGTTCACCGGTATGGACGGCGCCCTCATCGGCTTCGCCGGCTGCGTGCCCGAGCTCATCTGCCCGGCGTGGGACGTCTTCAAGAACCCCGAGCAGCACACCCTCAAGGAGGCCCAGGACTGGTCCGATCGCATCTACCACATCGCCCAGGCCATCTACGGCGGCGGCCAGCCTTCCGGTGAGGCCCACGCCCGCCTCAAGGAGACGCTGTACCAGCGCGGCATCTTCACCAACGCCATCATGCGCAAGCCCGTCCTCCCGCTCGACCAGGAGGAGAAGGACTGGGTCGCCGAGGGCATCAAGAACTCCGGTCTCGACAAGGTCGATATGACCCAGTTCGCCTAATCGCCGAACCAGCAGACCGTTCGAACGCCGCCGCATGCGAGGGTCCGCCCCGCATGCGGCGGGTTCCCAAGGGGCCGGACGCCCGGTCCGCCCGCCTCCCATCCCGTGACGCCTGTGCGCTCGACCGCGATGCTTCGACGCCGCGCTGCACCGGCTCGGGTACCCTTGTGCACGGGAGGGATGCGGGACGGGAGCGGGCGGCTCGGGCGTCCGGCCCCTCTCGCAAGGGAGGTATCCCCATGTCCGACCCGACAGCGAAGACGGTGGACGGCGACCTCGCCCCCGCCGACAACGTCTTCGGATTCGATCCCGCGAGCGTCGAGCGACTGCCCCTGGGCGACCTGCTCAGGCGCATGGGCCCCGGATTCATCCTCGCCGGCATCCAGCTCGGCCCCGGCTCGCTCACCACCTCCGCCATGCTGGGCGGCGACTACGCCTATCAGCTGCTCTGGGTGCTTCTGCCCGTCATCTTCATGGGCACCACCTTCATCCTCGTGGCCTACCGCCTGTCCATGGCGACCGGCCTGCCCACCATCGACGCCATCCGCAAGTACTACGGCAACGCCGCCGCCACCTTCGTCGGCTTGGTGACGTTCTTCGCCTGCGTCTGCTTCAACATCGGCAACGTGGCCGGCATCGGCGCCGGCATGAGCCTGATCTTCGGCATCGACTGGAAGATAGGCGCCGCCATCGTGATGGTGTTCGTGTTCCTGTGCTACTTCCTGAAGGGCGTGTACGGCAAGATCGAGAAGGCCGTGACCGCGTGCATCGCCATCATGGCCGTCGCGTTCATCGTCGTGCTCGTCATGACCGGCGGCCCCGACTGGGCCGGTGTGGGCGCGGGCCTCACCCAGTGGCAGTTCCCCGAGGGCTCCATCGTGACCGTGCTCGGCTTCCTCGGCTCCTCCGCCTCCGTGCTCGCCGGCATGTACGGCACCTACCTGGGCGCCGAGAAGGAGTGGAAGAAGCGCGACCTGTTCAACGGCGTCATGACCGCCGACGCCCTGGCCCAGGTCGTGGGCACCGTGGTCATCAGCGGCGTCGTGATCCTCGTGGGCGCCATCGTGCTGAACCCCACGGGCACCGACATCAAGAACCTCGGCGACCTGGCCGCCATGCTCGTCCCCGCCTTCGGCGGGTTCGCGAACATCGTGATGGGCATCGCGTTCCTCGCCGCGGCCTTCGCCGCCATCATGGGAAACACCGGTCGCTGCTCGGTGTTCCTGAACGCCGGCCTGAACAAGCCGACCAAGCTCGACGGCAGGAACATCAAGATCACCGCCGCCGTCATCCTGGTCGGCGCCATGGCGATCGCCTTCGTCTACGGGAGCTCTCCCATCCAGCTGACGTACTTCTCCAACGTGCTGACGAGCATCGGCACGCCGGTCGCGGGTTTCTTCATCACCCGCATGATCTGGCGCAAGGACGTCCACCGCGGCGTCAAGCCCCCGCGCGCCCTGCAGATCTGCATGACGGTGAGCTACATCTTCTACACCGCGCTCATGCTCTTCGCGCTCTACCGCGCCGTGCCGAACTTCCTCGGCTCGATCATGTAGCGCACGCCGGCGCGCCCGCCATCCCGGGCGCGCCGCCCGAAACACGCTCTCCCTTTTCCCTGCGCGGGGGCCGCGATCTTGGCGCGGCCCCCGCGTCGTCTCATGGCGGGCCCGCGCGTCCCGGGCGCCCGCGCTGTGCCGGGCGGACCGGGCGGCCGCCGTGTGCCCCGTGCACCCCGGCGGTGCCGGGCGGCCACCGTGTGCGACCGTTCACCGATAGGGGGTCGTTTGGTTCTCCGTCGCGCCGGTCCGCGTCCCGTGCGCCGCAGATGCGCGGAAACGGCGGCGATACGGGGCGGACCGTGCGGGTCCGCCCCGGCCCCGGCGCCGCCCCCGGCCGCCCCGGCGCCGCGTCGCCCGCCGCGCCTATGTGAGCTCCGTGTAGTTTTTGAGGTATTATTTTGACCGTTGTAAGCCGTCGGCCGGTGCGCAGCCTCTAGAGGCCCTTGCCCCTTCTACCGGGGAATTAAGATCGGGCAAAATCTGCTGGTCGGCACGTTGTTCCCAAGAGGGGGAAGCAAAGTATGCAGAAGGAATACTTGGCTTCGGCAGAGGAGGTGCTCGAGGAGCAATCCTCGAACCCTGAAACCGGCCTTGCCGCGTCGACCGCGCAGGAGCGTCTGGCGCGCTACGGCCTCAACAAGCTCGACGAGGAGGAGAAGACCCCGCTGTGGATCCGCTTTTTCCAGCAGATGGCGGACCCCATGGTCATCATGCTCATCGTCGCCGCGGTCATCTCGGCCGTCACCGGCATGATCCAAGGTGAGTCCGAGTGGGCCGACGTCATCATCATCATGACGGTCGTCATCATCAACTCCGCCCTCGGCGTCATCCAGGAGGCGAAGTCCGAGGAGGCGCTCGCCGCCCTGCAGGAGATGAGCGCCGCCCAGTCCAAGGTCATCCGCGACGGCAAGATGACGATGCTCCACTCGTCCGAGCTCGTCCCGGGCGACATCGTCCTGCTGGAGGCCGGCGACTCCGTGCCCGCCGACTGCCGCGTGCTCGAGAGCGCCTCGATGAAGATCGAGGAGGCCGCGCTCACCGGCGAGTCCGTCCCGGTCGAGAAGCACGCCGACGTCATCGCGCTCGATCCCGGCGTCGACGACGTGCCGCTGGGCGACCGCAAGAACATGTGCTACATGGGCTCCACCGTGGTCTACGGCCGCGGCACCGCCGTCGTGGCCGCCACCGGCATGAAGACCGAGATGGGCAAGATCGCCGACGCGCTCACCACCGCCAAGAAGGAGCTCACGCCGCTGCAGATCAAGCTGAACGAGCTCTCCGGCATCCTGACCAAGCTCGTCCTCGGCATCTGCGTGGTCATCTTCGCCGTCGACCTTCTCCGTCACGGCGGTGAGCTCGGCAGCAACCCCGAGATGATCCTCGACACCTTCATGGTCGCCGTGTCGCTCGCCGTCGCGGCCATCCCCGAGGGCCTGGTGGCGGTCGTCACCATCGTCCTCTCGATGGGCGTCACCAAGATGTCCAAGCGCCAGGCCATCATCCGCAAGATGACCGCCGTCGAGACCCTCGGCTGCACCCAGATCATCTGCTCGGATAAGACCGGCACCCTCACCCAGAACAAGATGACCGTCATCAAGCACGAGGTCGAGGGCCCCGATGAGCTGCACGTCCGCGCCATGGCCCTGTGCTCCGACGCCAAGTGGGACCCGTCCGCCGGCGAGTCCATGGGCGAGCCCACCGAGTGCGCGCTCGTCAACGATGCCGCCAAGCTCGGCTTCTACGACGGCGGCAACGCCGAGAGGTACCCGCGCGTGGGCGAGGCCCCGTTCGACTCCGGCCGCAAGATGATGTCCGTCGTGGTGAAGACCCCCGAGGGCACCTTCGAGCAGTACACCAAGGGCGGCCCCGACGTGGTGCTCGGCCGCTGCACCGAGGTCATGAACGCCGACGGCTCCGTCGAGCCCCTGACCGACGCGCGCCGCGAGAAGATCATGGCCGCCAACAAGGAGATGGCCAACCAGGCGCTGCGCGTGCTCGCCTCCGCCGTGCGCATGCACGACGGCCAGCCCGCCGACTGCAGCCCCGAGGCCCTCGAGCACGACCTCACCTTCGTGGGCCTGTCCGGCATGATCGACCCCGAGCGCCCCGAGGTCGCCCCGGCCATCGCCGAGGCCAAGGAGGCCGGCATCCGTCCCGTCATGATCACGGGCGACCACATCGACACCGCCGTGGCCATCGCCAAGAACCTCGGCATCTGCGAGGACGCCAGCCAGGCCATCACCGGCGCCCAGCTCGACAAGATCTCCGACGAGGACTTCAAGGACAAGGTCACCGAGTACAGCGTGTACGCGCGCGTCCAGCCCGAGCACAAGGCCCGCATCGTCGACGCCTGGAAGAGCCGCGACAAGATCGTCGCCATGACCGGCGACGGCGTGAACGACGCCCCGTCCATCAAGCGCGCCGACATCGGCGTGGGCATGGGCATCACCGGCACCGACGTCACCAAGAACGTCGCCGA
>DHCMC07803__coassemble_794_pt1 | contig 27914 bp, 18 predicted proteins | sample DHCMC07803__metabat2_low_PE_003 | metagenome-assembled genome bin DHCMC07803
CCGATGGTGCCGATGTTGACATGCGGCTTAGTGCGCTCGAACTTTTCCTTGGCCATGAAGCCTCCTCCTTCAAGGTCGTCCCCGGCGGGACATGCCTTTAAACCTAAGTGGCTCCCCTAGTTGATAGGAAAGCCACCGTGTTACCTGGTAGCGGTGACTGGATTCGAACCAGTGACGCCACGGGTATGAACCGTGTGCTCTAACCAGCTGAGCTACACCGCCTTACTGGAGCCTGCAACCAGACTTGAACTGGTGACCTCTTCGTTACCAACGAAGTGCTCTACCGACTGAGCTATACAGGCGTGAACTGGTGGGAGCTATAGGATTCGAACCTATGTAGGCATAGCCAACGGGTTTACAGCCCGTCCCCATTAACCACTCGGGCAAACTCCCATATGTTCACACTCGTTTGCGCGTTGCCGCGTTCGCGAGCAAAAGGATATTACGACGCGGCGGGCGCCTGTGTCAACGGAAAACCCTATAATCCACGGCTCCGGGCGTATTTATTCCAGTACGCCACCCCATTCATCTGCGAAAACGAGGGCACTTTAGCATGGTGAGGTTATGGAGGGCGTCGGTTTCCAGCTCCGCCGGCCCCCTTCCGGGCCGTCCATGACGGGGCCACCCCTCCCCGGCTCCGGCGCGCCCATCCCCCGCCGCCGGTTCTCCTTGCACCGCCAGCCGCCGGTTTGCGCGCGGGAGCGCTCCCGCGCCCGCCATACAATGGTCGCGTGTCAGCTGCATCATATATACAAGGGGGAATCTCATGCCGCGCCGCCGTCGCCGCCGTCGATTCCACTTCCTCATCGGCGCCTGCACCGGCGCCTGCATCGCGCTCGCCGCGATCGTCGGGGCGTGGGCGCTGGGACTCGGCCCCTTCGCCCCGGTGATCGGGGTGCCCGCCGCCTTCGCCGACCGGATCACCGTGGAGGAGGACGGCGGGTTCAGCCACCTGTTCCCGGAGGAGGACATCGCCTACGACGCCGACGAGCACGCTCTGTACGCCGACGACACCCTCATCGCCTACCTCGAGCCCGGCGTCGGCGCGCGCGAGCGCCTCGCGCTGGCCGACCGCGTCGGGGGGACCGTCGTGGGCAACCTCGAAGGGGGCATCGACCTCGTGCAGATCCATGTCGGCGACGCCCCCTTCGCCGACCTGACCGCCATGGCGGAGGAGCTCTCCTCCTCCGAGGGCGTCATCATGGCGCTCGTCGAGGGGCCGCTGCTGCGTCAGGCGGATGCGGGCGCCGACCCCAACGGCTGGGGCGACGGCGGCGGCATCGAGGACGACCCCTCCGGCAACAACTGGTGGGCGGAGGCCATCGGCGCCTACCGCGCCTGGGAGCACGCCGACCGGTTCAGCCCGGTGGCGGTCGGCGTCATCGACGACGGGTTCGACCTCGACCACCCCGACCTCGACGGCGCGGCCACCATGCTGTCCTCCCACTCGGGCAACGAGGCGTCCGACCACGGGACCGCCGTCGCCTCGATCATCGGCGCGCTCGACAACGGGGAGGGCCTGCGCGGCGTCGCCGCCGGCGACGACGGCGCCTCCCCCACCCTGGTCTGCGCGGACTACACCAGCGCCGAGTACGCGAGCAAGGGCGGCGACGCCGCGGTGCTGCGCGCGCTCGTCCAGGAAGACATGCCGGGGCAGGGCGGCATCGCCGTCAACTGCTCCTACGGCGTGCCGCCGACGTCGACGTTCGACGCGTGGGATCAGGACGGGCGCCGCGAGGCGCTGATCCGACACGCGCGCGACACCTCCGAGGCCTACCTCGCGGCGATCGTCTGCCTCATGCTCGACGCGCGCCAGGCGGGCCCGGACGGGACGGCGCGCGATTTCCTGTTCGTGCAGTCCGCCGGCAACGGCCTCGTCGACGGGGCGCCGCTCGGCGCCTACGCGAACGGGTACTTCGCCGGCATCGATGAGGACCTGTTCGAGGAGTGCTTCCCCGAGGGGGAGGTCGCGGGGATCTCCTTCGGGGACGTCCATGCGCACACGCTCGTCGTGGGCGCCGCCCGCGAGCGCACCGAGGGGGAGGTCGCCCTGCAGGGGGACGAGTGGCGCCTGTGCGAGACCTCATGCTTCGGCGAGCCGTGGGTCGACCTGTGCGCGCCCGGCCCCCACAAGGGGGTCTACGCGGCCTGCGTGGACGGGTACGGCCCCTTCGGCGACACCTCCGCGGCGGCGCCCATGGCGACGGGCTCCGCGGCCCTGCTGTGGTCGCTCGACCCCTCGCTCACGGCGGCGGAGGTGCGCTCGCTGCTCGTCCACAGCGGTGACGGCATCGCGCGGGGCGGCGAGGAGCAGGGCGGGGTCTACCCCATGCTCGATATCGGGGCCGCCGCCGACGGGGCGGTGGCGCAGCTCGACCGCGCCGGGGCGTTCGCCTGCGAGGTGGTCGTCGTCGACGAGGCGACGGGGCTGCCCGTCGAGGGCGCTCAGGCGACCTTCTCCCTCGCGGACGAGGGCACGGAGATGAGCGTGGAGACCGACGCCGACGGCTACGCCGGGGTCAGCGCCGACGACATGGTCTCGTTCGATGTGACCGTGCGCGCGGACGGGTACGACGAGCTGCGCGAGCACCTCGTCGCCGTCGCCTTGGACGAGGACGCGGACCCCCTCGAGCGGGCCGTGCGCCTGGAGCTCGCACCCGATGACGGCGGGGCCTCGGCCGCGCTGCGCGCCTGCCTGGAGGGCCTGGTCGAGCAGTACGGGATCATGGATACGGGCAGCGAGCGCTACGAGCAGCCGGGCATCTACGGAGGGGGCTGGACGCTCGTGGAGGCGACGCGCCTCACCGGCCTGCTGTCCGCCGACATCCGCGACTTCGACGGCGACGGAACGCTCGAGATGCTCACCGTGCGGCTCGACCCGGGCGCCGGCTGGACGGTCCGGAAGGACGGCGCGTGGAACGAGGTGCGGCTCGTCCTCAGCGTCTACGAGGCCGCAGGCGAGGGGGCCGAACTCGCCGACGAGCTCGCGGCCGTCGTCCCCGGGCTGCCCGACGAGCACCCGATACAGGCCGTCCACGTGGCGCTGCTCGACGGGGACGGCGCCCCGACGATCCTCGTCGACCACTGCGGCAACTTCAACGACACGTGGTTCGGCACGGTCGGACTCAGCTACGACGGGTCGGGGTTGCGGCTCGCCGGCGGCGTCACCTGCTTCGAGCACTACAACGCCATCGTCTGCATGGAGGCGGAGGGCGTCGAGGCCCTGGGGTCGCTCGTCCGGTCGACCCCGCTCGAAGCGGGCTCCTGGACCGGATGGGGGCAGGTGCTCGACGAGCGGTGGGACGACGGCGCCTCGGTCTCGGCGGATACGCTGTCCCGCTACCAGGACGCCTACGACGGAGCGCTCGCGGGCATGGGGGTCGAGGACGAGGCGATGCGGAGCACCTTCCTGGAGGAGGTCGGCTCGGCGTACGACGACGCCATGGGCACCGTGGCGCTGCGGTGCACCCTGCGCCCCTCCGAGCACCTCGCGGCGACCGGCGGCGACGAGGTCGTCGACCTGTGCGGCGCGGCGTCCACGATGGACGCGGGCGAGGTCAACGCGCTCGAGCTGCTGGTCTACGACGAGGCGGGGCTGCTCGACGCCTACCGGTGAGGCCCCTGCCGCCGGCTCGGAGGCGACGCGCTCCCGAGCCGGCGGCAGGGCGCGGCGCGGGCCTTGCCGCCTGCGCCCGGTTTCAGTATCCTGTAGTGGCTCCGCGCGACCTGCGCCGAGCATGCCAGCGTGGCTCAACGGTAGAGCAAGTGATTTGTAATCACTGGGTTGCGGGTTCGATTCCTGTCGCTGGCTCCATGGACGACACGGGCCCGGCTCCCTCGCGGAACCGGGCCCGTCCCCGTTGAATGCCGGGAATCGAACCCGGCTGCGGCGCTCTACGCCGAGGGCCTGCCGGCCTCGCCGCGCAGCCGCTGCAGCTTGGCCAGGCTCTCGGGCGACAGGCGGCTGCCGAGGGTCATCTTCACCTGCGGGGCCTCCTCCGCCTCCGCCACGTCGGCGTCGATCTGGCGGATCTCATCCACCAGCATCCGAGCCGAGATGCGCGTCACGCCCTTGCCCATGACGGTCGCCTGGATGGTCCCGTCGCTCGTGACCACGGTGCACGCGCGCCCGGATTCGCGCGCATCGGTGCACAGCCGCTGGACCACCGTGTCGGCGGAGATCCCCGTGGGCGAGAACTCGATGCGCACGCCCGCCTGGGGCAGGTTGGGACGGTCGGCGCTGACGTTGCCGGCGCCGTCGAACACGATCACGGCCTCGTAGCGGTTCTGCGCGAAGGCCGCCACATCTGCGATGAGCGCGGTGCGGGCGCGGTCGTAGACGTCGCTGGAATAGGGGTCGTCGGAGCGGTCGAAGATCAGCCGCTCGTAGCGGGGCGTCGCATGGATGATGTTGTACCCGTCCACCACCAGAAGCTCCCGCTGGCCCCGCGCGTTCGAGCCCCGCGGCGGCGCGGCGGGCGTCGAGAAGGCGGAGGCGAAGGCGTTGCCCGCGCCGTAGGTGCTCGCATCCACGATGGTGCGCGCGGAGCCCTCGCCGAAGCGCTTGGCCTTCGACTTGGCCCGGTTCTTCTTGGTCACGGCGCGTTACACCCCCACCCGATCGGAGACGGGGGCGGTCAGGGCATCGCGGTTGCGGCGCATCCACTCGAAGGCGAGCGCCGTCGCGGCCTGGGCGACGTTCAGGCTCTCAGTGAGGCCGCGCTGGGGCAGCTTGGTGAGGAAGTCGCACTTCTCGAGCACGAGGCGCGAGATGCCCTCGCCCTCGGAACCCATCACGAGCGCCACGCGCCCGGCGAGCGGCGCGTCCCAGCAGACCTGCTCGGCGTGCTCGGAGGCGCCGCAGACCCAGAAGCCCGCGTCCTTGAGGTCGTCGAGCGCGCGGGCGATGTTGGGCACCTGCGCGATGGGCAGGTGCATGACGGCCCCGGCGGAGGTCTTATAGGTGGCGACCGTCACCTCGGCGGCGCGCTTGGACGCGATGACCACGCCCGCGGCGCCGACGACCTCGGCGGAGCGCACGATGGCCCCGAAGTTGCCGGCGTCGGTCACATGGTCGAGCACCAGAACGAGCGCCGGGCCGTCGCCGGCACGGGCGATGACGTCCGCGAGGTCCGCATAGGGGAAGGAACCGGTCTCCAGCACGATCCCCTGGTGGGCACCGTGGGCGGACAGGGCGTCGAGCTGCGAGCGCGGGACGGTCTGCACGCGCGCGCCGGCGGCGCGCAGGTCGGCGATGATGGGCGCGAGCGCCGCGTCCCCGCCCGCACCCTCGGCCACGAGGGCGCGCTTCACGGGGAAGCCGCTGCGCAGGGCCTCCGCCGCGGCGCGACGGCCCTCTATGACGTTGCCGGCGAGTCGTCCCGGGAGCGCGTCCCGGCCGCGGGGACGGCCCTCCGCCGCCTCCCGGGAGGCCGCCCTCGGCCCCCGTTCCGCCGCGCGGTCCGCGGGCCGGGGACGCGTGGGGCGCGGGCCGCCGGCAGCGGCGCCCTTCCGCCGCGCGGAGCGGTCCCCGGACCCCTGCGGCCGCTGGTCGCGCCCGGAGCGCTGCGCTCCCGACGGTGAGGCGGAGCCGCCGCGCGCCCCGCGTTTCTTCCTGTCTGCCATGTGGCCCCTTCCGGTCGTCGATCACCCCAGTATATCCCGACGACCCGCGAAGCCGCCCGATGGCGCGCCGTCGTACAGACCGTCTCCGGCCCTCCCGCGCCGTCGTGCAGGCCGCTTCCGACCCTTCCGCGGGGCGCACAGCCCATTTCCGACCTCCTCGCGTCGTCGTGCAGGCCGCCTCCGACCGCCCCGCGCCGTCGCACAGCGCCACTGCGGCCCTCCCGCGCCCCTGTTCAGCGCGCCTCCGGTCTTTCGCGCCGACGTGCGGCACTCTTCCGACCTTCCAACGCCGCCGTGAGGTGCCCCTCCGATATGGAAAGCATGTCGTATCTGACACTCAGGTACCTGAACGGGAGGGGGCCGTGTCAGATACGACATGTTTTGTAAAGGCGCCGCCCCGGCATGCCCAAGCGCCGGCATCCGGCAAGCGGCCACCGGCCGCCCCTAGGCGCCGCAGGCGCCCGAGGTCCGCGCGAAGGAGGAGGGCATAGACCCGGAGGTCATGCCCGACGAATGAGCGCGGCGAACCCTAGGGTTCCGGGGTGCGCCAGGTTGCCGCGAACGAGGAGGGAGCGCGCCTCGCGTGCGGCGACCGACGAGTGAGCGGCAAGATGGCGTGCCCCGGGACCCTAGGCGCGCTTGAGGCGGCTACCGGCGGCGGTATCCTCGATCACAAGCCCCATATCGCGCAGCTGGTCGCGGATGGCGTCGGCAAGCTCCCAATTCTTGGCGGCGCGGGCCTCGGCGCGGGCGGCGAGGATGCGCTCGGCGGCCTCGTCCACGTCGTCGCCGGTGTAGGCCACCAGGCCCGCGGCGACCCCGAGCAGGCCGACCGGCAGCTCCTCCTTGGGCTCGCGCAGCCCGACGCCCAGGACGGAGAACGCCCCCGCGACCCCCGCGGCGCACGCCGTGCACGCCTCCGCGTCCGCCGCTCCCCCGACCTCGTCCAGGTAGGTGTTGGCCTCGGTCACGAGCTGGAAGTACGCCGCCACGGCGCCGGCCGTGTTGAAGTCGTCGTCCATGGACGCCTCGAACTCGGCCGCCGCGCGCTCGGCCGCAGCGATGAGCGCGGCCCCGCGGTCGGCATCCGCCTCGCCCGACGCGTGGTTCGCCGCCCACATGAGGTTCTCCACGCAGGTCGCGATGCGCTCGAGCGAGTTCTCCGCACCCTCGAGGCGCTCCCAGGAGAAATCGAGCGGGCTGCGGTAGTGCGTCTGGAGCATGAGCAGGCGCAGGGCGGCGGCGGAGTGCTTCTCCAGCACCTCCTCCAGGGTGAAGAAGTTGCCGAGCGACTTGCTCATCTTCTCGCCGTCCACGAGCAGCATGCCCGTGTGCATCCAGGTGTTGGCGAAGCCCTCGTGCCAGGCGCAGGTGGCCTGGGCGCACTCGTTCTCGTGATGCGGGAAGGCGAGGTCGGAGCCGCCGCCGTGGATGTCGATGGGCGTGCCCAGATAGCGGTGGACCATCGCGGCGCACTCGGTGTGCCAGCCCGGTCGGCCCGGACCCCAGGGAGAGTTCCACTGGGGCTCGCCGGGCTTGGCCGCCTTCCACAGGGCGAAGTCGAGCGGGTCGTTCTTGTCCTCGTTCTCCTCGATGCGCGCACCGACCATGAGGTCGTCGATCTTGCGCCCGGAGACCTCGCCGTAAGAGGGGTCGCTGCGGACGGAGAAGTACACGTCGCCGTTGTCCGCCGCGTAGGCGTGCCCCTGCTCGATCAGCGCCTTGATCATGCCGATCATGGGGCCGATCTCCTTGGTGGCGCGCGGCCGCACGTCGGGGTCCATCACGTTGGCCCTGTGCATGACCTCGATGAAGCGCTCGGAGAACTCGGTCGCCACGTCCTCGGCGGTGCGTCCCTGCTCGTTGGCGCGGTTGATGATCTTGTCATCCACGTCGGTGAGGTTCTGGGCGAAGGTGACCTCGTACCCGCTCGCGATCAGCCACCGGCGGATCACGTCGAAGGAGATGAACGTGCGCGCGTTGCCGATGTGGATGTTGTCGTAGACGGTCGGGCCGCACACGTACATGCGGACGCGGCCCTCCTCGATGGGACGGAAGTCCTCTTTGGCATGGGTCTTGCTGTTGTAGATCTTCATGGTAGATGCCCTTCTGGGAAGGTCCGCCGGATTCGCCCGGCGCTCGGACGGTCCTGTGCGGGACTGCAGGGCCGCCGGCTGCTCCCGCGCGTGCGGAACCCGCGACGGGCGGATCCGGCAGGCCTCCTCGTGTGTCGACTCTGGTAGATGGTAGCGTACGCGCGCAGATGGCATCGGCGCGCGCATCATGCGGTCAAGGGTCCTCGGTGGGAAGGGAGATCGACGGGCCCGACGGAGCCGGACTCTCCGAACCCTTTCAGATACATCGTTCGAGCAGGCAGACGGCCCAGGCGCCGATGCCCTCGCCGGCCCCCTCCCAACCGAGGCGCTCGGTCGTGGTGGCCTTGACCCCCACCTGCCCGACCTCGACGCCCAGCGCGCGGGCGAGGTTCTCGCGCATCGCCTGGCGGTGGGGCCCCATCTTGGGCTCCTGGGCGGCGATGGTGCAGTCGGCGTCCACGAGCTCGAAGCCCAGCGAGCGCGCATGCTCCATGACGCGCGAGAGCAGCACGAGCGAGTCGGCCCCCGCATAGGCGGGGTCGGTGTCGGGGAACAGCTGGCCGATGTCGCCGCCGCGGCAGGCGCCCAGGATGGCGTCGGCCAGCGCGTGGGCGAGCACGTCGGCATCGGAATGACCGAGCAGGCCGCGCCCGTAGGGGATGTCGACGCCGCCGATGATGCAGCGGCGGCCCTCCACGAGCCGGTGCACATCGTATCCGTGTCCGATGCGAAGCGAGCTGTTCGGCACAGCCGACCCCTTTCCTCCAAAGCGTGCGACCCTGCCATCATAGCAGCATGCGACGAGGGACGGGGGCGCGGGGGCCGGGGCGAAGACGAGGGCGCCCGCGGGCCACCGGGCTTTACACGAGCGGGGCGCGCCCCAGGATGCCGGAGTCCTGGGCGCTGTCGGCATCGCTCATGCGGCCGAGCAGGATGGCGGTCACGGGACGCAGGTCCTCGGGAAGCGTGACCTTGAGGTTGTCGCGCGGGCTGTCGACGCACAGCACGTGCCCGCCCACGCGCTCGACGAGCGAGGAGTCGTCCGTCCCTACGAAACCGTCGGCGTCCGCCGCGTCGTGCGCGCGCCGCAGGGCCTCGACCTTGAAGATCTGGGGCGTCTGCGCCGCCCAGTACATGCTGCGCGGCGGCGTGCTCTGGATGGCGTTGCCGCGCACGATCTTCAGGGTGTCGATGGCGGGCTGGCCGCACACCGCGCCGTCGGCGGCGGGGGTGCAGCGCAGGGCGCAGATGGCGCGGTCGATGGCCTCCGTGGTGATGAGGGGGCGCGCCGCGTCGTGCACGGCGACGTAGGCGTAGCCGGCGGGCACCGCATCGAGACCCGCGCGCGTGGAGTCCTGCCGGGTCTCCCCCGCCTCGGCGATCGTCAGGGGCGTCGCGAACCCGAAGGGGTCGATGGCCAGCCGGCGCATCTCCCCGGCGCGCTCGGGCGGGCAGACCACCACGATCCGCCCCACGTTGGCGGAGCGGTCGAACGCCATGATCGACCAGGTCATGAGGGGACGGCCCGCCACGTTCACGAGCTGCTTGCCGCCGGGGTTCCCGAAGCGCTGCCCGCACCCGCCGGCGACGATGACCGCGCAGACGTCAGCCGGCATGGATCACGCCCCCGCCTGCTTGCCCTGCATGCGGGCGAGCGAGTCGGCGAGGATTGCGGGGTTGTTGACGCCGAAATCCCCCAGGCGCTCCGGGTCCTTACGGATATCGCCCATGAGCTCCTGCAGCGAGCCGTACTCGTCGACGATCTTCTCCGCCACGCCGTCGCGGACCACCGAGACGCGGGAGAGCGTGCGCAGGCCGAGCGGCGTCATGACGGAGTCCTCGTCCAGGTTGTCGAAACCCAGGGCGGCGGCGACGCGCTGGGGGTTGGCGAGCTCCTCGGGCGTCATGTCGTTGAAGCGCTGGCGGATGCGGCGCGCGTTCTCCTCGGAGGAATCGCTCGCGTAGTCGCGGATCATGAGGTCGTACTCGGTGTCCATGCTCTGGCCGGCGAGCTGCTCCATCTGCATCTGGACGAGCTTGCCCTGGTTGCCGAGCTTGACGATGCAGTCCTTGAGCTCGTTTTTGGCCTGCTGCATGATCTCGAAGCTCGAGAAGATGTCCGTGATGTCGGCGAGCGTGACGTAGTCGTCCAGCTCCAGGGCGGTCAGGCGCACCAGGGAGCGGTCCAGCGCGGCGCGCGTGGTCTGGAGCGTGGCGATCAGCTGGTTGACCGAGCTCATGATGATGGCGACGGGTTGGATCTCGTAGGCCTTGCCGTGGACGTAGACATTGACCACCGCGCGACGCGACGAGACGGAGATCATGATCGCGTCGGTCAGCACGCTCATGCGCGCGGCGGTGCGGTGGCGCATGCCGGTCTCGCTCGTGGCGAGCGAGGAGTCCGGGTTCAGATGGAAGTTGGCGCGCAGGATGTGCGAGAGGTCTCCGTCGATCACGACGGCGCCGTCCATCTTGCACAGCTCGAAGAGACGGTTGGACGTGAAGGAGATGTTGAGCGGGAAGCCGTCGTTGCCCGCGGCGAGGACGTTCTCGGTGTCGCCGACGCATATCAGGGCGCCGAGGTGCCCGGCGATGATCATGTCGAGTGCGGTTCGGATAGGCTGTCCGGGTGCCGTGAGCCGGATAGCCTGGTCCATTCGCTTTTTGATCTCATCCTTATCCAATGTGCCGCTCCGTGTCTGCTCGAGGTCCAGTCACAGTCATGGTTGTATTTTCTCACGGATCGCGACGTCAGGCGGACGGGTTTTTGAAACTCAACATACGGGCGCGCGCCACCGGGGGCGGGGCGCTGCGGGCAGGGGCTCCCCCGGCGGCTCGAAGCCCGCCGTGCTGACAGGCGGCGACGGATGACGGCGGCGGACAGGGCGGTCCCCCGTGCCCCGATGGCCCGTCGCGGGCGCCCCGGGCCGCGCCGCCTCAACCAGGGGGGGGCGCGTCGTGCCCGCATCGGGGATCGGTTCCCATAGAGAAAGCCCCCCATCTCTCGGACTTCTCCTTCCTTGTCCGGGAGATGGGGGGCGGTTCACGGCCGGGAGCGCGGCGATCCGGCTATGGGGAGGCCGTCGGCCCGTTACCGGGTCGCGGCCCCCATCTGGGCGCCTCCGGGCGCGGCCCCGAGCGAGGGGGCCGCCGCGCCGGATCGCGGGGCGGACTCGAAGCTCGCCCCGAGGGCGCCGGTCGGGCGCGGGGCGGGGATCTCCCCCGTGCCGTGGCTGAACACGAAGTGCCCGTCCACCACGTCCGTCAGGACCGTATCGCCCTCGCGCCACTCGCCGGCGAGCAGCTCCTCGCTCAAGGGGTCCTCGATGAGGCGCTGGATGGCGCGGCGCAGCGGGCGGGCGCCGTTGGTGAGGTCGGTGCCCTCCGCCACGATCTTGGCGATCGCGGCATCCGTGAGCTCGATGTTCATCCCATTGGCGATCAGGCGCTGGCGCAGGTCGTCCACGAGCAGGTGCGCGATGCTCGTCAGGGCGTCGCCCGAGAGCTTCTGGAAGACCACGATGTCGTCGACGCGGTTCAGGAACTCGGGGCGGAACAGGCGCTTGAGCTCGCCCATGGCCCGGGTGCGGATCTCGTCCGCGGTGAGGCCCGCCTCGCCGGTGGTGCCGAAGCCCACGCTCGCGTCCTGCGCAATCTCGCGCGCGCCCACGTTGGAGGTCATGATGATCACCGTGTTGCGGAAGTCCACGGTCTTGCCCTGGCCGTCGGTGAGGCGGCCCTCGTCGAGCACCTGCAGCAGGATGTTGAAGATGTCGGGATGGGCCTTCTCGATCTCATCAAACAGCACGACGGAGTAGGGATGGCGCCGCACCGCCTTGGTGAGCTGGCCGCCCTCGTCGTGGCCCACGTAGCCCGGGGGGCTGCCGATGAGCTTCGAGACCTCGTACTGGCTCGCGAACTCGCTCATATCGAAGCTGATGAGCGCGTCCTTGCTGCCGAACAGGTACTCCGCGAGCGTCTTGGCGAGCTCGGTCTTGCCCGTGCCCGTGGGGCCGAGGAAGATGAACGAGCCGCCGGGGCGGCGCGGGTCCTTGAGCGGGGAGCGGCTGCGGCGGATGGCCTTGGCCACGGCGCGCACGGCCTCGTCCTGGCCGATGATGCGCGTCTTCAAGGCGTCCTCGCAGGCGAGCAGGCGGCGCGACTCGCTCTCGGTGAGCGAGGAGACGGGCACGCCGGAGGTGGCGGAGACGATGTCGGCGATCTGCGCGACGTCGATGGTGATCGGGCTCGCGTCGAGCTCCGCGTTCCAGGCGGTGCGGGCCTCGGACAGGGCGATCTCGGCCTCGTGCTGCTGGCTCTTGAGCTCCGCGGCACGGTTCATGTCGTCGGCGCCGGTCGCCTCCTCCACCGCCGCCTTGAGCTCGGCCACGCGCGCCTCGGCGGAGCGCACCGGCTCGGGGGCGCGGTTCGCGGCGATGCGGGCGCGGGCGCCGGCCTCGTCGATGAGGTCGATGGCCTTGTCGGGCAGGAAGCGGTCCTGGATGTAGCGGGCCGACAGCGACGCCGCCGCCTCGACCGCCGCCCGGGTGTAGCGCACGTGGTGGTGCTCCTCGTAGCGCGGGAGCAGGGCGTCGAGGATCTTGACCGTGTCCTCGACGCTCGGCTCCTCCACGTCGATGGTCTGGAAGCGCCGCTCGAAGGCGGGGTCCTTGGTGAGGTACTTGCGGAACTCCTCGGCGGTGGTGGCGCCGATGATCTGGAAGGCGCCGCGGGCCAGCACCGGCTTCAGCATGGAGCTCGCGTCGATGGAGCCCTCGGCCGAGCCCGCGCCGATGAGCGTGTGCATCTCATCGATGAACAGGATGACGTCGTCGGCCTCGGTGGCCTCGGCGATGACGTTCTTCAGGCGCTCCTCGAACTCGCCGCGGTACTTGGCGCCCGCCACGAGGCCGGGCAGGTCGAGCGTCCAGACGTTCATGTCGACGAGGTTCTCCGGCACGTCGCCGGCGGCGATGCGCTGGGCGAGCCCCTCGACGATCGCCGTCTTGCCCACACCCGGGTCGCCGAGGATGAGCGGGTTGTTCTTGGTGCGGCGGGAGAGGATCTCCATCATGCGGGAGACCTCCTTCTCGCGCCCGATGACCGGGTCGAGCTTGCCGTCGCGCGCCTCGGCGGTGAGGTTGGTGCCGAACTGCGCGAGCGTGCTCGCGTCCGCATCGTCGCCGCGCGCGGACTCGCCGGAGAAGAACGGTAGCCCCGCGCCGGGGCGCCCGGAGGCGGAGCCGGCCATGGGCCGCTTGCGGCTCTGGTCCTTGGCGGTGAGCTTGTCGACCGCGCCCCGGACGGAGGCGGCGGAGACGCCCAGGCGCATGAGGATGTCCATCGCCATGCCGTCGCCCTCGTCGACGATGCCCACGAGCAGGTGCTCGGTGGAGACGTAGGTCTGGTTGTTCTCGCGCGCCAGGCGGAAGGCGCGCTCCATGACCGAGATCACGCGCGGCGTGAAGGCGAGCTTGGCCGCCTCGGTGGGCTCGTCGCCGGGCTGCGTGGTGAGGATCTCGTCGAGCTGGGCGCCGATGTCCTCATAGGAGATCTCGAGGGTCCGCAGCGCCTCGGCGGCGATCCCCTCGCTCTCCTTGGCGAGCGCGAGCAGCAGGTGCTCGGTGCCCACCTTGTTGGTCTTGCGCGCGAGCGCCTCCTCCTTCGCCATGGACATGACGCGGCGCGCGCGGTCGGTGAATCGATCTAGCATGCGAATACCTCTAACGTGCAATCCGTCGTGGTTCGTTTTCAGAAAGATGCTGTACCCAGAGTTGCATTATCTTAACCGATGATTCCGGCGCCTGCGCCCCGGTCACACTTTCGCTACCACGGCGATCCGTCCTTTCAGCTGAAAGGATAAACCCTGGAGCGCGCTCCAGGGGAAGGGAGGGGCCGGGAGCCGTCTTGCCGAGGATGCAGTGCGCGGCGCACCGGACCCGCGGCGGGCCGGTCCCCTCCGCCGCCCGCCCCGTGCCGGGTCCCCGCTGGCCGGCCCTCGTCGCCCGCTCCGTACCGGACCCGCGGCGGGCCGGTCCCCTCCGCCGCCCGCCGCGTCGCGCATCAGTCCATCGGGCAGACGAGCTCCGCCGCCCGCCCCGCGAGCGCCTCGACCTCATCGCGCGAGGGAATGGACTGCTGGGCGCCCACGCGCGTGGTGGCGAGAGCCGATGCCGCGGACGCCCATGCGAGGGCCAGCTGGATATCCATGCCGCCCGCCAGCCCCGCCACGAGCGCACCGATATAGGTATCCCCCGCGCACGTGGTGTCCACCGCGTCGCAACGGGGAGGGGTCGCGCGGAGGAGCCTGTCGCCGGAGAGCACGGCGGAACCGCGGTCGCCGAGGGTCAGCGCGACCGTGGGGACCCCGCGCTCCGCCAGACGCTCCAGGGCGCTGCGGATGGTCCCGTCATCATGCGGAAAGACCCCTGTGATGGCCTCGCACTCGGTCTCGTTGGCGCATACCAGGTCGACATCCGCCCAGACCGACTCGGGCAGCGGGCAGGCCGGAGCGGGATTGAGCACCGTGTACATCCCGCGGACCCGGGCATCCGAAAGCGCGGCGAGGGTCGCCTCAAGGGAGCACTCGAGCTGGGTGAGGAACACGTCGCCGGCTTTGGCGAGGGCGTCGAGCGACGCGGAGACGTCGTCTGCCGCGAGCATCCGGTTCGCCCCCGCGTCCAAGATGATGCGGTTGTCGCCCTCGACCCGCGCGATCGACGCCACACCGGTGGGGACGCCGGCGAGCCGCCGGACATGGCGGCTCGAGACCCCGGCATCGGAGAGGGCGGCGACCATCCTGTCGCCGAACACATCCTCGCCCACCGCGCCGACCATGTGCACCCGCGCCACCATACGGGCGGCGGCCACCGCCTGGTTGGCGCCCTTGCCGCCGGGGTTCATCAAGAAGCCGCGCCCGGAGAGGGTCTCCCCCGCTTGGGGCATGCGGTCGGCCTCGATGGAGAGGTCCATGTTCAGGCTACCGAAGACGATGACGTCGGCCATGCGCGCCCCTTCCCTCCCAAGGATACGAAACAACTCCTTTGTACCACGCTTTCGGCACGAACAGGAAACGGACCGGGCGCCGGCGCCAGAGCGCCGCTGCCCCCGGAAAGGTGCACCATGCCCCGGGAAGGCCGGATCCGTCCGCTTCCGGGCAAAGCCGGGCTTTCCGGGGCATGCTGTGTCGCTCCCGGGGCAGGTCGCAGGCTTCCCGGGGCAGGACGCGGCGTTCCCGGGGCATGCTGCGGTGCCCCCGGGGCAGAGCGCCGTGCTCCCGGGGCAGGACACAGATGAGGGGATGAGACGAACCCGTCCCCAACCAACCCCCGACCAACCCCCGAGGCGTTTGTACTGTACCTAAGCATTTTTTCGTCAGCCTGCCGATCTCCCTTCACATCCGCCCGGTATTGGGTATCGTTGCAGTGGCACATCAACCCCCTAGAAAGACTGCAGGTCCCCTCCGTATGACCGACATCCAGCGCGAAACCCCTCTCGATCCCGATTCCCCCTCCCCCGCCGACGACAGCCTCCTGCTCGGCCTCGACGTGGGGTCGACCACCGTCAAGGCGGTCGCCGTCGACCCCGCGACCGGGAGCGTCCTCTACACCAGCTACGAGCGGCATCACGCCCATCAGGCCGCCTGCGCGGCGCAGGCCCTGCGCGCCGCCGCGCGGGCCCTCCCCGGCCGCGTCTTCCGCATCGCCGTCACCGGGTCGGGAGCCGCCCCCATCGCCGAAGCGTGCGGCGCGCCCTTCGTCCAGGAGGTCGTCGCGGGTGCACGCGCGGTCCAGGCCCTCTACCCGCAGGCGCGCACGGTCATCGAGCTCGGCGGCCAGGACGCCAAAATGATCTTCTTCGCGCACGACCCCTACCGCGGGGCGTCGCGCGTGGACGACATGCGCATGAACGGCACCTGCGCGGGCGGCACCGGGGCCTTCATCGACGAGATCGCCTCGGTGCTCGGCGTGCAAACCGAGCAGTTCGAGGACCTCGCATCCCGGGGCACGACCGTCTACGAGATCTCCGGACGCTGCGGCGTGTTCGCGAAGACCGATATCCAGCCGCTGCTCAACCAGGGGGTCGCCAAGGAGGACATCGCGCTGTCCACCTTCCACGCCCTCGTCAAGCAGACGGTCGGCGGGCTCGCGCAGGGCCTGGACATCAACGCGCCCGTCGTCTTCCAGGGCGGCCCGCTCACCTTCAACCGCACCCTCGTGCGCGTCTTCTCCGAACGCCTCGGTCTCGACCCGGACGAGGTCATCATCCCCGAGCACCCCGAGACCATCGTCGCCCGCGGCGCGGCCCTGTGGCTGCCCGGCTCCCAAGACGAGATCGCCCGCGCCCCGCGCGACCTGGAGGACATAGCCTGGGCGCTCGACGGCATGGCCGAGCGCCCCCAGCGCCGCCGCTCCGCGGCCCCGGCGTTCTTCTCCTCGACCGAGGAGCGGCTCGCCTTCGAACGCCGCCACGAGCTGCGCCGGATCGCCCCGCCCGAGCTGCACCCCGGCGACCGGCTCACCGTCCACCTGGGCATCGACGCCGGCTCCACGACCACCAAGCTCGTCCTGCTCGACGGCGAGGGGACGCCCATCGACTCCTTCTACTCCTCCAACCAGGGCGAGCCCGTCGACGTGGCGCGCGACGCCCTGGTGGCGCTCCACGACGCCTACGAGAAGCGCGGCGTCGAGCTCGAGGTCGCCTCGATCGGCACCACCGGCTACGGGGAGCAGCTGTTCGCGCGGGCCTTCGGCGCCGACTACCACACCGTCGAGACCGTCGCGCACGCCCGGGCGGCGCTCGCCTACGAGCCGGACGCCTCGTTCATCCTCGACATCGGCGGCCAGGACATGAAGGCGATGTGGGTCGACCGCGGCGTCATCACCGACGTGATCGTCAACGAGGCCTGCTCGAGCGGCTGCGGGTCGTTCCTCGAGAACTTCGCCCGCTCGCTCGGCATCCCCGTGGAGGACATCGCCGCGACGGCGTTCTCGTCCGCCGAGCCCGCCGCGCTCGGCAGCCGCTGCACCGTCTTCATGACCTCGAGCGTCATCTCCGAGCAGCGCGACGGCAAGACGCCGGCCGACATCATGGCCGGCCTGTGCCGCTCCATCATCGAGAACGTGTTCACCAAGGTCGTGCGCGTGCCCAACATGGACACCCTCGGGGAGCACATCGTGGTGCAGGGCGGCACCTTCGCCAACGACGCGGTGCTGCGCGCGTTCGAGCAGTACGTGGGGCGCGACGTCACCCGCAGCCCCTATCCCGGCCTCATGGGCGCCATCGGCGCGGCCCTGCTCGCCAAGGAGCACGTCGAGCGCGCCGCGCAGGCGGCGGGACCCGCGGGCGCGGACGGCGCGCGGGACGGGTCGGACGCGCGCGGCGGCACCTCGTTCATCGGCTTCCCCGCGGTCCGCGCCCTCTCCTTCACCCGCGAGGGGAACGTGACCTGCCCGTTTTGCGGCAACCATTGCGCGCGCACCATCATCAGCTTCTCCACGGGCGACCGCTACGTGACCGGCAACCGCTGCTCGCGCGGCGAGGTGCTGGGGGATCCGGGCGAGCCCGAGGTCCGCGCCCGGGCCAAGCGCGCGGCGGCGGCCGTCGCGAGCGTCTCCAACCTGTTCGAGGAGCGCACGCGCCTGCTGTTCCGCACGCCCGAGTACGACCGCGTCCTGCCCGACAACGGCATCAGGATCGGCATCCCGCGCGCCCTGGCCGTCTGGGACTCCGCGCCCTTCTGGAACGCGCTGCTCGGATCGCTCGGCTTCACCGTGGTCCTGTCGTCCATGAGCTCGCATGCGATGTACGAGCGCGGGCTGCCGGCCGTATGCTCCGACACCATCTGCTTCCCGGCCAAACTCGTCCACGGGCACATCCGCGACCTCGCCGACAAGAAGGTCGATCGCATCTTCATGCCGATCATCACCACCGTCGCGCCCGAGGGCACGGCCGAGACCGCCGAGTCCATGTGCGCGGTGGTGAAGGGCTACCCCATGGTGATCCGCTCGTCGGACAACCCGACGCAGCGCTTCGGCATCCCCTTCGACTCGCCGCTGTTCCACTGGTACACCGCCGAGGACCGCGAGCGCCAGCTCGCGCAGTACCTGGCCGCCACCTTCGATATCCCCGCCGACGCGACCCGCGCCGCCCTCGCGGAAGCCGACCGCGCGCAGCAGGCCTTTACCGACGCGCTCGAGCGCCGCGGCACCGAGGTGCTCGAACAGGTCCAGGCGCGCGGCGGCACGGCCGTCGTGCTCGCGGCGCGTCCCTACCAGACCGACCCGCTCGTCAACCACAACCTGCCCGGCATGTTCGTGGAGCAAGGCGTCCCGGTGCTCACCGCCGACGCCGTCCCCGGCATGCGCGAGGTCGACCTCACGCGCAGCCGCCTGGACATCGCCAACAACTACCACGCGCGGATCCTGTCGTGCGCGCTCATCGCCGCGCGCACCGAGGGGCTCGAGTTCGCGCAGATCGCGAGCTTCGGCTGCGGGCATGACGCCTACCTGGCCGACGAGGCCGCCCGCCTCATGCACGAGGTCTCGGCCAAACGGCCCCTGTTGCTGAAAGTCGACGAGAGCGCCGCCGAGGGCGCGCTGCGCATCCGCGTGCGCTCCTTCCTGGAGACCACGCGCATCCGCCGCGAGCGCGGCGAGGGCGATGCCGATGAGGTCCGTGAGCTCGGCGATCCCTACCCCGTCAAGTTCACCCGCGACGAGCGCGACACCTACACGGTGCTCGTGCCCAACACCTCGCATGCTTTCTCGCGCCTCATGGCGGCAGCCTTCACCAAGCAGGGCATCAACGCCGTCTCGCTGCCGGTCGGCCGCGAGAACGCCATCCGTCTGGGCAAGCGCTACGTCCACAACGACATCTGCTTTCCCGCACAGATCGTGATCGGCGAGGTCCTCGACGCGCTCATGAGCGGTCGGTACGACCTCGACCGCACCGCCGTCATGATGGCCAAGTACGTGGGCGACTGCCGTCTCACGCACTACTCCGCCCTGCTGCGCAAGGCGCTCGACGACGCCGGCTTCGCGCACGTGCCCATCATCACCAACGATCTTGCCGACGACCACGATCTGCATCCCGGCTTTAAGATGAGCCTGCTCACCGCCATGCGCATCGCCTACGGCCTGCCCATGATCGACGCGCTCGAGGAGCTGCTGCGCAAGACCCGCCCCTACGAGATCGAGCCCGGCGCGTCCGACCGCGCCTTCGAGATCGCCCTCGACCACGTGATCGAGGGCATCAAGACCCGCGGCGTGCGCGGCGGCGTCGCCGGGTTCCGCCGTGCCGTCGAGGTGATGGCGGACGTGGAGGTCGACCGCTCGAACCCGCGCCCGCGCGTGCTCATCGTCGGCGAGTACCTGCTGAACTTCCATCCCGGGGCGAACCGCGACATCGAGCTGTACCTCGAGCGCAACGGCTTCGAGGTGATCGAGGCGCGCATGACCGACGTCATCCGCAAGACCTACTTCTACAAGCACGCCCAGGTGCGCGAGTACGGCATCCACAAGCCCTTCGCCCAGCGCGCCGAGTGGGCCGTGTCCGACGACGTCTTCGAGTTCGCGCAGAGTGCGACCGACCGGATCGCCCGCCGCCATCCGCTCTACGAGCCGCCCGAGCGCATGGGCGAACTCGTGCGAGCGAGCGACGACATCGTGCACCACACGTTCGACGCCGGCGAGGGCGTGTTGATCCCCGCCGAGATCCTGCACCATGCGGCGCACGGCTGCCGCGCCTTCATCATCCTGCAGCCCTTCGGGTGCCTGCCCAACCACATCGTGGGCCGCGGCATCGTGAAGAGCCTGAAGGAGCGCTACCCGGACGTCTCGATCCTGCCGCTCGACTACGACCCGGACACGAGCCAGGCCAACATCGAGAACCGCCTCCAGATGCTCATCATGGAGGCGCGCGAGCAGGGGTAGCCTCCCGGGCGGCCCTGACAGTGGACGGCCCGGCGGCTTCACGCTCGACGTCCTTGCGCGTTGGGCGCGAGCAGGGGCAGCCTCCCGGGCGGCCCTGAAGCGCAGAGACCCGTTCCCCGCTCGACGTCCTCGTGCTGCGCACTGCGGGATGTCTCGCTTGGGAACGGGTCTCTGCGTTCCAGGGCCTTGCGGTGCCCCGGCTCGCGGGGGGCCGGGGAAATGATGGCGCGCCGGCGCTCACGGCTCGCGGAGCAGCTCCACGCCCAGCACGTCGATGAAGCGGTCGACCAGCGCCGGGCGGCGGCCCCGGCGGGTGCGGACGCCCAGGGAGATGGTGCCCAGCCCCTTGACCGGGACGAAGTTCAGATCGGCGCGGCGCATCGCCGGGATGTCGGCCATCAGCGTGAACGCCACGCCCGCATGCGCGAGCGCGAGGGCGATCTCCATGCACTGGCACATCATCATGCGCTCCGGGTCGACCCGCAGGCCCGCGTCGCGCTGGGCCCGCACGATCGCCGCGGGCGACATGCGCGGGTTCACCACGGCGATCCGACCCGCCTCGGCCAGCTCGTCCAGCCCCACCGTCTCCCGCTCGCACGCCGCCAGCGGATGCTGGCCGCTGTAGACGCACGCCACGGGGACGTCGATCACGCGGCGGAACACGGTCGCCCCCGCGGGGTCGCCGTCAGGGTCGCGGTAGGCGAGCATCACGTCGATCATCCCGGTCTCCAGCATGTCGCACAGCGCGGAGTACGGCCCCATGCGCAGCACCGGGTCGAACGCGGCGTCCTCCCGGTGGATCCTGCCCATGACCGGGGCGAGCAGCTGGGCCTCCATCCCGTCGGTCACGCCGATGCGCAGCGTGTCGGCGCTGCGCGCGCCGCCGCGCGCGACGCGGCGCTTGGCCTGATCCGCCAGCGCGAGCATCTCGTTGGCCGTCGCCAAAAACTCGATGCCCTCGTCCGTGAGGCGGACCGAGCGCGTGCTGCGCACGAGCAGCGAGCACCCCAGCTCCGTCTCGAGAGCCTGGATCTGGTGGCTCACGGTCGGCTGCGACACGTGCAGCGCCTCCGCGGCCCTGGAGAACGAGAGCTGCGAGGCGACCTCGACGAAGCACGAAAGCTGCATGGTGTTCACAGGGCGCTCCCTTCATGATGGTGTCTCTATCTAACGTTATAACATATAGCTATCAATAATCGAAAAGACGAACCTCCTCCCCCACATTTGAACGGCAATACTAACCTCCGATTTGAACCAACGGAAGTTTCGGAGGTGCTCATGGGAGAGCCGCCCGCCCCGCTGGGGCGGTATCGCAGGGAGGCCGCGCTCGCGGTCACGGGGACCGTGGGGGAGGTGGTGATGGAGGTCTTCCTCCCCTTCATCATGGCCTACATCATCGACCGCGGCGCGCCTGGCCGGCGCCGACGGGTTCATCCGCCGCCTTCCGGACGGGTACCGGACGGTCGTATCGGGCGACGGGGCGGGGCTCTCCCAGGGCCAGTGCCAGCTGCTCGCCATCGCGCGGGCGGCCGTCGCCGACCCGCCGGCCCTCATCCTGGACGAGGCGACCTCGTCGATCGACACGCGCACCGAGGAGGTCGTGCAGCGCGGCATGGACGCGCTCATGGCCGGGCGCACGACCTTCGTCATCGCGCACCGGCTGTCCACGGTGCGCGACGCCGACTGCATCTGCGTCATGGAGGACGGCCGCATCGTGGAGCGCGGCGACCACGAGGAGCTCATGGGGCTGCGCGGGCGGTACTGGCAGCTCTGCACCGGCGGCTCGGCGGACGGCCGGCCGGCGGCATGACGGGCGGCGGCAGGCGGGACGCAGCGCGACGGGCGGGACGTCCCCCTTGCCACGCCGCCGCGGGGCCGGGCGCGCCCGGGGATGCACCCCCGTCTTGGTAACGGATCTTGGCAGATAGGACGCACCGCGCTGTTATGGCGGCAGCCGGGGCGCGCCCGTCGTCATGCCGCCCCGGACGCGACGGGCCGCGCCCTGATGCCGCGTCAGCCCAGCAGGCGCCGGCTCGCGGCGAGCTGGACGGCGAGCCCCGCCGCCGCGACGCCCCAGAGCACGAGGTAGCCGCCGGCACCCAGCAGGAGCCCGCCGAGCGCGGAACCCACCCCGCCGCCGATGAAGACGCCGGAGCCGATGAGGCCCGTGCAGAGCCCCGCCCGCTCCGGGTCCGCATCCATGGAGAGCGTGACGAGCGTCGGCTGGACCAGGATATAGCCCAAGCCGAGGCACCCCGCGGCGACGAGGGCCGGGACCCACGACGCGGTGGCCGCGCTCGCGAGCAGGGCGCAGGCGGCGGCGACCGCGGACGCCTCGCCCACGGCGATGACGCCGGGCAGCCCGAGGCGCCCGCCCAAGCGGCCGGACAGAGCGCCGCCGACCAGGCAGAACACGCCGTAGAGCATCATCACGAGGCCCGCCTCCGTGGACCCGAGGCCGCACACCGCGTTGAGGAAGGTCCCCATGAGGCCGTAGACGCCGAGGAACAGCACACCGGTCGAGCAGGCGAGGAGGAACACGGCGCGGTGCGGTCCGAGGAAGATGCGCACGGCGGCGGCGAGGAAGGCGACGACGGGGCGCTCCGCCCCCGTCCCCCTCCGCCCGGAAGCGGCGCGGGCGCGCGCCTCGCCCGCCGTCCCGTCCGCACGCCCGTGCCCGCCCGCAGCGGAAACGCCACCGGAGCCTCCCGACGTCCGAGAGCAGCCCCCTCCCGCAGCGGAAACGCTCCCGGAGCCCCCCGACGTCCGCGACCCGGCTCCGTCCGGCTCGCGCAGCGTCGACAGCAGGATCCACGCCGCCGCGGCGAGGATACCGAACGATGCGAAGGCGACGCGCCACCCCACCAGCTCGGTCAGGATGCCGCCGAGCCCCGCGGAGAGCCCCTGGCCGGTGAAGGTGATCCCCATGAGCATGCCCACCGCGCCGCCGCGGCGCGCGGGCTCCACCACGTCCCCCACGAAGGCCTGGGAGACCGAGATGATCCCGGCGGCGAAGCAGCCCGTCAGGATGCGGGCGGCGACCAGCAGCTCGAGGCTCGGCGCGGCGGCGCACAGCACCGTCCCCGCGCACAGCCCGAGCACGATCGCGCGCAGCAGGCGCAGGCGCCCCACGCGGTCGGCGATCGCCCCGCACACCGGCTGGAGGGCGCCGTAGGGCACCATATAGGCGGTGAGGACGACCGTCGCCGCCGCGGGCAGCACGGAGAGCCCGCGCGCGATCGCGGGCAGCGCCGGCGAGACGAACCAGTTGTCGGCGGCGGACACCAGGCCGCAGAACCCCAGCACCGCGACGACATGCAGCTGCGCGCGCGTGATCGGCCTCCGCGACCCGTCGGCGGCCGCCTGCGCCTCCCCCGACGCGCCCGTCGACCCATCTTCCATGGAACAACCCCCTATTCCAGGCAAAAAAGGAGGCCGCGCCGGACGCCGGAGCGTCGACGCGGCCCCTCGAGGACGCCGCGGCCGCATGGCCGGGCGGAGGCAGCCGATCAGTACAGCTTGGCGCCCGCCGGGATGGCGTCGTCGAGCATGAGCAGGTTCAGGCGCTCCTCATCGCCCTCCTTGTGGATGGCGCTGATGAGCATGCCGCAGGACTCCACCCCCATGAAGGCGCGCGGCGGCAGGTTGGTGATGGCGACGCAGGTGCGGCCGACCAGGTCCTCCGGCTCGTAGTAGTCGTGGATGCCGGAGACGATGACGCGGTCGGTGCCCGAGCCGTCGTCGAGCGTGAACTTCAGCAGCTTCTTGCTCTTGGGCGGCACGACGCAGTCCTTGACCTTGACCACGCGGAAATCGGAGCGGCTGAAGGTGTCGAAGTCGACCTCGTCGGCGAACAGCGGCTCGACGGCGACCTTGTCGAGATCGAGCGTCGGCAGCTTGTTGGGGGCGACGGCGACGGACACCTCGGGGGACGCCGCGGCGGCCTTCTTGGGGGCGCCGAGACGGCGCTCTGGCTTCATGTGCGGAAACAGCAGGACGTCGCGGATGGAGGCCTGGTTGGTGAGCAGCATGACCACGCGGTCGATGCCGATGCCGATGCCGCCCGCCGGGGGCATGCCGTACTCGAGGGCGCGCACGTAGTCCTCGTCGTACTCCATGGCCTCCTCGTCGCCGGCGAACTTCTCCTCGACCTGTGCGCGGAAGCGCTCGGCCTGGTCGACCGGGTCGTTCAGCTCGGAGAAGGCGTTGGCATACTCGTGGCCGGCGATCACGAGCTCGAAGCGGTGGGTGAGGCGCGGGTCGTCCTCATGGCGTTTGGCGAGCGGCGAGACCTCGACGGGGTAGTCGGTGACGAAGGTGGGGTTCACGATGGAGCCCTCGCCCAGTTCGTCGTAGAGCTCGGCGACGAGCTTGCCGGCGCCCCACTCGGGCTTGGTCTCGATGCCGTGCTCGGCGCAGGCGGCGCGCAGCTCCTCGACGGGGGTGTCGAGGGTGATCTCACGGCCCAGCACGTCGGACACGACGCTCGTCATGGGACGGCTCGGCCACGTGCCGGACAGGTCGATCGTCTGCCCCTGGTACTCGATCTGCTCGGAATCGTTCACGGCGGCGTTCGCGGCCTTGATGACGCCCTCGGCGAGCTCCTTCATGCCCTCGAGGTCGGAGTAGGCGCGATAGGCCTCCATGGTGGTGAACTCGGGGTTGTGGGTGAGGTCCATGCCCTCGTTGCGGAAGATGCGGCCGATCTCGAACACGCGCTCGTACCCGCCCACGAGCAGGCGCTTCAGGTGCAGCTCCGTCGCGATGCGCAGGTAGTTCTCCTGGTTCAGCGCGTTGAAGTGCGTGATGAAGGGCTTGGCCGTGGCGCCGCCCTGGATCGTCTGCAGGATGGGGGTCTCGACCTCCATGTAGCCGTTGTCCTCCATGTAGCGGCGGAAGGCGGAGACGATGGCGGAGCGGCGGCGGAAGGTCTCGCGCACGTCGGCGTTGACGATCAGGTCGACGTAGCGCTGGCGGTAGCGCGTCTCCTTGTCGGAGAGGCCGTGGAACTTCTCGGGCAGCGGGCGGACGGCCTTGGAGAGCAGCGTGAGCTTGCGGGGGGCGACGGAGAGCTGGCCGCGCTTCGTGCGCACCACGACGCCCTCGGCGCCCACGATGTCGCCCAGGTCGAGCTCGCCGAGCAGCTCCCACGCCTCGGAGGGCATGTCGTTGATGCGGCAGAACAGCTGCATGTCGCCGCTCGGGTCGCGCAGCACGATGAACATGATCTTGCCCTGGCCGCGCTTGGCCACGACGCGGCCGCCGATCTTCACGACGTCGGCGGTGTCCACGCCCGCTTCGAGGTCGGCGTAGCGGGCCTCGATGTCCGCCGCGTGGTCGGTGACGTCGGAATGCTCCGGGTAGGGGTTCACGCCGGCGGCGTAGAGCGCGGCGCGGTCCGCCAGACGGCGGGCGCGCTCGTCGTTGGCCGTCGATGCGTCGGGCGTGGCGGTCTGGTTGTCTTCCATGGTTGTCCTCCGAACTGAAAACGCCCCCTGAGGCCGCGAGGTCCCAGGGGGCTGACGATGATGCCGTCGACGCGCGGGACCGTGCGGCCTAGCGCGTGATCTTGGTGATGGTGTAGACGCGGCTCTTGCCGGCGGGGGTGACGACCTCGACGGTCTCGCCCTCGGCGCGGCCGATGATGGCGCGGCCCACCGGGGACTCGTTGGAGATCTTGTGCTCGAGCGAGTTGGTCTCGGTGGTACCGACCAGGGTGACGTCGGTGGCGACGCCGTCGCCGTCGACGAGCGACACCGTGCAGCCGATGGAGACGATCAGGCCGTAGGCGGAATCCTCGACGTCGCGGGCGTTGGACAGGATGGCCTGGATCTCCGCGATGCGCGCAGCGTTCTTGGCCTGGTCCTCCTTGGCGGCGTCGTACTCGGCGTTCTCGGAGAGGTCGCCGAAGGCGCGGGCCTCCTTGATGTGCTCGATGATCTCACGGCTCTTCTCGCCCTCGCGCCACTCCAGCTCCTCGACGAGCTTCTGGCGACCCTCAGCTGTCAGTACGATCTCGCTTGCGTCCATACGCGTCTCCTTGCGTCTCCTCGTCTCCGCCGCGTCCGCGTCGTCGCGCGGCGGTTGGCATGCAAAACATGAAAAACCGGCTCGCCCGCTGGGCAAGCCGGTCATCGCTCACCCCTGTGAGGTGGGACTAGTCCTCGTCGGCCGAGCTCTCGTCCTTGTCCGCCTTGGCCTTCTTGGCCTCGGCCAGCTTCTCCTCGAGCTCGCGGATCTCCTTGTCCTCCTCGCTCTCGGGCTCCTCCTCGGTGGCGGCGTCGTCGCCGGACATGCCCTCGCGGATGTTCTTGACCGTCTTACCCAGCGAGGCGCCGAGCTTCGGCAGGTTCTTGGGGCCGAAGATGAGCAGGGCGATGACCAGGATGATGATCCATTCGGTACCCTTAGGGAACATACTTTTCCTCCCAAACAGATGGCGGCGTCAGCGCGGAGGCACGCATCGGGGAAACCGGGCGTCTCCAGCTCGAAAGAGTATACCGCGCCCCTGTGGCGCGGACAACACCGCCATATTTTACACGTCAGACCACCCCCGCGGCCGACCTGCCCGGATTTGGGCAAACGCACACGAGGTCCGCGCGTATGTCAGGCAGGTGTCAGCTTCGGGTCAGGCGCCTGCGGGGCGGGAATCGGACCCGAGGACGGCATGTGCCCGCGAACGCAAAACAGGTCAGAGCGAAACCCGCTCTGACCTGCTTCAATGCGATGGTCGGGTTGACTGGATTTGAACCAGCGACCCCCGCGTCCCGAACGCGGTGCTCTACCAAACTGAGCCACAACCCGAAGGCGGAAGCTATCCTAACACACTCTTCGGCCGAATGCTAGCCGACAGCCACAACCGGTCCCGACTTCTCCATTTTTGCCGCTTGCGCCCACCAACCGCGCTCCTCGAGCGCGGAGCGGACGATCGCCTCGGCGGCCATCTGGGTGTCGCAGACCGCGAACACGGCCGACCCCGAGCCGGAGACCTCCGCGGCGCGGACGCCGGGCTGCTCGCGCAGCCATGCGCGGACCTCGGCGATCTGGGGCACGAGCTCGCAGGCGACCGGGGCCAGGTTGTTGGACACGCTCGCGAAGAGCGCCTCCTCGTCGTGCGCGCGCAGGGCGGCGAGCACCGGCTCCAGATCGCCCGCCGCGGGCGGCGCGGCGTCGAAGCGCTCGTAGGCCTCGCGCGTGGACACCCCGTCGGAGAGCGGCTTCACGAGGGCGACGGGCGTCCCGGTGAGCGGGCGGAAGATCTCGTCCATGACGTCCCCGGCGCCGGAGAAGTACGCCGGCGGCCCGTAGAGGAAGAACGGCACGTCGGCGCCGACGGAGCGCGCCACCTGGTCGATGCGCGGGTCGGTCGGGTCGACGCCCCAGTAGCGGCAGATCCCCATGATCACGGCGGCGGCATCGGAGGACGCGCCGCCCAGGCCGCTCTTGACGGGGATGTGCTTGTCGATGAGGATCGCGAAGGCGGGCTCGCGGTCGAAGGCCTCGCCCATCGCCACGGCCGCGCGATAGGCGGTGTTCTCCTCCATGGGGAAGTCCGCCTCGGGGACCGTGCGCACCATGAGGTGCTCGGCGGGCGCGATGGCCAGGGTGTCCGTGAGGTCGATGGCGGTCATGACCGAATCGACGCGATGGTAGCCGCGCCCGTCCTTCTCCGGATGCACGCCCAGGTAGAGGTTGATCTTCGCGGGCGCGGTCACCAGGAGGAACGCGGACCCGGACATGATCAGTGCTCCTCGAGCTGGTTGCCGAGAGGCGTGAACAGGCGCTCGCCCGACTCCGGGTCGAACAGCTCGACGGTGCCGGTGAGCACGTCGACGTACTGGTAGGACTGGCGGGACTTGCGCCCGCGGCGCTCCTCCACCTCGACGATGAACACGGACGGGTGGACGGTCTTGATGCAGCCCATGCGCTCGACGACGCGCGTGCGGCCCATGTTGGCCTTCACCTTGACGCGCTGGCCGATCATGCCGTTCAGCTTCTCATGGATCTCGTCAACGTGGTTGACTTCCATCTCCCCCATTGCGCCTCCTATGGATGATGGGGCTAAAAAGCGCTTCCGCGGTGCACGGCCGCGATGCACAGAGTGCCCCCAACGTAGCGATAAAGCTTACAGAGTATAGCAAGCGGCGGAAGGAAATGCACGTCACTGCGGTAGAGTGCGCGAGAGGACGGGTGGGCGACACGGGCACCTTGATTGCCAAACTTAGTGCAGACTTGCCTGCGCTAAGTCCGGCGGCGCCCC
>DHCMC07803__coassemble_846_pt1 | contig 25264 bp, 21 predicted proteins | sample DHCMC07803__metabat2_low_PE_003 | metagenome-assembled genome bin DHCMC07803
TTCTCAAGGTTCCCGCCGCCCGGCTGCGCCGCGCGGCAAGGAGATATATTGCCAGCCTCCCCCCTCCCGCGCAAGGGGGATTCTTGGGTTCACATCTCCTCCATAATTCAGATCACCCACGGTGCTGCGGGAGGCTGGCATCGGAACCGTCATCTATTGAGTTACCTGCAGCTTTCCCCTGTACAGCGATGCTATACCGCGTTGGACCGATCCCTACGCACGCGTTACGCCTCCCATACGCGCGGGAATGCGCAACGACCCGAGAGGACCTGTGAAGCCGTGGGCACGCACCCCGACCGCCGACTCGCATACTCGCCGCGGCTTTCTCAGGTGTCGCCTGGCGCCGGCGCCTCGACCGCCTACGGGACACGCCGCCCCGTCACGAGGCTCCTCATGGGATGCCGCCCCGTCGCAAGCCGAACGCCGCGAGCCTGTCATGGCCTCCCCCGCACCCGGATAGCAGATCGATCTCCGCGGACGTTTATATCTATATAGGGTTCCCGGGAGCCATCGGGGCTCACGGTATCCAGTCGGTCCGGCGGCCGTCATCTTGGGCGAAGCCTCCCGGGTGCATGCTCGCCCACTGCGCGCACGCCGCCGGACCTGCGACCGCGCCCATCTCGGGCATCGCCTCCGGGCTGCCGCGCCCATCGCCGAGCAGGTTCCGGGAACGGCCGCCCGTTGCAGCCGCAGGCTCGGATAAGCCCCTTCAAGCAAAACGGGGTACCCGAAGGTACCCCGTTCCTCATTCGTATCGTTCGGCGTTCCGCGCGATGCCGGAAGCCTTAGGCCTCGAGGGCCTTCTTGGCGATGGCGGCGAGCTCGTTGAAGGACTCGATGTCCTCGTACGCCATCTGGGCGAGGACCTTGCGGTCGAGCTCGATGCCGGCCAGCTTCAGGCCGTGCATGAACTTGGAGTAGGAGAGGTCGTTCATGCGAGCCGCGGCGTTGATGCGGGTGATCCACAGGCTGCGGATCTCGCGCTTCTTGTTGCGGCGGTCACGGTACTGGTACTGCAGGGAGTGCTGGACCTGCTCCTTGGCATGCTTGTACGTACGCGAAGCGGCACCGTAGTAGCCCTTCGCACGGCTCATGACGGTACGGCGCTTCTTCCTCGCGTTCACAGAGCGCTTCACACGTGCCATTTCTGATCAACTCCTAGTCGGTGGAAAAGTGGTCGGGGAAAACGGGGCTGCTCTTAGCGGCCGGCCAGACGGGCGGTGATGACCTTCTTGTCGGCGGCGGCCAGCTCGCCCTCCTGGCGGAAGTTGCGCTTGCGCTTGGTGGTCTTCTTGGTGAGGATGTGGCTCTTGAAGGCCTTGGCGCGCATGAGCTTGCCCGTACCGGTGCGGCGGAAGCGCTTCTTGGTGCCGCTGTGGGACTTCATCTTAGGCATGAATCTCTCCTTTGTCGGTTACTGATTCTTCTTCGTTGCGTCCTCGTCGCCCTCGACCTTGTCGAAGGCACCCTTGATGGGGGCGAAGAGCATATGCATGTTGCGGCCCTCGAGCTTGGGCTGCGACTCCACGGTCGCATACGGCTTGAGGTCGTCTGCAAGACGGTCGAGCACGTTCATGCCCTGCTCGGGATGAGCCATCTCGCGACCGCGGAACATGATCGTGACCTTGACGCGCGCGCCCTTCTTGAGGAAGCGCAGCACATGGCCCTTCTTGGTCTCGTAGTCGCCGACGTCGATCTTGGGACGGAACTTCATCTCCTTGACCTCGACGCGGGACTGGTTCTTGCGAGCCTGCTTCGCCTTCATGGCCTGCTGGTACTTGTACTTACCGTAGTCCATGACGCGGCACACCGGCGGCTCCGCGTTGGGCGCGATCTCCACCAGGTCGAGGCCCTGCTCGTCGGCGACGCGCTGCGCGTCGCGGATGCCGAAAAGGCCGAGCTGCGACCCATCGACACCGATCAGGCGACACGTGGTCGCGGTGATCTCCCCGTTGATGCGGGTGGCATCAGACTTAGCTATTGTCCCAACCTCCTTCGTAGCTGAGAAAACAAAACCCGGATGCCCTGCAGGGAGCATCCGGGTTGCACACGTTAATGGGTACGGATATCCGTGCCCGAAGATACGTTGTACGACCAGACAGCTGCCCGTAAGGCGCCGAAAGGTGGGGACCACACGGTCCCGCTTTCCTCAATCGCGCAAAAGCGCTTGGTGAATGATAGCACACCCCCTACGGCTCCACGGTATCACCATGAGCGCCGCGGGATCCGCCACCCGGAGACCCTACTCCCATCCGCCCCAGGTGTCGGGGGCGTAACCGACGGTCGCCTGCCGCCCGTTGCGCACGATCGGCTCGCGCAGCACCTGCTGGTTCTCAAGGAGCTTGTCGAACTTCTGGCTCTCGGCGAGATAGGAGATGAGCGCGACGGTATCCTGATCTTTGGCCTTGGGGTCGACCAGGGCGTCGATACCTCCGACGGCGCGCAGGACGCTCTGCAGCTCGCCCTTGCTCATCCCCTTCTCCTTGAGGTCGATGAACTGGAAGCCGATGCGCCGCTCCTTGAAGTAGCGCTGCGCCTTCTTGGTGTCGAAGCTCTTCTTGGTCCCGAAGATCTGGATGTTCATGGGTTCCCTCACCCGCTCTCGGTCGATGCTGCTCAATCGAAACCCAAGCTTATCCGCTGCATGGCGCGATTACCACCCCGAAACCCATCTTCCCGATAAGAAGATGCCGCAGACAGGGTGCTTTGCCTCGAAAAAGCCCGAGGCGAGACTCGAAGCGTGCGCCCGCGGCGCCCGCATGCTCCGGGTGCCTACGACGCGGACCCCCGGGGACGGATGGGCGCATCGTCGACACGGCAGAGAAGCCCGAGGCGAGACTCGAAGCGTGCGCCTGCGGCGCCCGCATGCTCCGGGTGCCTTCGGCACCCTTCGCCGCTCGCTGGGAAATGCTCACGCATTTCCGCAGTCTCGCGCGCTCTCGCGAGTTCGAGTCTCGCCTGCATTGTGCATCAAAACGAAAGGGCCCCATCACTGGAGCCCTCGCTGTTCTCTATGGTGCCCGAGGCGAGACTCGAACTCGCACGATGTCGCCATCGGTGGATTTTGAGTCCACTGCGTCTGCCAATTCCGCCACTCGGGCACGGCGCGGATTATCGTACCATACGGCGCGCGGCTACACCGCCCGCATTTCCACGAGTTCGACGGTGCGGCGCATCTCGTCGCCGGCGCATCCACGGCCTTCGACCGACGCCTCGCCCGCCTGGTTGTCGAACGGGTCGCAGCGCACGCCGTCGCAGGCGGGGGCGAGCTCCGCCTGGAAGCGGGAGTTCGCCACCATGCGCCACGGGTCCAGGTTGCCGAAGTAATGCAGGCGGCGCCCCTCGTCCCCCTCGCGGCGCGCGGAGGAGCCGAACGAGCAGTCGGCCCACAGCCAGCCGAACTCGTCCGTGTGGAACATCGCCCAGTCATGCGGGCCCACATGGTCGGGGGCGACGTAGAGGCCACTCTGCCAGCGCGCGGGGATCCCCGCGATACGGCACATGGTGATGAAGGTCAGCGCCATGACGCCGCAGTCGCCGCGCAGGGATTTCGCGCAGGCGTCCGGTATGCAGTCCAGCTGCGCGTAATCGGGCTGATAGCGGTAGTCCACGTTCATGGTGATGTAATCGTAGATGGCCCGGGCGCGGTCGATCGGCCGCTCGATGCCGGCGACCACGCGCTCGGTCAGCACGCACAGGTACGGCGTGAACAGGATATGCGGCGCGAGCTCGGAGAGGTCGTCCTCGTTCACGGTGTCGTCGGCGACCGCATGCCGTGCGGGGGCCGGGGCGAGCGTGTCGACATAGAGGGCGTCGATGCGGTAGCGGTACGCGACCTGGAAGGAGCGCGTCTGGCGCGATCCCCAGAACGCCGTGCGCGCAGGGGCGTCCTCGGAGGCGACGAGCACGCCGGGCGTCCAGTCGAACACGTCGATGGCGGACTGCTGCGGGCATGCCGCGGGAACGGGCAGCCAGGCGCGCAGCATCTCGCCCTGCTCCGCACCGGGCACCTCGATGCCCGCCTTGAGCGTGATCTCGCGCGACGCCCCGCCGTTCGCATGCATCTCGGCGAGCATGGCCGAGCGCGCCTCCGTGTCGGTCGGCGCAGCGGGTCTGAGCCCCGGGACCTCGCGGGGGTAGACCCGCAGCGAGTCGAGGAAGCTCGCCAGGAAGCGCTGCTCGCCGTCGACGAAGCGCCAGTCGATGCGCCCGCGCCCGATGAGGTCGTCGAACCGCTTCTCCGTGAACTCAGGCCACTCGGCGCGCACGGCCTCGAGCGCCTCGGCGCGCGTCACGCGGAACTGCCGCGCGAGGCGGCCCATGCGGTGCCGCTCCGCCCGCAGGCACGCCGCGAGCTCAGGGTTCACCTCGCCGGAGAGGAGGTCGTCGCATGCGCGGACGGCCTCGGTCAGACGCCCCGCCTGCTTGAGGCGCTCGATCTCGGGGGGAAGGCCCACGGCGAGGAAGCGGAAATCGTCGTTGGACGCCGCGTCGGGCGTCCCGACCGGCCCCCTCTCGACGAGCTCCCCCTGTTCCGGGTATTCGAATCGGACCGCCATGGCTCCCCCTTCTCGTCGTGCGCCGGCGCGGAATCCGGCGCCTCGAACCCTACGGACCCGATTCTACCCCTGCCGCCCGCGCACGCGGAGGACGGGGCCGTATCCGCCTGCCGCAGCGCGAGCGCCCAAGGGGGACGGCGCCATAACGAAGGAGGCCACGAAGGCCTCCTGAGTAAAAATGACCCCGTCCCAAAAAGTAGCAAAAAAAGAGGCCCCGAAGGGCCTCCTGCAGAACGCGTGCGTCCGAGCTTACGCCTTGTTCACCGAGCCGAACTGCTCCATGAGCTCCTTGGTGCGCGCCACGATGGCGTCGCGGCCGGGCTTGAGGAGCTTGCGCGGGTCGTAGCCCTTGCCCTGCTGGTCCTTGCCGGCCTCGATGTACTCTCGGGTGGCGGCGGCGAAGACGAGCTGCAGGTCGGTGTTCACGTTGATCTTGGAGATACCGAGCTCGATCGCCTTCTTGATCTGATCCTCGGGGATGCCGGTGCCGCCATGGAGCACGAGCGGGAGATCGCCGGTCAGGGCCTTGATCTCGCCGAGGCGCTCGAAGGACAGGCCGGCCCAGTCCGCCGGGTAGACGCCGTGGATGTTGCCGATGCCGCAGGCGAGGAAGTCGACGCCCAGGTCCGCGATCTGCTTGCACTCGTTGGGGTCGGCGAGCTCGCCGTTGGAGGTCACGCCGTCCTCGACGCCGCCGATACCGCCGACCTCGGCCTCCACGGAGATGCCCTTGGAGTGGGCCAGCTCGACGATCTCCTTGGTGCGGTCGAGGTTGAGCTGGAAGGTCTCCTCATGGGAGCCGTCGTACATGACGGAGGTGAACCCGGCCTCGATGCACTTGAAGCAGTCCTCGTAGGAACCGTGATCGAGATGGAGCGCCACGGGGACGGTGATGTTCAGGGCCTCGACGGCGGCCTTCACCATATCGGCGCAGACCTTGTAGCCGCCCATCCACTTGGCGGCACCGCCGGTGCACTGCATGATGAGCGGGGACTTCGCCTCCTCGGCGGCGGTGAGGATGGAGAGCGTCCACTCGAGGTTGTTGGTGTTGAATGCGCCGAGCGCGTAGTGGCCGGCCTCGGCTTCCTTGAGCATCTCTGCTGCGTTGACGAGCATGGATTAACCTCCTCATAAGGTTTGCCTACACAGCCGCCTATTTTACCACCGCCGCGGGCGCGAATGCGCAGCATTGAGCGCTTCTTTACCGCACGACCCCGGCAGCGTCCCGCCCGGCGGCCCGCGCGGACCGACCCCTCGCCCCGAGCCGTCGCCGCACCGCCCCGTCATGAGCCGACGAACACGGACGACTGCTGGTAACGTCCCTCGAAACCGATGACGTCGCGCAAAAGGCGCAGATAGAACCCGGCAGAGGCGACCTCCGGCCTCAAGACGAGGTCCTCGGGATGCACCTCGCCCGGACCGTCCTGGCCGTAGGCCCCCGGCGGGGCGCGATCGTAGAGATGCACCCTCCCGACGGTCTGCCAGACGTCGTCGACGCAGGCGACGCGCATGGAGATCGACCCGTCCCGCCAGCGGTCGACCCCGCACAGATGGGGGTCGAGGACGAGGTAGCGCAGCCCGGTGCGCACGTCGCGGACCTCTACGGTGCCCGCGTCGGCGTGCTTGCGCCCGATTGCGAAGCGGGTCACGAAATGGGTCCGCTCGATCTGCCGCAGGCAGTCGAGGTCGTCCTCGGAGACGTCCCCGACCGGGTGCTCGATGAACGCCCGCAGCGGCGTCGCGCCCCGGAACAGAGGGCGGTCGAACAGGACCCATTCCGTGAAGCAGGCGGACAGGAAGGCCGCCTCCCGATCGCTCAGGCAGTCCCGGTAGTACGCCGCCGGGTCGACGAAGGCGGAGAACTCCTCGTTCGCCTGCGCGAGGAACTCCCATTTCCTGCCGATCCAATGCTCGGCCATGACCGTCACCGCACGGTCGACGCGCTCGCCCACATCCATGATGCCCCCATCCGTCGAACTGACCGCATGGTTCGACGGTACCCGAGAGATGCGGGCGGATCGCGATCGGAGGGGAGCCCGATGACGCCCCGCCGAACGGGATCCGAAGGCTCCTTGCCGAAACCTTGCCTCGTTCTTACCGGATCGGAATCGCCGCACGTAAGAGATGGTGCACGCACCCGGCGGGCGCGTGCGGGGCCGTCCGGGTGCGCGATCTTTCCATACCCGGCGGAGCCGGGGGCGGGGCGGGCGGCCCCGCCAGAGGCCCTATCAGAGTCCCAAGCTGAGGGCGTGGGCGACGAAGGGGTTGCGCTCAAGCTCGTCGGAGACGGTCGTGGTCCCGTCGTGCCCGATGAGGCACAGCGTGTCCTCCGGCAGGGACCGGAACAGGCGGCCAAGCGTGTGCAGGATCGTGTCCTCGTCGCCGCCGACCAGGTCGGTGCGGCCGTGGCCGCCGGGGAACAGGGTGTCGCCCATGAAGGCGACCCTCCCCTCCGCGCTCGCGCAGAACAGGACGATGCCACCGGGGGTGTGCCCCGGGGCATCGATGACCTGCAGCACCGCATCGCCCACGGCGACGGTATCGCCCTCGGACAGCAGGCGGTCGGGAGCCGGGGGCATCTCGGTGTCGATCCCCCAGCGCACCCGCATGCTCGCGACGGCGTCCCGCACGAACCCCGCGTCGGACGCGGAGATGAGGTAGGGCACGTCGTCGCCGAGCGCGCGGCGCATGCCGGCGACGCCGCCCACATGGTCGCCGTGCCCATGCGTGCACACGATGCCGACCGGCCGCGCGCCGGGGTGCGCCGCGCGCAGGCGCTCGGCGAGCTTGTCGCCCTCCCAGGCGGGGTCGATGATCAGGGCCTCGTCGCCGGAGACGACGAAGTAGGTGTTGGTGGATATCGGGCCGTTCACCACGCAGTCGATCGAGATCGAGCCGCGCGGGGCGAGGTCGAGCACCGGGTCGGTCATGTCAGGGGCCTCCTTCTTCGGGCTGCCGGACGGTTCACCCCGTCAGTCTCCCACAGCCGGGGGCCGCGGGCGCCCGGCGCACGAAGTCGCCATAGGACCGCCCCGCCCGCGGCGCGGTCAGCGGCGGCGCTTCATCTGGGCGCCGCCCTCGCCGGGCATGAGGCGCCGCGCGTCGTAGACGCTCTCCACCGCCGAGACGGCGGCGAGCAGCGGATCGAGCCCGCTCGCGTCCGAGATCTCCACGAGGAAGCGCAGGGTCGCGACGCCCTCGCGGTCGGTCGCCGTGGCGGCGGACAGGATGTTGCCGCCCGCGTCGCCGATCGCGATGGTCACGTCCTTGAGCAGCCCCATGCGGTCGAGGCACTCGACCACGATCTCGACCTGGAAGGTGGTGTCGGCGCGGGTGTCCCACGCGACCTCGATCATGCGCTCGGGATGCTCCATGAGCCCCTTCACATTCGGGCAGTTCGCGCGGTGCACCGACACGCCGCGCCCGCGCGTGATGAAGCCGACGATGTCGTCCCCGGTCACGGGGTTGCAGCAGTGCGCGAGGCGCACGAGCAGGCCCTCGCTGTTCTCGCCCTTCACCAGGACGCCGGAGTTTGACTTGGCCGAGGGGCGCGGATGGCGGTTGCTCCCGCGCTCGGGGCGCGCCGGGGCGCCGTCCTCGGGCCTGTCGACGGGCGCCTCGGGCTTGGGGTCCAAGATCTGCTCGACCTTGTTGCCCACCATCCGCACGGCGAGCTTGCCCGCGCCGATGGCGGCGAAGATGTCCTCGATCTGGCGGTAGTTCAGCTGCTCGGCGACGGAGGCGAGCGCGCGGGTGGTGCGCTGCGTGGAGATGCCGTACCCGCGCTTGCGCAGGTCGCGGGCGAGCAGGTCGCGGCCGGCGGTCGCGTTGTCGTCCTTCGCCACCGCGGCGAAGTACCGGCGGATCTTGGACTTGGCCGACGGCGTGCGCACGATGTTCAACCAGTCCGGGGACGGCTTGGACGCCTTGTTCGTCATGATCTCCACGCGGTCGCCCGTCTGCAGCTCATGGGACAGCGGCGCCATCGCCCCGTTCACCTTCGCACCGACGCAGTGGTTGCCGACCTCGGTGTGGACCGCGTAGGCGAAGTCCAGCGGCGTGGAGCCGCGGCGCAGGCTCAGCACCTCGCCCTTGGGGGTGAAGACGAAGATCTCCTGGTCGTAGAGGTCCGCCTTCAGGGTGTGCAGGAACTCCTTGGGGTCGTCGATGTCGTCGGAGGCCGCCCAGTCGAGGGAGTGCTTGAGCATGTTGATCTGGTCGTCCAGGCGCTGGGCCTCGCTGGACTTCGACGCGCTCGACCCGCCCGAGCGCTTGTAGAGCCAGTGGGCGGCGATGCCGTACTCGGCCTGCTCGTGCATCTCGTAGGTGCGGATCTGGATCTCCAGCGGCCGGGCGGTGGGCCCGATGACCGTCGTGTGGAGCGACTGGTAGTTGTTGAGCTTGGGCATGGCGATGTAGTCCTTGAAGCGCCCCGGCATGGGATGCCACAGGGTGTGCACCGCGCCGAGCGCGGAGTAGCAGTCGCCCACGGAGTTGGTGATCACGCGCAGCGCGACCAGGTCGTAGATCTCGGAGAACTCCTTGCCCTTGCGCCGCATCTTCTGGTAGATGGACCAGTAGTGCTTGGACCGGCCGTTGATCTGGTAGCCGGTGAGCCCCACGCGGCGCAGCTCGTCATCGAGGGTCTTGATGGTGTCGGCCAGGAAGCGCTCGCGCACCTCGCGGCTCTCGGCGACCATGCGCGCGATGCGCTGGTATGCCTCGGGCTCCAGGTAGAAGAAGGAGAGGTCCTCGAGCTCCCACTTGATCGACGAGATGCCCAGGCGGTCGGCCAGCGGCGCGTAGACGTCCATGGTCTCGCGCGCCTTGAACAGGCGGCGGTCCTCGCGCAGGGCGGCGAGCGTGCGCATGTTGTGCAGGCGGTCGGCGAGCTTCACGATGACGACGCGGATGTCGTGGGACATGGCGAGGAACATCTTGCGCAGGTTCAGCGCCTGCTTCTCGTCCATGGTGTCCACGTCGATGTTGGTGAGCTTGGTCACGCCGTCGACGAGCTCGGCGACGGCGTCGCCGAAGATGCCCGCCACATCGGACAGGGAGGTCTCCGTGTCCTCGACCGTGTCGTGCAGCAGCGCGGCGCACACCACGTCGCAATCCATCTTGAGCTCGGCGAGGATGATCGCGACCTCGACGGGGTGGTTGATGTAGAGCTCGCCGCTGCGGCGCTTCTGCTTGGCGTGCTTCTCCGCGGCGAAGCAGTAGGCGCGCTCGACCTTCGCGCGGTCGGCGTCCCCCATGTACTTGCGGACGAGGCCGGCGAGCTTGTCGTAGTCGTCCGCCATGATCTCGTACGGCAGGTCGTCGGCATGGGTGTAGTGCACCAGCGCCGAGGTGGGCTGGAGCTCGCCCTCCTGGTTGCTGTGCACGTGCCGGGTGCCGGAGGCGGTCTTGCCGGTCTGCGCGTCCATGGCGTTCCCCTAACGTCCTCGCGGTGTGATGGGTCGATTGATGCGGTCAAGCATATCAGATGCCGGGGCGTCGAGCGCCCAGTCCCGGAAGGCGCCGAACTCCATGCGCGCATGGAGGCCCTCGAGGTAGCGGATGGAGTTCGTGAGGTCGACGCGCCCGGGGCGGTCGGCCATCCGGATGCGCCGCGCATCCCCGTCCCCGCCCACATGCGCGAAGCCGAGCTCCTCGAAGACGGCCAGCCCGCACGCCACGGCGCGCTCCTCGACCGGGCAGCGCGCGTCAACGGCCAGGCACATCTTGGAGATGTCCAGGTCGGAGGCCGTGAACGAATCCGTCCCGGTGCGGGAGCGGTTGGCGCGCCACATGGTCTGGAGCGCACGGTAGAGGCAGACGAGCTCCTCGCGCTCGGGCGCCGCGGCGTCGAGCAGGCGCTCGTTGATGCGCGCGTCGCGCGCGGAGTAGAGCAGGTGGATGACGGCCGGCTCGCCGTCGCGGCCGGCGCGGCCGCTCATCTGGTTGAACTCGGTCGCGCCGAAGGGCATGTGGTAGAGCACCACATGGCGGATGTCGGGCAGGTCGACCCCCTCGCCGAAGGCGGAGGTCGACACGATGCAGGTGAGCTCGCCGGAGCGGAAGGCGTCCTCGACCCGCGCGCGCACCTCGCGCGCCAGGCCGGCGTTGTAGTAGGCGATGGAGCCCGCGAGCTCGGGCACGCGGCGGCGCAGGGTGCGGGCGAGCGCGCGCGACTGCTCGCGCGAGTTGACGTACACCACGCACTTCTGCCCGGTCGCCACGATGGACACGAGCCGGTTCTCGCGCGCCGCGAGGTCGCGGTCGTCCTCGATCCCCAGGTTCTCCCGGACGGCGTCGTCGACGACCGTCCGGTCGATGGGCAGCAGGCGCGCGATCTCGGCGCAGACGCGGTCGTCCGCCGTCGCGGTCGCCGCGAGCACCGTCGGGCGCCCGAACGCGCGCACGACCTCGGGCAGCTCGAGATAGGCGCTGCGCTCGCCCGACCGAGCGGTCCCGGCATGATGCGCCTCGTCGACGGCGATGAAGCCGATGCGGCCGCAGCGGGCGAGGCGCTCGCGGTGGATGGCGAGGAACTCCGGGGTGGTGAGCACCACGTCGACGCCGCCCGACGCCAGGCGCGAGAAGACCCGGTCGCGCGCGTCCGCGGGGGTCTCCCCCGTCAGGACCTCGGCGCACAGGCCGATGCCGGACAGCGCGCGCACCAGATGGAAGGACTGGTCGGCGACGAGGGCGCGCAGCGGGTAGACGAACACGCTCGCGCGGCCGCGCAGGATGGCCTCGCGGGCGGCATGCACGTGGAAGATGAGCGACTTGCCGCGCCCGGTGCCCATGATGGCCAGCACGCCGGAGCCGGCGGCGAGGGCGTCGAGCGCCTCGGCCTGGGCGGGATGGGGGCGCGCCGTGCCGATGAGCGAGTGGATGAGCGAGCGGGTGAGCTCGTCGTAGGAGAGCCGGGAGAGCATGCGGCGGCGCGCGGCGGCGTCCGCCGGGGACCCGTCGGGGCCCTCGCCCGCCCGGCGGTCGCAGCCGGCCTCCGCGGGCACGGCGTCGTCGGCGGCGTCGCTGTCGGCGGGCGCCTCGGCGGCCCCCTCGACCTCCTCGCCGCAGCGGCACAGGATGTCCTTCACCATGAGCTTGGGCTTGACGCGGCCCTGCCAGTGCTCCGCGACCGCCTCGAACACGAGGTCGACCACGGTGTCGCAGCATACGCGCCGCTCGATGTCGGGCACGCGGAACATGATGGCGGGGACGCTCGAGACGCCGTCCGTGGCGGTGAAGCGCATGTGCTCCCCGCCGCGGCCCACCACGGCGCGGTCGCACATGGTGACGCCGCACGCCGCGAGCAGCGGGACCTTGTTGCCCTGGCCGAAGGGCTCGAGCGCGGAGACCGCCTCGATGGTGGGCAGGTCGAGCTCGGAGAGGTCGACCACGGCGGCGACCTCGCTGCGGTCCTCGAAGTCCTCGGCGGGGACCTCCGCCAGGACGGCGGCCAGGCGCTCCCTGAGCTCGTCCAGGCGGTCAGCCTCGACGGTGACGCCCACCGCGCCGGCGTGGCCGCCGAAGCGGATGAGCATGTCGGAACAGCGCTCGACGGCGTCGAACAGGTTCACCGAGCCCACCGAGCGGCCCGAGCCCCGCGCGATGCCGTCCGAGATGGAGAAGAGCAGGGCGGGCACATGGTAGCGGTTGGTGATCCGGCTCGCCACGATGCCCTTCACGCCCTCGTGCCAGCCCTCGCCGCCCACCACGATCACGCGGGAGCCGTCGTAGGCGCGCTCGACGAGCCCCATCGCCTCGTCGGCGAGCGCCGCCTCGATGTCCCGGCGCTCCTGGTTGACCCGCTCGAGCTCCGAGGCGAGGCGCCCCGCCTCGACCGGGTCGCGGGCGAGCAGGAGGTCGAGCGCGAGCGAGGGGTCCGCCACGCGCCCGGCGGAGTTCAGGCGCGGGATGAGCGAGAAGGACAGGGCGTCCGCGGTGATGGTCGACAGGTCGGTGCGGGCGAGCGCCGCGAGGGCGGTGAAGCCGGGGCGGGAGGTCCCGCGCATCCGCGCGATGCCGTCGGTCACGAGCGCGCGGTTCTCCGGCGTGAGCGGCATCATGTCCGACACCGTCCCCAGCGCGGCGACCTCCGTGAAGCCCCGCCACAGGTCGGGCATGCCGCGGCGCGCGCCGAGCACCTGCACGAGCTTCAGGGCGACGCCTGCTCCGGCGAGCTCGCGGCTCGGGCCGTCCGCGGCGAGCTTGGGATCGGCCACGGGGACGCCCTCGGGCACGAGGTCGGCGGGCTCGTGATGGTCGGTCACCGCCACGTCGACGCCCGTCGCGACGAGCGCGGCCACCTCCTCGCGCGCGGCGATGCCGTTGTCCACCGTGACGACGAGCGAGGGCCGGCACGCGGCGGCGACGCGCTCGAGGGCCGCCGCGGTGAGGCCGTAGCCCTCCTCGAAGCGATGCGGGATGAAGGGGAACACGGTCCCGCCGAGCGCGCGCAGCGCCTCGGTCAGCAGACAGGTCGAGGTGATGCCGTCCACGTCGAAGTCGCCGAACACCGCGATGGACTCGTGCGCGTCGAGCGCGCGCCCCACGCGGTCGGCGACCTCGGACATGCCCGGGATGAGCAGGGGGTCGGCCCAGTCGCGCTCGAGCGAGGGGGTGAGGAACAGCCGCCCCTCCCCCACGGTGCGGATGCCGCGCGCCACCATGATGCGGGCGACGAGGGGCGGCACCCCGAGGCCGCGGGCGAGCTCGCTCTCGAATGCAGGGTCGCTCGGCGCCACCGTCCAGCGGCGGCTCGTCTTAAGCGAGGGCATGGCTCACCGCCCCCTCGGACGGCTCCGCGCAGGTGCGCGCGGGGGCGGCGGGCGCTACGGGGACGGCGCGGCGGTGCGGCAGGACGCCGCGCGCGGGATGCGTGCGATGCATACGGGCACTTCCTCGGTATATAGCCCGCTGCGGCGGGCCGTGCTGTTGAACATCCCCATTATACGCATGGCGGGGACAGCGGCGCGCCCGCGCCTCCGGTCAGCGGTCCGGCTCCCCCGCGGACCCGCTCCGACCCGCGCGCGGCCGCGGCGCCCCCGCCCGAAAAATGTCTCCCGGGACGGCGCGGGACGGCCCCTCCCCCGCACCGGTGCGGTAGCATGGCTCTCGTCGCCCGATAGGAGGCGACCGCGAGGAAGGCGGAGGATCCCATGGAGCAATGGAAGCGGCTCGGCGCGTTCATCGGCAAGCATATGGCGTACTTCGTCCCGCTCTGCGTGGTCGCGGGCGTCCTGCTCCCCGGCGTGTTCGGCCCGCTCAAGGCCATCGTCCCGCTCATCTTCGCCGTCATGACGTTCCAAGGCGCCCTGAACAACACGTTCGAGCAGCTCCTCGCCGTGTTCCGGCACCCGCTCCGCCTGCTGGTCATCCTCGCGGTCGCCGAGGTCCTCATGCCGTGCCTCGCCTACCTGCTCGGCTCGCTGCTGTTCGGCGACAACGTGAACCTGCTGACCGGCGTCGTGCTGGAGTACAGCGTGCCCATCGCCGTCATCAGCTTCATGTGGGTCGGCATCTACGACGGCGACGGTCCCCTGTGCCTCGCCTCGATCCTGGTCTCCACCGTCATCTCCCCCGTGAGCATCCCGGTCACCCTGTCGGTCCTGCTCGGCGCCTCCATCCACATCGACGCGATGAGCATGGTCGGCGACATGGTGGCCATGATCGCCCTCCCCGCACTCGCCGGCATGCTCGTCAACGAGCTCACCCGCGGCTGGGGCCACGAGCGGCTCTCCCCGGTGCTCAGCCCGGCGAGCCGCCTGATCACCATCGTGCTCATCACGGCCAACTCGACGTCCATGAGCGAGTACGTCCTGAACATGACCTGGGAGCGCCTCGAGGTCGCCCTGTTCATCCTCGTCTTCGCCACGAGCGGCTTCTTCTGGGGCCTGCTCGCCGCCCGCATCCTGCACGGCTCCCAGCCGCTACTCGCCACCATGAGCTTCACCTGCGGGATGCGCAACATCTCGTCCGGCGCGGTGATCGCCGCGCAGTACTTCCCGGGCGAGACGGTCTTCCCCGTCATGTGCGGGACGCTGTTCCAGCAGATCCTCGCCGCCACGTTCGGCCATATCATCGAGCGCCTGTGCGCGGACCAGAGGGAGCAGGGCGAGCGGCGCGTGAAGGAGGCGCGCCGGCTTCTGGCGTCGCGCGGGCGCCGCTAGGGGCGCGCGGCGGCCGCGCGCGAGGCTACAGCAGCCCGAACCCCTCGAGGGCGCGGGCGATGCCGTCCTCGTCTATATCACCGCAGACCACGTCGGCCGCGGCGCGCGCCGCGGGGTCGCTCGCCGCCACGGCGACGCCCGTGCGCGCGAAGGAGAGCATCTCCGCGTCGTTCTCGCCGTCGCCGAAGGCCATCGTCTCCTCGGGCGCGATCCCGTAGCGCTCGAGCAACGCGCGGATCCCCGCGACCTTGCCGCCCCGCACGGGCACCACGTCGAAGGCCCCGGCGTGCCAGCGCGTCGGCTTGCAGCCCGGCAGGCGGGCCATGAGGTCGGCCGCCTCCTCGTCGGTCTGGTACACGATGGCCTTCAGCACGGGGCTCCCGTCGGGCTCCCCGAGCGGGGGCACCGGCGTGGAGACGTCGCCCTCCACGCGCCTCACGTGGTCGTTCACGAGGTTCAGGTAGAGCCTGTCGGACTCGTAGAACAGGATGGGGCGCCGCCGCGCGGAGAACTCCCCGCGCAGGACCTCGAGGTCGTGCCCGACGATGGGGTCGGTGAAGACGACGCGGCCCTCCGCGTCGCGCGCCTCCTGGCCCCCGACGAGCACGTAGCCGTCGAAGGCAAGCTCGTCGAGCGGGAGGTAGCCGAACTCCGGCATGGAGCGACCGGTGGCGACGAACACCTTGCACCCGCGGCGGCGCAGCTCGCGCAGGGCGTCGACGGTGCTGGGCGGCACGCGCTTGGTCCGGTGCGAGACGAGCGTGCCGTCGACGTCGAAGAAGAAGGCGCGCGGCGCGGGGCCGGGGATCGGGGTCGGTTCGGTGGTCACGGGTCCCTCCCATCGGGTGCTCGGCAGCCGGGCGGGGCCGGCCGGAAGGCGGCGGCGCGCCCGCGGACCGGGCCGCGCGGTGCGCACCGGGGCGCGGCGCGCACCGGGGCCGGATCGCACGGTCCCGGCGGGGCGCGGCGCGCGGGCGAAAGATCGGCCCTACGCCAGGCGCACGATCTTGGTGCCGTGGGCCTCGGACGCGCCGACCGCGCGGACGACCTCGTCGACGTTCGCGTAGGTGATGCCCGCGCCCGGCAGGATGATGAGCCTGCCCGCGGCGTGCTCCGTGAGCTCGCGCAGGCGCGCGACGTTGTCCATGATCGGGGTGCCCGCCGGGCCGCCGTGCGTGAGGATGCGCGTGACGCCGAGCTGCGCCAAGGTGTCGATGGCGGGGAGCTGGGCGGCGGCGGGCAGGGCGTCGAACGCCATGTGGAAGGTGACGTCGACCCCGCCCATCTCGAACGCGTCGTCCGCCGCCGCGACCGCGGACATGATCCGCTCGCAGGCGGGGACGTCGAGGGCGTAGGCGCCGTCCTCCTCGCGCAGGCAGCCGAACACGATGCCGTCGGTCTCCGCCTCGCAGGCGCTGAAGACATCGGCCTCCATCATCGCCAGCTCGTCCTCGCCGTAGACGAAGTCCCCGCCGCGCGGGCGGATCATCGTCATCACGCGGGCGCCGTGCGCGTGCGCGTAGGCGACCGTGTGCTCGATGACGCCGAACGACGGCGTGGTGCCGCTCTCGGCGAGGTTGTCGCACAGCTCGATGCGGCGCGCGCCGGCCGCGATGGCGGCGGGCACGTTCGTGAAGTTCTCGGCGCAGAACTCGCGCAGGATCTCGGTATCGCCCATGGGTTCTCCTCAGCGTCGGCGTCATCGTCAGGCCGATTATACGCCACCCGCCCTCCGCGGGGCCGGATGCGGGCGGCGGCGCCGGGCCCGTGCATACGGGACGCGCACCGGAAGGGGCCGGAGCTCCTTTTCGGGGCGCGCATGCCGCCGGGGTCCTCCCGATCGCGCCCGCCCCGTCGGGGGGCGTTCGGCGCGCGAGGCGGGGCGGGGCGTCAGCCTCCCAGGTAGGCGCGGCGCACGTCGTCGTTGTGCAGAAGCTCCGAGCCCGTGCCCGTGAGCGTGACGGTGCCCGTCTCCATGACGTAGCCGCGCGTGGCGATCGACAGCGCGGCCTGGGCGTTCTGCTCCACGAGCAGGATCGTGGTGCCCGCCTCGTGCAGGGCGCCGATGATCTCGAAGATCTGCTCGACCATGATGGGGGCCAGGCCCATCGAGGGCTCGTCGAGCATGAGCAGCTTCGGGTTCGCCATGAGCGCGCGGCCCATGGCGAGCATCTGCTGCTCGCCGCCCGAGAGGGTGCCCGCCACCTGGCGGCGGCGCTCCTTCAGGCGGGGGAAGTACGCGTAGACCTTCTCCAGGTTGCCCGGGATGGTCTCCTTGGGCTGGGTGTAGGCGCCCATGTCGAGGTTCTCCTCGACCGTCATCTGCGCGAACACATGGCGCCCCTCGGGCACGTGCACGAGGCCCTGGGCGACGATGCGCTCGGCGGGCATGTGCATGATGTCGGAATCCATGAACTTGATGGAGCCCGAGCGCGAGCGCAGCAGGCCCGAGAGGGTCTTGAGCGTCGTGGACTTCCCGGCGCCGTTCGCGCCGATGAGGGCGACGATCTCGCCGTCGTTCACGTCGAAGGAGACGTTCTTGATGGCGTGGATGGCCCCGTACCACACGTTGATGTTGTACACGGACAGCATTACGCCTCCGCCTCCTTCCGCGAGCCCAGATAGGCCTCGATGACCGCGTCGTTGCACTGGATCTCCTCGGGCGTGCCCTTGGCGATGATCTTGCCGAAGTTGAGCACGCAGATGCCCTCGCAGATGTTCATGACGAGGTTCATGTCGTGCTCGATGAGCATGATGGCGATGCCGAAGGTGTCGCGGATCTTGACGATGTTCTCCATGAGCTCGGCGGTCTCGGACGGGTTCATGCCCGCCGCCGGCTCGTCGAGCAGAAGGAGCCTCGGGTTGGTGGCCAGCGCGCGCACGATCTCCAGGCGGCGCTGCGCGCCGTAGGGCAGGCTGCCCGCCTCGTGGGCGGCGAGCCCGGTCATGTCGAAGATGTCGAGCAGCTCGAGGGCGCGCTCATGGTACCAGCGCTCGCTCTTCCAGTGATGGGGCAGGCGCAGGATGCTCGTGGCCATGCCGCAGTGGCGCTGGTTGTGCAGGCCGACCGCCACGTTCTCCTCGACCGTGAGCGAGCCGAACAGGCGGATGTTCTGGAACGTGCGCGCCACGCCCATCTGGTTCACGCGCGCCGGGCTCATGCCGGCGGTGTCCTGGCCGTCCACCATGATGGTGCCGCGCGTGGGCTGGTAGACCTTGGTGAGCAGGTTGAACACCGTGGTCTTGCCCGCGCCGTTGGGGCCGATCAGGCCGCAGATCTCGGTGCGGCCCACGGTGATGTTGAAGTCGTCCACGGCCTTGAGGCCGCCGAAGTCGATACCCAGGTGCAGGCACTCGAGGGCGGGGGCGCGGCCCAGGTCGCGCTCGGGCATGATGGAGACGCTCGGGACGGGCACCATCTTGGTGCCCTCGCGGCGCGCCTTCGCGAAATCGGAGAACTTACTCATCTGCCTCACCGCCTTCCGTCGCGGCAGCGGGACCGCGGTGCGCCAGGCGGCTGCGCAGCGCGTCGGCGACGCGCCGGTAGACCTTGAGGTGCGGGACGACCATCACGAGGATGAGCACCACGGCGTACAGCAGCATGCGGTAGTCGTTGATCGGGCGCAGGAGCTCGGGCAGGACCGTGAGGAAGGCCGCCGAGACGATGGAGCCCCAGATGTTGCCCATGCCGCCGAGCACCACGTAGACCAGGATGAGGATCGACTGGTTGAAGTCGAACTGCGACGGCGTGATGGTGGAGTAGTTCATGGCGTACAGCACGCCCGCCGCGCCGGCGAGCGCGGAGGCGACCGTGAAGGCCATGAGGCGGTACTTGGTGACGTTGATGCCCACGGACTCCGCGGCGATGCGGTTGTCGCGCACGGCCATGATGGCGCGGCCGTCGCGGCTGTGCATGAGGTTCAGCACCACGGCCACCGTGATGAGCACCAGCACGATGCCCAGGACGAAGGTCGAGATCTTGTCGATACCCACCGCGCCCTTGGGGCCGTTGATGAGGATCGTGCCCTGCGTCATGCCGAGCGAGGACGAGTCGGTCATGGAGAAGTGCAGGCCCGCGTCGTCCACGCCCACGTAGAAGTTGTTGAGCAGGTTCTTGATGATCTCGCCGAAGGCGAGGGTCACGATGGCGAGGTAGTCGCCGCGCAGGCGCATGACCGGGATGCCGACCAGAAAGCCGATGACGCCCGCGGCGACGGCGCCCACCGCCGCGGAGAGGGCGAACAGCGCGAGCTCGGACTCGACGCCCGCACGCGCGAGCATGCCGGCGACCACGACGCCGGTGAAGGCGCCCACGCTCATGAAGCCGGCGTGGCCGAGCGACAGCTCGCCCGAGACGCCCACCACGAGGTTCAGGGACACGGCGAGGCAGACGTAGGCGCAGATGGGAACGAGCTGGCCGGACAGGGAGTTGGAGATGAAGCCGAGCCCGTCCAGGACCGTGACGGCGATGAACGCCGCGACGACGATCGCATAGGTGATGACGGTCGAGCGCGTCTGGGGGTTCAGGATCTTGATGCCCATGCGATCACCTACACCTTCTCGTTCACGGGCTTGCCGAGCAGGCCGGCCGGGCGGATGAGCAGCATCACGATGAGGACGGCGAACACCACGGCGTCGGCGAGCTGCGTGCCGATGTAGGCGCGCGCGAAGATCTCGATGATGCCGAGCAGCACGCCGCCGAGCGCGGCGCCGGGGATGGACCCGATGCCGCCGAGCACCGCCGCCGTGAAGGCCTTGATGCCGGGCATGGAACCGGTCGTGGGCATGAGCGTGGGGTAGGCCGCGCACATGAGCACGCCGGCGATGGCGGCCAGACCGCTGCCGATGGCGAACACCATGGAGATGGTGGAGTTGACGTTGATGCCCATGAGCTGGGCGGCGTCGCGGTCCTCGGAGCAGGCGCGCATGGCCTTGCCCATCTTGGTCTTGGTGGTGAACATCACGAGCGCCACCATGATGACCGCGCAGGCGAGGATGGTGAGCACGGCGGTCGCGCTGATCGTGAGGCGCCCGTCGAAGAGGTTCAGCGCAGGCAGGCTGACGATCGACGAGAACGACTTGGGGTCGGAGCCCATGATGAGCAGGGCCGCGTTCTGCAGGAAGTAGCTCACGCCGATGGCGGTGATGAGCACGTTCAGCGAGGGCGCGTCGCGCAGGGGCTTGTAGGCGAGGCGCTCGACCACGATGCCGAGCACCGTGCAGCCGACGATGGACAGCAGCACGCCGGCGACGACGGGCAGTCCCAGGTAGCTGACGGAGCAGAAGCAGATGTAGGCGCCGACCATGATGACGTCGCCATGGGCGAAGTTGAGCATCTTGGCGATGCCGTAGACCATGGTGTAGCCGAGCGCGATGATGGCGTACACGCTGCCCAGGCTCATGCCGTTGATGAGGTTGGCGAGGATCTCCATCTCCCCCTCCTTTCCGGTTGACGGTTGAACGTTCCTATCGCACAAAGCGAGCGGAGACCACCTCCGTGGGCGGCCCCCGCTCCATGCGAACTCAAGATTCGAAAGGCCGGTACGGGATCCGGGGTCGCCCCTCCGGGCCCCGTCGGGCTTGCGGGAGGGACCCGGCCCCTACGGCCGCGGAACCTAGGCGTCCAGCGGCATGTACACGCCGCCCTGGATGACCATGCCCATGGGCTGCTTCGAGATCTCGCCGGTGTCGGACCAGGTAGCGGCCTCCCCGGCGGTGGTGAGGCCGGTGTAGGAGAAGTCCGAGGACGTGAAGGCCTCGACGAGGCCGTCGCAGATGTCGGAGAAATCCATGTCCGCGGTCACGCCGGCCTGCTCGATGGCGGCCTTGAGGGCGTAGATGCAGTCATAGGAGTCGGCGGCGAACTGGTTGGGGGTCTCGCCGTAGTCCTCCTCGTACTTGGAGACGAAGGCCTGCGTCGCCTCGTCCTCGGCGGTGGCCACGAACGGGGTCAGCAGCATGCAGCCCTCGGCGAGCGCGGTGTCGAAGCCCTCGACGGTCAGCAGGCCGTCCATGCCGTCGACGCCGAACCACTTGGGCGTGTAGCCCATCTGGTTGGCCTGGGTGAGGATGAGCGAGATGGGCGTGTAGTAGATCGGCAGGAAGACGAGGTCGGCGCCGGCGTTCTTGGCGTCGTTCAGCTGCACGGAGAAGTCGGTCTGCGAGTCCTCGGTGAAGGTGGTCTCGGAGACGATCTCCAGGCCGTACTCGGCCGCCTCGGTCTTGAAGCTCTGGTAGATGCCCGTGGAGTAGGTGTCGGAGTTGTTGTAGATGATGGCGATCTTGGTGCCGAGCTGCTGCTCGGAGATGTACTGCGCGGAGGCCGCACCCTGGTTGGGGTCGGTGAAGCACATCTGGAAGACGTTCTCCTTGCGCGGCTCGGCGATGTTGCCGTCGGCGTCCGGCTGGCCGCCGATGACGTCGGTGGAGGAGCCGGAGGGCGTCAGCTGGAACAGGTTGTCGGCGTTGGTCTCGGAGGACACGGCCACGCACGGCGTGGAGGTGGTGGTGCCCATGAGGATCTGCATGCCCCAGTCCTTGAGGTTGTTGTACGCGTTGACCGAGCGCTCGGCGTCGTTCTCGTCGTCCTGGAAGTTGAGCTCGAACTGGACGTCGCCGCCCTCGGCGTTGATCTCGTCGATGGCGATCTGCGCGCCGTTCTTGCAGGCGTTGCCGTAGATGGCGGCGCCGCCCGTGGTGGGGCCGATGCCGCCGACCTTGAAGACGGAGCCGGACGAGCCGCTGCCCGAGGAGGCGCCGTCGGAGCAACCGGCTAGGACGCCCGCCGCCCCCAGACCAGCGATGCCCGCGATGATGCTCCTGCGGCTGATGGCAGGGTTGAATGACGTACCGGTGAGGCTCGACATACGGCTCTCCTCTCGAATGCGGCCAGCTCGCGCGCTGGCATATGGACACGGCCACCGCTCGGGCACGCGTGCTTCCCCCCGCTCGCCGAATACGATGGTTCGGTCTACCTTACCCGTTTCATGGAGAAAACGTAAGGTTCCAATTCGCCGCCGGCGGCGCGCGTCCCGGCGGGTAAGGGGCGCGCGCCGCCGCACGCAAACGCGACCTGCCCGTTTACCGGCGCGCGGCGCCCGTCCGGCTGTGTTACATCTTGGTTTCGCAACCTGCGGCGGAAGCGCATCGCGCGAGGTCGCGGCCGCGCGTGCGGGACCGGTGCGGGCGGGCGCCGCCGTTCGCCCGCCCGCCGGGCGGCCCCGGATGTCACAATGGGGGCGGACGGCCGAAACCGGCACGCATGCGACATCGAGGAGGAGACAACATGGACGGCACCGCACGCACCGTGAACGTGGGACTCATCGGCCTGGGCACCGTGGGCGGGGGCGTGGCGCGCACGGTCGCGCGCCATCGCGACGAGTACCTCGCCGCCTACGGCATCGACCTGCGCATCACCCGCGCCTGCGCGCTCGAGCCGGAGCGCGCCCGCGAGCTCGGGTTCGCCGACGAGGCGTTCACGAGCGATTGGCGCGAGGTGGTGGGGGACCCCGACATCGACATCGTGGTCGAGCTCATCGGCGGCGAGCACCCCGCGACCGAGATCTTCGAGCAGGCGCTCTCGGCGGGCAAGCACGTGGTGTCCGCCAACAAGGCCCTGCTCGGCCGGCATGTGGAGCGCCTGGCGCGCCTGGCAGCCGACAACGGGGTGCAGATCCGCTGCGAGGCGGCGGCCGGCGGCGGCATCCCGATCGTCAACGCGCTCGAGCACGCGCTCGTGGGCAACGAGATCCTCACCGTGGCGGGCATCCTGAACGGCACCACCAACTACATCCTCTCGCGCATGACCGCCGAGGGCCTCGACTTCGACGAGGTGCTCGCCGATGCGCAGCGCCTGGGCTACGCGGAGGCCGACCCCTCCGCCGACGTGGACGGGTTCGACGCCGCGAGCAAGGTCGCGATCCTGTCGTCCATCGCCTTCCACACGCGCGTGACCACCGACGACGTGTACTGCGAGGGCATCCGCGACGTCTCGGCCGCCGACATCGAGCAGGCGCGGAGCCTGGGCTACGCGGTCAAGCTCCTCGGCATCGCGCGCAACACGCCCGAGGGCGTCGACGCGCGCGTGCACCCCACCATGATCCCCGCCGACCACCTGCTGTCGAGCGTGAACGGGGCCATGAACGCCGTGTACGTGGTCGGCGACGCCGTGGGCGAGACGATGTTCTACGGCGCGGGCGCGGGCTCCTTCCCCACCGCGAGCGCCGTGGTGGGCGACGTCCTCGCGCTCGCCGACGCCATCTGCCACAGCGACCGCCCGCAGGCCGAGATCGAGCCCTATCGCAGCGTGCTGCCGCTGCGCCCCGTCGACGACCTCGTCACGCGCTACTACATCCGCCTCACCGTCGCCGACGAGGTGGGGGCGCTCGCGCCGGTGGTCGGGGTGTTCGCCCGCAACGGGATCTCGATCTCCCAGATCAACCAGCTGCAGGACGGCGACGGCACCCGCTGCTCGGTGGTCTTCCTCACCCACGAGGCGTCCGAGCGCGATGTCCGGACCGCCCGCGCCGAGCTCGCGGCCCTTCCCGGCGTCGAGCGCGTGGCGAGCGTGATCCGCATCGAGGACGTCGCCGCGTGGACCGACGGCGCCGAGGCGAACGACTAGGACGGCGACGCGAGACGCCGGCGCGCCAGATGCGACGGGACAGCGCGCGCCGGCGGCCGGCGGCCCCGTATCGGTACGCAGGACACTGCCGGCGCGGTCGGATGCGCGTACAATGACCCCTCGACGAAGGCGCATCCGAGCGCCGGGCCGCCCGGATGCGCCGAGGCGCCCGGGCGGTCAGTACCCCATCGCGCGCAGCATCGCCTCGTCGTTGCCGAAGTAATGGCCGACCTCGTGGACGACCGTCTTGCGGATCTGCTCCGAGATCGACGCGTACGTCGAGAAGCAGCGCTCGTGCGGCCCCTTGAAGATGGTGACGACATCGGGGACCTCGCCGTCGCCGTACCACGTGCCGCGCTCGGTCGCCGGCGTCCCCTCGTAGAGGCCGAGCAGCTCGTTGCCGCGGGATTCCGCCGCGTCGTCGCCCAGCGAGCGCAGCTGGCGGGCATCGGGTTCGTCGGCGACCGTCACCACGACGTTCTCGAGCGCCTCGATGAAGCGCTCCGGCATGGCGTCGAGCGCCGCCTCGACGATCTCCTCGAACTGCTCGTCGGTCAGCTCGTACATGACGGGCCCCCTTTCCGCTCCATCCGATTGTACGCGAAGCCCCGTCCGGCAGGGCCGGGGCGACGGCGCCCGGAGCCCGGCGCCCGCATCGCCCATATCAGTTGGATATTTGGACCCGCGCGGATATCGCACCGTCCCCGGATTCCCGCCGGCCCCCTGACGTATGATGGAGGGGTTAGCATCCGTGGGCTCAAGGTGCCGCGTCGTCGAGGACCCGGCAGCCGCCGCCCGCGGCGGACACGACGGCCACATCCGTACAGGAAGGCAGGATTCAATGGTCTCTCGCATCTACGTGGAGAAGAAGCCCGGCTTCGACGTCGAGGCGCGGCAGCTCCTGGCCGAGCTGCACACCGCCGTCGCGGAGGGCCTGCCGCCCACCGCGACGCTGCGCATCATCAACGTCTACGACGTGGAGGGCATCGACGAGGAGCTCTTCGAGCGCTGCATCCCCACCGTGTTCTCCGAGCCGCAGGTCGATATCGCCACGCGCGAGCTGCCCGTCGCGGGCGCGCGGATCGGCGGGCCCGGCAGCGGGCAGGGGGTCTCGGCGGAGGGCGCGGGGACCACGCTGTTCGCGGTGGAGTCCCTGCCCGGCCAGTTCGACCAGCGCGCCGACTCCGCGGCCGAGTGCATCCAGCTCATCTCCTGCGGCGAGCGCCCCACCGTGCGCTGCGCCAAGCTCTACGTGCTCGACTGCGACCTCCCCGAGGACGTCGAGGCCGCCATCAAGCGCTACATCGTGAACCCGGTCGAGTCGCGCCTGACCGACCTCGCCCTGCGCGAGACGCTCACCCAGCAGATCCCCGACCCCGAGCCCGTCGAGGTCCTCGACGGCTTCCGCGAGCTCGACGAGGCCGCCCTGGCCGCCTTCATCGCCGACCGCGGGCTCGCCATGGACCTGGCCGATATCGCGTTCTGCCAGAGCTACTTCCGCGACGAGGACCGCGACCCCACCATCACCGAGATCCGCGTGATCGACACCTACTGGTCCGATCACTGCCGCCACACCACCTTCGGCACCGTGCTCGACGACGTGGCGATCGACGACGCGGTCGTGCAGGCCGCCTTCGACCGCTACCTGGAGATCCGTCACGAGCTCGGCCGCGACGGGAAGCCCGTCTGCCTCATGGACATGGGCACCATCGGCGCCAAGTACCTCAAGAAGACCGGCAAGCTCAAGAACCTGGACGAGTCCGAGGAGATCAACGCCTGCACCGTCAAGGTCACCGTCGACGTGGACGGCGAGGACCAGGACTGGCTCTTCCTGTTCAAGAACGAGACCCACAACCACCCGACCGAGATCGAGCCCTTCGGCGGCGCGGCCACCTGCATCGGCGGCGCCATCCGCG
>DHCMC07803__coassemble_852_pt1 | contig 24853 bp, 20 predicted proteins | sample DHCMC07803__metabat2_low_PE_003 | metagenome-assembled genome bin DHCMC07803
TCCAGTTCAACAGCAAGGACGAGCGCGCCAAGAGCCGCTACGCCTACATCGCCAAGGAGGTCCTGCACCTCGCCGGCGAGACCGAGGACGAGCTCGTCGCCTCGCTGGTCCAGTGCATCCGCGACCTCAACGACAAGCTGGACATCCCGCAGGGCATCAAGAACTACGGCAAGGGCGGCGTGAAGGCCGACGAGTCCATCATCGACTACGCCGAGTTCGAGGCCAAGAAGGCCGACGTGGCCGCCAACGCCATCCTCGACGCCTGCACCGGCTCCAACCCGCGCCAGCCGACGCAGGAGGAGATGGAGAAGCTGCTCGAGTGCGTCTACAACGACCAGGACGTCGACTTCTAAGCCGCCGCTTCGCATCTTCGCGCGCATGCGCATCCGGGAGGCCCTTCGGGGCCTCCTTTTTCATGCCCCGCCGGCCGCCTGCGCCCCGCCCCCGCATCGGGATGCAGCCGGGCCGGCGCGGCTCGGTCCGCCTACCGACCCCGCGCCGGGGCCGGCCGGGGCCGATGCCGGGCGATACCCTCGCCGCCGTGGGAGCCGTCCCCGTCCGGTTTTCCGCGCCGGGCCGGTGCGGGCTGTACGTTTCACGGGAGCGGTGCTACGATGGGCCTGCTGTTTCAGGGCGGGGTGGAATTCCCCACTGGCGGTGTATCGGTCGGGCGCATGGGGCGCCCGGGTGCGGGGCGCGTGCCCCGCGCGCAGCCGATGAGCCCGCGAACCCGTCAGGCGTTGGGTCGCCTGCGGGCCGATCCGGTGGAAACCCGGGGCCAACGGTCAGAGTCCGGATGGAAGAGGCAGGTGATTCTTGTGACTGAGCAGTCTTCGCACATCCATTTCGAGAACACGAATCGGTGGGGGACCAGGCAGCTGGTGACCATGGCGCTGCTGTGCGCGGCGAGCGCCCTGCTCATGTTCCTCCAGATCCCCATCATCCCCGGCGTGACGTTTCTGTCCTACGACCCCTCGCTCGTGCCCGCCATGGTGGCGGGCCTCATGTTCGGGCCGGGGTCCGGCGTCGCCGTCGGCGTGGTCGCCATCGCGATCCGCGCGCTGACCACCGGCGAGTGGGTCGGCGCCCTCATGAACGTCGTGGCCACGGTGTCCTTCATCCTCCCGGCCGCTTGGGCGGCGCGGCGCACCTCCTCGCCCGCGGGGACCGTCGCCGGGCTCGCGGCGGGATGCGCGCTCGCCACGCTCGCCTCCATCGCGGCCAACCTCACCATCGGCGTGTGGTTCTGGTACGGCTCGCCCGATGCGATCGTCCCGTTGATCCTTCCGGCGATCCTGCCGTTCAACATCGTGAAGACGGTCCTGAACGCGGTGCTCTCGGTCGTCGTGTTCCGCGCCGTCCGGCCCCTGGTCGACGCCTCCCGCGGGAGGTAGCGACCGATGATCGTCCTCGACGACGTCAGCTACTCCTACGACGGGCGCACGCCCGCGCTCGACGGCGTGTCCCTGCGCATCCCCGACGGGGAGTTCCTCTGCATCCTGGGGGGCAACGGCTCGGGGAAGTCGACCCTCGCCAAGCACCTGAACGCGCTGCTCGTGCCGGATGCCGGCACGGTGCTCGTCGACGGGATCGACACCTCTGACCCCGAGTACGTCTACGACGTCCGCGCCCGGGTGGGGTACGTGTTCCAGAACCCCGACGACCAGCTGGTCGCCACGCTGGTCGCCGACGACGTGGCGTTCGGTCCCGAGAACCTGGGGCTGGACCCGGCGCTGATCGGGGAGCGCTGCGAGGAGTCCCTCGACGAGGTGGGGCTCACGGGCTTCGGCCGCCGCGAGGCGCACGCGCTGTCCGGCGGGCAGAAGCAGCGCGTCGCCATCGCCGGGGTGCTGGCCATGCATCCCGAGGTGCTCGTGCTCGACGAGGCGTCCTCGATGCTCGACCCGCGCGGCCGCGCGGGCCTCATGCGCGTCTGCCGGGAGCTGCACGGCCAGGGCATGACCGTCGTCATGATCACCCACGACATGGAGGAGGCGGCGCTCGCCGACCGCGTCGCGGTGCTGCACCGCGGCAGGATCGCGCTGGAGGGCGCCCCGCTAGACGTGCTCCCGCGCGCCTCCGAGCTCGCCCATCTGAACCTCGCGGTCCCGCACGCCTGCCGCCTGTCCCTCGCCCTCGCCGAGCGCGGGGTCGCCGTCGGGCCGGAGGTGGACGAGGGAGCGCTCGTCGACCGCCTCGCGCAGATGGCCGCGCATCCCGCGGCGGGCGCCGGGACCGGGGCGGGCGAGGGCGCCGGAGCGCGCCCCGATGCCGTGGACCTCGACCCCGCCGTCCCCCGGTCGCAGCGGGACCCGGGCGGCGCCCCCGCCCCCGGTCCCCGGTCGGATGACGGCGCCCCGGCGCCCGGGTGCGCCGACCCCGCCGCGGGTGATGCCCCGTGCCTGCGGTTCGACCATGTGAGCTACAGCTACGAGCGCTCCGTCCGCGAGCGCGCCCGCCGCCGTCGCCTGCCGCGCCGCGGGAGGCGCGCGGCGTGGGGGAGCGACCCGGACGCCGTGTGGGCGCTGCACAACGTGGACCTCGCGGTGCGCCCGGGCGAGCTGCTCGGGCTCGCGGGGCATACCGGGTCGGGGAAATCGACGCTGATCCAGCATATGAACGGCCTCGTCCACCCCACCATGGGGCGCGTCGCGGCTTTCGGCGCCGACCTCGCCGGCAGGCGCGCGGCGGCCGATGTCAAGACGAGGGTCGGCCTGGTGCTCCAGTACCCCGAGCACCAGCTGTTCGCGCAGACGGTGTCCGAGGACGTCGCCTTCGGCCCGCGCAACCTCGGCCTGCCCGCCGACGAGGTCGGCGCCCGCGTGCGCGCGGCGCTCGACCGGGTGGGCCTGTCCGTCGACGAGCTGGGGGACCGCAGCCCGTTCACCCTGTCGGGAGGGCAGCAGCGCCGGGTCGCGCTCGCGGGCGTGCTCGCCATGCGCCCCGAGGTGCTCGTGCTCGACGAGCCCACGGCGGGGCTCGACCCCGCCGCCCACCGCGCCATGCTCGATCTCGTGGCCCGCCTCCATGCGCAGGGGCTCACCGTGATCATGGCCTCCCACGACATGGACGACCTGGCCGAGCTGTGCGACCGCGTCGCCGTGCTGAACGAGGGCTCGGTGCTGCGGCTGGGGAGCCCCGCCGAGGTGTTCTCGGACGGGGAGGCGCTGCGGCGCGTGGGGCTCGGGCTGCCGTCCGCCCAGCGCATCGCCTGCGCCCTCGCCCGGCGCGGCGTCCCCGTGCGCACCGATGCGCTGCACGACATCGACGGCCTGGCAGACGAGCTCGCGCCGATCCTGAAGGGGGGCGCGCGATGAGCGGGGCGTTCTCCTTCGGGAGCTACTATCCGGGGTCGGGGCCCCTGTATCGGCTCGACCCGCGCACCAAGCTGCTCGGCGGCATCGCGTTCATGGTCATCGCGCTGGCGGCGCGCGACTTCGCGGCGCTCGGGGTCCTGGCCGCCTCGGTCGTCGCGCTGTACCTGGTCTCCGGCGTCCCGGCGGGGCGCGCCGCCCGCTCGGTCGCGCCCCTGCTCGCGATCGTCGCCGTGGTGTCGGTGCTCAACCTGTTCACCGGGCAGGGCGGGGCGGTGCTCGTGCGGCTGGGCCCGCTCGCCATCTCGGAGGGGGGCGTGCGGCTGTTCGCGTTCACGGGCCTGCGCACGCTGCTCATGATGTGCGCGATGAGCCTCGTCACCCTGACCACGCTCACCCTCGACCTCACCAGCGCGGTCGAGCGCCTGCTGGCCCCGCTCGGCCGCTTCGGGTTCCCCGCGCACGAGGTGGGCATGATGCTCGGCATCGCCCTGCGCTTCATGCCGCAGCTCGCCGCCGAGCTCCAGACGACCTACCGGGCGCAGGTGAGCCGCGGGGCGCGGGCGGCCGCCGGGCCGCTCGGGGCGGTGCGCATGCTCTCGTCCGTGTCGGTGCCGCTGTTCGCGAGCATCTTCCGGCACGCCGAGACGCTGTCGCAGGCGATGGATGCGCGCTGCTACCACGGCGAGCAGGGGCGCACCCGCATGCACCCGCTGCGGTTCGGCGCGCGCGACGCCGTGGCGGCGGCGCTTCTGGTCGCGCTGGCGGTCGCCGTGGTGCTCGCCGGCCTCCTGCCGTGACGCGCGGCGGGGAGGGCGAGTTGCGGGGCCCGGTCCTCGGGGACGGGCGAGCCCCCGGTCGGGTCTGGGCCATGAGGCCGGAGCCCGCTTTGGGCGCGCCGCCCGCCATGACGGGCGCGCGTCGGTTCGATATACGGGTCCCCGGGCGCAGGACGCGGCCGGGGCATGCGAGGAAGGTGGTTTGACGATGGGTAAGCCGATGGACACGGCGGACGGGGCGGTCCGCTCGGACGCGGTGGGGACCGGCGGGGCGCAGGCGGCGCGCGGGGAGCGCGACGGCCTCGATACCGTCCTCGGGTACCTGAGCGCGGTCCCCGCGTGGTACCTCGCCACGAGCGTCGACGGCCAGCCGCATGTGCGCCCGTTCTCCTTCGCGGCGCGGCAGGACGGCAGGATCTGGTTCTGCACGGCGACCACCAAGGACGTGTGGGAGGAGCTGCAGGCGAACCCGCGCTTCGAGGCCACCTCGTGGTGGCCGGGCCACGGCTGGCTGATCCTGCGCGGCGTCGCGGGCATGGAGGACCGCGCGGAGCCGGCGATGCGCGAGGCGGGCTGGCGCCATCTCGAGGGGCTGGGCGAGCGCTACGACGGGCCCGACGACCCGACGCTCGTCTTCTTCAGCGTAGAGCAGCCCCGGGCGTGGATCTGCGACCACGATACCTGGACGCCGGTCGAGCTGTAACGGCCGCCGGCGCGCCGGAGCGGCGTTGGAGGCGGCGCCGGTGCCCCAACCGCCCGCGCCGGCCGGAGGCGGCTTCGTCCGCCGCGTACCGGTTCCGCCCGAAGCGGCTTCGTCCGCCGCGTACCGGTTCCGCCCGAAGCGGCTTCGTCCGCCGCGTGCCGCACCCGCCATGTTGCGAGAATATGACGCGCGAAATACTCGGCACCCGTCCCCTCGGAGAGTGCTAGTCTTTCGGTTTGTCACATCATCGGGCTCAATCATGCGTCTGTATGCATTATTGAGCGAATAATATGCATGTTGGGGATGAAGGGCATGTCTATCAAGGTCGGTGTCGTCGGGGCGGCGGGCTACGCGGGGATCGAGCTCGTGCGCCTGCTCGCGCAGCATCCGGAGTTCGAACTCGTCGCGATCACCTCGAACGCCGATGCGGGCCAGGCGCTCTCCGACGTCTACCCCGCGTTCGCCGGTGTGTCCGACCTGGTCTTCACGACGCACGACGACCCGCGCCTCGCCTCCTGCGACGCCGTTTTCCTCGCCGTCCCGCACACCGCGGCGCTCGCCGCCGCCCCGGGCCTCATCGAGGCGGGGGTGTCGGTGTTCGACCTCTCGGCCGACTTCCGCCTGTCCGACCCGGCGGTGTACGAGGAGTGGTACGGCACGCCCCACACCGCGACCGACCTGCTCGCCCGGCGCGCGTTCGGCTTGCCGGAGCTGTTCGGCGACGACCTCGCGGACGCCGCCGCGCGCCGTGCGGCGGGCGAGGCCGTGCTCGTGGCCTGCGCGGGCTGCTACCCCACGGCGACCTCGCTGGGCGCCTACCCCGCGGTGGACGCGGGCTGGGCGGCCGAGGGCGCCGCGGTCGTGGTGGACGCCGTCTCGGGTGTGACGGGCGCCGGGAAGTCGGCCAACGCACGCACCCATTTCTGCTCGGCCGACGGGAACGTCGAGGCATATGGCGTGTGCCGCCATCGCCATACGCCGGAGATCGAGCAGATCCTCGGCCTGCCTGGCCGCGTGGTGTTCACCCCGCACCTCGCCCCGCTCAAGCGCGGGCTGCTGTCCACCGTGAACATCCCGCTGTCCGACGCCGCGGCCGGCCTCACCGAGGAGGCCGCCGTCGCGTATTACCGGGACTTCTACGCCGGTCGCCCGTTCGTGCGCGTGCTCGACGCGGGCCGGATGCCCAAGACCGCCTCCGTTGCGGGGTCGAATGCCTGCCAGATCGGTCTTGCCGTGAACCCCCACGCGCGCATGCTCGTGGTCACCTCCGCCATCGACAACCTCTGCAAGGGCGCCGCCGGCCAAGCGGTCCAGTGCGCCGACATCGTGTTCGGCCTCGACGAGCGATGCGGCCTGCCGCTCGTCGCCCTGCCGGTCTAGCAGGTGCGGCGGCACCGCTCGGGCGCGCGTCCGTGCGGTGCGCTACACTGGTCCCACCTGTCAGATACCGTTGACGCATCCAGGAGCGTGCCGATGAACGTCGATGAGTTCGATACCAAGATCCGTGCCGTGCCGGACGGCGGCGTGACGAGCGCCCGGGGCTTCAGCGCCGCGGGCATCCACGCGGGCTTCCGCCGCAACCCCGAGCGCGCCGACTTCGCGCTGCTCGCCGCCGAGCGGCCGGTGAGCGCCGCGGGCGTGTTCACCACCAACCGGTTCTGCGCCGCACCCGTCACCGTGTGCCGCGAGCACCTGGGCGCGGACAGCTGCGGCCTCGTCCAGGCCGTCGCCGTCAACTCGGGCAACGCCAACGCGGCGACCGGCGAGCCGGGCCTCGCCGTCGCGCGCGAGACCTGCGACATCGTTTCCCAGATGTTCGGGTGCGAGCCGGAGCAGGTGCTCGTCGCCTCCACGGGGGTCATCGGCCAGCAGCTCGACATCGCCCCGTTCGAGACCGGCGTACCCGCGGCCGTCGAGCAGCTCTCGCCCGCGGGCGGCGCCGCGGCGGCCCGCGCCATCATGACGACGGACACCCATCCCAAGGAGTACGCGGTCTCCTATGAGAGTGGCGTGCTCGAGTACGTGGGCTGCACGTTCACGGTGGGCGGCTGCGTCAAGGGCTCGGGCATGATCATGCCCAACATGGCGACCATGATCGCGCTCATCACCACCGATGCGCCGGTCGCGCCGAAGACCCTCCACGCCGTCCTCGCGGACTGCGTCGCCCAGACCTTCAACAAGGTGACCGTCGATTCGGACACCTCCACCAACGACACCTGCATCATGCTCGCCTCCGGCGAGGCCGCGCCCGGCGAGGCGCCCATCGAGGTCGGTTCCGAGGCGTACGAGGAGCTCGCCTACGCGGTGCGCGTGGTGTGCGAGGGGCTCGCTCGCGCCGTCGCCGCGGATGGGGAGGGGGCCTCGCGCCTCATCACCGTCAACGTCACCGGCGCGCCGAGCGATGCGGACGCGGATGCGGCCGCGCGTTCCGTGGCCAACTCCCCGCTGGTCAAGACCGCCGTGGCGGGGCACGACTGCAACTGGGGCCGCATCGCCATGGCGCTCGGCAAGTGCGGCGTGGCGTTCCGGCAGGAGGACGTGTCCATCGACATCATGGGCATCCCCGTGTGCCGCGCGGGCCTCACCGTCCCCTTCGACGAGGACGAGGCGCTGCGACGATTCGAGGCACCCGAGATCGTGATCTCGGCGGACCTCGGCGCCGGCGAGGGCGCGGCGACGGTCTGGACGTGCGACCTCACTCACGATTACGTCACCATCAACGGCGACTATCGCACCTAGGCCCTCGCGCCCACCCATACCACGCCGCCCCGCCGCCCGGCGGGGCGGGCCGTCCGGGCCGCCGGACCCGGCGTCGGGCGGCCGATAACAGGATCGGAGCCATCCCATGAAGTACGCACGCGACTCGCGCGCCTCCCGTTCGGACGAGGAGACCGCGAAGCTCCTGTTCGAGGCACTGCCGTGGATCAAGAACCTCACCGGCAAGACGGTGGTGATCAAGTACGGCGGCGCCGCCATGGTGGACCCGCGCCTGCGCGCCGACGTTATGAGCGACATCGTGCTGCTCAAGATCATCGGCATGAAGCCCGTGATCGTGCACGGCGGCGGCAAGGACATCAACGCCGCGCTCTCCCATTACGACATCCCGGTCCGCTTCAAGGACGGGCAGCGCGTCACGGACGAGGCGACCATGGAGATCGTGCGCCAGGTGCTCGTGGGCAAGGTGAACGAGGACCTGGTCGCGGCCATCAACGCCCACGGGAACCTGGCGGTCGGCGTCTCCGGTTCGGACGCGGGCACCATCGTCGCCGAGCGGCTCGACCCCGAGCTGGGGCGCGTCGGCAAGATCAGCCGCATCAACGCGGACTACCTCGAGAGCCTCATGGACAGCGAGTACATCCCCGTGGTCGCCACGGTCGCCCAGGGCGAGGACGGCGGGTTCTACAATATCAACGCCGATGTCGCCGCCGGGCACATCGCAGCGGCGGTCCACGCGCACAAGGTGATCTTCCTCACCGATGTCGACGGCCTGTACGAGGACTTCGAGGACAAGGACTCGCTCATCTCCAACCTGACGCTCGAGGAGACCGAGGCCATGCTCTCCGCGGGCGAGGTCGACCGCGGGATGATCCCCAAACTGGAGAGCTGCGTGCACGCGCTGCGCGCCGGCGTGTTCCGCTCGCACATCATCAACGGCACGACGCCGCACTCGCTGCTGCTCGAGCTGCTCACGGACGCGGGCGTGGGCACGGTGATCCACTCGACGCAGGTCGCCTACGAGCAGGACACGCACCCGCATCCGCTCACCCCCTTCGCCGCGCGCCTGGCGGAGAACATCTAGCGCGCCCCGAGGCGCCCGGCCGCACGCCGGGCGCCCTGTCTATGAAAGGATCCCCCATGTCCCTTGCCATGCAGAAAGAGCTCGAATCCCCCTACGTGATGCATACCTTCGGCCGCTCGGAGGTGGACTTCGTCGGCGGGCACGGCATGGTGCTCACCGATGACGCCGGCCGCGAGTACACCGATTTCCTCGCCGGGATCGGCGTGTGCTGCCTGGGCCACGGGCACCCTGCCCTCACGGAGGCGGTCCGCTCCCAGGCCGAGCGCCTCATGCACGTGTCCAACTACTTCTACATCGAGCACCGCGGCCAGGTCGCGGCGCTCCTGTCCAAGCTGGCCAACGACGATATGGCCGGGGCGCGGGCGATCGCCGACGCCGTCGCCGCGGGGGATGACGGGGCGCTCGCGGCCGCCGCTGCGCCCGCCGAGGGCGAGCAGGTATGGGAGACCTTCTTCGCCAACTCCGGCGCCGAGGCCAACGAGTGCTCCATGAAGCTCGCGCGCCTCTACGCCAAGCGCGTCGGCAACGGCGGCAACACGATCGTCTGCCTGCGCGGCAGCTTCCACGGCCGCACGCTCGAGACGGTGGCCGCCACCATGCAGGACCGCCTGCAGGATGAGTTCCGGCCGCTGCCGGGCGGCTTCGTGGCCTGCGCCCCCAACGACGTCGAGGAGCTGCGCTCCGTGTTCGAGCGCTACGGCGAGGAGATCTGCGCGGTCATGCTCGAGCCCATCCAGGGCGAGTCGGGCGTGCACCCGCTCACACGGGAATTCATGGAGGCCGCCGCCGAGCTCGTGCACGGCGTGGGCGGCCTGCTCATCGCCGACGAGGTCCAGACGGGCGTCTTCCGCTCGGGCAAGCCGTTCGCCTATCAGGTGCTCGGCGTGGAGCCCGATATCATGAGCCTCGCCAAGGGCATCGCCGGCGGCGTGCCGGCGGGTGCGAGCGTGGCCAAGAAGGAGGTCGCCGACGTGTACCGCCCGGGCGACCACGGCTCGACCTTCGGAGGCAGCTGTCTTGCCGTGGCGGCGGCGGAGGCCGTGCTGTGCGAGCTCGTGCGCGGCGCGTACGACGGGCATGCGGCCGAGGTCGGCGCCTACCTGCAGGAGCGCCTGGCGGCCCTGCCGCAGGTGACCGAGGTGCGCGGCAGCGGCCTCATGGTCGGCTGCGACCTGGACGAGGCCGTCGGCGATGCGCACGACGTCGTGGCGAGGATGCTCTCCGCGGGCTTCGTCATCAACGCGACGGGCGCGCGCACGCTGCGCTTCCTGCCGCCGCTCATCTGCGAGCGCGAGCACGTGGACGCGATGGTCGCCGCCCTGGCCTCTGCGCTGTAGGGCGGGGCCCGGCAACCGTCGCGGTACTCGGCACGGCCCCCGGCGCGGAGGGTTTTCGCGTCGGGGCCGCCGTGTCGCTACAGGAGACCGGGCTCTACGGCATGCACGTAGGTTTCGAGCGTCGGTCTGTCCACGAGCGCTGCGGATGCGCCCTGACGCGTGACGCTCAGCCCTGCAGCGTACGTTGCGATGCGGGCGCTTTGCTCGAGATCGTATCCTCGGATGAGGTAGGATGCCAGCGCTGCGATGAAGGCGTCTCCCGCTCCGGTGCTATCGACGGCCGTCAGGTCGGCGGCGGGTATCCGTTTGCTCGTATCGTGGCTGAGGACCTTGCAGCCCTGTGCTCCCAACGTCACGACGATGGCGCCGACGCCCTTCTCGACCAGCGTTCGCATCTTCGTGTCGATCGACTTGTCATGGGGACTGAGCGCATCCAGCTCTGCTTCATTGGGCACCATGATGTCGATTTTCCCCATCAGGTCATCGGGCAGGGTGTTCACAGCACTCGGTTTCATGATGGTGAGCAAGCCGTGCTTGCGAGCAAGAAGAAGGGTCTCCCTGACAGCATCGAGAGGTACTTCGGTGTTGACCAGGCAATGGCTGGCGTGAGCGAAGGCGCGCTCGCAAGCCCTTACATCCTGAGCGGAGAGAATGTCGTTGGCGCCTGTCATGATCGTAATGGTGGATTCGCCATCTTTGGGGACGAAGATGAACGCTTGGCCGGTTCGCTTGTCCTGTGTCCTTGCGATCCCCGTCGTGTCGACGCCATCATCAGCGAGGGATCGCAGGATATGATCTGCGTCCGCATCGTCCCCCACCCGTCCGATCGCGACGGCTTCATGACCGAGTCGGGCAACCCCGATGGCCTCGTTCAGGCACTTTCCTCCCGGGAAGGTTTGGGAGCTCGAGGTCGTTGCAGTGGCGCCTGGATGCGGAAGCACGTCCAAGGTGAGGTAGTTGTCCGTGTTGATCGAACCGACCACGACAATATGTCGAGCTCTCGAGGTGTATGGAACATCGACTGATGCGGCGGACGAGAGTCGCGCAGCAGTCTCGAACGGAGTCGGTGGCTCGGTTTTCTCGATAACTGAGATGAGGAGGTCGGCGAGGTGGCTTCCGTACGAAAGACGAGGGATCTCGATTGCGGAAATCGGGGGAAAGGGCGCTTGCCGCTCATCGTCCCGCAGTGAAACGATTGAGAAATCGAAGGGTACCCCGTAATGAAGCTCCGTGGCAGCGCTATACAGTCGCAGGGCGTCGTAAAAATGAGATACGACGATTCCGCTGAATGAATGCGATGCAACCTTCTCAATCGGTAGTCCTGCGGAGGATTCGAAAACGAGTTCATCGTCGAAGGGAATCCCGGATTCGAAAAGGCAGCGCCGGTAGCCTTCGAAGAAGCCGTGGACACGAGCTCCAGTACCGAGCATGCAGGCTATACGCTCGTGACCGCGCAGGGCGAGCTCCTGGGTGGCTCGAAATCCAAGAAGCTCGTAGTCCAGATTCGCATCTGCCCGGTCCTCTTTCGTATTGAAGAAGAGATGGGGAACGGTCGCGCTTTCCAATGCCTTGATCAGGTCGGGATATCCGCATGCGCCGTCGACGATTACCCCGTCGATTCGCAATTCAAGCAGGGAGGATAGCTGTCTTCGGGCGTCTTCCGAATCGGTGTAGGTCCTGATCGCGGTGGCATATCCGAGTTTGGTGGCTTTCGAGACGATGCCCTGCACCAGCATACCCAGGCGTTCTTGCGCAAGGACGCCGATGATTCCGGACCTTCCAGTGGGGGAGGCGGCGTTCGCATACGGTCGGTAGTTGTACTCTTTGACGATCGCGAGGACGCGCTCGCGTGTTTCCGCGCTGATGCTGTCGTCCTTCCGATTGACGATTTTCGAGACCGTGGAAACGGACACACCGGCTAGCCGGGCGATCTCAGTGATTGTCATGCGGCCTCCCTGATGTGCAAGCCATAGGTGAATCGATCTGCTCGTTTACCGTTTGCGGTCGGCGAGCGGTTGTCGAGCGGAATGTGCTTGACATGCCCACAGCACTCATTTTACTGTACCAGCGGCGAAAGAAAAGTTTTCGGAAAACATTTTCTTAGAAAGGGGAGAGATGAAGATCCTGAACATCGGGTCGTTGAACATCGATCGCGTTTATCGCGTAGAGCGCTTCGTTCGACCGGGTGAAACTATCAAAGCGCGATCTTATGCCGAATCGTATGGAGGAAAGGGGCTCAACCAGTCCGTCTCTCTTGCAAGGGCAGGGGCTGACGTCTGGCATGTCGGTGCGGTCGGGGATGACGGGCAGGCGCTCGTCTCGCTTCTCAAGGGTGCAGGAGCTGATTGCCGGTTCGTAGAATGCGTGGGAGGGCCCACTGGGCACGCGGTTATTCAGGTTGACGACACCGGTCAAAACGACATCATCATCTGCGGAGGCTCGAACGACGAGCTCTCTCGTGAGCTAATCGATCGGGCGTTGGCGGAAGTCGGTGCGGGGGATGCGGTCCTGCTACAGAATGAAACCTCGAATGTCGGGTACGCCATGCGCGTGGCAAAGGAGCGCGGTGCCGTCGTCATCTTCAACCCGTCGCCGATTAACGAGAGCGCCCTCGCCCTCGACCTCGATCTCGTCGACCTTTTCATTGTGAACGAGCATGAGGCGTCTGCCCTGACAGGCGTCAATGTGAACGAGGGGGCGTTCAGCCTGATCGAGGCGCTGCGATCTCGATTTGATGGCGCGCGCATCGTTCTGACTTTGGGCTCAGCTGGAAGCTGCTATGCGGATTGCGAATGCACGGTGCGCTGTGATGCCGTCTGCGTCGAGACCGTCGACACGACAGGCGCTGGAGACACGTTCTGCGGATATTTCCTAGCCAGTCTGATGCATGGAGCGGAGGTAGCCGAGTCACTTGCTCGTGCAAGTGCGGCTTCGGCTCTCTCTGTCATGCGGGAGGGCGCGGCTCAATCTATACCGGCTGTCGAGGAGGTCATGGAGTTCCTGGAAAACGAGGAGGCTCCCATGACACGGCAGTTGGGTGAAGGCGAGGGGGCCGATTCGGAAGGGGGCACGGGGAGGCTGACGAAAAAACGCACTGCTCGATAAAAACCGGAGGAGAATCAACATGGAACAGGCGTTGTTGATCGTATTGACGCTCGCCGCGTGCGTAATCGTCGCGCGGCTCGTCCTGAAGAAAATCAATCCTATCTTTGTATTCCTGATCGCAGGAATAGTGATCATCGTCCTCGCTTCCTTCCTGACTGGCACGTCAGCTTTGGGAGAAGAAGGAAGCGGGAACTACGTCGTTGATGCATTCGCGTACATCACGACGTCCCTGAAGACCAACGTTGCGGGCGTTGGCGCCATTATTATGACAGTTACCGGATACGGCGCCTATATGAATCACATTAAGGCCTCAAAGAAGCTGGCGTATCTGGCGGTCAAACCATTGCGGGCGATTAAGAACAAGTACCTCGTTCTCGCCGGTATGTACGTGATCGGTATGTTGCTCAAGCTCGTGATTACCTCGCAAGCGGGACTTGCCGTACTGCTTCTCGGGACCACGTTCCCCATCATGCTCGCCCTGGGGGTCCATCCTCTGATCGCTGCTTCGACGATGTGCCTCATCTGCATCGACTGGGGCCCCAACGACGGTTCCACGATCTTCGCCGCGGAGACGTCCGGTATGCCCGTCGTGCAGTTCTTCACTGACCATCAATTCATTGTCGTTGCGTGCATCATCGTCGTCCTTGCGATCATGATTCCGTTCTATTACAAGTGGGTCGCCGAGAAGGAGGGGCTTGACGAGGCGGAGCTCGAGGAGCAAACCGAAGTCGATGATGTCGACTGCCCCGGCTATTACGTCTTGTTCCCCCTCATTCCGCTGGCGCTGGTGCTTGTGTTCGCCATCTGGCCCATTGTGCCCATGGACGTTATCACTGCGTGCTTCATCTCCATCGTGATCGTCGCCGTAGTCGAATTGATTCGCCGTCCGAACAAGCTCGATGTCACGGGCGATATCAAGGTCGTGTTCCGTTCCATGGCCGACGCGTTCTCCAACATCGTGAGCATCATCATTTCCGCTTCTGTTTTCGCGCAGGGAATCAAGATGCTCGGAGGGGTGTCTATCATCGCTGATATGATCTCGACGATGCAAGGGGCATCGGTGCTCACTCTCGTGCTGATGTCGCTCATCACGTTCGCTGCCGCGATGATCATGGGGTCTGGCGCCGCCTCGCTGTATGCATTCGGTCCGCTCGTTCCTGAGATGGCGGCTAAGCTTGGAATCGCCACCACCTCGATTATGGTGCCGATGGAGATCGGCACCGCACTCGGTCGATCGCTTTCCCCGGTCGCCGGAGCAGTCATCGCAGTTTCGGGATATGCGAAGGTCGATCTCATGAAGGTGATCAAAATCAACATGGTCCCCCTCGGACTCGCGATGATCTTGAACCTTGCGGTGTCTGTAGTGACCGGGGGGCTGGTCTGATCGTCATCGATGTTAACTTGAAAGAATAAGAGAGGAACGATGATGGAAGACAAGAAGAAGATCATCCTTGATTGTGATCCCGGCAGCGACGATGCCATCGCGATCATGCTCGCTCTTTTTTCGGAGAAGTTGGACGTGCTGGGCATCACGGTGGTCAATGGCAACCGCATCCTCCCCAAGACGCTCGAGAACACGCTGCGCATGAAGCAGTTTCTCGGCAGCTCGGTTCCCGTGTACGCGGGTTGTGTGGAACCGCTGGTTTGCAACCTTATCCCGGAGCGCAAGCCCGAGCTTCCACGAGTCACGAAAAATGATTGCCATGGGGATTATCTTAAGCTGCCTGAGGCAACGATCGGTGCTGAGCACCAGCATGCGGTTAACTATCTTGTCGATACGCTCATGGAATCCGATGGAGATATCACACTTGTGACGGTGGGGCCGCTTACCAACATCGCCATGGCGATTCGTATGGAGCCTCGGATCGTGGGAAAGATCAAGGAGATTGTATCCATGGGCGGAGGCCATATCGCGTGTAACATCTCCTCATCTGCGGAGTTCAACTATTGGGCAGATCCCGAGGCCGCGAAGATCGTGATGGATACGCCGGTTCCCAAAGTGATCCTTCCACTTGATGCGACATGGAAGGCGTGCATCAGTTATGACGAGGCGAAGGAGCTTGAACGCATCGGTACCCCGGCAGCGAAGTTCGCTGCGGAACTTGCAAAGCTGCGTATCGAGGGCCTAAAGGTGAACGATGTAAGTGAGCACAATTTCGAGCTGCGCCATACCCCGGGTACCGTAGCCGAGAAGGTGCTGTATAGGTACGACACCGATCGCGCGCCGATTCATGATGCACTGGCGGTTGCGTATTGCATCGATCCAAGTGTAGTTACTGAATTGGTCGACTGCAACGTGGACATCGATATCTCGCTCGGCTTATGCGACGGGCGTATGGTCGCGGATGTTCACAATACCCTCAAGGGATCGGCGCCCGTTACTGCGAAGGTTGCCCTAAATGCGGATTCCGGCAAGTTTGTCCAGATGCTTTTCGAGCATCTGAGCAAGACGGTTCCGGTGAAATAGGTTGACTCGATCGGCAAGTGTCGGAAACCGGTCAATTCGACAGTTGTAGAGCTCCGGAGGGGGGCGGCCGAGAGGCCGTCCCCCTCCGCTATAACGGTGATGAAAACAGGCGCTGAACAGGACTTTTGATTTCATACCATATAATATACTTCTCATGGAGAAGGAAGCACGGGGCATCGATCCGCTGGTGTCGGGGGGCTCCAAGATGTTCGAGAAGCTCCGCACCGTCATCCGTAGCCATATCACCTGCTTCAGGATCATCGTGGTGGCCCTTTTGGTGGTGCTCATCGCGTCGGTGCAGGCAGATTGCCAGATGCGTCTGCACATCGCGCGGACGGACCTCGTTGCGGATACGGTGAGTCAGATGCCGATCATGCTGGACAACATCCGGTACGATGTCGAGAACCCGTCAAGTGGTGCGGGTGCCGAGCGCATCTATGATGTCAAATGGTCCTATCTGCTCTCTTGTTATCGGCGTTGGTACGATCTCAATATGATTGGGAAGACATATCCTGTCGGGCTCCAGCTCGCGCACGTGATATCGGTGGTTGAGTCGGGGGACGAGCAGAAGAAAGAAGAGCTCCTTCGTTTCTTGGACGAGGCGGAGGCGATCGTTACCGATCCCGAGGGGACGTTCGAGTTCGATGAGTTCGAGACGCTGTTCCAGACGATATGCCGTATCGAGGAGCTGGACACCTGAGGTCGTTGATTCGGCTGCGTGAAGCGGCGGCCTCCCGCTGAGAGATCGGCGGGAGGCCGCCGCTGCCTTGAGACGGGATGGTGAGGGCGGGGCGGCCTGTCGCGCGGCAATCCGGGGGACCTTTTGGGGGCCTTCGTCGAGCCCGACAGCGTGTGTTTTTCGTTCGCGTTCGCGATCATGGCAGATAATCACCGTTTGGGGATAGGAGGGCTGAGGGAGAGCTCGTCGAAGCGATGACGGGGGCTCGGTTCGGCGCGATCTCAGGTGTCGAAAAGCGGAAAATGTTCCCTGTACCATGTGTCTGGCGCTCCAGTTGCCGCTGCGCGTGCCTGGGAGCGCCTTGGCTAGACCGAATCGCGGCGGCAGGGGCCCGTTCGCGGGGATGGGCTTCCCCCAAACGGCGATTCTGCGCCAGCTCCTGGAAAACGAACGGCCGCGCACTTGAATCACCCGCCGAGGGCGCCGTCGGCGCCCTCGGCGCGCGGCGAACGCCCCCGCAGCTCATACGCCCCATGCTCCCGATGAGGGTCGGATCCCCCTGTGCAGGGGGCACGAAACGAAAACGGTGCCGGGGCGGCACCGTCGACCATTCTGGGGTGGGCGATGAGGGATGTCGGCCGCGCGGGGCGCGGCCTCCCGCTGCGGGCCCTCCGGGCCCTTGCGCGCTTCGCTGGGAGATGCTCGCGCATCTCCCAAGCTCCGCGCCCCCAACGGGGTTCGAATCCCTGTGCAGGGGGCACGAAACGAAAACGGTGCCGGGGCGGCACCGTTGACAATTTCTGGGGTGGGCGATGAGGGATTCGAACCCCCAGCCTTGTGCGTGTAAAGCACCTGCGCTAACCGTTGCGCCAATCGCCCGTGATGGAACAGTATAGCGGAAAACGGGGATGAAGCCAGCCGGTGGGGCGCTCGCGGGCCGGCGCGGGGCGTCCGCGCCGTTTGACCGACGTGGGTCGTTTGCAAACGGCCGGAATCTGCCACAATGGACCGAGCAACCGGCTTGCCGACAAGGAGGCACCATGCCCCTCGATCCGATCCGCATCATCCCCGCGAACGTACGCCGTCTCGTCGCGACGGCGCTGGTCGCCGGCGCCTTCGCGCTCGCGCCCGCCCGCCCCGCCGCCGCCTCTCCCTGCCAGCTCACCGAGGCGCAGCGCGAGGCCTACGAGGCGGACGGCACACTCGACGAGCGCCTGGAGTTCGCCGAGGCGCTGGACCTCGACCAGCCCGACCCAGCGCTCGTGGCGCGCGCCGTCGAGCGCGATGCGGGGGACGATTCCGCGCCCACCGCCCACAGCTCGAGCAACGTGCCCATCTTCTGGCGCGGCGGCATGGCGACCGAGGGCGAGGCCCGCGTGCTCGCCCTGCGTGTCTCCTTCCCGGCGGAGGGCGACGAGCCCGCCCTCGACTTCGAGCAGGGCGATACGCTCGAGGCGCTCGACGCCCTCATCGACGGGGGAGGGGGCTCGTTCCCCTACGAGGACCTGTCCTCCTACTACCGTCGCTCGTCGTACGGCAAGCTGTCGATTTCGGGCGACGCGTTCGACTACACCGCGCTCCATGCGCGCAGCCACTACGACGACGATGTCCTCGCCCTGTTCGCCGAGGCCATGAGCGCCCTCGACGCGCAGATCGACTACAGCGACTACGATGCGAACGCCGACGGCTACATCGACGCCGTCTACCTGCACTTCGCGGGAGGGGATACCGGCTGGATGTCGACGTGGTGGAGCATCACGCAGACCTGGGGCGATACGGGCACGGCGTTCGACGGCGTGAAGCCGAGCAAGGTCGTCACCCTGCACCTTCCGTCGGACGACCCCTTCGCCGCGGCGACCGTCATCCACGAGACGGGGCACGTCCTGGGCCTGCCCGATTACTACAGCGCGTCCACCCAGACCGGCGGCGCCTTCTGGCCCTCCGGCATCATGGGGTCGGACATGATGATGGACAACGTGGGCGACCACAACGGGTTCTCCAAGTGGCTGCTCGGCTGGCTCGACGAGGACGAGGTCACGCGCGTCGAGGCCTCGAGCGCGGGTATCGTGGTGAGCCGCGGCGCCGAGGTCGTCGAGCGCGTGTCGCCGGGGGGCGACGGCACCTCGGCGCTGCAGCTCAGCCTTGCCACCTACACGGACGACGACCCCGCCCGGACCGGCGGCATCATCGTGCTCTCCAACGAGTACGAGGGTATGTTCTCCGACTACTACGTGCTTCAGTACGACACGTTCGCCGGCAACCAGAGCCTGTGCCTCCCCCCGGTGTCGGAGGACGCGGAGCCGCAGGCCATCCCGAACGGCTTCAGGATGTACCGCGTCATGGCCGAGCTCACCGACGGAGGGTTCGACTTCATCCACAGCAATCTGTACGGGTCCGTGAACAACCAGCTCATCGAGCTCATCGACCCGGATATGGACGAGATGCACGTGCCCGGGAGCGGCGATGTCATCTGCGGCGCGGCCTCGGGCGAGTACGGCTGCATGCTGCGGGAGGGCGACGAGGTGACCCCCGACACCCATCCCTCGACCAACTTCTTCGAGGCCGCGAACTTCGGGTACACGGGCATCGGGGTGCGCGTCGACGCGTGCGGCGACGATGCCGGGACCCTCACCGTGTCGCACAGCGGCTTGGACGAGCCCGACACGCCGGACTTCGCGCTCGAGCCCGTCGACGGCCAGGCGCTCTACAACGCCGGCACCCTGGTGTTCGAGGCGTCGGTCTCCGTGCGCGCCTCGCTCATGGAGAACCCGACGGTCGTCATCGACGGGCGGGTCTATCCCGCCGCGCTCAGGGCGGAGGGCACGCGGGTCGAGGTCGAGACGCGCCTCGACCCGACCGTCATCGGCCCCGATTCCGTCTGCGAGGTCGTGTTCCCCGCGGGGCAGTTCTCGATCGGCGCGGACGGCGCGGGCGAGGAGACGGCGTCGCCCGAGACCCGGGTGCCCGTGGCCGCGGGCGAGGTCGCCCGGATCGCGCGGAGCGGGGAGTACGACATCGAGCGCGCGGCGGACGCCGCCTGCGTCGTGAGCGAGCCGATCGAGCTCGACGGGGACGCGCGGGCCGTGTTCGCCCTGCAGGGCGACCGCATCACGGCGCAGCTCGTCGCCGAGGACGGGACGGCGGAGCGCAGCCTCGAGCTCGGCGGCGCCTATCCGCAGGTGGAGGCGTGCACCCGGATCGAGGCGTGCGCGCTCGGCGGGGACCGCGCGGCCCTCGTGCTCATGGGCGGGGAGGGCGCGCGGGTGCTGCTGGCCGACCTCGGGAGCGGGGAGGCGGCGGACGCCGGTTCCATCCGCTCGTTCGACGCGCCCGTTCCCATGCGCGCGGGCGACGGCGTCCTGCTGCTCGCCGGGACGCTCGCGGCACTGGTCGAGGAGGGGCCGGACGGCCCCGAGATGACGTTCGGGGTCCTCGATGCGACCGCCGCCGCGGCCGCCGGGGACGGGACCGTGGTCTGGGAGCGCTTCGACCCGCAGGCGATGACCTCGCGGTTCATGATGGTTTCCGGCGAGGACCTGGCGCGGGCGCTGCGCGCGGCGGGGTCCGGGACCGAGGACGCGGCGCTCGGGGCGGCGCCCGTCACCGACGCGCTCGGGGCGGGCGAGGTCCGCGAGCTGGAGGATGCCGGCATCACGGAGCTCGTGGACGCCGACGCGCGCGGCGGGCGCGTGGCGCTGCTCGGGCGCGCGAGCGGTGCGGGATGGGAGGAGTCCGGGGCCCGGGTGACGGTGTTCGACGCCGAGGGCGCGCTCACGGGATCCGTCGACGTGGCCGGTGCGGCGTCCGCGCCGGGCGCCGGGTCGACCTTCTTCAGCCGGGTGAGGCTCGCCGGCGACGGGTCTCTCGCCGTCACCGGCTTCCAGGCGCAGGGCTCGGGCTATACCCCGCTCGAGACCGTCCTGTTCGCCGCCTCCTCCGACGGGGCCGTGGGCGGCGAGCCTGTCGGCCGCGTGATCGCCAACGCGCCCGTCCAGGGGGTCTGGATGGACGACGGGTCGTGGCTCGCCCTGAGCTGGCCCATGGGCGAGCTCCCGGGGCCGGCGGGCGCGCCGGCGGGCGATGCGGCGTCCGACGGGGGAGACGGCGCCGAGGCGCTCGGCTACGCGATGACCGAGCCGGTCGCCGCCGCGGACGACCCCGGGGACCCGGATACTCCCGGAGACCCGGATGCCCCCGTAGACCCGGATACCCCCGTGGACCCGGAGGCCCCGGAGGTTCCCGATCAGGATGGGAGCTCGGGCGATGCGGACGATCCGTCGGGCTCCGCACGCGAGCCCGGTATCCTGGCCCGGACCGGCGACGGCATGCCGGCCGCCGTCCTCGCGGCGGGGGGAGCCGGCGCCGTCTGCGCGGCCGCGGGCATCGCGCTGGCGATCAGGCGCCGGCGCCGTTAGGCGCCGCGAGGCGGTGCGGTCCCGCGCCCCGCGGTCCCGTCCACCTCCTCGCCATCATCCGGGTCCCGCGTTTGGCCCGTCCCCGCCGTGCGGCTACAATGGGTGCGCAACCAAGCGGTCCCCGGCGCGCCGGCGCCCGTGCCCGGCCCGCGGCGCCCCGCCGCCCGTCCGCGTGCACGCGCCCTGCGTCGCCCCGGCGTGTAAAGGAGTGCCCATGCCCCACACCGTGCTGCCCGACGTCCCCTCGGGCGAGCTGCGCGAGCGCCTCGCCCGGGTGCGCTACGTGTTCACCGACCTCGACGGGACGATGCTCGCACCCGGCTCGTGCGCGCTGGCGGACGCCGCGGGCGAGCCGAGCCTCGACTTCGTCACCGTGCTCGTCGAGCTCAAGCGCGCGGGCATCGAGGTGATCCCGTGCTCGGGGCGCAACCGCTCCATGCTGCACGAGGACACGCGCCTGCTCGGCCTCAACTCCTACATCGGCGAGATGGGCGGCCTGCTCATGCTCGACCGGGGGGATTCGCGCTGGGAGTACTTCACCGCGGACATGCCGTTCAACCCCATCTGGGGGTACTCGCCGCACGAGTGCATCGAGGCGACGGGCATCCTGGACGAGTTCTCCGACCGCTGGCCGGGGCTGCTCGAGTACCACAACGACATGTCGACCGGCTACAAGCACCGCGAGGTCACCGTCGGCCTGCGCGGCGAGATCCCCGACGAGGAGGCCTGGGACATCATCCGCCGCTCGGGCGCCGAGCTCGATTGGGGCGACAACGGCTATCTCAACTACATCTCCGCGCCGACCACGCTGAAGCTGCCGGAGGGCGTCAAGGGCCGCGCGTTCAACATCATGCCGCGCGGGCTCAACAAGGGCCGCGGCATCGAGCGCTTCTGCGAGCTGCGCGGTATCGACCTGTCCGAGACCCTCGCCATCGGCGATGCGGCCTCGGACTTCCTGATGGCGGACTTCTGCGCGACCTTCTTCCTCGTGGAGAACGGCCTCAAGAACCCGTCCGCCGAGACGTTCCTGGAAAGCCACGGCAACGCCTTCGTCACGCGCGGGCGGATCGTGGACGGCTGGGTGCAGGCGATGCGCTGCGTGCTCGCGGCGCGCGGTTAGGGAGGGGATGACGATGGGGAACCGGGAGAACGACCGCCCGATCGGCGTGTTCGACTCGGGCCTGGGCGGCCTCACGGTGGCGCGCTCGATCGCGATGGCGCTGCCGCACGAGTCGATCTACTACCTGGGCGACACCAAGCGCTGCCCCTACGGCACGCGCACGGAGGACGAGGTGCGCTCCTTCGTGATGCAGGCGGGCCGCTGGCTGGCGGAGCGCGACATCAAGATCATGATCATCGCCTGCAACACGGCCACGGCGGCCGGCCTGCGCCTCGCCCAGCAGATGCTCCCCGTGCCCGTGATCGGCGTCATCGCGCCCGGCGCGCGGGCGGCCATCAACAGCACCCGGACGCGCCGCGTGGGCGTGCTGGCCACGCCGCTCACGGTGCGCACGGGCGCCTACACCCGCGCGATCAAGGCGCTCGATGCGGGCGTGTCGGTCTACGGCTGCCCTGCCCCGAGCTTCGTCGAGATCGTCGAGCGCGAGCTCGCGACCGGTGCGCACCTCCAGGAGCGCTGGCTGCAGGACGGCGACGTGTTCGACACGCCCGAGAACCGCGCGGAGGTCGAGCGCACGCTGCTGCCGCTCGTGGAATCGGGCGCGCAGGTGGACACGGTCGTGCTGGGGTGCACGCACTTCCCACTGCTCGTCGGCCCCATTCGCCATGCGCTCGGGCCGGGCGTGCGGGTGGTGTCGTCGGCCGAGGAGACCACCCGCGAGCTCACCGACATCCTGTGCCGCCGGGAGCAGCTCGCCGGCGAGGACGTCGAGCCGCAGCACCGGTTCGCCACGACCTCGGACAACATCGCGGAGTTCGCCGCCGCGGGCAGCTTCATCTTCGGCCAGCCGCTGAAGAGCATCGAGCACATCGGCCTCGACGAGCTCGACCGCTGCTAGCGCCCGCACGGCCCCGCCGGGTCGGGCGGACCCGCGGGGGACGGTAGGCCCGCGCGGCCGCGCCCGCCCGCCGGGCGGACCCGCTACACTGGAACGCGATACGCAACCCGCCCCGGCGCATGCCGGGGCGCAAGGCAAGGAGAACGGACGCCATGGAACAGATCGAGATCAAGCGCGCGAACGGCCGCGCGGCCGACGCGATGCGCCCCGTCAAGCTCACGCGCGAGGTGATGAAGCACGCGCTCGGCTCGTGCCTCGTCGAGTTCGGCGACACGAGGGTGCTGTGCGCCGCCACCATCGAGGAGGGGCTCCCGGCGTGGCGCCGCGCGAGCCGCGCGGGGTGGGTCACCGCCGAGTATGCGATGCTCCCGGCGTCGACCAACCGCCGCTCCAAGCGCGAGACGGGCGCGCGGAAGGGCCGCTCGATGGAGATCGAGCGCCTGATCGGCCGCAGCCTGCGCACCGTGACCAACCTGCGCGCCCTCGGCGAGTACACCGTCACCGTCGACTGCGACGTGCTCCAGGCCGACGGCGGGACGCGCACCGCGAGCGTCACCGGCGCCTGGGTCGCGCTGCACGACGCGCTCATGGCGTGGGTCGACGCGGGCAAGATCGCGCGCCTGCCGCTCACCGGGCAGGTGGCCGCGGTGTCGATGGGCGTGGTCGACGGCGCGGAGCTGCTCGACCTCGACTATGTCGAGGACAGCCATGCCGAGGTCGACATGAACCTCGTGGCGACCGACACCGGTCAGATCGTGGAGCTGCAGGGCACCGGCGAGCGCACCCCGTTCGACCGCGGGCGCCTGACCCGCCTGCTCGACCTGGGGGATGCCGGCATTCGCCAGCTCGTCGACCTCCAGAATCAGATCACGGCGTTCCGCGACGACGAATAGGGGGCGCTGGCCGGGGTGGGTGCCGCCGCAGCCGCGGAAGACGGTTCCGCGGGCGCGGCGCCCTTGTTCCGGCAGGGCCCCGCATGGGGATGAGAGGAGCCGAACATGGCGCTTGAGAAGATCGACATCGACGCGCTCGACCCGGCGCGCACCATCGTGGTGGCCACCGGCAACCTGCACAAGCTCACCGAGATCCGCGACATCCTGTCCCGGGTCCTGCCGGATGTGACCTTCGTCGCCCTCGGTCAGCTGGGGGATTTCGACGACCCCGAGGAGACGGGGACGACGTTTCTGGACAACGCCCTCATCAAGGCCGAGGCGGCGGTCGAGGCGACCGGGCTGCCGGCGATTGCGGACGACTCCGGGCTCGCGGTCGATGCGCTCGACGGCGAGCCGGGCGTGTACTCGGCGCGCTACGCCGGCGTCCACGGGGACGACGCAGCCAACAACGCCAAGCTGCTCGAGAAGCTGGCGGACGTGCCGCAGGGCGAGCGCACCGCGCGCTTCGTGAGCGTCGTGGCGCTCATCGACGTCGACGGCCTGGTGACCTACGGCGAGGGGTTCTGCGAGGGCTCGATCGGCTTCGCGGGCCGCGGCGGGCACGGCTTCGGCTACGACCCGCTGTTCCTGCCCGACGACACCCCGGGCAGGACCATGGCGGAGCTCGAGCCCGAGGAGAAGAACGCCATCAGCCATCGCTTCCACGCGCTGCAGCAGCTCTCCGCGAAGCTCTCGGGCGAGCTGGCATGAGGGCGCTCGTCCAGCGGGTGCGCCGCGCGAGCGTCGAGATAGCGGGCGAGGTGACCGCCTCGATCGGCCGCGGGTACCTGGTGCTTCTGGGCGTGGGGCACGAGGACGCGCGCGAGGACGCCGACCGGCTGTGGGCGAAGCTGCGCGACCTGCGCATCAACGAGGACGCGGACGGCAAGACCAACCTGTCCCTCGCCGACGTCGACGGGGAGGTGCTCGTGGTCTCGCAGTTCACGCTGTACGCCGACTGCCGGCGCGGCCGCCGGCCCTCGTTCACGGACGCCGGCGACCCCGCGCTCGCGCGCGAGCTGTACGAGTACTTCTGCGAGCTCGTACGCCGCGACACGGGGCGGGTCGAGACCGGCACCTTCGCCGCCGATATGCAGGTGGGGCTCGTGAACGACGGCCCCTTCACCGTGATGCTCGACACCGACCTGCTGTAGGGGGGCGCCCCGCCCGGCGGCGATGCCCGCGGTGCGGCGCGCCCGTGCCCCGCCGCACCCAGCGGCCGGGCGCCTGCGGGTCTTGCCCGTGTCGCCGGTTGATTGCCAATTCTACTGCAGGTTCGGCGGGGTAAGTGCAGCTGACGGAGTT
>DHCMC07803__coassemble_869_pt1 | contig 24153 bp, 16 predicted proteins | sample DHCMC07803__metabat2_low_PE_003 | metagenome-assembled genome bin DHCMC07803
CGCCCCGCTCGGGGTCGAGCCAGTACCAGCTCCCGCCGACCTTCAGCTCGCCGGTGTAGGGTTCGCCATCCTTATTAACGTAATACCTGTCTTCTCCGACTTCGATCCAATGGTCACCGTCGTAATAGTCATACCAATAGTTCACATCCACGGGACCGCTGATTCCGGGGACGGAACCCGAGCTCGTGTACTGCCACATGTCGGGGTCGCTCGGGGCCTCGCAGACGCTGTAGTACTGTGCGCTCCACTTACTCCAGCTGTCGAACACTGGGCTCGTCAGGTAGTTCTTCCACCAGCTCGCGCTCGCGTAGACGCCGGGCTCGTACCCCGCAGCAGCAATCTTGCTGTTGAAGGTGCTCGAGATGGTCGCGAGCTTCGCCGCGTCGAGCGGAACCTCCTTATCCTCGAGGTCGAGGTACACGGGCAGATCGGGGGTGTAACCCTTCGCCTTCATCTGGTTCATGAGGTCGATCGCGTGGTTCGCCTCACTCGCCGCGTCCTCGGCATCCATCGAGTAGGAGTACAGGTACGCGCCCCACGGGATCCCCAGGCGCTCGCATTCGGCGACGTTGCGCTCGAAGTACTTGTCCACGCCGTTGTTCCACCACCCGATACGGATGATGGCGAAATCGACGCCCGACGCCTTCACCGCGTCCCAGTTGATCTGATACTGGAACTCGCTGACATCGATACCCTGCGCCGTCGCACCCTCGGGCAGCGCGTTCATCGCGCGCGCCCTGAAGTTGCCGCTCCGCGCGCTCTCGTCGTCCAAGCCCCCGATCAGCTGGCCGTTCTCGAAACGCCAGGAATTACCCCGAAACTCGTCGGCGGGGATGTCGCGCTCGCCATCCTCCGCGGCAGCATCGGCAGCCTCATCGGCCGGGGCCTGCGCATCCTCGGTCGAGGCGTCCGCTGCGGAATCGGCCGTCCCTGCGGTTTCCGAGCCCGCATCCGAAGGCTGCGTCGGCTCGACGGCGGCGGAACCATCCCCGGGTCCGCCCGTGGAAGAGCTCGCCTCCTCCCCCGCCGACCCCTCGTCAGCGGAGCCGTCCTCAGTGGCAGCGGAAGTCCCGGCTCCATCCTCCACAGCAGAGGAATCGGATGTCCCGTACAGCTGGCGCTCCGCCGCCAGTACCTCCGCATAGGCGGCGTACGGCTGCAGAACAGGCGTCAGGCACATGACGGCGGTCATGATCACGGCAACGGCGTACTGGAATCGGCGCATGGGCATCCCCCGACCATCTCGTTCCGACGCGCTGGGTACTCGGCACGTCGGTGGAAACGCAACTCAATTCCACCCAGTTTAGCGCAACGTGCAGCGCTCGCGAAACCGTGAGAACGTCATCGGGGCGTTGCCCAACCGTCGGTGCATCCCTCGCCGGATGCCCAACGCACCCTGCAAGGAAGCGGTCGATGAGCATGCCGGCTGCCGCAGACCGGCGGAACGCAGCGCGCCGGGGGCGGGTTCCCCACCGCCCCCGGCGCCTCAATCATCCTTCGCACCGAACGGGGTCAGCGCCCGTCGGCGCGAATCGCTCCCCTACAGCCAGCACTGGTCCTCGGCAAGCTCCTCGAAGAAGATGCGTCCCCGGTCCTCCTCATTGCGCGCCTCGTGGTACTTGAAGGCCGCGCGCCCGTCGTCGGTGAACCCGAGCATCGAGATCTTGCCGGTCGCATGGCCCATGATGTAGCGGAAGCTCTTCGCCATGCCGCTCATCTTCGCCTTCGCGTCGTCCACCATGCGGATGCCCTTCGCCAACGGCACCTGGAACCCGTCGGCCATGATCGTCGCGGGGCGGCACTGGTACAGGTAGTACGGCTCCACCCCGATCGCCACCAGGCCGTTCATGAGGTCGAGGAGCGTGTCCGCGTCATCGTTCACGCCGGCGAGCAGGACCGCCTCGTTGCGGACGGTGCACCCCGCCTCGCGCAGCATGCGCACCGCGGCGGCCGCCTCGTCGGTCAGCTCGCGCGGATGGTTGAACTGGGTCACCACCACGATCGCCTTCGCCTTGGCGTAGCGCGAGAGCATGGTGAGCAGTTCATCGTCCTCGGTGATGCGCTGCGGGAACGTGGCCGGGACGCTCGTGGTGAAGCGGATGTACCCGATGGTGGGGAGGAACGCGAACGCCTTGAGGTACTGGGCGAGCAGGTCGTTGGGGTTCAGGAACGCGTCCCCGCCGCCGATCGAGATGTTGTCGATCTCCGGATGGTCGCCGATGTACTCGGCGAGCTTCGGGATGCGCATCGACGCCTCGTCCGACTCCAACCGTGCGAAGTCGCGCCGGTAGCAGTTGCGGCTGTAGGTGAGCGTGCTGTTGTTGGAGACGATCAGCACCGACTGCAGGTACTTGTGCTGTCCGCCCTGGATCGCGGTGTCATCGGACGTGGCCTCGCCGCCCTCGGGCGCGGCCACATCGGGCAGGCACATCCTGCGGATGGGGTCGGCGGGGTCGAGCCGGTTCATGAGACGGAGGTAATACGGGGTGACCAGGATGGGATAGCGCTCCTCGAACGGCTTGAGCTCGGCTATGCGCTCGTCGCTCAGCCCGAGCGGCTCCTGAAGGTCCTCGAGTGAGCGGTAGCTCTCGTCCAACAGCTGCTGCCAACGTTTCATCATGACCTCGCTTCGACATTCCGAGCGCCGGCGGGGAGTCTCCCCCGGCGCCGCGTGGTACCGGGCACCGCGCCCTCCCCCGCGCAGCCGGTGAGGGGTTGGTATTGGTATATTGATACCAGTTTTCCCACGAAACGGGCGCAGTCCGCCGCCGATTGGTTGCTCTGGCGTCGCAACTGGGCGAACGGTCGAAAGACGGGTGCGAGCAGCACCGACCTGTGGAGAACGTCTGCGCCGGAGGGGCCTCGAAGGATAGAGGCCCCTCCGGTTCCGCTCTCAGGGAGGCGGCATAGGCTCTCATCGCGACATGCACCGTTGAATTCGGCAACTGTTTCGATAAAGCCGCAAATCTATGCTCTTGACCGAAACAAACACCGCACTTAACGAGTAAACCCAAATGAAGAGCACCGAAACATTCTGCACCTGCGGCTATGAAATGTGTGGCAGAGTGAGCGCGCAATTATGCATGCGCGGAGGGCAAAATGAAAGTACGCCAACGAGCTTATTACTTTATCGACATTACCACGGCAGCATTAACGCACACGTGGTGCGCCATATTCTAGTGAGGCGCATGAGCGAACAGGAGGAGGTGTTAGCCGCAAGAATATAAAACGTTGAGAAGCTTTCGTATAAAACGCAGATCCACAAATGCTTAGGGTTTGGAAATATCGGGATGGCCTGTTGTCAAACAGCATCCACTCTCACTGGGTTCTTAAGTCTTTCTCTTTGAAAGCAGTTGACAGCATCATCAGAAGGACATCGTTAACCAAGCGCCCTCTAAAGTTACAGAGCGTTGAAAATGGAGTCGAGTTCAACTGCAACATCTTCTCGGGAGACAAGCGATCTTTTTCTGGAGGGCTATACACAATCAGGCCGCAGCGAGAACTCTTCTCATTAACCACACGACCGTACTCATCGTTCGGAAGATAGTCACTCGAAACAATAATCATGAATGCGTCCCGCAAATCCGAGAGATTCTGCTTGCCTATTCTCATGATGTTCTTTTCCTTGATGAGACCAGATCCGATGAGATCATGACGAATCGCTTCATAGTCTTCCATGTTCGCAACAACCTTGATTTGCTTACCGAATAATGCCAGTCCGAAGCGCCGTCCCGCTTTGCCCAAGCGGGTAAATGAGCCGAAGAACAGCACCACAAAAGAAAAGGCTCCGAATAATGCAAGGAGGAACGAAGCTGTGTCCCAAATTGAGCGTGCGATTGAAGTTATGGTACCAATACCCATCATCTACTCCTATTCGACGTTAATGAAGAATGGCTTCGCCCATCGGACACATACACTGCCTTTTATTACGAAACACTCCACATAATGCTTTCCCGTGTAGGCAGTTTCTTCGCGGCGCGACTTCTTGCCTACGTTGGGCTTTTCGAAACCTCCACGCGGACAGACGCGCATGGCTTCTTCACCAGTATTGGTTACCCGCCATTTGACAGTCGCCCCTTCCACGGGAGCGCAGAGCAGTTTATACAGGATGACTGAACCTTTTGGAATCGCCCCGCCATCATTTTCGAGCGTATACGACTCGCCAGTCGGAAGGGTAACCCTGGCCACGATGGTTGCATTGGGCTTTGGAGACAGGATTGGGTATTCGAGCGGTTTTTTGTGGGATACCGAGAGAGCAAGCGATTGCTTCGCAGACCTGCTGGAGAGAAGGGCATGGTTTGAAGGAGCGTTTCCGGAGGGAAAGTTCGAGCCAAGAACCTTTTTCCATGTCGAGTTGCCAGTACCTTCTTCCGCGAGCAACTCAAGATGCTCCTCGAGCTTGGATATAAATTCCTTGAAATCGGAGAAGCTATACGAAGCGGCAAGGTCGTTGCCTGTCAAAACGGGGTCTTCGATGTATGGAATCTTTTTCAATTCCAAATCGGCGGAGTAAGCCGAAGAGAGGTTTGCCATGGCCTGCATGACCCTCTCTTCAATCGGCAGTCCTAATTCGGGTAGGTTGTCGGCAATCATCCTCTCAAGCGTGATTCCCTTTGGATATTTTGCGCTTTCTGGGCAATTCTCCCTTCGCCACCATTTGAGAAGCTTAACCAGAGGCTTGAAATTGAGTTCGAAGTCATTGTTGATTTGAGACGACCAAGTAATATGCGCTTTGGGATTGGTTCTTTGCCAGGTACCCTCGTCTTTCGATCCGATGTATAAGGTTCCTTCTTGACCTTTGACTAGAGGAACAACGTCGATATGGAAGTTGGCCAAATCGATACCAACGGAGTGCGATTGGACCCTGACGTTGCTGTAGCAGGGTCTTTCAATAATGGCGTTCTTGAGCTCCGTTAAAACGTTACAGGGGGTTTCTCCCGTGTCGTGCGTAGTTTCAATCACTACATCGATATCACAGCTGTCCGAATTCTTTTTTGGGCGAATAAAGGTGTGCTTGGCGTAAGATCCAGAAAGGTAGGAATCCAGATACACCGATTTATATGATTCACAACTTTGGAGATAGCCTCTCAGATTCCTGTGGAGACTGCTTGCTTCGTTGATTGTTGTTTCGCTCGGGTTGATGTCCTTTATAAAGGACTCGAAATCTGCGTTGCTCGCCATGCAACTGCCTTCCAAACAGATGTTCTGATTCGACACTATTCTACAGCATCTGAAAGTATTATCTAGCTGCTGGTATTTTATATAGGTGGTCAGAGCGATATGTTGTGGCTCGTTGTTCGGAACCGTTGCGAGATCAGAGCTGATTTCCAATCTTAGCGAAACACTTCAGACCCAGATCGCATTTCCGCAGCCAGCGCGACGGGGCGCGCCCTCCTGGATGGCCTCCCGGACGCGTTCCCGCGGGTGTAGGATTCATGGAGGGTCGTCGCGATGGGTCCGGGGGCCATGCTCCGCCATCCGCCGCGCACCGCTTCCAGACTCAGCGCGACGGGCCACGGGCCACGGGTTCGGTTCTCGGATGGGTCAGTCGGCCAGCGGCGCCTTCCCCCGCTCCGCGCAGGCGCGCCCCGCGCACCCCGGCGTCAGGTCGAGCTCGGAGGGCGTCAGCCGTTCCACCCCGAAGGCGCCGAGCAGTGCCCCCGCGTCGCCGCCGAAGGCGGCCAGGACCATCTCGAAGGGGTGCTCCGGGCGAGCTTGCCCCTGGGCTCGGAGTTCACCTGCGACATCACGAGCGCCGCGTCGGCGCGTGTCAGCCGGTCGAACCGGATGCCGCGCCCCTTGGGCAGCAGCTTCCCGATCTTCCCGTGGTTCTTCTCGCAGCCGCCCTTCTGGTCCTCCCCCGCCGGGTCGCAGCAGTGGAACCTCGTCTCGCCGCTGCGCTCGCAGAGCAGGGCCGCAACGGCGCCCTCGTCGGCGAACTCGCCGCCGTTGTCGGTGGCGACGAGGCCGAACACGCGGCGCATGCCGTCGGAGCCCAGCGCGGCGCGCACCAGGCCGAGCCCCGCGAGGGCCGGGACACACGTGTCGTCGGCGATTGGGATCGCCAGCTGGAAGCTCGTCGGCCTGTGGAAGAGCGTGAGCGGGCGCGCCGAGTCGGCGCCGCCGCCCTCGACCGTGTCCATTTCCCACTCCAAGACGCACTCGTCCTCGGACAGGCGCATGAACTCCCCGTGGGACCTGCGGGCGGAGTGGTGCGTCGTGGCCTTCTTCGAGCGCTTCCCGTAGCCGACCTTGCGTCTCAGGTCGAGGTTGGTCATCTCGGCGTAGCCGGCGTCGACCCGACGGTACACCGTGCTCGCCGACAGGCCGAGGTCCGGCCTCGTGACCGCTATCTGCGCCGGCAACAGCCCGCGCCGCAGGCACCCCGTATCGCGTCAAGCTCGGCGACCGTCGCGGCACCTAGGCAAGCGCTGCAGACGCTCGCAGGCGCCCGAGAGGTCCGCCGGCGCCGGCTCCCCAGCGAGAGACCTGGGCGCCATGACGAACCGGTGCCGCGTGACCTCGTTCGCCACGGTCGACGGTGCGCGGCCAAGCTCGGCGGCTATCTCTCTGCAGCCCTCCCGCAGTCGAGCATCCTTGCGATCGCCTGCAGCTCGTGCCCCGCGAGCCTGGCGTAGGAACTCTCCGACGGCGGCTTCCGCCCCCTCTTCCCCTCCTTCTTCGCCATGCGGCATCCTCGGTTCCGCGGGCCGGCCTCTCCGGCCCCCGAGGGGGAGGGTTCACCGGACTCATCGATACATGGTGCGCTGAGTTCGAGAGGTGTTTCGCTGAACTTGCAAATCGACACGATCGGCGAAGATGGCAAAGTTTTTCGAATTCCTTCTTGCGTCCTCCGCGGTAATGCGTATACTAATCTTTGTTGCTTAGCCGCAACCGATATTCCTCGATAGCTCAATGGTAGAGCCCGCGGCTGTTAACCGCGTTGTTGTAGGTTCGAGTCCTACTCGAGGAGCCAGATCGCTACACCCCGTCAGATTCTCTGGCGGGGTTTTTATTTTTTATCCAGGTCTGGCCTATTCCCCTACTGGGTACACGGTTTTATGTGAACAATTTGGGATTGATTTCGGGTTATAGGACAAAAAGTGTGTCCGTTTCAGGGGCATCGACGCAGGTCGATGCCCCCTTTCTGCTCGTTTAAATCTTCGCGGTGAATTTAACCACTCGGACAGAAGGTGTGTCCGGACTCATCCCGGCCCCGCAGGTAGATGGCCGAAAATCAGACCGTTAAAATCCGATTCCCAGGGAGATCGAGATGAAGGCGGTCAGGCGCCCCTCCTGCGGGGCTGCGATGAAGAGGAACGGCAGGACCAAGGCGGGGACGATGAGGTGGAGGTGCCGGGCCTGCGGGGCTTCGGCCACGGTCTCCTACGACGACACGGCGGCGAGGCTCGGGGAGTTCCTGGCGTGGCTCACCTCCAAGGACACCCAGCTCTCGATGCCCGGGCAGGGGCGCACGTTCAGGAGGAGGACCGCCGGGTTCTGGCGCGTCTGGCCGATGCCCGAGCCGACCGGCGAGGTCCACCGGGTGCTCTTCGTCGACGGGATCTGGCTCGCCCGCGACCTCGTGGTGCTGATAGCCCACGACGGGGAGCACGTGGTGTCGTGGTACATGGCGCGGGCGGAGGCCTCGAGGGCCTGGGAGGCCCTGATGGCGCCGATCCCGGCCCCGGAGGTGGTGGTGTGCGACGGCGGGACCGGGTTCGAGAGCGCGCGGCGGCGCGCCTGGCCGGGCGCGCGGGTGCAGAGGTGCCTCTTCCACGTGTTCTCGCAGGTGAAGAGGTACACGACCTCGCGGCCGAGGCTCCAGGCGGGCAGGGAGCCCTGCGCCCTCGCGATCGAGCTCATGCACCGGGACACGCTCCGGCAGGCGGACTGGTGGGTGGAGCGCTACCTGCAGTGGTGCGGGTTCTGGGCGGACTTCCTCGAGGACGTCTCCTACGTGGACGGGAGGCGCGTGCTCGCCCACGAGAGGCTCAGGAAGGCGAGGTCGTCGCTCTCGCGGCTCGTCTCCCAGGGGACGCTCTTCACCTATCTGGACCCCGGGCTCGCCTCGGAGGGCCCGCTGCCGCGCACCAACAACGCCATAGAGGGAGGGGTCAACGCCCTGCTGCGCGACATGCTCAGGAACCACCGCGGCATGTCGGCCATGCGGCGCGTGAAGGCGGTCTTCTGGTGGTGCTACCTGCACACGGAGTCGCCGCGGCCCGCACGCGACATCCTCGCGTCCATGCCGACCGACGACGACATCGACCTCCTCTACAGGACCTACTCGGCGTCACCGAAGAGGGGGGACGGGGGCCCGGAGTGGGGCGACCGGGCCGTGTGGGAGGAGCTCCACCACAAAGACCCGTACCCGTTCTGGCTGGACTAGGACAGGTGTTCTATTGAGACACACTTTTTGTCCTATAACCCTTGATTTCGGGCTAGGCAAGCGACAATCAACGAAAGGGGATTCTATGATTGAAAACCGAGCACCGGTTGACATCCCTGTTATATAGAAGATAATTTTTGCAGATACGGCCCTTGGCGATAGGCCCCGCAACGATAAGCGGTGTGCGTAAGCCTAGGGCCTTTCTTTTTCCTTGGGGCAAATATGACGAAGACCGCAATACTCATCGATGGTGGCTTCTATCGCAAACGCGCCCACAAGCTCTGGGGCAAGAAAAGCGCTGAAGAACGCGCAGATGAACTGTACCGATATGCGTTTCGGCATCTGGATAAGAAAGATGGCCCGCTGCGGCGCAACCTGTATCGTATTTTTTACTACGATTGCCCGCCGTACAGAGCACCGTGTACCACCCTCTTCTTAAGAAGAATATCGACTTCGGCAAGGAGGAGACATATGCGTGGACGTTGGATTTCTTCAATGCGCTGAAGAGCAAACGAAAAGTAGCACTTCGCATGGGCAAACTCTCCAACGTTCATCCCCATTACATCCTCTCTCCCGAGAAGGTGAAGAAGCTCTGCGCAGGAACGATTGCTGTAACCGATTTGACTGAACAGGACTTTCGAATCTCTTTCTCTCAAAAGGGAGTCGATATGAGAATGGGCATCACCGACCACGACCCTCAAAGACAGCGGGATACACAGTACGCACTGAAGCAGGAAGATCGGAATTGATATAAGTAAAAACAGGGCCCCGAAAGGCCCTGTTCGTCGATTTCGACCAACCTAGTTCTCGATGTAGTCCTTGAGCTTGCTCGAGCGGCTCGGGTGGCGCAGCTTGGCGAGCGTCTTGGACTCGATCTGGCGAATGCGCTCACGGGTGACCCCGAACTCGCGCCCGACCTCCTCGAGGGTGCGCGGGTGGCCGTCCACCAAACCGAAGCGGAGCTCGATCACCTTGCGCTCGCGGTCGGCGAGCGACTCGAGCACCTGGGCGAGCTGCTCCTGCAGCATCGAGAAGCTCGCCGCATCGGGCGGGACCTCCGCGTTGGAGTCCTCGATGAAGTCTCCGAGCTGGGAGTCCTCCTCCTCGCCGATGGGCGTCTCGAGCGAGACCGGCTCCTGGGAGATCTTCTGGATCTCGCGCACGCGGTCGGCGCTCATGTCCATCTCCGCGCCGATCTCCTCCGGGGTCGGGTCGCGGCCGAGGTCCTGCAGCAGCTGGCGCTGGACGCGCACGAGCTTGTTGATGGTCTCGACCATGTGGACCGGGATGCGGATGGTGCGCGCCTGGTCGGCGATGGCGCGGGTGATGGCCTGGCGGATCCACCACGTGGCGTACGTGGAGAACTTGAAGCCCTTCTCGTAGTCGAACTTCTCGACCGCGCGGATGAGGCCCAGGTTGCCCTCCTGGATGAGGTCCAAAAACAGCATGCCGCGGCCGACGTAGCGCTTGGCGATGGACACCACGAGGCGCAGGTTGGCGGAGATGAGCGCCTGCTTGGCCTCGAGGCCCACCTGCTCCACGCGGGACAGGCGGCGCTTCTCCGCGCGGGTGAGCTCGATCTCCCCCGCCTCGGCGGCCTCCAGCTTGTTGCCCGCCTCGAGGCCGGCCTCGATCTTCATGGCGAGGTCGACCTCGTCGGCGGCGGTCAGCAGGTCGACCTTGCCGATCTCCTTCAGGTACATGCGGACCGGGTCCCCGGTGAGCATGACGGTGGAGGCGTCGATGCCGCGTGCGCGGGCGCGCGAGCGCGAGGTGCGCACACGGGACTTCTTCTTGCTCTTCGCCGAGGCCATCTCCGCGTCGGCGTTCTTGGCGACCTTGATCTCGTGGTCCTCGATGCTCTCGTCGGACAGGTCGTCGTCATCCAGGACGTCGTCGGCGCCGTCCACGTCAAGGCCGGCGTCATCGTCCTCGTTGGCGGAGACGATCTCTACCCCGCGGTCGCGCAGGCCGCGGTAGACGGAGTTCAGCTGTGCATCGGAAACGTCGACGTCCTTGAGGGCGACCTGGATGTCGTCCTCGGTGACGGTGCCGGTACGCGAACCCTGCTCCACGAGCTTCTCGATGTACGGATCGAGCCCGGTACCCGTGCTTTCGGTCTTCTTTGGCACAGATTCTCCCTTCTTGACACGTAGACCCATTACTTTAGCACATCGTTCTATACCCTACCAGCGCAAGTTTCATGCCCGTACCCGAAAGACGGCACGGACGGCGCGCGGGCTACCCCTGCTCCTCCTCCGCGATCCGGAAGGGGTCGGCCACGCCCTCCACCGCACGCTCGAGCTCGCGGGCGCGCGCCGAGTCCCGGGTCGCCTGGATGGCCATCTCCCGGCGCTGCTCGGCGGTGAGGCCCCGGTCGCTGCGCAGGCGCGCCTGGGCCTGGCGCATCCTCCGGCGGATCGTGAACAGCTCGAGCGTGTCGAGCAGAAACTCGATGTTCGTCCTCGTGGGGTGCGCGCTCGTGGCGGCGATGGTGCCCGCGCTCACCAGCGACGGCGCCTCGGGGCATACGGCGCGCACGGCCGTCATCACGTCGGGCACGGCCGTGCCCTCGGGGGTGGCGAGCACCGCCCAGGCGATGGCCTCGTGCCGCTGGTCGACCCAGTCGATCGAGGTGATGCGCTCGGCGAGGGGCCGGAAGCTCTCCGGGTACGCGGTGAGCAGGCAGAGCAGCTCGCGCTCCCCCGCCAGCGACCGGCGCTCGAGCTCGGTCAGGGGCGCGGGGGCGCCTCCGGCCGCGGCGTCGACGGATGAGGACCCGCCCGGGGCCTCCGCGGCCGGCGCGCCCTCGGCGTCTGCCGGGACGTAGTCGTAGGGCTCCTCGTCGAAGGGCTCGGACGCCCAGGCGTCGCCGTCCGCAGGGGCCTGCGGGACCCGCGGGCGGGCGGGCGCCGCCTTCTCGCGGCGCCGCTCGCGCTCCCGCGCCGTGCGCTGCTCGCGCTCGACGTCGGCGAACACGCGGGCCGCGGAGGCGCGCACCATGTCGGGGTCCGCGCCGACGCGGTCGGCGATCTGCATGTAGTAGGTATCGATCATATAGCTGTCGCGCAGCGGGTAGATGAGCCGGCAGGCGTCCTCGAGCGCGCGGGCGCGCCCGGCGGGCGTCGAGACGTCGCTGCGCTCGCCGAGCTTGCCGAAGACGAAGTCCATGAGCGGCTCGGCGCCGTCGAGCAGCTCGCGCAGCGCCTCCCCTCCCCGCGCGGCGATGAAGTCGGCCGGGTCGAGGTCGTCGGGCAGGATGACGCAGCGCAGGTCGACCGACCCGGTCTCCACGAACTGGATCGCGCGCTCGGCGGCCTTCTGGCCCGCCGCGTCGCCGTCGAAGAGGTAGACGATGCGCTTGGCGAACCGCGTGAGCGTCTTCACGTGGTGCTCGGTGAGCGCGGTGCCGAGGGTCGCCACGACGTTGCCGATCCCCGCCTCCCAGCAGGAGATGGCATCGGTGTAGCCCTCGACCACCACCGCCTCGTCGGCGGCGACGATGTGCTCCTTGGCCCAGTTGAATCCGTAGAGGTTGCGCTTCTTATGGAAGACCGGGGTCTCGGCGGTGTTGAGGTACTTGGGCTCGCCGGCCCCCATGATGCGCCCGCCGAACGCGATGCAGCGCCCCTGCTCGTCGAAGATGGGGAACATCACGCGGTCGTAGAAGCGGTCGGACAGCCCGCGGCCGCGGGACACCGCCACGTTGGCGTCGGTCATCTCGCGGGGGGTGAAGCCCTTCTGCGAGAGATGTGCGACCAGGCTCCCGCGCCCGGGGGCGAACCCCAGGCGGTAGCGCCGGCACATGTCGGCGCCGATGCCGCGCAAGGAGAAGTACTCGCGGCCGCGGCCGTCCCGCCCCCGCATGAGCATGGTGTGGTAGAACGAGCAGGTCTCCTCGCACACGTCGACGATCCGCGAGCGCTTGGTGCCGCGGCGCACGCCGGGCGCGTCGTCCGCGATCTCGATGCCCGCCCGGTCCGCCAGGAAGCGGATGGACTCGGGGAACGACAGGTTCTCGCGCTTCATGACGTAGGTGAAGGCGTCGCCGCCCTCGCCGCATCCGAAGCAGTGCCACACCTGCGTCGCCGGGATCACGTGGAACGACGGGGTCTTCTCGTGGTGGAACGGGCAGCAGCCCCAGAACTCCTGGCCGCGCGGGCGCAGCTCGACGGTCTCCTGCACGAGCTGCACCAGGTCGGTCGCCGCGCGGACGCGGTCCTTGTCCTCGTCTGAGATCATGCGATGCGCACCCCCTCGTCCCCGAGCTCGCCCCGGATGTCGTCGATGTTGCCGAGCACCGTCTCGATGAGCTCGTCGGTGCTCGAGAAGGCCCGCGAGGGCCTCAGGAACCGCGTGAACGCGAGCGCGACCTCGCTGCCGCGCACGTCGCCGGTAAAGCCGATGAGGTTCGCCTCCAGGTGCGCCGAGTCCGGGTCGCCGGCGAAGGTGGGCGGCAGGCCCACGTTGACGGCGGCCGGCCACACGGTGCCGTCGATCAGGGCGAGCCCCTCGTACACGCCGTCCCCGGGGACCGCCAGCCCCTCGTCCACGACGATGTTGGCAGTCGGGAACCCCATCGAGGTCCCCTGCCCGCGCCCGCTGCCGATCCGGCCGCGCAGCATCGGGTGGCGCCCGAGCTCGGATGCCGCCGCCTCCACGCGGCGCTCCCGCAGCAGCCGGCGGATCCGCGTGGCCGAGACCGCCGAGCCGTCGTCGAAGACGAGCTCGTGGCCCACGACCTCGAGCCCCCGGCCGGCGCCCCAGGCGCGCATGACCTCGACGGTCGAGGCGCCCCCGCGGCCGAGACGGAAGTCGGAGCCCACGTGCACGGCGAGCGGCCGCAGGCGCGGGGCGAGCACGCGGTCGAAGAACCCGGCGTGGTCCATCCCCGCCACCTCGCGGGTGAACGGGATGACGAGCACGGCGTCGACGCCGCTCGCGGCCAGCGCGCGCAGGCGGTCGGCGACCCCCATGAGCTTGGGCGCAGGGGCTCGGCCCACCACGCGGTCGGGATCGGGGTCGAAGGTAACGGCCACCGCGGCGGCCCCGCGCGAGCGCGCGTCGGCGACGGTCTGCGCGAGCAGGGACCGGTGCCCGACGTGGACGCCGTCGAAGGCGCCGATGGCGATCACCGCGTCGCCGAGCGAGGGGGACGGGGCGCCGTCGCCCGCGCGCAGCACGGGGGCGGTGGCGGGGACGGCGATGAAATCGCGGCGCAGGGCGCCGATGTCGGGCATCATAGGGTCACGCCCCCGATCCCCTGGGGGAACACGTCGGCGGGCGCGATCCTGCCGGCGTCGATCCGCGCGAGGGCGCGCAGCTCGCCGCCGTTCACGAGGGCCACCGTGTCGCCCTCGCCCACCGGGCGCGTCGCGTCGCGCAGCAGCGACGGCGAGAGCCGGCGCCCGCACAGGATGTCCGCGAGGCGCTCGTCGGGGACGGGCAGCGCGGGGACGTCGAGCACCGCGACCGGGTCGAGCGCCGCCGCGCGGGCGGCGTCCGGCGTGAGCGCTTCCGGGTCGAGGCAGCGCGCGAGCCCCACGGAGCCCGAAGCGGTCCGGCGCAGGCCGGACAGATGGGCCGCGGCGCCGAGGGAGCGCCCCAGGTCCCGCGCGAGCGCGCGGATGTAGGTGCCCTTGCTCACGGTGAACGCGACGGTCCACACGGGCGCGCCGTCGACCGCGGTCACGGCGATGAGGTCGGCCGCGAGCACCTCGACGGGACGGGCGGGGAGCTCGACGGCGTCCCCGGCGCGGGCGCGCCGGTAGGAGCGCACCCCGTCCACGGAGATGGCGGAGAAGGCCGGGGGGACCTGCATCTGGGGCCCCACGAGGCCCGCGAGGGCGCGCGCGGCGGCCTGCGGGTCCCACAGCCCGGGGGCGGGCGCCACGGCGCGCGTGCGCTCGCCCTCGGCGTCGTCCGTGCAGGTCTCGTACCCGAAGGCGATGTCGGCGAGGTAGGCCTTGGTGTCCTGGGTGATGCGCCCGAGCAGGCGGGTCGCCTGGCCGACGCCGAGGACCATGACGCCGGAGGCGAGCGGGTCCAGGGTGCCGGCATGCCCCACGCGGCGCTCGCCGAGCGCGCGGCGCGTGCGCGCGACGAGGTCGTGCGAGGTGCAGCCCACCGGCTTATCGAGGGCGAGAAGGATATTCAGCTGGGATGGGGAGCGCTTGGCCATGGCTCACCCGTCAGAGCTCGACGTGCAGGTCGCCGGCATCCTCGCCGACGAGCTCGACGAGCATGGGCAGGGCGTCGTTCAGGGTTTCCACGATGCTCCCCTCGTAGGTGAAGCCGGCCGCCGCGGCGTGCCCGCCGCCGCCGAAGCGCGCGGCGATCCCGGAGACGTCGAGGTCGCACTTGGAGCGCAGGTTGCCGCGGACGCGGTGGCAGCACTCCGTCTCCTTCACGAACAGGCAGACCTCGACCCCCATCACGGAGCGGACCACGTCGACGAGGCCGTCGCACTCGTCGGGGGTCACGCCGAAGGACACGAGGTCGGACGCGTAGGCGTAGGAGTAGGCGACCCGGCCGCCGGCGACGGTGCGGATGCGGCTCATGACCAGGCTCTCGAGCTTCAGGTACTCGAGGCGCTGGCTCTGGTAGACCTCGAGCGCGATCCGCGCGGGGGCGGCGCCCGCGTCGACCAGGCGCGCGGCGCACGCGAAGGCCTCGGGGTCGGCGTTTTGGTACTGGAACCGCCCGGTGTCGGTCACGAGGCCGCACAGCAGGCAGGTGGCGACGTCGCCGGACAGCGGGATGCCGACGGCACGCAGGAACTCCTCCACGAGGACCGCCGTGGCGGCGCTTCCGACGCGGCGCACGGTGATGTCGGCGAACTCCTCGCGGGCGGGATGGTGGTCGAAGCACACCGAGGCGCCGGAGCGCGCGAGCACCGCGGCGGAGCCGGCGAGGCGCTCGGTGACCGGGCAGTCCACGGAGATGAACAGCGCCGGGTCGCACCCGTAGTCCCCCGCCGGGACGAGCCGGTCCGCGCCCTCCATGAAGCGGTAGATGCGCGGGACGGGGCCGTCGTCGGCAAGCAGCAGGTCGATGCGCTTGTCCGGGTAGCGCGCCGCGAGCGCGCCGCCGAGCCCCAGCACGGAGCCCAGGGCGTCGCCGTCGGGCGAGGTGTGCCCCGAGATGGCGACGGAGGGCGCATCCTCGATCATCTCGAGGATGCGCCCATAGGTCGCGAGAAGGTCGGGGTCGATGCAGGCGCAGGCGCCCATCACGCAGACGCCTCCCCACCGGGGACGGCGCCCGGGGCGCCGCCCTCCTCGCTCGGGTCCCCGCCGGCATCGCCGGGGGCGTCGACCTGGATGGGGTAGCCCTCCTCGTCCTTCTCGACCGCCATGGTGGCGGGCACGTTCTCGAGCGCCCGCGCGATGTGCTCCGCCTCGTCGGTGGAGCGGTCGATGCGGAAGTCGAGCTCGGGGACCACGCGCCAGTCGAGGGAGCGCGCCAGCAGGCTGCGGATGCGCCCGTGGGCGCTGGCGAGCGCCTCGAGCACCTCGTCGTAGCGCCCGGCGTCGCAGGTCACGTAGACGCGCGCGTAGGCGCGGTCAACGCTGACCTCGACGCCGGTGATCGTCACGAGGTCGAGGCGCGGGTCGGAGATCTCGAACAGCAGGATGTAGCCGAGCTTCTCGCGCAGCTGCTCCCCGGTGCGGCGCGTGGCGGGCGTCTGCTTCACGACCGGCCTCCCCTACTCCGTGCGGGCGACCTCGACGACCTTGAAGGCCTCGAGGATGTCGCCCACCTTGATGTCCTGGTACTTCTCGATGCCCAGACCGCACTCGTAGCCCGCCTTCACGCTCTTGACGTCGTCCTTGAAGCGGCGCATGGAGGCGAAGGAGCCCTCGAAGATGACGACGCCGTCGCGCACGACGCGCACCGAGTCGGTGCGCTCGATCTCGCCCTCGGTGACCATGCAGCCGGCGATGGTGCCGACCTTGGGCACGCGGAAGGTCTCGCGGACCTCGGCGGAGCCGGTCTGGACCTCCTCCTCGGTGGGCTTGAGCAGGCCCACGCGGGCGGCGTCGATGTCCTCGATCGCCTTGTAGATGATGGAGTACGTCTTGATCTGCACGCTCTCCTTCTCGGCGAGGTCGCGGGCCTTGCCCTGCGGGCGCACGCCGAAGCCGATGATGATGGCGTTCGAGGCGGCGGCCAGGGTGACGTCGGTCTCCGTGATGGCGCCCACCGCGGAGTGGATGATGTTGATGCGGACCTCGGACTGGTCCATCTTGCCCAGCGCGTCGGCCAGGGCCTCGATGGAGCCCTGGACGTCGGCCTTGACGACGAGGTTGAGCTCGGCGAGCTCGTTCTCGCTCATCTCGGAGAACAGGGTCTCGAGCGTGACGTGCTTGACCTTGTTCTGCTCCTCGATGCGCGCCTTGAGCGAACGCTGCTCCGCGAGGTCGCGCGCGTCGCGCTCGTCCTCGAAGACGCGGAACTCGTCGCCGGCGGCGGGCACGGAGGACAGGCCGAGGATCTCCACGGCGTCCGAGGGGCCGGCCTCCTTGACCGGGTTGCCGTGCTGGTCGAGCATGGCGCGGACGCGGCCGTAGCTCATGCCGGCCACGAGCGAGTCGCCCACGCGCAGGGTGCCGCGGTTGACGAGCACGGTGGCCACCGGGCCGCGGCCGCGGTCCAGCTTGGCCTCGATGATGTAGCCCGACGCGAAGGTGTCGGGGTTGGCCTTGAGCTCGAGCACGTCGGCCTGGAGCAGGATGGTCTCCAGCAGGTCGTCGATACCGGTCTTCTGGCGGGCGGACACGTTGACGAACATGTTCTGGCCGCCCCACTCCTCGGGGATGACGCCGTACTCGGTGAGCTCCTGGCGCACGCGGTCCGGGTTCGCATCGGGCTTGTCGCACTTGTTGACCGCGACGACGATGGGCACGCCGGCCGCCTTGGAGTGGTTGATGGCCTCGACGGTCTGGGGCATGACGCCGTCGTCGGCGGCGACGACCAGGACGACCACGTCGGTGATCTTGGCGCCGCGGGCGCGCATGGCGGTGAACGCCTCGTGGCCCGGGGTGTCGACGAAGGTGATCTGGCGGCCGTTGATCGTCACCTGGGAGGCGCCGATGTGCTGCGTGATGCCGCCGGCCTCGTGGGACGCCACGCCGGTGTGGCGGATGGCGTCGAGCAGGCTCGTCTTGCCGTGGTCGACGTGGCCCATGACGGTGACCACGGGCGGGCGCGGCTTCAGGTCGGCCGGGTCGTCGTAGAAGGAGAAGGAATTCTCCTCTTCCGGGGTGATGATGCGGATCTGACGGCCCAGGTCGTCGGCGACGAGCTCGACGAGGTCGTCGGACATGGACTGGGTCATGGTCAGCGGGGTGCCCAGCAGGAACAGGCGCTTGATGATGTCGTTGGCGGGCACGTCGAGCGCCTCGGCGAGCTCCTGGACGGTGACGCCCTGGGACACGCGGACCGCGTCGAGGTCCTCGGGGTTCACGCCCTGGGCGAGGGCCTCCTCGAGCTTCTTCTCCTCGCGCAGCTGCGCGGCCTCGCGCTCGCGCTTCTCCTTGCGCTTCTTGCGGCGGCCGGTGGACTCGCGGCTGGCCTCCTCGACGGCGGCGCGGGCCTCCTCGAGGACGCGCTCGCGGCTGTACTCCTCCGCCTCGCGGGCCATGCGGGAGTAATGGTCGCCGTGCTCGTGGTCCTGGCCCCCGCGGCGCTTCTTGCCGCGGCCGGCCTTCTCGGGCGCGGGGACGTCCATGCCGGCGGGCACCTGCGGGGCGATGTTGGTGCGGCGCGTGCGGGCGGGCGCGGGCGCCTCGGAGCGGCGCTCCGAGCGCTTGCCGCCGCGGCGGTCGCCGCGATGGGAGTCGGCCTCGGCCTTCCTCTTGGTCTCGGCCTCCTTCTTCTCCTTGAGCACGACCTCCTGCTGGGCGATCTGGTCGAGCAGCGACCGGAAGCGCGAGCCGGAGTCGGAGGCGGGCACCGCGCGGCGCTTCGCCTCGAGCTCGGCCTCGCGGGCCTCGGCCTCCGCCTTCTCGCGGGCGGCGCGCTCGGCCTCGGCGGCAGCGGCGCGGGCTGCCTCCTCGGCTGCCTGGGCGGCCTGGGACAGGCGGCGCTCCTCCTCGCGGCGGCGCTCGGCGGCCAGGCGCTCGGCCTCGGCGGCCGCGGCGCGGGCGGCCTCCTCGGCGGCGGCTGCCTGCTCCTCGGCCTCCTTGGCGGCCTCGATCTCGGCGCGGCGCGCCTCGAGCACCGGCGCGAGCTTCTTGCGCACCATGGACACGTAGGCGTCCTCGAGCGCCGACGACGCCGACTTCGCGGGGATCTTCATCTCGGCCAGATGGTCGAGCAGCTCCTTGGATGACATTCCGAATTCCTTGGCCAGGCTCGATACGCGAATCTTCGCCATGTTGCCAATCACCTACCTCTCGGGCGCACGGCGCCCTGCTTCAAGCATGCGGGAACGAACGGGTGGGCGGCGCCCCGGGGCCTGCGGATGCGGCCGCGTCGGGGCGCGCCGTCGCCTCAGATGAGGTCCTCGGCATCCTCGAAGGCATCCGAGCCGCCCTCGGGACCCTCCGGGTCGTGGACGCCGCAGTACCGCGAGCCGGGGCGCGCCTGGTTGCGGCAGCGGATGCCCTCGGCGCTCACGTACGCGCAGCGCTCGGGCTCGTCGTCGGACAGCAGGTCCTCGGCGACGGGCTGCGGGGCGACCGGGACGTTGCGCAGGATGTCGGCGGCAAGCGTCTCGTTCTTGATGTCGATGTGCCAGCCGGTCAGGCGCGCGGCCAGGCGCGCGTTCTGGCCCTCCTTGCCGATGGCGAGCGAGAGCTGGTCGTCGGGCACGATGACACCGGCGTAGTTCTTCTCCTCGTCGATCAGCACGCGGGTGACCTTGGCGGGCGACAGGGCGTTGGCGACGTAGGCCGCCGGGTCGTCGTCCCACAGGATCACGTCCACGCGCTCGCCGCGCAGCTCGGAAACGACGGTGCGGACGCGGCTGCCCTTCGGGCCGACGCAGGCGCCGACCGGGTCCAGGCGGTCGTCGAGCGAGTGGACGGCCACCTTGGAGCGCTGGCCGGGCTCGCGGGCGATCGACTTGACCTCGACCGTGCCCTCGTAGATCTCGGGCACCTCGAGCTCGAACAGGCGGCGGATGAGCGCCGGGTGCGTGCGCGAGATCACGATCGGCGGGCGGGAGTGCTCGCCGCGGACCGGGGGAAGCGTGGAGTTCGGGTCGCGCACGTCGATGATGACGGCCTTGATGCGCTGGTTGTGCAGGTAGCGCTCACCGTGCGGGCGCTCGTTGCGCTCGTTCTCGTAGCGGCGCTGGTCGAAGTGGGGCAGCTCGGCCTCGACGCCCTCGCGGATCTTGACGATCGTGAAGTCGGGCGTGGACTGCAGCACCGTGCCGGTGATGATGTCGCCGATGCGCCCGGAGAACTCCTCGAAGATCTGCTCGCGGGCGGAGTTGCGCACGATGGCGTTGATCTCGGCCTTCGCGTGCTGCGCGGCGATGCGGCTCGTGTCGCGCGGGGTGACGTCGATCTCCTGGAACTCGGTGTAGTTGCCCTCCTCGTCCATGGAGTCGTCGATGGGGATGAGCTTGTAGACGTAGATCTTGCCGGTGGCGCGGTCGATGGTGACCTTGGCGCCCCAGTCCAGGTGCAGGATCTCGGCGTAGCTCTTGGCCAGCGACTGCTCGAGACGGTCGATGAGGTAGAGCTGGTCGATATGCTTCTCCTGGCACAGGGCCATGAGCGCTTCCATCATCTCAGATGCCATTTACTTACCACCCTTTCCGCCCTTGAAGTCGAAGACCGGCTTCAAGGTGCACTTCTTGATCTCGCCGTAGGGGAAGCTCGCGCGCTCGCCGTCCTCGAGCTCGAGCGTCGCGGTCCGCTCGTCCGCCTCGACGAGCGAGCCCGAGAAGCGGCGCCTGCCCTCGACCGCCGTGGTCGTAAGCTCGACGTCCGACCCGACGAAGCGGGCGAAGTCGGACGGCCGGCGCAGCGGGCGCGCCATGCCGGGGCTCGAGACCTCGAGCGTGTAGGCGCCCGGAACCGGGTCGAGCCCCTCGACCACGTCGGACACCCACCGGCTCTGTGCGGTGACCTCGTCGAGCGTGATGCCCGCGCCGTCGGCGCGGTCGATGCGGACGCGGACGCACGGGGCCTTCGTGGCGCCGGTGAGCTCGACGTCGACGATGTCCATGCCGTGCTCGGGCGCGACGGCCTCCAGGGCGTCGATGATGCCCTGCTCCAGCTCGCTTTTGACCATGCAGCACCTCCCCAACATAAGAAAGGAAGCGCAGGCGGACCTGCACTCCCTTCTCGAATAAACCTCAATTGCGTAAGCCATCATAGCACATGCAGGTAGATGCGGGAAAACTCGCACCGCCGCGGCGCGCGGGCCGGGGATCCCCTCCGCAAGATGCACACAATCGGCGTCGGCGAACGGCGCGGACGCCGGCTGGAGAGGGCCATCGGGGACGGATGCGATCCTCCCGCGCACCCGATGGCGCGCGGGAGCCATGCGCCCGTCCCCGACGACCCGCTGCGACGCTTACCTGACGACCAGGTTCACGAGCTTGCCGGGCACGCAGATGGCCTTGACGAGCGTCTTGCCCTCGAGCCAGCGCGCCGCCGCCCGCTCGGCCGCGGCCTGCATCTGCTCGGGCGTGGCGTCGGTGGGGACCATCGTGTGGGCGCGCATCTTGCCGAGCACCTGGACCGCGATCTCGACCTCGTCCGAGACGGTCTCTGCCAGGTCGAACGCGGGCCAGGGCGCGGTGTAGGCGAAGCTGTCGCGGCCGAGGGCGGCGTGCCACAGCTCGTCGGCCCAGAAGGGGCAGATCGGCGCCATGACCGAGACGATGTCGGTCGCGACGAGGGACGCCAGGGCGCCGTCGAGCTCCTCGCCGGTGTTCACGTAGGCGCTCGCGGCGTTCACGAGCTCCATGATCGCCGAGATGGCGGTGTTGAACTGCTGGCGGTCGAAGTCCTCCGTGCACTTGGCGATGGTGCGGTGCCGCTCGCGGTACAGGGTGAGCGCGGCGTCGGAGAGCGCCGCCTTGTCGAGCTCGGCGGCGGGGTCGGCAGCGCCCGCGAGGGTCCAGACCAGGCGCCAGGCGCGCTTGAGGAAGCGGTTCGCGCCCGCGACGGCGTCCTCGTCCCAGTCGAAGTCCTTCTCGGGCGGGGCGATGAACAGGATGGCCAGGCGCATGGTGTCCGCACCGTAGGGCTCGATGACGCTCGAGGGCGGCACGACGTTGCCCTTGGACTTGGACATGGTCTCCCCGTTGGCGTCCTTCACCATGCCCTGGCACAGCAGGTTGGTGAACGGCTCGTCGACGTCGAGCAGGCCGATGTCGCGCAGCGCCTTGGTGAAGAAGCGCGAGTACAGCAGGTGCAGGATGGCGTGCTCGATGCCGCCGATGTAGTTGTCGACCGGCATCCAGCGGTCCGCGGCCTCGCGCGAGAAGGGGAGCTCCTCGTTGTGCGGGTCGCAGTAGCGCAGGTAGTACCAGCTCGAACAGGTGAAGGTGTCCATGGTGTCCGTCTCGCGGCGCGCCGGGCGCCCGCAGACCGGGCAGGTGGTCTCGTAGAACTCCGCGCACTCGGCGAGGGTCTCGCCGGCGCCGAGGTCGAGGTTGTCCGGCAGCATGACGGGCAGCTGGTCCTCGGGCACCGGGACGATGCCGCAGTGCTCGCAGTGAACGGCCGGGATGGGGTTGCCCCAGTAGCGCTGGCGGCTGATGAGCCAGTCGCGCAGGCGGAACTCGACCTTGCGGCGGCCGGTGCCGGCGGCCTCGAGGTCGGCCACGATCGCGGCCTCGCCCTCGGAGTGCTTGCCGCCGCGCATGCCGGTGTACTTGCCGGACTGCACGAGCGTGCCCTCGGCGGCGTGCGCGCCCTCCCAGTCGACGGACTCGGCGTGGAAGGTGTCGATGTCCTGGCCGGCCTCCTTGAGCGCGGCGAGCTCGTCGTCCATGAGGATGATGGGGACGATGGGCAGGCCGTACTTGCGGGCGAACTCGAAGTCGCGCTGGTCGCCGCAGGGGACCGCCATGACGGCGCCGGTGCCGTAGTCGGAGACCACGTAGTCGGCCACCCACACGGGGACCTTCTGGCCGGAGACGGGGTTCACCACGTAGCGGCCGGTGAACGCGCCGTGCTTCTCGAGCGCGCCCTGGGCGCGCTCGACGGCCGACACCTTCTTGGCGCCCTCCACGACCGCGGCCACCGCGGCCTCGTGCTCGGTGCCGGCCACGAGGTCCATGAGCCCCTCGTACTCGGGCGCGAGCAGGAAGAACGTGCAGCCGAACAGCGTGTCGGCGCGCGTGGTGAACACGGTGATGCGGCCCTCGTCGCCGCGGATGGGCTCGCCGTCGGCGTCGCAGAGGGTGAAATCGACCTCGGCGCCCTCGGAGCGGCCGATCCAGTTGGCCTGCATCTGCTTGACGCGCTCGGGCCAACCCGGCAGCTTCTCGAGGTCGTCGAGCAGCTCCTGGGCGTACTCGGTGATCTTGAAGTACCACTGCTCCAGGTCGCGCTTCTCCGGCTCGGAGCCGCAGCGCCAGCAGCGCCCCTCCGTGACCTGCTCGTTGGCGAGGACCGTCTTGCAGGTGGGGCACCAGTTGACGGGGCTCTTCTTGCGGTAGACCAGCCCGCGCTCCCACAGCTTCTCGAAGATCCACTGGCCCCAGCGGTAGTAGTCGGGGCTGCAGGTCTTCACCAGGCGGTCCATATCGTAGGAGAAGCCCATGCGGCGCATGGTGGCGAGCGCCTGGTCCATGTTCCGGTACGTCCACGCGGCCGCCTGCGTGTTGTGCTTGATGGCGGCGTTCTCGGCGGGCAGGCCGAAGGCGTCGAACCCGATGGGGTGCAGCACGTCGTAGCCGCGCATGCGCGCCTGGCGGGCCATGGCGTCGCCGATGGTGTAGTTGCGCGCATGCCCCATGTGCAGGTCGCCCGAGGGGTACGGGAACATCTCCAGGACGTACTTCTTGGGCTTGGAGGGGTCGGTGTCGACCGCGAACAGGTTCGCGCGGTCCCACTCCCCCATCCATTTGGCCTCGATGGCCTGCGCGTCGTACGCGGGGATCTCCTTATGCTCGGTGCAATCGCACATGGGTCGCTCCTTATGGCTTGCGGTGTGGGTCGGCCCCGGCCGCGGCATGCGTCCGCGCGACGGGGCGGTAATGTTCCTGATTCTAGCAAAACGCGCGGCTCGGCGCGCGAGGGAGCGCCGATACGCGAAGCGCCCCGCCGGCACGGGCCGACGGGGCGCGGTACGGGTCGCCGAGCGGGGGCTTACTGGTAGCTCACCGACTGCTGGGAGTCCTTCACCACGACGTCGTGCGCGCCGCCCTCGACGATGGAGGTCGCCGAGACGAGCGTCAGGCGCGCCTTCTCCTGCAGCTCCTTGATGGTGAGGGCGCCGCAGTTGCACATGGTGGACTTGATCTTGTAGAGCGTGCCGTTCACGCCGTCCTTGAGCGAGCCGGCGTAGGGGACGTAGGAGTCGACGCCCTCGACGAACGACAGCTTGGCCGCGCCGCCCAGGTCGTAGCGCTGCCAGTTGCGGGCGCGCGCCGAGCCCTCGCCCCAGTACTCCTTCATGTACTGGCCGTTGACGTTCACGCGCTCGGTCGGGCTCTCGTCGAAGCGGGCGAAGTAGCGCCCGAGCATCATGAAGTCGGCGCCCATGGCGAGCGCGAGGGTCATGTGGTAGTCGTAGACGATGCCGCCGTCCGAGCAGACGGGGACGTAGACGCCCGTCTCCTC
>DHCMC07803__coassemble_912_pt1 | contig 22195 bp, 14 predicted proteins | sample DHCMC07803__metabat2_low_PE_003 | metagenome-assembled genome bin DHCMC07803
TCGAGCAGGGCGGCACCAACGTCTCCGGCGGCCAGAAGCAGCGCCTGTGCATCGCCCGCGCGCTGCTCAAGCACCCCAAGGTCCTGATCCTGGACGATTCCACCTCCGCGGTGGACACCAAGACCGACGCGCTCATCCGCGAGGGCCTGGCGACCTACCTGCCCGATACCACCAAGATCATCATCGCCCAGCGCACGAGCTCCGTGGAGCACGCCGACCGCATCCTGATCCTGGACAACGGCCACATCGCCGGTCTGGGCACGCACGACGAGCTCATGGAGACCTGCGACATCTACCGCGACACCTACATCCAGCAGAACCGCACCGGCGAGGACGAGGCCGGCGCCGAGGCCGAGGGGGACGCGGACGCGCAGCAGACCGCCGGACGAGATGAGACCGCGAAGGGAGGTGCGGCCGATGAGCGCTAACAACGACGCCGCGCGCAAGCAGTACGAGGAGAGCCGCCAGAACGTCGCCCGCCGCCAGGTGCCCGAACCGCAGAGCCGCAAGAGCAGGCGCAGGGGCACGCTCGGACGCCTCATCCGCACCCTGTTCTCGTTCTATCCCAAGATGCTCCCGATCGTGGTCGTGTGCATCGTCATCTCCGCCATCCTGTCGGCCCTGCCCGCGACCTTCATGCAGCGGGCGCTCGAAGTCGTCACCGCCCACTGGCAGACCGGTGACTGGGCCGCCGCCTCCGGGCAGATCGGGGGCATCGTCCTCTCGCTGATCGCGGTCTACGCCGTCGCGCTGACCTCGACCACCGTCTACACCCGCATGATGGCCATCATCACCCAGGGCTCGCTCGAGAAGTTCCGCGAGAAGCTGTTCGATCACATGCAGGACCTGCCGATCAGCTACTTCGACCAGCATCAGCGCGGCGACATCATGAGCCACTACACCAACGACATCGACACGCTGCGCCAGATGATCTCGCAGTCGCTGCCCAACATCACGCTCACGGTCATCACCTGCCTGTCCGTCGTGGGCGTCATGGTGTACTACAGCGTGCCCATGGCGGTGCTCGTCATCCTGGGCGTCGCCTTCATGGCGTACATGACCAAGGTGCTCGGCAGCCGCTCCGCGCGCAACTTCGTGGCGCAGCAGAAGGAGATCGGCGTGGTCGAGGGCCATGTCGAGGAGATCATGAACGGCCAGCGCGTCGTCAAGGTCTTCTGCCACGAGGAGGCCGCGCAGGAGGACTTCGACGTCCGCAACGAGAAGCTGTTCCGCGCCTCCCGCGCCGCGAACATGTACACCAACACGCTCGGCCCGATCCTCATGAACCTCGGCAACCTGATGTACGTCATCGTGGCGCTCGCCGGCGGCATCTTCATCGCGGTCGGCGCGCCCAACCCGTCCATCTCGGGGCTCGGGTTCTCCATCGCGGTCACCGTGCCGTTCCTGAACATGACCCGTCAGTTCGCCGGCCAGATCGGCCAGATCTCCCAGCAGATCAACGCCGTGGTCATGGGCCTCGCGGGCGCTGAGCGCCTGTTCGAGCTCATGGACGAGCAGCCCGAGGAGGACGAGGGCTACGTCACGCTCGTCAACGCCCAGCGCGGCGAGGGCGACGAGCTGGTGGAGAGCTCCGCGCGCACCAACATCTGGGCCTGGAAGCACCCGCATCGCGACGGCACCGTCGAGCTCGTGCCGCTCAAGGGCGACGTGCGCCTGTCCCATGTGGACTTCGGCTACAAGCCCGGCCACACGGTCCTGCACGACGTGAGCGTCTGGGCCAAGCCCGGGCAGAAGATCGCCTTCGTGGGCGCCACCGGTGCCGGCAAGACGACCATCACGAACCTCATCAACCGCTTCTACGACATCGCCGACGGCAAGATCCGCTACGACGGGATCAACGTAAACAAGATCAAGAAGGACGACCTGCGCCGTTCGCTCGGCATGGTCCTTCAGGACGTCAACCTGTTCACGGGCACCGTCATGGATAACATCCGCTATGGCCGCCTCGATGCGACCGACGGCGAGTGCATGGCCGCCGCGCGCCTGGCCGGCGCCGACGGCTTCATCAAGCGCCTGCCCGACGGCTACAACACCATGCTGACCGACAACGGCTCCAACCTCTCCCAGGGCCAGCGCCAGCTGATCTCCATCGCGCGCGCCGCGGTGGCGGACCCGCCGGTCATGATCCTGGACGAGGCGACCTCGTCCATCGACACGCGCACCGAGGCCATCGTCCAGCGCGGCATGGACGCCCTGATGAGCGGGCGCACGACCTTCGTGATCGCGCACCGTCTGTCGACCGTCCGCAACTCCGATGCGATCATCGTGCTCGACCACGGCCGCATCATCGAGCGCGGCAGCCACGACGAGCTCATCGCCAAGCGCGGCACGTACTACCAGCTCTACACCGGCGCCTTCGAGCTGGAGTAGGCGCGGGCGCGGGCCGGCGCGGGCCGGTTGACGGGAGTCGGGCCCGCCGGCCTCGGCCGGTGCGGGCCGGCAGGCCGGTGCAGTGCCAGGCGCCGCGCAGCGTCCGGCGCCGACCTACGGGCCGGATATGGAGGGCCGTCGACCTTCGGGTCGGCGGCCCTTTTCGCTGGCGGCGCAACCGTGCCGGGAGCGTATGCCGAACAGGTTCACGGCCGCGGAAACGTCCCGACCTCCTGTCGGACCCGCGACGGTCACCGGGCCCGAGGCGCCCCCTGCCCCGTGAGGTCTTCCGGGTCCGCGGCAGCCCTCCTGCCCCGCGCGCAGGGGCGTCCGGCTCCGTGCGGACTGTTGTCCGTTTTGGTTCTTTTTCGATATTGTGTGCATCTTTTCGGGGCCCCTGGCACAGCAAGAGATTCCGCCGCCAAAAGGCCAGTTGGCACCCAACCGGCGCCCCCGTCTACCCGGTGGTCCGGAAAAGATACACACAATATCGCAAACCTGCCAAGACGGACACCGGTTATGGGACGCGAGACGGGGCGGAACCCGCCCGATCACGCGTTTCCGGTCAGATCAGGCCGAAATGGGCGAGCCCCGTCGCCACGCCGTCGTCGGCGACGGGGTCGGTCACGTAATCCGCCCGCTGTTTCACGACCTCCATGGCATTGCCCATGGCGACCGCGGTCTCCACGGCATCGAGCATGGGCAGGTCGTTCTCGGAGTCCCCGAAGGCGAAGGTCCGCTCGGTCCCGCGCCCCAGCCGATCCAAGACGCGCCGCACGCCGTAGGCCTTGTCGACCCCCTTCATACCCGTCTCGCCCGCACCGAGCCCCAGGTCGTAGAAGCCGTACTCGCGGCGGAGGTCGTCGGGCATGGTCGCGATGACCGGGAAGGTCTCGGACGTGTACGAGAACTTGCTGAACCGCAGGTCCGTGCTGCCGCGCAGCTCGTCCCACGAGCGGACCGTCACCGCACCCGGGATGTCGGTGTAGACCCCGCCGTTCGGCATGAGGGCGGCTAAGCAGGAGGAGCCCTCGAAGAGCACCTCCGCCCCCGCGGAGGTGAGCCAGCGGACCGTCCGCTCGAGCAGCTCCGGGTCGATGACCTTCTCGTACACCGTCTCCCCGCCCATGGTCACACAGGCGCCCGCCGAGGTGACGAGGCCCGTGGGCTCGAGCGCCAGCAGGTCGTCGCTCACCAGGTTGCGCGGGCGGCCGGTGCAGATGAAGGTCAGGTGCCCGCGCTCGCGCAGCCGGGCGAAGGCGCGCGCCACGCCCTCGGACGGGCGGGCGTTCGCGACGTTCTGGGCGGCGTTCGCCGCGGGATCGTGCCAGATCAGCGTGCCGTCGACATCGAAGAACACGACGGCGGGGATATCGCGGCGGGCGGGGTTCTCGTTCATGGGTGCGCTCCGTTTCGTCTCACTGCCCACCATCATACCCGCACGCGGACGGACCCTCGCGGCGGGGCACGCAGGGCATCCGCCCGGGATCCGGAGCGATATGGCGCGCCGCACGCCCGCACGGCCTCTGGACGACGGGCGTAGGAGGGCCGGCGCTACGCCCCGCGCGCCCGCGCACCGCGACCGCGCATCCGGGTAAGATGGACGGACACCCGATCGCGACCGACAAGGACGTACCCATGGAATTCTTCGCCAGCTGCCCGGAGGGCTTCGAGCGCCCCCTCGCCGACGAGCTGCGCGCCCTCGGCATCCGGCGCGTCCGCCCGCTCAAGGGACGCGTCTCCTTCGAGGGGGAGGCCGTCGACGCGGAGCGCGTCTGCCTGTGGTCGCGCCTGGCGAGCCGCGTGCTCGCCGTCATCGCGCGCTTCCCCTGCCGCGACGCCGACGACCTGTACGACGGCGTGTACCGCGTGCCCTGGGAGCGCGTGCTGAGGCGCGGCTCGACGGTGGCGGTCAGCGCGCGCGGCACCAACGACGAGCTTCGCAACACGCGCTACATCGCCCTGCGTGCGAAGGACGCCCTGTGCGACCGGCTGGCCGACGAGACCGGCCTGCGCGCGGACGTGGACACCGAGCGGCCCGACGCGCGCATCGCCGTCGCGCTGCGCGGCGACCGCGCGACCCTGCAGCTCGACCTGACGGGAGAGCCCCTGTTCCACCGCGGCCCGCGCCTGCGCGCCGAGCGCCCCCTGCGCCCGGACTACGCCGCCCTGCTGCTCGCGTGCGCCGGATGGGCGGGCGCCTGCGTCGCGGACGGGGCCGCGCAGGCCGCCCCGCTGCTCGTCGACGCCGCCTGCGCGGGCGGGAGCGTGACCGCGGAGGCGGCCGGGATCGCACTCGACCGCGCCCCGGGGCGGGGCAGGCGCCGCTGGGGTTTCACCTGCTGGAACGAGCACGACGAGCGCTCCTGGACGCACCTGCTGGCCGAGGCGGACCGGCGGGCGGCCGAAGCCGACGGGAGGGCCGGCGCCCGCGGCATCATCGTGGCCACCGACGCGGACCCGCGGGCGGTCGAGGCGCTGCGCGCCGCGCTGAAGGGCACCGGTCTCGAGGGGGCGGTCGAGGCGCTCGGCCCCGAGGACGCCCTCGGCCGGCTCGAGGGCGGCGACGTACCCGAGGGCGCCCAGGCCGCCGCGGGCGCCGTCGTGGCCGACCTGTCCGAGCTCCCCCTGCGCGGCGCCGATGCCGCATGCTCCCTGCTCGCCGAGATCCGCCGCACATCTGCGGCAGAGGGCCTGCCCGCCGTCGTCCTCGCGCGCGACGGCGGGGTCGATCGGGCCCTGGGCCGCGCGGGGGACGTCGGGGCCCGCGTGCGGCCGGGCAACGCCCCCGCGCGCATCCTGAGCTTCCCGCCCGGCGCCGACGCGGCCGCAGCCGACGCCGAGCCCCGCGCGCACGTGGACGTGGACGGGGGCGCGCCCGTGGGCGTGCTCGTCCCCGCCTCGGACCAGTTCGCCGCGCGGCTCCGCAAGGTCGCCCGCCTTCGCCGCAAGTGGGCGCGCCGGGCGGGCGTCACCTGCTACCGCGTCTACGACGCCGACCTCCCCGACTACGCGGCGGCCATCGACCTCTACGAGGGGGCACCGGACACCCCGGGCCGCTGGCTCGTGGTGTCCGAGTACGCCGCGCCGCGCTCGGTGGACCCCGCGCTCGCGGCGGCCCGCATGCACGACATCCTCGCCATCGCGCCGCGCGTGCTCGACGTGGAGCCCGACCGCGTCGCCGCCCGCTCGCGCACCCGTGCCCGGGGCGGCTCCCAGTACGCGGCGAGCGGGCGCGCGCCGCATGCGCGGCAGGGCGCGCACGGCCCCCTCGTGCTCGAGGGCGGGCTCACCTTCGAGGTGAACTTCAACGACTACCTCGACACCGGCATCTTCCTCGACCACCGCGTCACGCGCTCGCTGGTCCGCGACCGCGCACGTGGCGCGCGCTTCCTCAACCTGTTCGCCTACACGGGCACCGCGACCTGCTACGCCGCGGACGGCGGGGCCGTCGAGACCACGACCGTCGACATGTCCAACACCTACCTGGAATGGGCGCGGCGCAACATGGCCCGCAACGGCTTCACGGGGCAGGAGCACCGGTTCGTCCGCGACGACGTGCTCGCATGGGTCGACCGCCAGAGCCGCTCCCAGACGGGCTGGGACCTCATATTCTGCGACCCTCCCACCTTCTCGTCCTCGTCCAAGATGGGCGAGCGGACCTGGGACGTCCAGCGCGACCACGCCGGGCTGATAGCCCGCCTGCTCCGGATGCTCGCTCCGGGCGGCGAGATCGTCTTCTCCTGCAACCTGCGGACCTTCGAGCCCGATCTTTCCGAGCTCGCGCGCGCGGGCGCCGAGGTGAAGGACATCTCGGCGCAGACCATCCCCGAGGACTTCGCCCGCAACCCGCGCATCCATCGCTGCTACATCGTGCGACGGGCGCGCTGAGGCCGGGCGCCCGCGCACAACCGCGGGTTGAGGGACGGTAGGCGGCCCCGCACCCGACGCGGTGCCGGGTGCGGGGGCCCGCGGCGGTCGGCGGGTCCCCGCGGGGGCATCGGCGCAGCCCGCGGCGCGCGGCCGTCCGCAGCGGGTCCCGGGGCACGGCCCGAGCCCCCGCCACATCCCGGCCCGCGGAGGACGCCGTGCTCCCGCCGGTTGCATTTCTTCGCGACGCCACCGATAATTACCAGCTTAAGACCGATGAAACGCGGTCGCATTCGATGACATGTCAACCGAGTTAGGGAGTCGCCACCATGGCTGATTCAGCCTCGCCATCGGCTTCGGGCCGTTCCGCCTCGCAACACCATGGCATACCCATCAGCATCGGCGCGATGCTCGTCACCCTGGGAGTCGTCTACGGTGACATCGGCACCTCGCCCATGTACGTCACCAAGGCGCTGCTCGCGGGGCAGGGCGGCATCATGTCCGTCACCGAGGAGTTCATCCTCGGCGCCCTGTCCCTGGTGATCTGGACGGTCACGCTGCTCACCACCGTCAAGTACGTCCTCGTCTCGCTGCGCGCCGACAACCACGGCGAGGGCGGCATCTTCGCCCTGTACAGCATCGTGCGCCGCTGCGCCCGCTGGCTGATCATCCCCGCCATGCTCGGCGGCTCCGCGCTGCTCGCCGACGGCGTCCTCACCCCCGCCGTGACCATCACCACGGCCGTCGAGGGCCTGCGCACCATCCCCGAGCTGCACGCCGTCATCGGCGACAACCAGGTCAAGGTCGTGATCATCACCCTCGTCATCGTGTGCCTGCTGTTCGCCGTGCAGCGTGCCGGCACCTCCAAGATCGGCCGCGCGTTCGGCCCGGTCATGACCTTCTGGTTCCTGTTCCTGGGCGTCACCGGCTTCATGCACGTGATCGAGAACCCCGTGGTGCTCGTCGCCTTCAACCCGCTGCGCGGCATCGCCTTCCTGCTGTCGCCCAACAACCATGCGGGCATCATGATCCTGGGCAGCTGCTTCCTCGCCACGACCGGCGCCGAGGCCCTCTACTCCGACATGGGCCACGTGGGCCGCGGCAACATCTACGCCACCTGGCCGTTCGTGAAGGTCTGCCTCATCCTGTCCTACCTGGGGCAGGGCGCGTGGCTGCTCGCCAACGCCGGCAACGCCTCGCTCGCCGACATCGCGGACCTGAACCCGTTCTTCCAGATGCTGCCCGACATGATCCGCCCCTTCGGCGTCATCCTGTCCACCTGCGCGGCCATCATCGCCTCGCAGGCACTCATCACCGGCGCCTTCTCGCTCGTCTCCGAGGCGAGCCGCCTGGACCTCATGCCGCATATGCAGGTGTTCTACCCGGCCGAGACCAAAGGCCAGCTCTACATCCCCATGGTGAACAACGTCATGTGGGTCGGCTGCATCATCGTCGTGCTGCTGTTCCAGTCCTCGGCGCATATGGAGGCGGCCTACGGCCTTGCCATCACCATCACCATGCTGTGCACGACGGTCCTGCTGTTCGTGTACCTGCATAGGATCCGCCACGTGCGCCTCTTCCCCTGGGTGTTCCTCGCGTTCTTCGTGGCGCTCGAGGGCTTCTTCTTCGTCTCCTCCCTCACCAAGTTCTTCCACGGCGGCTACTTCACCATCCTGCTCGCGCTCCTGATCATGAGCATCATGGTGAGCTGGTACAACGGCAGCGCGGTGGAGCGCCGCCAGGCCAACCTGCTGCCCATCCGCAACTACCTGGAGCAGCTCGACCGCCTGCGCCACGACAGCACCTACGACAAGCTGTGCGACAACCTGGTCTACCTCACCAACAACACCCGCACCGACTACCTCGACCGCGACATCCTGTACTCGATCTTCGACAAGCACCCCAAGCGCGCCGCGGCGTACTGGTTCCTGAACGTCGAGGTCACCGACGAGCCGCGCACCTTCGAGTACTCGGTCGAGAACTTCGGCACCGACTACGTGTTCCGCGTCCACCTGTACCTGGGCTACAAGGTCAACCAGCGCGTGAACGCCTACCTGCGCCAGATCGTGGGGGACCTGTCCGCCTCCGGCGAGCTGCCCCCGCAGAAGAGCGACTACTCGGTGTACAACACGCCCGGCCCCATCGGCAGCTTCCGCTTCTGCATGGTGTACAAGACGCTCGCGCCCGAGTCCGACGTCGAGGCGAGCGAGCGCTCCGCCATCGCGCTCAAGTACGCGATCCGCCGCCACGCGGGCTCGCCGGTCCAGTGGTACGGCCTTGAGAACTCCAACGTCATCTACGAGTACGTGCCGCTGTTCACCAAGTTCAAGGCGGTCGACCACCTGACGAGGGTCTACCCGGAGGGGTAGCGCCCGATGCGCCCGGCGCCGACGCGGCGCCGCAGCAGAGACCTCGCCGAATGAAAGAACCCGCCGTCCCGAAGACCACCGGGGCGGCGGGTTCTCTCCGTTGAGATGCGCGGCAGGCGCCTTGCGGGCAGGCACCTCACAGACGGTCCCCGCGCCAGTTGGCGAGCCAGCGCTCCATGGACCGGCCCATCTCGGCCATGAAGTCCGAGGTGTGCTTGCGGGTGTAGATGTCGAGCACGCGCTCGCCGGGCTCGGAGGCATGCGGGCGGAACAGCGCGTCCATCTCCGCGACCTGCGCGTCGAGGGTCGCCGCGTCCGCCCGGCGGTAGCGCTCGGGCATGACCAGGTTCTCCACCGGGTGCGGCGTGGCGGGCCGTTCCTTGGCGGGCTCGCCCAAGATGAGCATGGAGAGCGGCACGGTGTGCGGCGGCAGGTCGAGCAGATCGCGGACCTTCTCCGCGTTCTCCACGATATCGCCGATGTAGCACGTGCCGAGGCCGACGGCCTCCGCCGCGATCACGGCGCTCTGGGCGGCGATCACCGCGTCCTGCGCCGCGATGGCGAACTCGCCGAGCCCCGGCGCGCGGCGCGCGGCGATGCCCGTGCGCTCGATGAACGCCGCCTCGAAGCACCCGACGCGCTCGAACAGGTCGATCCACTTGCAGTAGTCGACCACGAAGACGAGCGCCCACGGCGCGCGGGCGATCATGGGCTGGTCGTCGCAGAGGACCGCCAGGCGGTCGAGGGTCTTCTGCGCGCGGATGTCGATGATCGAGTACATCATCATTGCCCCGGCGGTCGGGGCTCGCGACGCGGCGCGCAGCACGGCGTCGCGCTGCTCGTCGGTCACCTCGACGCCGTCGGCGAACCGGCGCGTCGAGCTGCGCCGGTCGATGAGGTCGAGGGTCCCCTGATTCCATGCCGTCCGCTCCATGCGCGGCCTCCTTCCCTGTATGGTCCGCTCGGGCCGGCGGAATCGGCCCCGCCCGTGCCGGAGCCTGCGCCGGCGCCCGCGCCGCAGAGCCGGTCGAGCCGGCCCCGGCGACCCCGTGAAAGAGCCGGGGCGTCGCCGCGGGAGCCGCCCCGGCGACCGGCATCCCGCGCGAACCGGCGCCCTACCTTAAGTTTCTCCACATTTTACGCACCGTGCGGCGCGCATCGACGGAATCTCGACAAACGAACGGTACCATTGGTTTCCGCAACATCAAGACGTTGTCATGAACCTGTCAGCGACCCTCGGGCGACGCCCCTCACGCGCGCCCGCCCCGCGCCCGGCCGGCGCGGTCCGAAGGAGTTTGCCACATGCTCGTTACGGTCATCACCTGCGTGGGCCTTGTGCTCACGGCGCTCTCCGCCGTCTCCGCCCTGCGCTTCGCGCGCACCGGCGGCACCCGCATCCCCGCGAACGCGATCGCATGGGGCGTCGTCTTCGCGCTCCTCCAGGCGTTCATCGCGATCTGGTCGGGCATCGGCCTGGTCGAGAGCGACCTGCTGTCCGCCCTCGTCCTCAACGTCGTGCTCACCGGCTGCGCCTGGACGGGCTTCAACCGCGCCCGCGTATCCGAGCGCGCGCTCGCCCTCGTCGGGCCGGAGGGGCGCCTCCCCCACCCACTCGTCGCGAGCGTCCTGCTGCTGCTCGTCGCCGGCTTCTTCGCCGTGCTCGGGCTCGAGGTCCCCTCGAACCACGACATCACCTGGATGTACCCGCTGTGCCTGATGCTCGAGTGGGCGCTCGTCACCGCCGTGATGGCCGGCACCTTCCTCATCTTCCAGCGCCGCGGCGGCATCTCCGCGGGCATCGCCCTCGTGCTCCACGTCATCGGCATCGCCGAGTACTTCGTCGTCCTCTTCAAGTCCATGCCCATCACCCCGGGCGACCTGACCGCCCTGTCCACGGCCGCCGCCGTCGCCGGCACGGGGTACAGCTACACGCTCTCGGCCTTCTGCCTGTACGGCATGGCCTGCGCCGCCGTCTCCATGACGCTCCTCCAGGTCGCCGGGATCCTGCGGCCCGAGCGCTCCCGCCGCACGCGCCGCGGCCTGGTCGTCAACCTGGCCGTGGGCCTCGCCCTGATCGCCGGCGTCGCCGCGCACGTCACGCTGATCGACTACTACCACACCCTGAACATCCAGGTCTACACCTGGCGCCCGCTGGAGAGCTACTACCGCCAGGGCTTCCTGCCCTCGTTCATCTCCGGCGCCCAGACCATCCGCCCGCCGCGTCCGGACGACTACACCGTCGAGGGCGCGGAGGACACCATCGAGGAGTACGCGGCCGCCTACGACGAGGGCGCCGGGTCCTCGGAATCGCGCGCCGCCGCCGAGTCCCAGTTCTCCGAGGAGCAGCCGACGGTCATCACCATCATGAACGAGACCTTCTCCGACCTCTCCATCTACCAGCAGCTCCACGCCGGCTACACCGGTCCCGAGTACTTCAAGGGCATGTCCGACTGCCTGTCGCGCGGCAAGCTCTACGTGTCCGCCTACGGCGGCGGCACCGCCAACACCGAGTACGAGTTCCTCACCGGCAACTCGATGGCGAACCTCGGGTCGGGCGTGTACCCCTACACCATCTACAACCTCCAGGACACCGAGAACCTCGCCGCCCAGTTCAAGGACCTCGGGTACGACACGGTGGCCATGCACCCCAACCACGCGACCAACTGGAACCGCGAGAACGTGTACGAGGACTTCGGGTTCGACCGGTTCCTGTCGATCGAGGACTTCCAGGACGCCGAGACCCTGCGCGGCATGGTGACCGACCAGGCGACCTACGACAAGATCCTCGAGCTGCTGGACACCAACTCCAACCCGCAGTTCATCTTCGACGTGACCATGCAGAACCACTCCGGCTACAACACCGGGCTCATGCCGTACGACAAGCAGCTGAACCTGTCCATCGACGGCACGACCAACTCCGAGGTGAACGAGTACGTCTCGCTCATCCAGGAATCCGACCGCGCGCTCGAGAACTTCATCGGGCAGCTGAGCCGGCTCGACCGCAAGGTGATCGTGGTGTTCTTCGGCGACCACCAGCCGTTCTTCCCGTCCACGTTCAACGACCTGTGGTTCACCGACGAGGACGAGGCGACGCACCAGGAGCGCCTGTGGCAGACCGACTACGTGATCTGGGCGAACTACGACGTCGCGGGCAACGACCAGACGAGCGAGGTCGACGACCTGTCCACCAACTTCCTGGGCGCCAAGCTGATGGAGCTCATCGGCGCCCCGATGAGCGACTACCAGAAGGCCCTCACGAGCCTACGCGACGCCATGCCCGCGATCAACTCCGCCGGCTACTGCGACGCCCAGGGGCGCTGGTACCTGACCGGGAGCTCGGTCGAGGGGGGCGATGCGGCGCAGCAGGCCATGGAGCAGGCGCGCGGCGACTACGCGGTCATGGAGTACTACCAGATGTTCTACGACGGGCGGGACGTCTACACCAAGCGCTACCAGTCCGCGGCGAACGAGACCGACCCGAACCTCGCACCGGGCACGACGAAGATCAAGTGACGGCCGGACACAGGCCGACGGCGACGGGGCCGGACGAGCACGCAGCTCGTCCGGCCCCGTTCGTTTCGGGAAAATAGGGACAGGCACTTTTTTCCCAACGGGTGGGAAAAAAGTGCCTGTCCCTATTTTCCCGGCCCGCGATTTCCCTGCGAGCCCCGGGCGGCGGCTAGAGGCCGAGCGCCTCACGTGCCGCCGCGGCGATGCGGTCGAGGTCGTCGGCGTCGGGGTGGGCGAGCGCGGCGTCGAAGTTCGCGATCATCCCCTGGACGCGGGCGTCGCCGGGATTCTGCTCGAGCATCGCCTCGTAGCGACGGCGTACCCCCTCGCCCATCCTGCCCTGGCACATGGCCCCTCCCGCGTAGGCGGCGCCGTCGGGCAGCTTCGCCCGCACACCGGAGAGGATGCGGTCGAAATACTCGGGTGCGCCGCCGAACCCGGCGGTGCCGAACAGGAACACGCGCTTGCCGCCGAGATGCGCGAGCAGCTCGTCCATCTCGGCGGTGCAGGTGCCCTTGTCGCACCAGAAGCCGGCGAGCACCGCGTCGGCATCCCCGACGCGCCCGCAGACCTCCTCGACGGTCCCCGCGGTCACCTCCGCGATATCGACCTCGGCACCCGCATGGGCGAGTGCCCCCTGCAGCGACTCAGCCACCTGCTTGGTGTTTCCCCCGCGGCTGTTGTACGCGATCAGAATCCTCATGACGCATCCCTCCCATGGACGCGGTCGGCCCGAGCCGGCCCGTGAATCGGTATCCGTTGTACCGGGTACCCCGTTCTCGCCACAGCAGTCGCGAGATGGGAAATCGGGAAAATGGGGACAGGCTGGGAAAATAGGGACAGGCACTTTTTTCCCAGCCGTGGGAAAAAAGTGCCTGTCCCTATTTTCCCGGTCCCCGACCTCCCGCACCCGTCGGTGCTACAGCTCGCGGCGGGCGTAGATCCTGAGCGACACCGCCGCCGAGATGCCCAGCACGACCAGGGACGTCGCCGCGAAGACCGCCATGCACGCCGCGGTGCCCGCCGGGGTCTCGATGAGCTTCAGCAGCTCGGCGAGCGTCTCCATGGAGACGGCTGCATCGTCCAACACGCCGCTTCCGATAATCAGCATCGGGATGATGAAGATGAGGACGGTCATCATGGGGAGGTACTGGGCGGCCTTGGTCTGCCCGAACCGGAAGTACACCGGCGTGATGACGCTCGCGACCGCCGAGCCCATGAACATGCAGAAGAAGGATGCGAACAGCATGCCGAGGATGGTGCCGGGGTCGAACGCCAGGATCGACGAGAGGCCGCCGGGAAGCTCCACCGCGCTCGCAACCCCCGTCAGCACCGCCGCCGCGAGCAGGCCGATCGCCATGCCCGTGCAGCCGATGGTGAGGATCACGGCGTAGCGGGCGAGCACCACGTCGCGGCGCGTCACGGGCATCGTGAGCCGGAACAGGCCCCAGTTGTTCTGCTCGTCGTACGCCGCCACGGCCATCGAGCCCATCATGAACTTCAGCATGGTGATGACCGCGGGCGCCGCCACGATCGACTGCATGCCGAGGCTGATGCAGAACGCCACGAAGAACCCGAGCGGGATCAGCTGGCGCATGTAGTCCTTCAGAACCGTCATCTCGATCAGGTACGCGCGCTTCATCTATCGCACACCGCCCTTCAGCATCAAGGTCATGTAGTCGTCGATGGTCATACGGTCGCAGGGCACGTCCGGGAAGCGCCGGGCGAAGTCGTAGCGGTCGGGCACCAGCACGTCGATGCCGTACTCGTGGCGCTGGTAGCGCAGCTCGGACTCGGGCACGAAGCCGCTCGAGGCGATCCGCTCGAAATCCGCCACGCGGCAGCGCGCCACGCCCATCTCGTCGGTGATCGCGTCCTTGGCGAGGTCGAAGACGATGCGCCCCTCGTCGATGCAGACCACGCGGTCGGCGATGCGCTCGAGGTCGCTCGTGATATGGCTCGACATGAGGATCGCCCTCCCCGGCGCGGCGACGAAGTCGCGCAGCATGTCGAGGACCTCCTCGCGCGCCATGGGATCCAGCCCGGCGGTCGCCTCGTCCAGGATGAGCAGGCTCGAGCCGTGGCTGAGCGCGCAGGCGAGGCTGAGCTTCATGCCCATGCCGCGCGAGAGCTCCTTGACCTGCTTGCCGGCGTCCAGGCCGAAGTCCTTGAGGCGGCGCGCGAAGGCGTGCCCCTCCCATGTGCGGAAGGCGCGGCCGTACAGGCGGCCCACATCGCCCACCTTGAGATGGGGCGGAACGGAGACGGTGTCGAACACCACGCCGATGCGCTCCCGCACCTCGGGTGCGAGACCGCCGCCGGTCGACACCTGGCCCAGCAGGCGGGCCTCGCCGGCGTCGATGCCGATCAGGCCGAGGAGCGCCTTGATGGTGGTGGACTTGCCGGCGCCGTTCTTGCCGACGAACCCGACGACCTCCCCGTCGTCCACCGTCAGGTCCACGCCGTCCAGCGAGAACCCCTCGTAATGCTTCGTGAGGCCGGTCGCCTCGATCAGATGCGTCATGTCGTCACACTCCAAAGTCATCGGGTCGGTCCGAGGGGCCGCCCGGTCGCTTGCCGCGAGATAGCCGGGACGGGCTGTCCCGTCATTCGAGGGTGAGGGCGAACATCTCGGAGAGCTCGGTATCGCTGAGCCCGATGGCGCGTCCCGCCTCCACGGCACGCCCCATGAGGCCCTCGACCTCGCGCAGATGCTCCTCGCGGATCAGCTCCTCGTTGCCCCCCGCCACGAAGCTCCCCTTACCCTGGACGGTCTCGATGAACCCCTGGGCCTCCAGGTCCGCGTAGGCGCGCTTGGTGGTGATGGCGCTCACCCGCAGGCTGTTGGCCAGCGCGCGGATGGACGGGAGCTGCTCGCCTCCCTCCAGCTCACCCGAGAGGATCTGCGCCTTGATCTGCGTCATGATCTGCTCGTAGATGGGCCGGTCGCTCGAGTTCGAGATGATGATCTCCACACGGTGTCCTTTCGTACGCGCCCGCCGGGGCGTCCCCCGACGGACAGGATGCGCACCCGACGTCCCGATGGCATCCCTGTCCGGGTATACTGTGTATACCCGTTAAGTACAGTATATACACACCTATACACAGTGCAAGCCCTTTTTCGGGGACGGGCCGGGAAAATAGGGACAGGCACTTTTTTCCCAGCCACTGGGAAAAAAGTGCCTGTCCCTATTTTCCCGGCCCGTCCCCATTTTCCCAGGATGGGCGGGGCGTGCAGCGAACGGCGACCGGGGAGGTTGCAGGTCCCCGGTCGCCTCGGCAACATGCGTATTCGGTTGTTCGACGAGGCGGTGCCCCTCGGCGGAGACGGGGCGGTCTTCGTCACGCACGATGCGGCGCCGCGCCCCCAAGCCGCGCCGGCGCGCCCGGACACGCCGGCCTATGCGCTGAACTGGGAGTTGTAGAGCTCCGCGTACGCCCCGCCGCGCGCGAGCAGCTCGTCGTGGGTCCCGCGCTCGAGGATCCGCCCGTCGCGCATGTACAGGATGCAGTCCGCATTGCGGATCGTCGAGAGGCGGTGCGCCACCACGAAGCTCGTCCTCCCGTCCATGAGCTCGTCGAACGCCGCCTGGACCTGCAGCTCGGTACGCGTGTCGATGCTCGAGGTCGCCTCGTCCAGCAGCAGGATCGCCGGGTCGGTGAGCATCACGCGGGCGATGCAGAGCAGCTGCTTCTGACCCGCGGAGAACGACCCGCCGTCCTCGCCGATCACCGTGTCGTACCCGTCCGGGAGCGCCGCTATGAACGCGTCCGCGTGCGCCCGCCGCGCCGCGTCGACCACCTGCTCGCGCGTCGCATCCGGGCGGCCGTAAGCGATGTTGTCGTGCACCGTCCCCTCGAACAGCCACGTGTCCTGCAGCACCATGCCGAACGACCGCCTCAGGCTGGCGCGCGCGATGCGCTGGGTGTCGATGCCGTCGACGCTGATCGTTCCCGCGTCCACATCGTAGAAGCGCAGCAGCAGGTTGATCAGGGTCGTCTTGCCGCAGCCGGTCGGCCCCACCAGGGCGAAGCGCATGCCGGCGCGCGCGTCCACGCGGATGTCGCGCAGCAGCGGCCGGTCCTCCACATAGCTGAAGTCGACGTGCTCCAGACAGACCTCGCCGCGCGGGCGCCCGAGCTCGACCGCGTCCTCGGCGTCCGGCTCCTCCTCGTCCGCGTCGAGCAGCGCGAACAGGCGCCGGGCGGACGCGTAGGCGGTCTGGATCTGCATGATGACGCTCGTCACCTCGTTGAAGGGCTTGGTGTACTGGTTGGCGTACGACAGGAAGGTCTGCACCTCGCCGACCGTGAGCGGCGCGGGGACGCCCGTGATGACGCCCAGGCAGCCGATCACGGCCACCACGCCGTAGATCAGGTTGTTGATGAAGCGCGTCCCGGGGTTGGACAGCGAGCTCAAAAACTGCGCCCGCTCGCCCGCCGTGTAGAGCGCCGCGTTGATGGCGTCGAAGCCCTCCTGCGCCCTGCCGCCGTAGGCGAACGCGTCGACGAGGCGCTGGTTGCCGACGTACTCCTCGATATAGCCGCCGAGCTGCCCCTGAATGCGCTGCTGGTCGGTGAAGCTCCGGTTGGAGAAGCGCGCGATGAGCGCGGCGGCGGCCACGGACAGCGGCGTCACGAGCACCACGACGACCGCCATGGGCGCCGAGATGCTCAGCATGAACACGAGGGTCCCCACGATCGTCACCACGCCGGTGAACAGCTGGGTGAAGCCCTGGAGCAGGCCGTCGCCCACCTGGTCGACGTCGTTGACCACGCGCGAGATCAGGTCGCCGTGCGGATGGGCGTCGATGAAGGACAGCGGCATCCGGTCGAGCTTCCCGTACGCCTGGATCCGCATGTCGCGGACGGTCTCGTAGCTCAGCCGGTTCACGCAGTACCCCTGCAGCCATTGGAAGGCGGACGCGCCGGCGACGGTGAGCGCGAGCAGGCGGACGAGCGGCGCGAGGGCGGCGAAGTCCACCCGGCCGGCGCCGATGATGAGGTCGATGCCCCGGCCGATGAGGATGGGCGTGTAGAGCTGCAGGACGACCGAGACGGCGGCCGAGATGAACGAGACGGAGAAGGACACGGCGTGGGGCCTCACGTAGGAGAGCAGGCGCCGCGTGACCGCGGCGGTGGAGAGGCGCTCGCCGCCGATGCGGTCGCGCGGGGCTCCGGGGCCGCCCTCGCCGTTCAGGTTGTCGTTGCCGGAGACGCTTGCCGTGACCGTGGAGACCGATCCGGCGGAGGCATACGGGTTCATCGGGCACCGCCCTTCGCATCAATCGGGCCACGGGCGCCCTCGGCACCCGCATCGGGACGGGACGCGCCCGCGGGGGGCTCGGGACCGGGAGGGGTCGCCGGCGCCTCCCCCGCCGCGACGGCGCCGCCGAGCTCCTCGCGGCGGAGCTGGGACAGGCAGATCTCGCGGTAGAGGGGGCACTCCGCCAGCAGCTCGTCATGGGTGCCGAGCCCCGCCACGCTGCCATGGGACATCACGCAGATCAGGTCGGCGTCGCGCACGGACGAGACGCGCTGGCTGACGATGACCGTGGTGAGCGGGAGCCCCGACCCCGCCCCGTCGGCCGCCTCACTCGATCGCGCACGGATCGCGTGGCGCAGCGCCGCATCGGTCTTGAAGTCGAGCGCCGAGGCCGAGTCGTCCAGGATGAGCAGAAGCGGGTCGCCCACGAGCGCCCGGGCGATGGTCAGGCGCTGGCGCTGGCCGCCGGAGAAGTTCCTGCCGCCCGCCTCGACGGGGGCGTCGAGGCCCCGGGGCAGCTTGCGGACGAACTCGGCCGCCTGGGCCATCTCGAGCGCCGCCCACAGCTCGCCGTCGAGCGCCTCGTCGTCGCGCCAGCACAGGTTCGTGCGGATGGTGCCCGAGACGAGCGCGGCCCGCTGCGGGACGATGCCCACCACGCGGCGGAGCTGGGAGAGCGGCCAGCGCCGCACGTCGGTCCCCATGACCTCGACCGAACCCGACCGGACGTCGTACAGACGGGGGATCAGCGAGACGAGCGTCGACTTGCCCGAGCCCGTGCCCCCGATGAAGCCGAGCGTCTGCCCGAGCCCTAAGGTCAGGGTCGCGTCGCGCACGGTGTCCACCTCGGAGCCCTCGAACGCGAAGCAGGCGCGATCGAGGCGCAGCGCCGGGACGGCGCCCGCATCGGAGGGGGCGGGCAGCGCGACCGGGGTGTTGCCCCCGTCGGTGATGCTCGGGGCGCAGTGCAGCACCTCGTTCACGCGGGACGCGCTCGCCCCCGCCTTGGTGAACACCACCACGAGGTTCGCCACGTACACGATGGACAGCAGGGTCTGCGTCATGTAGTTCACGAAGGCCATGACCTCGCCCTGTGTGAGCTCGCCCACCTCGACCTGGATGCCGCCCATCCACAGGATCGCGCACACGCCGAGGTTCATGACGAGGAAGGTCACCGGGTTCAGCACGCTCGACAGCCGCCCCACCGCGATGGCGACGCCTGCCTGCTGCTCAGCGGCCTCGCGGAACCGCGCGCGCTCATGGTCCCCGCGGACGAAGGCGCGGATCACGCGCACGCCCGACAGGCCCTCGCGCGTGATGAGCCCGATGCGGTCGAGCTTGGCCTGCATCTGCTTGAAGTACGGCACGCACCTCGCCATGACCAGCCAGAAGACCAGGCCGATCAGCGGGGTCGACACGAGGAACATCAGGCCGAGCCGCACGTCGATCAGCAGCGCCGCGACCATGGACCCGATCGCGAGGAAGGGCCAGCGGATGAGCTGGCGTACGCCGAGGGCGATGGCGAGCTGGATCTGGTTGACGTCGTTGGTGATGCGCGTGATGAGCGACGGGGTGCCGAAGCGGTCGAGCTCCACGTAGGCGAACTCGTTGATGCGCCGGTAGAGCGCCGCGCGCATGCCCGTGCCCATCCCCTGGGAGGCGAGCGCCGCCATCTTCTGGCAGATGAGGGTGAACCCCATGCCGACCACCGCCATGGCGGCCAGCAGCGCGCCGTACCGCAGGACCGCCGACGGATCGCGCGCGCCCACGCCCTCGTCGATCATCCGCGCGATGACCAGGGGGGTGAGCAGGTCGAAGAACACCTCGAGCAGCTTGCAGGCGGGGCCTATGATGAAATAGCGCCGGTATCCGGCGGAGAAGCGCTTCAGAAGCTCAAGCATCGGCAATCCAAACGATGTCGCGAACGTTCCTATCGCGTTATCATACGCCCGTTGCGAGACCGGTCCCGTAAAGCATCCGTAAACTGGCGGCGCGCTCAACCGGCGCCGCGGGGCGGAACGACGCTCCCCGACGCGAACGGCCGCAGCGGGCGGGGTCGTGCACCGCGGACGGGGCCGAAAAAGAAAGGACACCGGTGCGCTCGATGGATCCGGGTGCCCGTCAGAGGCTCCTTATGGCTGCTTCCTCCCGGACCTGACCAGATTCGGAACATATCGTCACCCGAACCCATCGAGCGCGCTCGGCGCCGTGCCCGATATCATACCCGCTTCCACCGCGCGCGTCGAGGGCGGACGCGAAAACCACGCCAGCCGTGCCCGGAAAGCCCGCGGCGGGGCGGAACCGGTCCGCCGGATACGGACGCCGCGGACGATTCCGGACGATTTCGAATGACACCCCCGGCGTCGCAGGCCGCGGCTCGTGATACGATGGCTGCGCTTCAGCGCGGCGCCGGCAATCGGCGCACCCGATCGTCATCAGGAGGTCTCATGCCCTTCAAAACCAAGAGCCCCATCCCGTTCATCGTCATCTCGGTCATCCTCATCGTCGTCTTCGTCGTCATGTACCTGCTCACGAGCTCGACCGAATGGAGCGGCCACTGGGAGTTCACGTTCTAGGAGGACAACGGACACCGCGTCCGGGCCTCGAGCGGCCGGCACCCCACGCGGGGCGCCGGCCGTTTCCTTTGGCCGTAAACCGCCGCGGGCGCACGGGCGGCGCGGACGCTCCGCACCGATGCGGCGGGAAGGACGGGGTGCACCCGGTGCCGGGGGGGCCGGGTGCGGGCGAGCGCCCGATAGGGCGGGAGACGTGCGGCCCCTACAGCTTGCCGAGCAGGTAGGCGCGTACGACGGCCTCCCCGGCGCAGCGCAGGTTCTCCGCCGCTTCCTCGGGGTCGAGCGCCTCGCCGAGCGTCATGGGGCGCCGGATGATGGGGAGCACGAGGTCGATGCCGGCCCGGTACACCGCATCGAGGTCCTCCGCGCGCGACCCCGCGACCGCGATGACCGGCCTTCCCCGCCGCTTCGCGCGGCGCGCGACGCCCACGGGCGCCTTGCCGCGCGCCGTCTGCCCGTCGATGGCGCCCTCCCCGACGACCACCAGATCCGCATCGTCGAGCGCGGCGTCGAAGCCCACCAGGTCGAGGACCGCATCGGCCCCCGACACCATCTGCGCGCCGAGCGCGAGCAGCGCCGCGCCGAGCCCTCCCGCCGCGCCGGCTCCGGGCACCCCGAGCACCGAGCGGAAGCGCCTCCCGCCGGCCGCCGGCGACGCACCGCCTTCCGCCCCGGCCCCCCGCGCGGCGTCGAGCAGGCGCCCGTAGGCGACCATCCACCCGTCCAGCACGCCGAGGCCGCACGCGCCGTCGGAATCGAGCGCCAGCCCCTTCTGCGGCCCGTAGACCGCGACGGCGCCGCGCGCTCCCACGAGCGGGTTGTCGACATCGGACAGGACCACGAGCAGGCGGCCGGACAGCATCTCGAGCGCCGGGCCGAGGTCTATCGAGCGCAGGTCCGCCAGACCGGCCAGGCCGGGGCCGATCGGCTCCCCCGCCGCATCGAGCAGCCGGGCGCCGAGCGCCTGCAGGAACCCCGCGCCCCCGTCGCTCGTCGCGCTCCCGCCGATCGCGAAGTACACCGTCTCCGCACCGCCCCGGACCGCGTCCGCGAGAAGCTCACCCACGCCCCGGGTCGAGGCGCGCAGGGCGGCCTCGTGCGTGCGCGGGGAATATTCGATGCCCGCCGCCTCCGCCATCTCGATGACGGCGATCGGCCCGTCCGGACCGTCCGCGCGGACGTAGCGGGCGCGGACGGGCTCGCCGAGCGGACCCGCGACCTCGAGGGTGCGCGACACGCCCCCCAGCGCCGCCGAGACGGCGTCGAGGGTGCCCTCTCCCCCGTCCGCGACGGGCAGGCACCTCACCTCCGCGCCCGGGCATGCGTGCCGGATGCCCCGGGAGATGTGGCGCTCGGCCTCGGCGCTCGACAGGGAGTCCTTGAAGGAGTCCACGGCCAGCAAGACCCGCGGGGCGGGAGCCGGGCCGGAGGCGGGAGAGGGGCGATGCGAGACGGCGGGGGCGTCCGGCTCGACGGCGGGCGTCTCCGAGGCGCCGTCCCTGCGCGCGGCGCGCAGGGATCCGAAGAACTCCCTGAGCTGGGCCGCGCACTCCTCCTCCAGCACGCCGGAGCGCACCGCGAACGCATGGTTGAGCCTGCTGTCGCAGCTCAGGTCGTACAGGGTCCCGACCGCCCCGCCCTTGGGGTCGCGCGCGCCGTACACGCAGCGGTCGACACGGGCGTTGACCATGAGCCCGGCGCACATGGGGCACGGTTCGAGCGTGACGTAGACGGTGCATCCGGTGAGGCGCCAGCGACCGAGGGCGCGGGCGGCGGCGAGCATGGCGGAGAACTCGGCGTGCGCCGAGGGGTCCTCGTCGTGCTCGCGCAGGTTGTGGGCGCGGGCGATGACCTGCCCGTCGTACACGACCACCGCGCCGATCGGCACCTCGCCCAGCTCGGCGGCGCGGGCGGCCTCGGCCAGCGCCTCGCGCATGAAGCGCTCGTCGGTCCCGCAAGTATCCACGTCGTCCTCCCACCTTCTCACGCCATCGGGTTCGATGCTATCATTACCAGTCACGGAGAGATGGCAGAGCGGTTGAATGCGGCGGTCTTGAAAACCGTTGAGCGCGCGAGCGTTCCGAGGGTTCGAATCCCTCTCTCTCCGCCAGCCATCCCTATCAACAAGGTAATCCTCCGAGGCCCGGAGCCCCTCCCGACCGAGGGCGAGAGGGATTCGAACCCGCAGGGCGCGGAGCTGCGCAAAGCGCGCG
>DHCMC07803__coassemble_941_pt1 | contig 21427 bp, 20 predicted proteins | sample DHCMC07803__metabat2_low_PE_003 | metagenome-assembled genome bin DHCMC07803
AGAGCTCCCCCCATACCTGCGTATGGAGCTGGCCGCCTCCTTCGGCTCTCTGCGCCAGGCGCGCTCGGGCATGTTGTAGTGGAAGGCGGTGTCCGGCACGATCACGTTGCCGAGCTCGGGGAACATGTCGCGGCAGATCTCGATGACGTCGGCCTCGGCGTAGTTGTGCAGCGGCGCGAGCGGGGCGACCTCGCGGACCCAGCCCAGGGTCTCGTCGGTCACGACGGCGGACTCGGGGAAGTACCAGCCGCCCTGGACGACGCGGTGGCCGATGCCCTCGATGGGCTGGTCCACGGTCTTCAGGATGTCGAAGACGTGCTGGATGGCGGTCTTGTGATCGGGCAGCGCGACCTCGAGCTTGTCCTTGATGCCGTTCTCCTCGTGGCCGATGAAGGAGCCGTCGATGCCGATGCGCTCGCAGTTGCCCTTTGCGAACACCTCGCGCGTCTGGGTGTTGAGCAGCTGGTACTTCAGGCTGGAGCTGCCCGCGTTGACAACGAGAACGTTCATGTGTCTCCCATCTCAAGGTCTAGCTATCCCCGCCGGCGAGCTGTTCGCCCGGCAGGCATCACAACGGGTTCTATCATACGCCCAAACACCCCCTCAACGGGGCGAGGATGCCCCATGCGGACAATAACGGGACACGCACCATCGCCCGCGGCCGGAACCGCGGGAACGGGCGCGCGCGAGGGGCGCGGGCTATGACGGGCGACAGGCGTCCTACAGAAGGTTCTCCCCCAAGTCGGTTCCGCCGAGCACGTGCATGTGGAAGTGCATGACGGTCTGACCGGCCGCCGCGCCCGTGTTGGAGATGACGCGGAAGCCGTCGGAGAGGCCCTTGATGCGCGCCACCTCGGACACCGCGTGCGCCATGGCGGCGAGCACCTCGCCCGGGACGCCGTCGACGATGTCGGCGTAATGGCCCTTGGGGATCACGAGGGTGTGCACCGGCGCCTGGGGGTTCAGGTCGTCGAAGGCGATGACAAGGTCGTCCTCGTACACGACGGTCGAGGGGATCTCGTGCGCGGCGATCTTGCAGAAGATGCAGTCTTCCATGAGTGCTCCTTTCGTTTCGGGTGCGAGGGACGGGCCGCCTCCGGAACGGCGGCCCGCCCCCATTGTCGTACAGCCGCGGCGGACGGGGCAAGCCCGCCGGCGCTGCGGCGCGCGGGCCCCGTCCGGGTCGTCATGCCATCCCGGGCACCGCGACCCTAGAAGGGGAGCGCGTCCGAGGTGTCCGCGGGCTCGCCCTCCTCGAGGACGTCGTTGCCGTCGACGTCCTTCATGAGCACGCTCACCTTCTGCTCGGCGTCCTCGAGGCGCGCGCGCAGGCTGCGCAGCAGCTCGACGCCGCGCGTGTAGCTCGCGAGCGACTCCTCGAGCTCCATGTCGCCGGACTCGAGGTTGCGGATGATGAGCTCCAGCTCCGTGGAGGCCTCCTTGTAGGTGAGGTCCTCGACCTTCTTCTCGTCTGCCATCGTCTTCCTTCCTGTTCGGGCCGCGGCGCGGCTCCGTCGTTCCCTCTTCACGGCGCGCCCGCGCTCAGGGGCGCAAGGCGCCCTCCCGCGCTCCCCCGTCCGGCCCGGTGGCGCAGGCGACCTCCTCCACACGCGCCCGGACGTCCCCGTCGGCGAGCCTCACGCGCAGGTCGTCCCCGCGGGCCACCTGGCCCGCGCTCGTAACGACGCCGGAGGGCCCGTACGCGATCGCATAGCCGCGGGCGAGCACCTTGAGCGGGGAGAGCGCGTCGAGGGCGGCCGCGCGCGAGGCGAGCGCGGAGCGCCTGCCGGCGACGAGCGCCTGCCCGGCGCGCACGAGGCGCGGGGACACCCCGTCGAGCTCGCGGGCGAAGCGCTCCTGGGAGCGCTCGACCGCCGACGCGAGGCGCTCGGAGGTCTGCATGAGGTCCGTGCGGCGCCGGTCTATGATCGCCGCGGGCCCTTGGAGGGAGGGCCGCGCCGCGAGCGCGTCGAGGGCGACGGACAGCCGGTCGAGGCGCGCGGACATCGCCCGGCGCGCGCGGTCGCGCCGGGCGTCGAGCTCGGCGGAGGCGGTGCGTACGCGGGCGGACGCGGCGGATGCGAGGCGGCGCTCGCGCGCGGCGAGCACCTCGGCGAGGTCCGCCATCGCCGGCGCGACGGACTCCGCGGCGGCCGTGGGCGTCGAGCAGCGCCGGTCGCTCACCATGTCGCAGATGGAGGTGTCCGGCTCGTGCCCGATCCCCGTGACCACGGGGACGGGGCATGCCGCGACGGCCCGTGCGAGCGCCTCGTCGTTGAAGGTCATCAGATCCTCGAAGGAGCCGCCGCCGCGCACGAGCAGGATGCAGTCGGGCGCGGGGTCGAGCGCCGCGGCGCGGCCGAGGGCCTCGACGAGCTCCTCGGCCGCCCCCTCGCCCTGGACGCGCGCGCCGACGCAGACGAGCTCCACGAGCGGGTTGCGACGGCGCAGCGTGCGCTTCACGTCGTCGATCACCGCGCCGGACAGCGAGGTCACCACGGCGACGCGCGTGCAGAACACCGGGATCCGGCGCCGACGCGCCTCGTCCATGAGCCCCTCGCGGCGCAGCTTCTCGGCGAGCGCCGCGACCTGCTGGCGCAGAAGGCCCTCCCCCGCCAGCGAGAAGGAGCGGGCGACGAAGCTCATGCGCCCCGTCGCCTTGTAGAGGTTGAACGACCCCGTGAACTGGACCTGCATGCCGTCGCGCAGGTCGAAGGTGCGCTTGGCGTAGCTCCCGCGCCACACGATGCAGTCAACCGCGCAGGAATCGTCCTTGATCTGGAAGTAGCAGTGGCCGCTGCGGGCATGGGGCCCGCGGAAGCCCGTGACCTCTCCGATCACCGTGAGCTGCGGGATGGCCTCGAGCGCGCTCGCGGCGAGCTCGACCGCCCGCGAGACGGACAGCGCGCCGCCGTCCCGCTCGCCGCCGTCATCCCGCGCGCGCGGCGCGGTCCCCGTGAGGTTCCATGCGGACACGGCTCCCCCTTTCACATCGACCCTCCCGCGCGCGGGGCGCGCGGTCCGTGCTGAACCCAGTCTAGCGCGCCGCGCGGACACGGCGGCGCCCGCAACCTCAGTCGCGGCTGCGGTCCGTGCGCCCGAGCAGGTAGACCAGCTGCAGGATGGAGGTGAGCGCCGCGGCGACGTAGGTCAGGGCGGCCGCCGTGAGCACCTTGCGCGCGCCGCGGACGTTCAGCTCGCTCATGCCCGAGGCGCGGATGTAGTCCACCGCGCGGCGGCTCGCGTCGAGCTCGACGGGCAGGGTCACGATCTGGAACAGCACCGAGAAGGCGAACAGGACGATGGCGAGCGTGGTCAGCCCGGCGATGTTCAGGGCGACCCCCATGATGAAGACGAGCATCCACATGCTCTGGGACAGGTTGACCACCGGGACGAGCGCGCTGCGCACGCGCATCATGAAGTAGCCGCTCTGGCGCTGGACCGCGTGCCCCGCCTCGTGGCAGGCGACCGCGATGCTCGCCACCGAGCCGCCGGAGAGGTTCTCCCCCGACAGGTAGAGGCTGTTGTCGCGCGGGTCGTAGTGGTCGGTGAGGTGCCCCGCCGTGCTCTTGATGCCCACGCGGCCGCAGCCGTTCGCATCGAGCATGCGGCGCGCCACGTCGGCGCCGGACGCCCCGTCGCCTTTGACCTTTGACCAGGTGCGGTACGTGGAGTTGATGTAGCCCTGCGTGGCCATCCCCAAGACGAGGGAGACGACGACCAGGAGCAGGTAGGCGGGATCGATCCCGAACCCGTAACCGAAACCGTAATATGGCATGAGGCACCCCTTCGCGGATCTGCGTTCGTGTTGCATGTGCTTGTACCCCGACGGCGGCCCGGCAAACGCCGGCGCGGGGCGCGGACGGGAGACCCGCCCGTCGGGCGGGGCGGGCGCGGGCTACAGGATCTCGACGGCCCCGTCCTTCACGGTCAGCCCGATATCCCCCGCGAGCAGGTCGTCCAGCAGCGAGCCCACGAGCTCGAAGCGCCACCCCTCGCGCAGCGGGCTGCGTTCGGGATGGTCGATGTAGCCCAGCAGCTCGTCGCGGCCGGCGATGAGCGCGGTGGCGACGCCGGAGCGCTCCGACACGAGCCGCAGCAGGGCGTACATGAGGTCGCACACGCTCTCCGTCTCCGGGCTGGGGGCGCGCCGGGCGTGCCCCGCCGCGGGAAGGCGGTCGGCCGGGCAGCTGCGTCCGCGGTCGATGGCGAGCATGGCCGCCTCGACGTCGCGGTCGGAGAGCTGCTCGGTGCCCCGGATGCGGCGGAAGTCCCCGGCGTCGCGCGGGGTGCGCTTGATGAGGGCGATGAGCACCTCGTCGGACATGACCCATTTGCGCGGCACGTCCTGGCGCTCGGCGCGGCGCTCGCGCCACGCCGCGAGCTCGCGCGCGATGCCCAGCTGGCGGCGCGTGCACGAGTTGATGCGCTTGATGCGCCGGTACGCGAGGCGCGGGTCGGGCGCGTAATGGGACAGCTCGGTGAGCGGGCGCATCTCGTCGGCCACCCACGAGACCCGGCCGAGCTCGGCCAGGCGACGCTCGATCACGGCGTAGGCGTCGATGAGGTAGCGGACGTCGTCGACGGCGTACTCGACCTGGCTGTCGGTGAGCGGGCGGCGCGACCAGTCCGTGAGCGACTCGCTCTTGGGCAGGCTCACCCCGCAGAAGGCGTGCACGAGCGCATTATACGAGATCTGCATGCGCTCGCCCAGGAAGGCGGCGGCGATCTGCGTGTCGAAGATCGGGGCGGGAAGCACCCCGAGGGCGTGGCAGAGGACCTCCATGTCCTGCGAGCAGGCGTGGAAGACCTTGATGACCGACGGGTCGGTGAGAAGCCCCGCCAGCGGGGAGAGGTCGTCGATGGCGAGCGGGTCGATGACCGCGCACTCGTCGGGCGTGGCCGCCTGCACCAGGCACAGGCGCGGATGATAGGTCCGCTCGCGCAGGAACTCGGTATCGATGGCGACCGCGGGAAACGCGGCGGCGCGCTCGCAGAACCCCTTCAGCTCCAGATGTGTGGAGATATACATGCATCACCCGTGCTTTGGCTCAACCCCCGCGCGGAGGGTAGGATTAACGACATCGTAACTATACCCGGCTTCGCAAGATGAGGGAACTCATGCGCTATCTGATCGTCCACAACCCCGCATCGGGGCCCAGCTCGGATGAGATCTACGCCTTCGCCCACGCGCTCGCGACCCCGGGCGACGAGATCTGCTTCAGGCTCATCGGCGAGGGGATGGAGCCCGAGGACGCCTGCGCCGACGTGCGCGCCTTCGACCGCGTCGTGGTCTCCGGCGGCGACGGGACGGTCTCCAACGTCCTCGACTGCCTGCGCGGCACCCACGTGCCCATCCTCGTGTTCCCCTCGGGCACCGCGAACCTGTTCTTCAACAACATCGGCAACGCCCCCGAGGCCGCGGCGCTCGCCGCCGCCTGCCGTCGCGGGCGCTGCGCGAGCGTGGACATGGGCGAGCTGTACTGGCGCGACGAGGCGGGCGACATCCAGCGCCACGGGTTCATCATCATCGCGGGGTCCGGGTTCGACGCCGCGATCATGGAGAAGGCCGCGCCCAGCAAGAACGAGATCGGGGAGATCGCCTACGCGCTCGCCGCCCTCTCCACGCCCGAGCCGCAGGTCGCGCACTTCACCATCGAGCACGACGGGGTCGTCGACGAGCTGGACGGCATCGGGTGCATGGTGGGCAACACCGCCGTCATCCAGAACGACATCAACCTCTTCCCCGACTGCCGCATGGACGACGGCATGATCGACATCGCCGTCATCGAGCCCGCCCGGACCGTCGAGCTGCTGCCCACGCTGCTCGCCGGGGTGTTCGACCCCGCGGGCAAGGGCCTCGGCCGCCCGCAGTTCACGACCTTCCAGGCCAAGGAGGCCAAGATCACCTGCACGCCCTCGCTCGGCATGCAGTTCGACGGGGAGGTCATCCCCAACAACGGCGGGATGTTCGGCGCGCGCGTGCTGCCGAGCTGCCTCGACATCATCATCGACGACTTCTCCAAGCTGGCGTAGGCCCCGCCCGGCATCTCCCGGCGCCTCCCGTGCGCCCCTCCCCGCAGGCGGACCGCCCGGGCGGCGGGGCCCGCCTGCGGGTGCCGTCCGAGGCGACGGGGCGTAACGCCGCGGAAACAATCTCCGCCCCCGTCTTCCCAGACGCCGCTTCGCTGTGCTATAGTGCGCCTCAACGCAGCGCCCGCTGCGCATCCTCGAAGAACCAGAAAGGAGCCACCAGCATGAAGCAGCTCACCTCCGCTCTCAACAACTGGTGGTGGCGTGATGCGAATCCGGTCGGTCGACGGTGAGTCCCTCACGCCTATCCTCATAGCGCGCGCAAGGCCTCCGGTTTGACCGGGGGCCTTTTTCTTTGCGCCCGCCGCCGACCCCCGCATCACGCGCCCCCGCCCCCTCCGGACCCACCCCTCCCCTGAAAGGACCTCCGCCATGTCCCAGAACCCCCGCACCACCTCCGCCCGCACCGTCACCTCCATCGACCGCGGCAAGCTCGACATCAAGGCGCTCGTGCTGCTCGCCATCCTGCTCGCCGCCGGGTTCATCCTCAACATGACGCTCGGCAAGGCCATCGGCGCCATGTCCGCCGGCATGATCAACCCCGAGTTCATCATCTCCGCCTTCTGCCTCACCATCCTCGTCGTGCGCCCCAACCCGGGCCAGGCGCTCGTCATCGGCCTCGTGTCGGCAGCCGTCATCCAGCTCACCACCAGCCTGCCCGGCGCCGACTTCGTCGCCGAGGGCGTCGCCGCCGTGCTGATGGCCCTCATCGTCAACGCCGGCATGCGGACCGGGGCGCGCGCCGCCATCCCCGCCGTGGGCACCTTCGCGACCACCTTCGTCTCCGGCTTCATCTTCATGCTCATCCGCATGGCGCTCATGCAGTTCGACATGGCCATCGCCGCCGCCATGCTGCCGGTCGTCGCGCTCACCGCGGTGTTCAACGCCGTGCTCGTCGGCGCGCTGTACCTTCCCATCAAGAAGGCCCTGAAGCTCAACGACTAGCCCGCTCGGGCCGAGCGCCCCGCCGTCCCCTCTCCATACCCGCATCGTGAACCCGAACGATCCCGCGGCCGCCCGCCGCGGGGCGGCCGCCGCATGCCGCGCCGCCGCACCCGAACGAAAGGATCCCGCCATGTCCCAGAGCACCGCCGCCCGCACCGCCCCCGCCGCCCGCTCCGGCGTGCGCGACCTGTCCGCCCTCGTCCTGCTCGCCGTCCTTCTGGCCGCCGGCCTCATCCTCAACATGACGCTCGGCAACGCGCTGGCCATGACCGGCATCAAACCGCAGTTCATCATCGCCGCCTACGCCCTCGCCATCCTGCTCGTCCGCGGCACCTTCGCCCAGGCGGCGGTCTTCGGCCTCGTCTCGGCGGCCGTCATCCAGATCAGCACCTCCATCCCCGGCCTCAACTTCGCCACCGAGGTCGCCGGCGCCCTCACCATGGCCGCCCTCACCCGCCTCGATCTGCGCGTCGCGGGACGCGACGTGACGCCGCTTCTCGCCGCCTTCGCCGCCACCCTCGTCTCCGGCGCGCTGTTCGCCGCCGCGGGCACCGTCATCCAGGGGTTCGCGCTCGAGACCGCCGTGGTCAAGGTCCCGCTCGTGGCGGGCACCGCGGTCTTCAACGCCATCGTGGTGCAGGCCCTCTACCCCGCGCTGCGCGCGGCGCTCAAGCGGTAGCGCTCGGGTATGATGGAGGGGCCGCCCGCCGGCGGCCCGCCTGCGCCGCGCGCATCCGGACGACGCCGCCCGTCGCGCCGCCGTCCCCGGCGAGGCATCTGTTGGATTCGAGCGGGCGCCCCGCATCGGGGCGCCCGCACTGAGAGGTTCGCATGGCTACGATCATCGAGATGGACGAGGTCTCGTTCAGCTACGGCTCCGACGCGGCCCACGCACTCGACGGGATCAGCCTGACCGTCGAGGAGGGCGCGTTCGTCGGGGTCATCGGCCCGTCGGGCGCCGGCAAGTCGACGCTGGCCGCATGCCTGTCCGGGGCGATCCCCCACCACTACACCGGGGAGCTGTTCGGCTCCACCGTCGTGGCGGGGCGCGACACCTGCGACGTCACGCTCACCGACATCTCGCGCACCGTGGGGTCGGTCGCCCAGGACATCGACGCGCAGATGGTCGCCTCGGTGGTCGAGGACGAGCTGCTGTTCGGCCTCGAGAACTTCGGCGTGCCGCACGACCGCATCGAGGAGCGCATCGACCGCGCCCTGTCCACGGTGGGCATCCGCGAGCTGCGCCACCGCGAGATCGCGACGCTCTCCGGCGGCCAGAAGCAGAAGGTCGCCATCGCGGCCATCCTGGCGCTCGAACCCCGCGTGCTCGTGCTCGACGAGCCCACCGCCGCGCTCGACCCCGTCAGCTCCCGCACGGTCTTCGAGACCCTCGCCGACGTCAACCGGCGCCTCGGGGTGACCGTCGTGGTGATCGAGCAGAAGGTCGCCCTGCTGTCGGCCTTCTGCGACCGCGTGCTCGTCATGGACCGCGGGCGCATCGCGCTGTCGGGGACGCCGCACGAGGTCTTCGGGAACGGCGAGCGGCTGCGGGCGATCGGCGTGGACAGCCCGCGCACGGCGCGCATCTCCAACAGCCTCGCCCGCGCGGGGCTCACCGCGCGGACCGAGCCCTGCCTGGACGTCGACGAGGCGTACGGGCTCATCGCGGAGATACTCTCGGGCGCGCGGGGCGCGGGGGCGCGGACGGCGTCGGGCCCTCGGCGGGCGGGCTCCCCCCACGCCCCGGCGCGGCCCCATGCCGAGGGCGCGCAGCCGGTCCTCACCTTCCGCGACGTCGGCTACACCTACCCCGGCGGCGGGGCGAGCGTGACGGACCTCTCGCTGACCGTGTACCCCGGCGAGCTCGTGGGCGTCGTCGGCCAGAACGGAGCCGGCAAGACGACGCTCACCAAGCTTCTGAACGGCCTGCTGAAGCCCGCGGCGGGCGAGGTCCGCATCGCGGGGCTGGACACGCGCGAGACGCCGGTCTCGCGCATCGCCGCGCACGTGGCGACCCTCTTCCAGAACCCCGACCGCCAGATCTGCAAGAACACGGTGCTCGACGAGGTCGCCTTCGGGCTGGAGCTCACCGGGGTCGATCCCGCCGACGCGCGCGAGCGCGCGCGCAGGGTCATCGCGCGGTTCGGCCTGCCGGCGACCGAGGCCCCCTTCGCCCTGTCGCGCGGGCAGCGGCAGATGGTGGCGCTCGCCGGCGTGGTGGTCATGGAGCCCGAGGTCGTGGTGCTCGACGAGCCCACGAGCGGGCTCGATTACCGCGAGTGCATGACGGTCATGGAGACCGTGCGCGACATGGCCGACCACGGGTGCGCCGTTGTGATGGTCTGCCACGACATGGAGGTCGTCTCCGATTTCGCCGAGCGGATCGTCGTCATGGCGGACGGGCGCATCCTGGGCCGCGGGCCGGCCGGCGAGCTGTTCGCCGACGACGCCCTCATGGCGCGGGCGAGCGTCACACCGCCGCAGGTCGTCGACCTCGCAGGGCGCCTCGCACGCGGCGTCTCCCCCGCCTTCGCGGGCATCACCGAGGTCAGCGATATCGTATCCACCGTGAAGGAGCTGATGGGCCGTGCTTAACGTCATCGACTACGTCCCCGGCGACACCCTGCTGCACCGCCTGAACCCCGTCTCCAAGCTGGCGCTCGCCGCCGCCATCATCGCCGCGACGTTCCTGTCCGACGGCTTCGCCCCGCTCGCGGGCCTGCTCGCGCTCACCCTGGCGCTCGCCGCCTACGCCGGCGTCTTCGGGCGGCTCGCGCGCCTGCTGAAGCTGCTCGTCCCCATCGCGCTCATCATGTTCGCGCTGCAGCTCGTCTTCGTGCGCGGCGGGCGGCCCGTCGCGGGCTTCGCGACCGACGAGGGGCTCGTCACCGGCGGCAAGGCGTGCCTGCGCCTTCTGGGCGTGGCGCTGCCGCTCGTGCTCATGCTCATGGTGACCAAGCTCACCGACCTCGCCAACGCCTGCGTGGAGAAGCTGCACATCCCCTACAAGTACGCCTTCACCTTCACCACGGCGCTGCGCTTCGTGCCGGTGTTCAGCCAGGAGATGAACGCCATCATGGAGGCGCAGACCGCCCGCGGCGTGGAGTACGACACGAACAACCCCTTCAGGAAGATGCGGCTCATGCTCCCGCTGTGCATCCCGCTGCTCATCTCGAGCGTGGGCAAGACCGACGCCACCGCGCTCGCCGCCGAGCAGCGCGGCTTCTACCTCCGCACGCGGGAGAGCTCCTTCCGGCGCTACCCCTTCGGCGCGCTCGACGCCGCGGCCTTCGCGCTGTGCGCAGCCCTCGTGGCGGCGGGCATCCTGCTGTAGCCGCGGATCCCGTCGGCGGCGCACCCGGCCCGCGCGCGGCCCCGCGGCAGCACCGCGCGAGGCCCGCGCACCCGCGCCCGGCCGCCGCGCGCTCGACGCCGGGGGCCGGGTGCGGCACAATGGGTGCGCGGGCGCGCCCCGCACGTACCGGACCAGTCCGAAAGGCATCCCATGACCGATACCGCCCCGCTCCCCGCCTTCCTCGAGGAACAGATCTCGGCCGCCTATCCCGGCGAGGTCGCCGACCGCATCCTGGCGGGCCTCGACGCCGCGCGGGAGCGCCCCGTGACCCTGCGCGCCAACGCGCTCAAGACCGATGCGGGCACGGTCGCCGGCGAGCTCGAGCGGGCGGGCATCGGCTTTGCGCGCACACCCTGGTACCCGGACGCCTTCGCGCTCGCCGACGGCGTCCGCGAGCGCGACGTCTGGGAGCTCGACATCTACCGGAACGGCCTCGTCTACCTGCAGAGCCTCTCCTCCATGCTGCCGCCGCTCGCCCTCGCCCCGCGCGCCGGGGCCGACATCCTGGACATGTGCGCCGCCCCCGGCGGCAAGACGAGCCAGATCGCGGCGCTGACCGGCGGGGCGGCGCACCTCACCGCCTGCGAGATGAGCGTCCCGCGCGCCGAGCGGCTCGAGCACAACCTCGCCAAGCTCGGCTGCCGCAACGTGCAGGTCATGCGCACCGACGCGCGCAGGCTCGACGAGTTCTTCTCCTTCGACCAGATCCTGCTCGACGCCCCCTGCACCGGCTCGGGCACCGTCCGCGCCGGCGACCCCCGCGCCGCCGAGCGCATCACCCCCAAGCTGCTCGAGCGCGTCACCCGATCCCAGCGTGCCCTGCTCGACCGCGCGCTGTCCGCCCTCAAGCCCGGCGGCTCGCTCGTGTACTCCACCTGCTCGATGCTGCCCGCGGAGAACGAGGACCAGGTCGAGCGGGCGCTCAGGCGCCATCGCGACTGCGAGGTCAAGCCCATCGCCCTCGCGGGCGCCGACGAGGGCGAGCTCGGCCTGCCGCTTCTTCCCGGGCGGGTCGCCGGGGCGCTGACGGTCTGCCCGACCCGCGCCTTCGAGGGCTTCTTCATGGTGCGGATCGAGAAGGGGGCCGCGGCGCGGCGGCGGTCCTGACCCCGCGCGCGATGCGGGGCGCGGCGCGCCCCGGGATAGCGGAACGGGCCCTCCCTCCCCGATGCCGTGGGGAGGGAGGGCCCGTTCCCGAGGGTCCCTGAACCGGGCGCCGTGCGTCACCGGCTGCGGCGGTCGCGCTCGGGCGCGCGGTGCCGGGCCCGGGGCCCGCGCTCGCGCTCCGAGCGGCTCTTCACGGCGACGACGATGCAGTAGACCGCTGCGGCGAACGCGATAGCGGCGATGCAGATGCCCACCGGGACCACGATATCCATGACGCTCATGCGTCCGACCTCCCATCTGCGCTGCAGGCGTCCTCCTAGGGTACCAGAGGTCCCGCGCCCCTCGGGGCGCGCCCGCACGGGCACCGAGAAAGAACAGAGGCTCCCCCGGCGAACCGGACGGGGACGGCGGGGACGGGCGCTCCGGGGCGCCGCTAGTCGACCCGCTCGTCCCCCATGAAGAACAGGGCGACGGTGCCCGGGCCGGTATGGGAGCCGATGACCGTGCCGATATCGCAGATCTCGACCTTCCCGGCGAGCGCCGGGATCTGCTCGCCGACCAGGCGGGCGACCTCCTGCGCGTCGGCCAGGCAGTTCGAGTGCGAGATCGCGCAGCGCCCCGTGTAGGCGGCGCCGTCGCGGACATGCTCCATCATGTTGCGGACGAGCTCGGTGATGGCCTTCCTCTTGGTGCGGATCTTCTCGCGCGGGATGAGGCGGCCCTGGCTGTCGACGTTCATGACCGGGCAGATCTTGAGGGCGGTCGCGATCAGGGCGCTCGTGGCGGAGACGCGTCCGCCGCGCTTCAGGCAGTCGAGGTCGGAGACGAAGAACCAGTGGTTGACCTCGAGCTTGTGCCCCTCCGCCCAGGCGGCCAGCTCATCGAAGCCCATCCCCTCGTCGCGCTTGTCGGCCAGGTACTCCATCAGCAGGCCGTACCCGGCGGAGGCGGCCAGCGAGTCGATGATGCGCACCGTGCGCTCGGGATAGCGCGCGGCGAGCGTCTCGGCGGCGAGGCACGCCGAGTTGTAGGTGCCCGAGATGCCGCTCGAGAGGCAGACGTGCAGCACGTCCTTGCCCTCCTTGAGCCAGGGCTCCCAGAAGTCGACGTACTCTCCGGTCCCCACCTGCGAGGTCTTCGCCTGCGCCCCGGCCTTCAGGCTGCCGAAGAACTCGGCCGGGGTCGTCGAGGCGTACAGGTCGTCGATGTAGGTCCGCCCGCCCATCTCGTAATGGAAGCAGACGTAGCCCACCTCGCGCCGCTCGAAGAACTCCCGCGGGAGGTCCGCGGTCGACTCGCAGCTGATGATGTAATCCGCCATGCGCACGCTCCTCTCCCCGAGACGCCCGCGGCGCTCCGGGACTCGTTACAGTGGTGCGTACAGTGTATCGCAGGCGCGGCGAAGGTCACCGCGTCGATCGGAAATGCGGCATACGCCGGTCGGCCGGCCGCGGCGGCGGGGGGAGCCGCTCAGCGCGCGGGGTCGTCCGACCGCCCCGCGGGAAGCGAGGAGAGGTCGACCTCCAGCCTGATCTCGGGCACGCGGGCGAGCTCGGCCAGCGTGACGCCGTCCACGTACTCGTCGATGGCGGCCTCGAGCCCGGCCCAGAAGCGGACGGTCGAGCAGAGGTCCGAGCGGCCGCACGCGCCCTCGAGCCCGTCGCAGGCGACCGGGGCGGTGTCCCCCTCCGCGGCACGCAGGATGTCGCCGGCGCGCACCTCGTCCGCGGGGCGGGCGAGCATGTAGCCGCCCCCCTTGCCGCGCACGCTGCGCAGCAGCCCCGCGGCCATGAGCGGGCGCACGAGCTGCTCCAGGTACTTGAGGGAGATGCCCTCGCGCTCGGCGACCTCGCGCAGGGCGATCTTGCCCTCCTCGTCCCCGAAGGCGGCGATGTAGATCATCAGGCGCAGCGCGTAGCGCCCCTTGGAAGATATGAGCACGGGCATGCCTCCTTGCGATACACGGCGGACCGGGACGGGCCGTCCGGTGCGCGGGCGACGCCGCGGGGCGGCCGTCGCGTCGAACGGCCCTCCCCGGCGCGGGAGCCGCGGGCGCGGACCGGGGCGCCGGGAAGCAAGCCAAATCTTAGTGGATTGCTCGGGATTACGCGGTTTCTCCCTTGACTCGCGTCCGCTACATCTTATCCTTATCCCGAGAGAATTCCTAGGGTTTAACCCGATAGCTGCGAGGAAGGACATCCGATGTCAACAGATGCACTGCTCAACGTCGCGGACCTCACCGCCTCGGTCGACGAGAAGACCATCCTCCACCAGGTGAGCCTCTCGGTCGCCGCGGGCGAGACGCACGTGCTCATGGGTCCCAACGGCGCGGGCAAGTCGACCATGGGCCATGTCATCATGGGCGACCCCGCCTACACCGTGGACAGCGGCTCCATCGCCTTCGACGGCGCCGACATCACCGAGCTTACCTGCGACAAGCGCAGCCGCGCCGGCCTGTTCCTGTCGTTCCAGGCCCCCGTCGAGATCCCCGGCGTGCCGCTGTCGAGCTTCCTGCGCGCCACCATCGCCGGGCGCCCCGGCCTCGAGATGCGCGGCAAGGAGTTCCGCCGCCGCATGAAGGAGCTCTGCGCCGAGCTCGACATGGACCCCGCCTACCTCAACCGCGAGCTCGGCGTGGGCTTCTCGGGCGGCGAGAAGAAGAAGGTCGAGATGCTCCAGCTGCTGCTGCTCCAGCCCAAGCTCGCCATCCTCGACGAGACCGACTCCGGGCTCGACGTCGACGCGCTGTCCGTGGTCTCGCGCGGCATGGAGGCCTACCGCGCCAGCTGCGACGGCTCCCTCATCGTGATCACCCACAACACGCGCATCCTCGAGCACCTCGACGTCGACCGCGTCCACGTGATGGTGGGCGGCCGCATCGTCCGCGAGGACGACGCCTCGCTCATCCCCTGGATCGACGAGCACGGCTTCGAGAGCTTCGAGCGCGAGGCGGACGCAGGCTCCGCCGCCGTCGCGCGCTAGGGGGGACGCCATGGCGAAGCAGCGCACCGAGGTCGCGGACATCGACCGCAGCCTCTACGACTTCCGAGACTCCGAGGAGGGCTTCGAGCGCCTGGACGCCGGCCTCACGCCCGAGATCGTCACCGAGATCTCCGAGCGCAAGGACGAGCCGGCCTGGATGCTCGAGTTCCGCCTGAAGTCCCTCGAGATCTACAACTCCATGCCCAACCCCACCTGGGGGCCCTCCATCGCCGGGCTCGACATGGACCACATCGTCACCTACGTGAAGCCCAACACCGACCAGAAGGCCGACTGGGAATCCGTGCCCGACGACATCAAGAACACCTTCGAGCGCCTCGGCATCCCCGAGGCCGAGCGCTCCTACCTCGCCGGCGTGGGCGCCCAGTACGACAGCGAGCTCGTGTACCACAACATGCAGGACACGGCCTCCAAGATGGGCATCGTCTACTCCGGGATCGAGGAGGCCCTGCACGACGAGCGCTGGGAGCCCCTGATCCGCGAGAGGTTCATGACCCTCATCCCGCCCACCGACCATAAGTTCGCGGCGCTGCACGGCGCCGTGTGGAGCGGCGGCTCGTTCGTCTACGTGCCCGCCGGCGTGAAGCTCGACTTCCCCCTGCAGAGCTACTTCCGCCTGAACGCCGCGGGGGCCGGGCAGTTCGAGCACACGCTCATCATCGTCGAGGACGACGCCGACCTGCACTTCATCGAGGGCTGCTCGGCGCCCAAGTACAACGTGGCCAACCTCCACGCCGGCGCCGTGGAGCTGTTCGTGGGCAAGCGCGCGCACCTGCGCTACTCCACGATCGAGAACTGGTCCAAGAACATGTACAACCTGAACACCAAGCGCGCCCGCTGCGAGGAGGAGGGCGAGATCGAGTGGATCTCGGGCTCCTTCGGCAGCCACGTGGGCTACCTCTACCCCATGAGCGTGCTGGCCGGCCGCCGCGCCAAGTCCAGCTTCACCGGCATCACCTTCGCCGGCGCGGGGCAGAACCTCGACACGGGCTGCAAGGTGGTCCTCGCCGCGCCCGAGACGACGGCCACCGTCGAGACCAAGGGCATCTCGAAGGGCGGCGGCATCCAGACCTTCCGCAGCTCCATCGTGGCCACGCCGGCCGCCGAGGGCTCGGCGGCGACGGTCAGCTGCCAGTCGCTCATGCTCGACGACGAGAGCCGCAGCGACACCATCCCGGCCATGGACATCCGCGCGAAGAACGTGGACATCGGCCACGAGGCCACCATCGGGCGCATCGGCGACGACAAGGTGTTCTACCTCATGAGCCGCGGCATCTCCGAGGAGGAGGCCCGCACCATGATCGTGAACGGCTTCGCCGAGCCCATCTCGAAGGAGCTGCCGCTCGAGTACGCCGTCGAGATGAACAATCTGATCAAGCTGGAGATGGAAGGGGCGATCGGCTGATGGAGGCCCTGAAGATACGCAACGCGAGCGCCATGCCGGCCCCCACGTGGAGCTGGCTGCGCATGAACGCAGCGACCCTGGAGGTCCCGGAGGGGCTCGAGCGCGTGCGCGCGGTGACGGTCGAGGCCGACTCCGACCTCACCGAGACCCATGCGAGCTTCGAGGGCGCGCTCGCCGCGCTCCAGGAGCGCCTGGACGCCGCGCGCGGGGACGAAGATGACGGCCGCGCCTGCGTGCGCGCCGCGACCGCCGAGGCCGAGTCCCTGGAAGACCTGGACACCCCGGCCCTGTCCGCCTACCAGCTGCGGGCGACCCGCGAGGAGGTCGCCGGCGACGTGGCGGCCGCCTTCGAGACCGGCATCGGCGTGGACGCCCGCTCCTACCTGAACTTCCTCGCCGGGGGCACCGTCGTGCTCGCCACCGAGCCCGGCGCCGACGAGGCCGCCTGCGTGCGCGTGACGGGCGAGGCCGGCGGCGCGGCGGCGGCGAGCGTCGACGTCGTGGCGGCCGAGGACTCGACGCTTTCCCTCACCGTGTCGCTCGACGGCGCGGGCGCCGCGGGCCTCGTCGGGTCCGAGCTCCGCGTCTTCGCCGGCGCGCGGTCGCATGTGGACGTGTGCGTCTACGTGACCGCCGAGGAGGGCTTCACGGTCCTCGACGACTCCGGGTACGTGCTGGACGAGGGCGCCCGCGTGAGCGTCCGCCACGTCGTCCTCGGCGGCGGGCGCACCGCGACCGGCCTCGCGGCCGACCTGCGCGGCGACACCGCCCGCATGGACGTCGCCACGAGCTACCTCGCGTCCGGCGAGGAGCAGCGCGACTTCACCTACACGATCCGCCACCGCGGCCGCAGGACCGTCTCGAACATGGACGCCAACGGCGTCCTCACGGGCACCGCGAAGAAGGTCCTGCGCGGCACCATCGACCTCGTCCACGGCTGCAAGGGGTCGGAGGGCTCGGAGCGCGAGACCGTGCTGCTCGCCAGCCAGGGCGTCGACAACAAGACCGTCCCGACCATCCTGTGCGACGAGGACGACGTCGCGGGCAACCACGGCGCGACCATCGGCCACGTCCGCCCCGAGCAGCTGTTCTACCTCGGCTGCCGCGGCCTCTCCCCCGAGGCCGCCGAGGCGCTGTTCGTGACCGCCAAGCTCGAGGACGCCGCCAACGGCGCCCCGGACGCCCAGGTCCGCGCGAACGTCGAGCGCCTGGCCGCCCGCGTCGACCCGCGCTTCGACGCCGACGACCGAGACGAGACCGAGGAGGAGCGCGCATGAGCGACACCCTGACGGCGCCCGCTGCGGCGGACATCGACCGAAACCCCTACAAGGCGGACTTCCCGCTGCTCGCGGGCAACCCGAACCTCGCCTTCCTCGACAGCGGCGCCACCGCCCAGCGCCCCGCCTGCGTGCTCGACGCGCAGCGCAGGTTCTACGAGACCATGAACGCGAACCCCCTGCGCGGCCTGTACTCGCTGTCCGTCGAGGCGACCGAGGCCATCGCGGCCGTCCGCGGGCAGATCGCGCGCCTGCTCGGCGCGGTCGACGAGCGCGGCCGCGCATGCGCGCGCGACATCGTGTTCACGCGCAACGCGAGCGAATCGCTGAACCTCGTGGCGAAGTCCTTCGCCCCGCTCGTGCTCGGACCGGGCGACGAGGTCGCGATCACCATCATGGAGCACCACTCCAACCTCATCCCCTGGCAGCAGGCGGCCGCGGCCGCCGGCGCGAAGCTCGTCTACCTCTACCCCGCCCCCGACGGGACCCTCCCGGCCGACGAGATCTCCGCCAAGATCGGCCCGCGCACCAAGATCGCCGCGGTGGGGCACGTCTCGAACGTGATGGGCGTCGAGAACCCCGTCGAGCAGATCGGCCGCGCGGTGCACGCGCACGGGGGCTACCTGGTGGTCGACGGCGCCCAGTCCGTGCCCCACATGGCGGTCGACGTCGCGGCGCTCGGCGCGGACTTCTACGCGTTCTCGGCGCACAAGGCCCTCGGGCCCATGGGCATCGGCGTGCTGTGGGGCCGCCACGAGCTGCTGGAGCGCATGCCGCCGATGCTCACCGGCGGCGAGATGATCGACTCGGTGACCGAGACCGGCGCCGTCTGGGCCCCGGTCCCCGAGAAGTTCGAGGCGGGCACCCAGGACGCGGCCGGCATCTACGCCACGGGCGCCGCCCTCACCTACCTCGTCGACCAGGTGGGGTACGAGGCCGTCGCCTCCCGCGAGCGGGCGCTCGTCCGCTACGCGATGGACGAGCTCGCGGGCCTCGGCTTCGTCGACCTGATCGGGCCCGCCGAAGCCGACCGCCATCACGGCGTGATCAGCTTCAACGTGCGCGGCGTCCACCCGCACGACGTGGCGAGCATCCTCGACATGGACGGCGTGTGCATCCGCGCGGGCCATCACTGCGCCCAGCCGCTGCTCGCCTGGCTCAAGGTCGAGAACCTCGCCTGCTGCCGCGCGAGCCTCGCCTTCTACAACGACCGCGCCGACATCGACGCGCTCGTCGCCGGCCTCAAAACCGTCTGGTCCACCTTCCACGCCTGATGGGAAAATAGGGACAGGCACTTTTTTCTCACGAAGGAGCGATCCCCATGGGCAACCTCTACACCTCGACAACCTTCATGGAGCACAACTCGCATCCCGACTACAAGTACGAGATGGACTCCCCCACCCACGAGCACGACGGCATCAACCCCAGCTGCGGCGACGAGCTCACCTTGCAGCTCCGCGTCGAGGACGGCGTGATCGAGGAGGCGAGCTTCACCGGGCACGGCTGCGCCATCTCCCAGGCCTCCGCCGACATCATGGCCGAGCTCATCACCGGTGAGACCGTCGACGAGGCGCGTCACCTGTCCGCGCTGTTCCTGGCGATGATCCGCGGCGAGGAGCTCACCGAGGAGGACTTCGAGGATCTGGACGAGGCCGCCCAGCTGCGCGACATCTCACATATGCCGGCGCGCGTGAAGTGCGCCGAGCTCGCCTGGCGGACCCTCGACGGCATCCTCGACGGCAAGCGGTGACACGTAGGACGGCCCCGCTGCCACCGTGACAGACAGGGCGTCCCCGCTGCCACCACCGCCATGACGCGCCGCGCGGCGGCCCGCTTCCGCTGCGGGCGCCGCGCGGCGCGCTTCGGTTCATTCTGTAGCATCGCCGTACCGCATGGCACCGAACCCCGTTTGCAGGTACACTGCTCAACAGGTATCTGATTCGAACGGGAGGGCGCATGGCGCGAGAGCACACGGGCGACACCGACGCCGCACGTCCCGGCGATAGCGCCGGCAAGCCCTCCGAGCAGCAGCGGCGCGGCGGCGCGCCCAAGCTGCACGTCGGCAGCGCGACCACGGTCCGCGACCGCGACGCCGACCGCTCCTCCATGAAGCAGGTCAGGATCACCTTCGTCTTCCTCGGCGTCGTCGCCCTCGTCTACGTGGCGTACCTCTTCTTCAGCGGGCAGATCGACGACTTCTTCCGCGCGCTCGTGGGCGTCGACCTCGGCTGGATCGTCTCGGGCATCGCCTGCTTCCTGTGCTACTACGTCTTCGGCGTCCTCGCCTACGCCGTGCTCGCCTCGACCGACCACGACTCCCCCGTCGGGTTCCGCGACCTCATGAGCGTCGAAGCCTCCGGCGTCTTCTTCATGCGCCTCACGCCCGGCGGGGCGGGCGTCATCCCCTCGCAGATCTACCGCCTCACGCGCGCCGGCCTCTCCCTGACCGACGCCTCGGCGCTGCAGTTCGTCCGCTTCACGCTCTACGAGGCGGGCGAGGGCATCTTCGCCGCGCTCATGCTCCTCATCTGCGGCGGGTACTTCCTCGAGACCTTCGCCGACGTCACGATCCTCGGCCTCGACGTGACCTTCATCGGCATCTTCATGTTCGCCTACAAGTTCGTGCAGGTGGGCGGCGTACTGCTGCTCTGCCTGCTCCCCGGCCCCATCCAGAAGGTCGGGGGCGTCGCGCTCAGGGTCGGGCGCGCGCTGCACATCCTGAGCGCCGAGCGCCACGAGCGCTTCCAGACCATGCTCGACACGCAGGTGACCACGTTCTCGAGCGCCTTCCGGTCCGCGGCCCGGCACGGCCGCGTGCTCATCGCCGTCGAGATCATCACCCTGCTGCAGCTCGGATGCATGTACGCCCTCCCCTATTTCGTCCTGCGCTCCTTCGGCCTCGAGGCGAGCCCGGTCATATGCCTGGCGTCCGGGTCGATGGTTGAGCTGCTCGTGAACGCCATCCCCCTGCCCGGAGGCGCGGGCGGGGCCGAGGTCGGGTTCTCCTACCTGTTCGGCGGCATGTTCGGGTGGCACCTCTCCGCCGGCCTCGTGATCTGGCGCAGCGTCGAGTACCTGCTCCCGGTGCTCATCGCCGCGCCCTGCATGGGCATGCGCTCGACTTCGGGCGAGAGCATCTACCGGCGCTGGACGCGGCGCTTCAGGAACATCGAGCGCGTTGCGCGCGGCCAGCGCGGTTCGCTCGAGCGTCCCGCCGGCATCGCCTACCGCCCCAAGCGGAAGCGATCGGCCGACAAGCCGGGAAAATAGTGCCTGTCACTTTTTTCCCACTCACTGTGCAACCGGCATGTAGACCCAGATGAGGGCCGCCGCCGTTATGCCGACTGCGAGCGGAATGAACCAGATCGGCCATCCCAGCAACGCGAACACACCGGCGAGCAACCCGAACCCGGCGAGCGCGGTCGCGGCGGCGATTGCCGTCTGGCGCTTCACCCACACCTTCGCCAGCCGGGGCACCTCGGGATTCGCCCGCACCAGCGCGCGCGTCGCCGGCAGCTCCGCGACGGCGACGCGCGGCCTCCCATTTCGAGATCGCCTGCCTGCTTACCCCCATGAGCATCGCGAGCTGCTCCTGCGTCATGTTCCTCTCCGCCCGCAGTCGATAGAGGTTGTCCGAAAAGCTCATGGTACGCTCCTTTCCGATCGTCCTAACCTGCCCCCATCCTGGATGCGCCGCCGCGGTTGCGCCACCACCTTCCGGTTGCGATTCGGTTGCGCGAAGGAATTGCATGGCACGGGGGGCTGCCCGCACTTAGGAAAAAAGTGACAGGCACTATTTTCCCAAGTGCGAACAGCCCCCCGTGCCATGAAAAACCGCCCGGGCGGCGGCGAGCCGGCCCGGGCGGAGCGGTGTGACAGCGGAGCCTGTCCTACGAGTCGCTAAGCGTTCAGCGCGGCGTTGACGGCGACGGCGCAGGCGACGGTGGCACCGACCATGGGGTTGTTGCCCATGCCGATGAGGCCCATCATGTCGACGTGCGCGGGCACCGAGGAGGAGCCGGCGAACTGGGCGTCGGAGTGCATGCGGCCCATGGTGTCGGTCATGCCGTAGGAGGCGGGACCGGCGGCCATGTTGTCCGGATGCAGGGTACGGCCGGTGCCGCCACCGGAGGCCACGGAGAAGTACTTCTTGCCGGCCTCGATGCGCTCCTTCTTGTAGGTGCCCGCGACGGGGTGCTGGAAGCGCGTGGGGTTGGTGGAGTTACCGGTGATGGAGATGTCGAC
>DHCMC07803__coassemble_969_pt1 | contig 20544 bp, 14 predicted proteins | sample DHCMC07803__metabat2_low_PE_003 | metagenome-assembled genome bin DHCMC07803
GCCTCATCGCGCGCTTCTCCCCTGCCCCGTCCGACCCCACGGGTTCCCTTACGCGACCACGTCCATATACCGCTTGAACTTGTCCACCTGGTGCATCCAGGTGATCTTCGCCCACAGTTTATGGGCCAGCGTGTCGCCCGGGCAGTCGTACGGGTACCCGATGCGCCCGTCGCGGTAGTACGCGAGGGTCTCGGCCCGCACCTGCGGGTCCGCCACATGGTTCCTCACGACGCGCGCGGGCACGCAGGTGTAGAGCCGGTCGCCGTACCCCTCCTGGTAGGGGATCTCGCGACCGAGCACGTACTCGTCCACGAACAGCTTCGCGATGTTCACCCCGCCCAGGGCCATGTAGTACGTGTTGCGGCCCGCCCTCGTGTTGACCTCGAAGAACTTATAGCGCCCATCGCGCTCGTCGTACTTGATGTCGAAGTTCGCGAACCCGCGGTAGCCCACGTGGGCGCAGAAGCGCGTCGCGTCGTCGATGATCTGCTCCACGCGCTCGGGCATGATGCACATGGGGTTGCCGATGCGCGCCGGCGAATGGTCCTGCAGGATCACCCTGCCGCCCGCGACCGCGCGCACGCGCCCCGCGGCGTCGGAGAACGTCGTGAGCGAGCGGATGGCCTCGTCGGGGCCGGGGATGAAGTCCTGCACCACGAGCTCGCGGTCGTAACCGGCCTCGCGGAGCATGTCGAAGATGCGGACGAGCTGCTCGGGACCGGAGACCTCGTAGACCTTCTCCTTGCCCGGGAAGCTCATGAGGTCGTAGCGGCCGGAGTTCGAGGGCTTCGCGATCAGCGGGTAGGTGAAGGCGTCCGCATCGATCGCGGCATCGGGGTCGGCGCAGTCGAACACCCAGGTCTTGGGGTACGCGATGCCGAGCTCCTCGCAGATGCGGTAGAACCGCTCCTTCTGCGTGATCTCGTCGAGCAGGGAGAAGTCGTTGTAGGGCACCACGAACCAGCGGGAGAGCTCCTCCTTGTACGCCGACAGGATGCGCGCGTGCCAGTCGGCGTTGCCGAAGACGAGCGGGATCTTCCCCGCCGCCGCGAGCTCCTCGCCCAGGGTCCGCAGATAGGCCACGACCGCCTCGTCGCCCTGATGCATGGCGGGCACGACGCGGTAGTCCACCAGGCGGCTCGACGAGGTCACGCGCACGTCGATGGCGGAGACCACGATGGTCTTGACGCCGTAGGTCTCATGGAAGCAGCGCGCGAAGGAATACGAGAGGATCTCGCCGCCGAGGGCGACGGGGACCAGGCGCTCGCGCAGGTCGTCGGCGGTCAGGGTGGGGTCGGGGTTCATGGTCGCTCCTGTTCTCAGCGCTCGCCCGAGCAGACCGCCCGCGCGATCCGCGCGATCTCGGCCATCTCGGTCGGCGTATGGTCGGTGGGAAGCGGCGCGACGCGCGCCGTGATATCATCGGAGGTCGAAAGGCCGGACCGATCGGTGGGCACCCGGTACGCGCCGGGGTCGAGCACCCCGGGGAACAGCTCGGGCCGGTACCAGGCGGTGGTGTAGTAGCCCGCCGCGCACACCTCGCGGATGAGGCGGTCGGCGGCGGCGGTATCGGGCGCGAGGACCGGGAAGCGCAGAAGGGGCTGGACCGGCCCCTCCATGGCCGCGGCGAAGGTCTCGACGCACGTGCCCGCGAGCTCGCGGCGCAGGACCTCCGCGGCCTCGGCGCGCATGCGCTCGGTATCGCGCAGCCGGTCGAACGCGGCGAGCACCTTGGAGCACAGATGGGCGCTCGGGCGCATGGGCTCGCGGGAGACCTTGCCGCGCAGCTCGTCCACGCTCACCGGCGGCTCGAACAGCCCGACGCGCGCCAGGCCGTGCCGCAGCCCGCGGGCGACGGAGGCGGGGACGTGGTTGAACACCCGGTTCTGGGGGATGAAGGCCCCTTCGAGCAGGTCGATGCGCCTCCCCGAGACGGGCAGGGCCTCCAACCGGGCGCGCAGGTCGTCGATCGCCCCGCGGTGCGCGCTCGCGGGGTTCACCCATACCGCCCCGCCGAGCAGGGTGCCGAGCATCTTGCCCATGCCGAAGGAATGCACCGACACGTCGGCCACGGGGGCCCCGGCGGCGTCGCGCGCCATGCGGGTCGCGCAGTGCGCGCAGTCCTCCACCACGAGGGCGCCCGCTTCGTGGGCGCGCGCGGCGAGAGCCGCCGAGGAGGCGTCGTCGACGATCCCGTAGGTATGCTGGACCACGACCGCGCGCACGCCGCCGGACAGCGGGAGCGCGTCGGGGTCGAGCGAGGCGCTGCGCGCCGAGAGCTCCCCGTACCGCGGCTCCATGCCCGCGGCGACGATGGGATCGACGGCCGTGCAGCAGGTGAGCAGCTGCGTCACGACGGCGCCCTCCCCCAGCGCGCGGCGGACGGACTCGAAGGCCAAAAGCATACCGTGGCGCGCCTTGAGCACGAGATACCAGTCAGACGGGTCGGTGCCGGTGCGGTCGGCCATGACCCGCGCGATGCGCTCCTCCTCCGGCAAGCGTTCCATGTGCGATCCTTTCCGGGCGCGCCTCACGCGGCCCTGCTGCGCAGCCCGGGGATGAAGCGCCCGAGCATGGAGCTGATGAACGAGACCTCGGGCAGCCGCAGCGCGATGCCGCCGCCGAAGGTGATGGCGACCGCGGGGATGCCGCCGGCCAGCGCGTAGGCGACCGCCCGCACGATGCCGCCCTCGGAGACCGGGCCGAACGCGGCCTGCAGCCCGACCAAGATGGCCAGCCCGACCGCAGCGCCCGCCGCGCCGAGCGCGAGCGCGCGGAGGCTCGCCACGATCATCGACTTGAAGCCGATGTGCCCCAGCTCATGGCGGAGGAACGCGAGCGTGGCGAGGTTGATGGCGATGAAGAAGAAGGTGGAGCTGAAGCCGACGATGTAGAAGCCGTAGACCGGGGTGAGCGCCAGGCACATGGCGATCTGCACCGCGCCGGCGATGCACTCGGCCACGGCGAACAGCTTCATCTTGCGCAGGCTGGAGCAGGCCTTCTGCAGGTAGGTGGACAGGCCGTACCCCGGCAGCGAGATGGACAGCCAGATGATGTAGGTGGACAGGATCTCCACGTCCTCGGCGGACATGCGCGCGCTCTTGAGCATGTTGGCCAGGCACGGGGAGAACACCATGAGGTAGAGCGCGAAGGGGATGAGCAGGAACAGGATCTGCCCCGAGCCGTGCGCGAGCCCTTGCACGAACCGCTTGATGCGGCCGCTCGCGACGAAGGACGACAGCTCCGTGAACATGGCGGTGGTGATCGGGATGGCGAACACCGAGTACGGCAGGATGTACCAGATGCGCGCGTAGTAGGTGATCGACGAGCCGCTCGGGTTGACCGAGAGGGCGCAGGAGCTCTGCACCGAGGTGGTGGCGAAGGAGACGACCGTCACGACGAGGGTGGGGACGCCGATGGTGAGCGTCTCGCGGATGAGCGGGTCATGGATGTCGAAGCGCAACCGCAGGCGGACGCCGTGGCGCGCCAGCGCCGGGACCTGCATGAGCACCTGGACCAGCACGCCGAGCGGGTTGGAGATGGCGAGCACCAGGATGCCGGCGGTGGGGTTCGTCTCCGCGAGCACGCCGTAGATGAGGAACGCCGCCGTGATGACGATGTTGTTGGCGATGGGCGCCGCGGTCGACCAGAAGTAGTCGCGCTCCGCGTTGAGGACGCTCGATATGACCGAGGACAGCGCGTAGAGCACGATCTCGATCGCGAAGAAGCGGAAGAAGTACGTGGCGAGGTCGAAGTCGAACTCCGAGGACGCGTTGAACGCCTGCGTCCAGATGATCTGCCCGGCGAAGATGAACGAGACGACCGCGAGCGCGCCCATGAGCACCGTCACGAGCGACAGCAGGTTCGAGGCGTAGTCGCTCGCCCCCTGGCGGCCGAGGTTCTTCTTGGCGGAGACGTACACCGGCAGGAAGGCCGTGACGAGCATGCCGCCCATCACGAGCTCGTACAGGGCGTTGGGCATGTTGTTGGCGACGGTGAAGGCGCTCGACACGAGCGTGGTGCCCATGCCGAAGGCCTGCGCCCAGGTGCGGAAGAAGCCCGTGATGCGGCTGACGATCACCAGACCGCTCATGAGCGCGGCGGAGCGGCCGACGTCGGCATCGGACGCGTCGTCCTCCTCGACCCCGTCCGCGTCGCCGCCATCGGGCGCAGGCGCGCCCGCGCCCTCGGTATCCACGGGCGCGGCCGGGAACAGCTCGTCGTCCCAGGCGTCGGGCTCATCCTCCCCCACGAGCGCGAACTGCGCCGACTCGTCGGGGCGCGGGGCGTTGAACCCCGCGGACGCCGGGGAATCGTACTGGGAGGCGATCATGAAGGCGGCGGTCTCCTCGGGCGAGGCGACGGCCGGTGCGCGGAACCCCTCCTCCGCGGGAGCCGCCGCCGACGTCAGGCGCGACGGGTCGACCCCTGCGGAGATGAGGAAGGCCGTGGTCTCGTCCGGGGAGGCCGGACGGTCGCGGCGCGGCGCGGCGGGCCGGGGCGCACGGGTCCCGGCGCCCGGATCGGCACCCCTGAAGTGCGCGCCGCGCGGACGGCCCCCGTCCTCGTGCTCGAAATCCTCCGCCATGCGTCCTCCCTACCCTTTCCTGCAGATCGCGGCGACCGCGGCACCGGTGTGCGCGACGAGGTCGCCGGGAGCGAGCTTCAATTGTATGCCGCGCCTGCCCCCGGAGATGAAGATCTGGCCGTAGCGCATGCAACCCTCATCGATGATGGTGGGGAACCGCCTCTTCATGCCGACCGGCGAGCAGCCGCCGCGGATGTAGCCCGTGGCGTCAAGCAGGTCGCGGACATGCATCATGGACAGGGACTTCTCCCCCGCCGCCCGAGCCGCCGCCTTGAGGTCGAGCTCGGCGGCGACCGGGATGCAGCACACCACATGGTCCCCGTTCGGCGCGACCGTCACGAGGGTCTTGAACCCCTGCTCGGGATCCTCGCCCAGCTGCTCGGACACATGCACGCCCGACAGGTCGTCCTCGTCCACCTCGTAGGTGATGACCTCGAAGCCGATGCCCGCGCGCTCCAGCTCGCGCATCGCGTTGGTCTTCTGCATCCTCTCCTTGCGAGCCACCGCGACCCCCTCCCTGTAACATATGGACGGCCCCGGGGCCGAGCGCCCCGGGGCCGTGCGTCCGTTCGGTTTGGCAGCCGGCTCCTAGACGATGGACCCGCCGCCGATGAAGCCGCCGATATAGCTGAGCGTACGGTAGCCCACGCCCGAGCCGGGGATCGAGTCGATCATCTCGCCGCCCCCGATGTAGATACCCACATGCCCGCAGTAGCGGCTCGTGGTGAAGAAGACGAGGTCGCCGTACTTGAGCTCGCTCACGCTCGTGGTCCACGTGCCGCGGGCCTTGACCTTGGCCATGAGCGACTCGGGGCTGTTGGAATGGGAGGACAGGCCGAGAGCATAGTCCACCACGCCGGAGCAGGTGAACCACGACGTGCTAGTGCTGCCGCTCCAGTAGTACCCGGAGTACGAGTACCCCGAACCGATGATGCTCTGCGCGCGCGCCACCATGTTGCTCGCGCTCGTGGTCGGGCCGCTGCTCGAGCCGCCGCCGCCGGTGCTCCCGCCGCCGCCCGTGTTGCCGCCGCCGGAGCTCGTGTTGCCGCCGCCACCGCTCGTGTTGCCGCCGCCACCGCCGGTGTTGCCGCCGCCGGAGCTGCCGCCGTTGTCGGTGGTGCCGCCGGTGCCCCCGCCGGTATCCGCGCTGCCTCCGTTGCCGCCCTGCTCCTGCTCGCGGCGCGCCGCCTCCTCGGCGGCCGCCTGGCGCGCGGCCTCCTCCTCGGCGGCGATCTGGGCCTTGAGCTCATCGGAGAGCTGGTCGTAGTAGGCCTGCGCATCGGATGCCGCGGCCGCGGCCGCGTCGGCCTTCTCCTGCTGGTCGGCGACGAGCTTCTCCTGCTCGGCCTTCTGCTCCTCGAGGTCAGCCCGGCTCTGCTCGAGCGAGGTCATGAGCTCGTGCGTGGATGCGATGACATCCTGCTTGTGCTCCGCCGCCTTGTCGGCGTAGTGGAGGTTGGAGATGAGGTTCGTGAAGCTGCCGGAGTTCAGCAGCACCGAGACGATGCTCGCGCTGCCGCCGGACTTGTACTGCGTGCTCACGAGATCGGACAGCTCGCTTTGGTAGGCGGCGAGCTGCTGCTCCTCCTCGGCGATCTTCGCCTCGGTCTCCTGGATCTGCTGCTTGGTGCTCTCCAGCTCGTTGTTGACGGTGATGAGGTCGTTGCTCGCCTGCTCCGCGGCAGAGTACAGCGAGTTGAGCTGCTCGGACGCGCTGTCGAGCTGCTGCTGGAGCTCGGCCGAGGTGGCGGCGAGCGCGGGCACGGGGCCCAAGCCCGCGACCAGCGCGAAGCTCAGACCGAAAACGGGAATGGCGGTGAGGCTGCGTTTGAAGTGCGCCATAGATACATCTCCTAACGGTGCGGCCCCGTATGGCAAGGCCGCTCGTGTCGGCAGTGCCCCCTCGCGGAGGCGACTCAATGTAGGCACATTCTAACAGCCGGGCCGTGGACGCCCAAACCGTCCACGGCCCCTCCATACACCTTTAAGCTTCAAGTTGAGCTTGATAGCTGCGGTTATGCAATCGGTGTCCCCTGCTGGCGGGCGCGGTCGCGCGCGAGGATCGGCGCGAGGAAGCGTCCCGTATAGCTCTCCGAGCAGGCGGCGACCTTCTCCGGCGTGCCGGACACCACGATGCGCCCGCCGCCGGAGCCGCCCTCGGGACCGAGGTCGATCAGGCGGTCGGCCACCTTGATGACATCCAGGTTGTGCTCGATCACGAGCACCGTGTTGCCGGCGTCCACCAGGCGCTGGAGCACGTCGACGAGCTGGCGCACGTCCTCGAAGTGCAGGCCGGTCGTGGGCTCGTCCAGGATGTAGAAGGTCTTGCCCGTCTGCTTGCGGTGCAGCTCCTTGGCGAGCTTGACGCGCTGGGCCTCTCCGCCGGACAGGGTCGTTGCCGGCTGGCCCAGCCGCACGTAGCCCAGGCCGACGTCGTAGAGCGTCTGCAGCTTGCGCTTGATCTGCGGGATGTTGCCGAAGAAGGCGAGGGCCTCGGTCACGCTCATGTCCAGCACGTCGGAGATGGACTTGCCGCGGTAGAGGACCTCGAGCGTCTCGCGGTTGTAGCGCTTGCCGCCGCAGACCTCGCACGGGACGTAGATGTCGGGCAGGAAGTGCATCTCGATCTTGATCTGGCCGTCGCCCTTGCAGGCCTCGCAGCGGCCGCCCGGGACGTTGAAGCTGAAGCGCCCGGGGCTGTACCCGCGCGCCTTCGATTCCGGGACGCTCGCGAACAGCGCGCGCAGGTCGTCCCACAGGCCGATGTAGGTGGCCGGGTTGGAGCGCGGCGTGCGCCCGATGGGCGACTGGTCGATATCGATGACCTTGTCGATCTGCTCCACGCCCTCGAGCGCGCGGTACGGGCCGACGGGCCGCGCGGAATGATGGACGGCGTTGGTGAGCGCCGGGGCGATGGTGTCGGTGACCAGCGAGCTCTTGCCGGACCCCGAGACCCCCGTCACCACGGTGAAGGTCCCGAACTCGATCTTGGCCGTCACGTTCTTGAGGTTGTTGGCGCGCGCTCCGCGCACCACGAGCGCCCCGCGCCCGGGGTTCCGGCGCTCCCGCGGCAGGCGCACCATGCGCTTGCCCATGAGGTAGGCCCCGGTCAGCGAGGCCGGGCACGCCATGATGTCCTCGGGGGACCCGGCGCACACCACCTCCCCGCCGTGCTCGCCGGCCCCCGGGCCCATGTCGACCACGTAGTCTGCCGCGCGGATGGTGTCCTCGTCGTGCTCGACCACGATCACGGTGTTGCCGAGGTCGCGCAGGCGCTCGAGCGTGGCGATGAGCCGCTCGTTGTCGCGCTGGTGCAGGCCGATGGAGGGCTCGTCCAGGATGTAGAGCACGCCCATGAGGCCGGCACCGATCTGGGTCGCCAGACGGATGCGCTGGGCCTCGCCGCCGGAGAGCGTGGCGGAGGCGCGGTCGAGCGTGAGGTAGTCCAGGCCCACGTCCACGAGGAAGCGCAGGCGCTCCATGATCTCCTTCACGATGCGCCCGCCGATGAACCGCTGGCGCTCGGAGAGCTCGAGCCCCTCGAAGAACTCGAGGGACTCGCGGCAGCTCATGCAGCACACGTCGTATATGGACCTGCCCCCCACCGTGACCGCGAGCATCTCCGGGCGCAGGCGCGCGCCGTGGCACGCCCGGCAGGGCTCCTCGCGGATATAGCGCTCCAGACGCGCCTTCGTGTTCTCGTTGGTGGTCTCCATGTAGCGGTCGTACAGGATGTTCCTCACGCCGGAGTACTTGGTGAACCAGTGCGTGTCGCGCCCGTCCTGCGTGCGGTAGTCGACGCGCATCTTCTTGTCCCCCAGCCCGTCGAGGAAGGCCTTGCGGGCGCGGGCGGGGAGGTCCTTCCACGGGGTCGAGGGGTCGACCTTAAGATGGAGGCACAGGGCGCGGAAGATCTGCGGGTAGTAGTTCGATTTCCCGAAGAAGCTGCCGAAGACGCCCTCCTCGACGGAGAGGTTCGGATCCTCGATGAGCGCCTCGGCGTCGACCACCTTCTTGAAGCCCAGGCCGTCGCACTCCGGGCAGGCGCCGTAGGGGGCGTTGAAGGAGAAGTCGCGCGGCTGCAGGTCGTCGATGGAGTGCCCGTGCTCGGGGCAGGCGAGCGCGAGCGAGTAGGTCAGCAGGTCCCCGGGCGTGCCCTCGGGGGCCCCGCGGTCGGGCAGCAGGTAGACGGCGACGTTGCCGTGCGCGAGCTTGGTCGCCTGCTCGACGGCCTCCGCGATGCGCCCCACGCCCCCCTCGCGGATCACGATGCGGTCCACCACGACCTCGATGGTGTGGCGGAACTTCTTGTCGAGCTCGATGGGGTCGTCGAGGCTGCGGACCTCGCCGTCGATGCGGACGCGGGAGAACCCCTCGCGGCGCAGGTCCTCCAGCAGCTTGGCGAACTCGCCCTTGCGGTCGCTCACCACGGGCGCGAGCACGAGGGCGCGCCGCCCGAGGCCGGCCTCCATGATCTTGTCCGCCACCTGGTCGGTGGTCTGGCGCTCGATCTCGCGGCCGCATTCGGGGCAGTGCGGCGTTCCCACGCGCGCGAACAGCAGGCGCAGGTAATCGTAGATCTCGGTCACCGTGCCCACCGTGGAGCGCGGGTTCTTGGAGGTCGTCTTCTGGTCGATGGACACCGCCGGCGACAACCCGTCGATGGAGTCGAGGTCGGGCTTGTCCATCTGGCCGAGGAACTGGCGGGCGTAGCTCGACAGGCTCTCGACGTAGCGGCGCTGCCCCTCGGCGTAGATCGTGTCGAAGGCGAGGCTCGACTTGCCCGAGCCCGAGAGGCCGGTGATGACGACCAGCTTGTCGCGGGGGATCTCGACGTCGACGTCCTTGAGGTTGTGCTCGCGGGCGCCGCGGATGATGATGGAAGAATCGGACATGGGAACCCTTCCGGTCGCCATGGGATATGCGGCCTCCCAGTCTACCCCAACGCGGGCGGACATGTGTTCGCTTTTCCCGCCGACACGGGATATCCAAGACCGGACCGCGGCGCGCGGGCCGCCCTAACGGACGCGGCGGGCGAAGCGCAGGTACTGGATGGCCCGCAGGTCGTCGACGAGGCTGCGGTAGGGCCCCTCGGCGTCGAGCGCGTAGGCGACGCCGTCCGCGCCACGGTACCCCATGGCGGACAGGGCGGGGATCTCCGCACGGCTGGCGACCAGCGCCTTCTGGTAGTCGGTCAGCGGCGCGCCGATCAGATGCAGCACCTGGGCCGCGAGCCCGGCCGCGCCGATCTCCTCGGTCGCCGACGCCTGCGGGTTCCCCGCGACGTCGTAGTTCGCCCACACCAGATAGGAGGACCGGTAGATCCTCCATTGGTGCGCCTGGGGGTCCTCGCCCGGGTACAGCGCGTCGTTGAGGGCGCTCGACACGCTGGGCTGGTGGTCCCCGAAGAACACGAGCACCACGGGCCGGTCGAGCGCGCGGAGGTCCTCGATGAACGACGCCAGGTCGCGGTCCGAGGCCACGGCGCAGGTCAGGTACACGTTCAGCTGCGCGAGCAGGTTCTCGTCGGCGACGCCCGCGGGCGCCCAGGATGAGAGCTGGTCCTCGGGGACCGTGCCGGCGTCGTAGCCGCCGTGGTTCTGCATGGTCACGTCGAAGATGAACTGCGGGCCGTCGTCCTCGGACAGGAGGTCCAAGATCCTGTCGTAGGTGGATCGGTCCGTGTTCCCCGCGTGGAAGAAGGGCTCGCCCTCGAAGTCCTCGATGGTCGAGAAAGTCTCGAAGCCCATCTCGCGGTAGACGGTCTCGCGGTTCCAGTTGCCCCCCAGCTGCGGGTGGATGGCGTGGGTGGCGTACCCGAGCCCGGCGAGCTGGCGGGGCAGGCTGTCCACGTCGCTCAGGTCGTAGAGCTGGTAGGGGTACTTGCCGGTCCCCACGAAGGCGATCGAGTCGCCGGTCAGGAACTCGAACTCGCTGTTGGCGGTGCCCCCGCCGTGCACGGAGGTGAGCAGGGCGCCCCGCTGGAGCGCATCGGGCAGCGAGTTCAGGCGCACCGTGCCCGGGTAGCCCGCCTCGGCGAGCGCCTCGAAGACCGAAAGGTCCGCGAAGCTCTCGTCCATGACGGCGATCACCGTGGGCTTCAGCTCCTCGAACTGGGCGACCGCCTCCGCCCGCTCCGGAGACGCGCCCGCGCCCGCGTCGTGGGCGGCGGCGAGCCGCGCGAGGGCGTCCCGAGCGCCGTCGTCCGAGTAGCCCTCGGGCACGGGGATGGGCAGGTCCTGCGCCACGGCGATGAACGACGGGATGAACCCGCCCGTCCGGTACGTGGCGACGGGCATCCAGCGGTCGTAGACGAGTCCGAGGTCCTCCTCCATGCCCACCGACCCGTACGCGGCGGCCAGGCAGCCGGCGACGGCCCCGGCGAGCGCGAGGTCGGCGAGGGCCCCCGCGGCGCGACGGCGCGCGTCCGCGGGCCTCCCGGGCCAGATGAGCGAGAGGAGGAACAGCGAGAGCCCGCACAGGAAGAGGGAGAGGACGATCCGCTCGGTCAGGACGTAGGTGTAGCCCGCGCTCACGGCCCCGGCGGTCCCCACCGCGAGCAGGTCGCTCGGCAGGATGGCGGCCGCCTTGAAGGAGAGCACGAAATGCTGGGCGATGCCGAGCGCGGTGCAGGCGACGGGGACGAGGGAGGCGAGGACGCCGGTACGCAGCCCGAGGAAGTACAGCAGGACGGTCACGGCGGCGACCACCGCGACGGAGACCGCGAAATAGTAGAGGCGCAGCTCGGTGAAGGCGTCGTTCCAGGCGAGCTCGAGGGCGTAGGCGGACAGCACCGAGGAGAGCGCCAGGGCGGCGACGTCGCGCGCGGCGCGGACGGCGTGGGCCGAGGGCGCCCCCATCCGGTCGAGGAGGGCGAACAGGCGGCGGCGCATGAGGGTGCCGGCGCCGAGGGCGAGCATGGCCGCGGAATAGGCGAGCAGCGTGACCCAGCCGCAGGCCGCCTCCAGCAAGCCCAGCGCGCACCAGATCCCCGGCACCGCGAGGAGCGCCGCGAAGACCGCGGGCCACGCGATCTGGCCGGGACGGACGCGCCGCCCGGCGCGCCGTGCCGCGACGGCCGCGTACGCCGTGAGGACGGCGAGCAGGATGCAGGAGATGAGGGGGATCGCGGCGTACGCCGCGGGCGCAGCTTCGCTCATGGGCACCGTCCATCGCGGGCGCGCAGGGCGCACCTTACCGATTCTTTACAAAAAGCACCCTGAAACCTTACCACGCCGGCATCGGCGGCGGGAACGGGGCCCGGAGCGCAGACAGCCTCCACCGCGCCGGCGGACCGACCGGGCGCACCGACGGCGCGCGCCGCGGCCCCGGCCCACCCCCCCCTCGGACCGCGCCCCGGCGCAGGCGGCCCGCGCCGATGGCGCCGGGCCGGAGCGCGGGTACAATAGGGCCGATGCGAAACGAACGGCCCGCCCGCCAGGCGGGCCCAGTCGAAAGGACACCTATGGCTACATGCGAGCACGCCGCCGCAGCGGGCGGCCAGACCGCGCCCATGAGATTCGAGGAGAACAGCCTGTCCGAGGTCAAGCGCGTCATCGCCGTCCTCTCGGGCAAGGGCGGCGTCGGCAAGTCCCTCGTCACCGGCTCGCTCGCCGTGGAGCTTGCGCGCGGCGGCGCGAAGGTCGGCATCCTGGACGCCGACATCACCGGCCCCTCCATCCCGCGCATGTTCGGCATGGGCGGGCGCCACGCCCACGGCCTGGGCAACCTGCTTCTGCCCGAGATCTCCGCGAGCGGCATCAAGGTGATGTCGTCCAACCTGCTGCTGCAGAACGAGACCGATCCGGTCCTGTGGCGCGGCCCGGTCATCGCCGGCGCCATCAAGCAGTTCTGGAGCGACACGTCGTGGGGTCCGCTCGACTACCTGCTCGTCGATATGCCCCCGGGCACCGGCGACGTCGCCCTCACGGTCTTCCAGTCCCTCCCGGTCGACGGCATCGTCGTGGTCACGAGCCCGCAGGACCTGGTGAGCATGATCGTCGCCAAGGCCGTCAACATGGCAGACAAGATGAGCGTGCCCGTCCTCGGCGTCGTCGAGAACATGAGCTACGTCCAGTGCCCCGATTGCGGGCGGGCCATCGAGATCTTCGGTGAGAGCAAGCTCGACGAGGTCGCCGCCGGCTACGGCCTGAAGGTGCTCGACCGCCTGCCCATCGACCCCGCCCTCGCCGCCGCCTGCGATGCCGGCACGCTGGAGACCGAGCTCGCCTCGGGCACCCTGCCGCTCGCCCTCGCCGCCTGCCGGGCCGTCGAGGCGCACGAGGTCGAGGCCCCGGGCGAGGCCCCCGCGGCCGACGCCGAATAGGCGCATGGGACGCGAACGCCCCTACGACGTGGCGGTCGTCGGCGGCGGGGCCTCCGGTCTCGCCGCCGCCCTCTCCGCGGCGCGGTCCGGCGCGTCCGTGCTCGTCATCGAGCGCGACGTCGAGGCGGGCCTGCCCATCCTCGCCACGGGGAACGGGCGCTGCAACCTGTCGAACGCGCGCCTCGACCCCGAGCGCTACCGGCACCCCGAGGTCGCCCGCGCGGTGATGGGAGAGCGCCCCGAGGAGGAGCTCTCCGCCTTCTTCGACTCGCTCGGCCTGCTCACCTGCGAGGAGGACGGGCGTCTGTACCCCTACAGCCGGCGCGCCGACTCCGTGCGCGACGCCCTGCTCATGTCCGCGGCCCCCGCGGCGGACCTGGCGTGCTGCGCGGACCTGCGGCGCGCCGCGTTCGATCCGTCTGCCGGGGCATGGGACCTCGTGCTCGCCGAGCCCGCCGGCCCGCTGCCGCGCCCCGGGAGGCGCGCGCTCGATTTCCGCGGCATGCTCCGCCATCGCCGCCGCGAGCTCGCCCGCGCCCCCAGGCGCGAGCGCGCGGTGCGCGCACGGCGGGTCGTCATCGCCTGCGGCGGGTCCTCGAGCGCGACGGCCTCCCTGTTCGGCCTCCCCCACATCGACGAGACGCCGGTCCTCTGCCCCGTCGCCTGCGTCCCCGAGCTCGACGCGGGCGCCTTGGAGCAGCTCGACGGGCTGCGCGTCGAGGGCTCGCTCGCGCTCGTGCGCGGCGGCCGTCCCATCTGGTCCGAACCCGGCGAGGTGCTCTTCCGCCCGTTCGGCCTCTCGGGGATCGTCGCCTTCGACCTCTCGCGCCGCGTGCGCGCGGGCGACACCGTGGAGCTCGACCTGTTCCCCGCCCTTGGCGAACACGCCCTGGCGGAGCTCTTCGAGGCGCGCTCGCACGTCGTCGGGAGCCCGGAGCGCATGGGGGCGGCCTGGTTCACCGGCCTGCTCGCGGGCGCCCTCGGGGCGCATGTCGCAGCCGCGGCGGAACGCTCGGGCGACGGGTGCGCGCCCGCGGCCCTCGCCCACCTCTGCAAGCACCTCCCCTTCCTCGCCCGGGGCACCGCGGACGAGCGCTCGGCGCAGGTGAGCCGCGGCGGCATCCCCTTCGACGCCGTGGACCTGCCCCGCCTCGGCATCCGCGCGGACCTCGCGCCCGGCCTTCTCGCCTGCGGGGAGGCGCTCGACATGGATGCCGACTGCGGGGGCTTCAACCTCGCGTGGGCATGGCTCTCCGGCCTGCGCGCGGGCGCCGAGGCGGCGGGCGCGTAGGCGGCCCCGCCCCTCCCGCCCCGACCCGCGGCGACGCCGCCGGTCGGGCACCGACCCACCCTTCACGTTGAAAGGCCCGCTCATGATCGAGATATCGCAGATCGCCGTCCCCCTCGACGTCGGCGTCTCGGAAGAGGCCTGCCTTGACGCCTGCCGCGCCGAGGCGAGGCGCCTGCTGCGCGTGCGCGATCCCGATATCGCCTCGATCGCCCTGCACCGCAGGTCCGTCGACGCGCGCAGGAAGCGCGACGTTCACCTCACCCTGAGCGCGCGGGTCGCGTTCGCGGACCCCGCGCTCGAGTCGGACGCGCTCGGCCGCGTCCCCGAGCGGGACCGCAACAGGGTGCGCGCCGTGGAGGAGCCGGAGCCCGCTTGGCCCGCCGCGGTCCCGGCGGCGGCGCGCCCCCTCGAGCGCCCGGTGGTGGTGGGCGCGGGGTGCGCGGGGCTGTTCGCCGCCCTCGCGCTCGCCGAGGCGGGCCTCGAGCCCCTGCTCATCGAGCGCGGCGACGACGCGCGGCGGCGGACCCGGTCCGTCGAGCGCTTCCAGACCGAGCGCACACTCGACCCGGAGAGCAACATCCAGTTCGGACTCGGGGGCGCCGGGACCTTCTCCGACGGCAAGCTCAACACCGGCACGCGCAACCCGGCTCACCGGCTGATCCTCCGGACGCTGGTCGAGGCGGGCGCAGGGCGCGAGATCCTGTGGGACGCGAAACCCCACGTGGGCTCGGACGTCCTGCCCGCCGTCGTCACCCGGATCGTCGAGCGCATCCGCGACCTCGGGGGCGAGATCCGCTTCCGCTGCCGCCTGGTCGACATCGACCGCGCGCCGGACGGGTCGCCGCGCGCCATCACCGTCGAGGCGCGCGACGGCGGCGCCGCATCGCAGGAGCGCATCCCCGCCGCGCGCGTCATCCTCGCCTGCGGGCACTCCGCACGCGATGTCTTCGAGCTGCTGCGCCGCCGCTCCTTCGCGCTCGAGCGCAAGACCTTCGCCATGGGGGCGCGCATCGAGCACCTGCAGGCGGACATCGACCGCGCGCAGTACGGCCCGGCGGCGGGGCACCCCGCGCTCGGCGCGGCGCCCTACAAGCTCGTCGCCCATCTCCCCGGCGGGCGCAACGTCTTCACCTTCTGCATGTGCCCGGGAGGCGAGGTCGTCGCAGCGGCCTCGGAGATCGGCGGCGTGGTGGTCAACGGCGCGAGCCTGCACGCGCGCGCCGGCAGGAACGCCAACGCCGCCCTGCTCGTCAACGTGACCCCCGCCGACCTGCCCGGAGACGACCCGCTCGCGGGCGTCGACCTCCAGCGCGCCTGCGAGCGCGCCGCCTTCGAGCTGGGAGGGGGCGGCTACCGGGCCCCCGCCCAGCTCGTCGGGGACTTCCTCGCGCACCGTCCGTCCGGCGGGCCGGGGCGGGTCGAACCGACCTACCCCCTCGGCGTCACGTGGACCGAGCTCGACCGGGCCCTGCCCCCGCATGTGGCCGACGCCCTGCGCGCCGGCATCCCCGCCCTCGGCAGGCGGCTGCGCGGGTACGACGACCCCGAGGCGGTCCTCACCGGCGTCGAGTCGCGGTCGAGCTCCCCGGTCACCGTCGTCCGCGACCGCTCCTGCTGCGCCGTCGGCGCCCCGGGGCTGTTCCCCTGCGGCGAGGGGGCGGGGTACGCCGGGGGCATCATGAGCGCGGCGACCGACGGCATCCGCTGCGCCGAGGCGCTCATCGCGAGCCTGCGCTGACCGCCCCTCCCCGCACCGACGAGGCCGCAGCGCATGCAGACGGGCCGCCCGCTCGACGCGGACGGCCCGTCCCTTAGATCGATCTGATACGCGGCCGGACGGCTATCGGGCGACCGCGGCGCCTCGCCGCTCGGCGGAACCGGCGCCGTGCAGGACGACCGCCCCGTACACGTACCCCCATCCCGCGACGAACAGCATCAGCGAGGCCGTGCCCTGCGCGCCGGCGGCACCGGCGAACCCGAGGGCGCCGGCGAACGCGACGGCCCAGACCGCCGCCGCGACGGCGAGCTCCGCCCACCAGTAGCCCAGGCCGCGCCGGCCCATGTCGAGCGCCACGAGCACGAGCTCGAAGGCCATGAACACGCCGACGACCGCCCACAGCGCAGCGTAGCCGCGCGTCACGGAGGGGAACAGGAGCTCCCCCAGCCCGAAGGCGAGCATCACGAGGCTGAGGGCGATCTCGCACCACGAGAGGACCCATCCGCTGCGCGAGATGCACGAGCCGACCGTCCTCGCCGCGCCGAGCGCGATGGCGCACCAGGGCACGAGGGGGCAGATGCCCGCGAGCCCGTCGCGCGGGGTGATCATGAACAGGCCGAGCCCGCCCCAAGCGGGCGTCACGAAGTTGTAGAACGCCATCCCGAAGCAGAACGCCGCCGTCAGGATGAGGCTCCATCTCGCGTTCAGCAGCCCGTTCGCGACCTCGTCGAGCATCTCCGCCGTCTGGTGCCTCATGATCCCCCTCCTTGCATGACGGCACCCGCCGGCGGCCGGGGCGGCTCGCCGGCGGGTCCGTGTGTTCCCTGCAGGAAGTATATACCAAGGCCCCGCACCGGGCACGGCCGGACGCGGCGAAACGGCGCGACGGGACCTGCGGGGGCATCCCGGGCGAGCCGGGAGGCGGGTGCCGCCGCATCGCTCGGACGGCCGGGGAAGCCGTCATGCACGGCGGCGAGGGGCGCCGCAGCGGACCTCAGCGCTTCATCCGCGCGCCCTGGCGCTTGCGCCCGCCGCCGAAGGCCGACCCGCGGCGCGCATCGCGGCGGAGGCGCTCGATGACCTCCTCCTCGGAGCTCCCCTCGACGACCGCCTTCAGGTGGACGAGGGCGTCGCGCAGGCGCGCCGCCTCCTCGAAGTCCATCGCCTCGCTCGCGCTGCGCATATCCTCCTCCATCGTGGCGATGATGCGCGCGATCTCGTCGGCGGGCAGGCCGGACAGCTCCTCCGCGAGCTTGGCGCCCGGGGTGACCCCGCTGTCGTCCGCCCCCTCGGCGGGGGTGAAGAACTCCCCGTGGCCCAGGCTGTCCCCGCGGCTGCGGTCGCGCTTGCCCACGTTCTCGGACGCCTCGGCGATGAAGCTCGAGATGTCGTTGATCGCCTTGCGCACGGTCTTGGGCTCGATGCCGTGCTCCTCGTTGAACCGCATCTGGATCGTCCGTCGGCGGTTCGTCTCCTCGATCGCCTCGCGCATCGAGTCCGTCACGGTATCCGCGTACATGATGACCTCGCCGTCCGCGTTGCGCGCGGCGCGGCCGATCGTCTGGATGAGCGAGCGACGGTTGCGCAGGAAGCCCTCCTTGTCGGCATCGAGGATCGCCACGAGCGAGACCTCGGGGAGGTCGAGGCCCTCGCGCAGCAGGTTGATGCCCACGAGCACGTCGATCTTGCCCTGCCGCAGGTCGCGCAGGATCTCGACGCGGTCCATGGTCGCCGTGTCGGAGTGCATGTAGTTGACCTTCACGCCGGCGTCGAGCAGATGGTCGGTCAGGTCCTCGGCCATGCGCTTGGTGAGCGTCGTCACGAGCACCCGCTCCCGGCGCGCGGTGCGCGCGCGGATCTCGTCGAGCAGGTCGTCGATCTGCCCGCGCACGGGGCGCACGTCGATCTTGGGGTCGAGCAGGCCCGTCGGGCGGATGATCTGCTCGACGTCGTTCTGGGAGACGCGCAGCTCGTAGTCGCCCGGGGTGGCGCTCACGTAGATGAACTGCGGGATGCGCGCCTCGAACTCGTCGAAGCGCAGCGGGCGGTTATCGAGGGCGGAGGGCAGGCGGAATCCGTGCTCCACGAGCGTGACCTTGCGCGAGCGGTCGCCCTCGTGCATGCCGCGGATCTGCGGCACCGTGACGTGGCTCTCGTCGATGATGCAGAGCATGTCCTTCGGGAAGTAGTCGATGAGGGTGAACGGCGGCTCGCCCGGCTTGCGCCCGTCGAGGTGCCTCGAGTAGTTCTCGATACCCGTGCAGAAGCCCATCGTCTCGAGCATCTCGAGGTCGTAATCGGTGCGCTGCTGCAGGCGCTGCGCCTCGAGCAGCTTGTCGTTCGCCTTGAGCTCCGCCACGCGCTGCTCGCACTCCTCCTCGATGGTCTTCAGCGCGTGCGTGACCTTGGGCTTCTCGGTCACGTAATGCGAGGCGGGCCACACGGGGATGGCGTCGTACTCGCGCAGGAGCTCGCCGGTGACCTCGTCGATCTCCGCGATGAGCTCCACCTCGTCCCCGAAGAACTCGAAGCGGAGCGGGTGCTCGGCGTAGGGCGGGTACACGTCGACCACATCGCCGCGCACGCGGAAGGTCCCGCGGGCGAGGTCGTAGTCGTTGCGGTCGTACTGGATGTCGATGAGCTCGTGGATGAAGTCATCCCGCTCGAGCGGGACCTTCTTGTCCACGTTGGGCGCGAGCCCGGCGTAATCCTCCGGGCTGCCGATACCGTAGATGCACGACACCGAGGCCACCACGATCACATCGCGCCGGGACAGCAGCGATGCGGTCGCCTGATGGCGCAGCATCTCGACCTCCTCGTTGATCGAGGAGTCCTTCTCGATGTAGGTGTCGCTGGAGGGGACGTACGCCTCGGGCTGGTAGTAGTCGTAGTACGACACGAAGTAGACGACGGCGTTGTCGGGGAAGAACTCCTTCAGCTCGCTGGCGAGCTGGGCTGCGAGCGTCTTGTTCGGGGCCATGACGAGGGTCGGCTTGCCGAGCGCCTCGATGGTCTTCGCCATGGTGAAGGTCTTGCCCGATCCGGTGACGCCGAGCAGGACCTGATAGCGGTCGCCGTTGCGCACGCCCTCGACGAGGGAGTCGATGGCCTGGGGCTGATCGCCCGAGGGCTCGTAGGGCGCCACGACCTTGAACCGGGCGGGCTCCCCCGCCCTACCGAAGCGCTTGAGCTCCCCGCCGACGCGCTCGACCTGGAATTCGGACATGGCACTCCAATCTATCGATCAGGTGAAGCTGTCGGGATACAGCTCCTTGTACCGTTGATGCGCCGTCGTCACCCGGGCGAGGTAGGCCTGCGTCTCGGGAAACTGGATCGCCTCGTTCAGACGGTCCCCCGAACTCGTCCAGCTGTCGACGTTGCCCATGCCGGCATTGTACGCCGCGATGGCATGGTCGGTCGCACCGTTGAAATAGGCAGACAAGTATGCCAGATACGCGCAGCCGATTTCAATGTTCGTACGGGGGTCCTCAAGGTCCGAAGGGTCGAATTCCTCCCCGTCGACCAGGCCCTTGGAGACCATGTCCTCTGCAGTCGAGGGCATGAGCTGCATGAGGCCGCAGGCACCGCGATCCGAACGGGCGCTGGGATCCCAGCCGGACTCCGTCTCGATGACCGCGGCGACGAGATAGGGGTCGAGCCCGTGGCGCGTCGCCGAATCGAGGATCTGCTCCTCATAGCGGAGCGGATAGATCATCTGCACGAGCGGGGCCGGCGCATACGCGTACAGCCAGCACGCAGCCCCGAAAACGAGGACGATCGCCAAGGGGACCGAACGGTACCAGGCAAGGAAGCGGACGCGTTTAGCCATGGGCGCGCCCCCCGGTCGCAAGCAGGCCATGGGCGGACATCCAGGCGTCGAGGTCGCGGAACAGGCCGTCATCGCCGACGGAATTGTCGATGACGGTGGTGGCGAGGGAGCAGAGCTCGTCCTCAGCGGGCTGGAACGCTGCCCGGGCATCGAAGTCCTCTAGGGCCATACCGCGCAGAACGGCGCGCTCGCGCCTGACATCGAGCGGGGCCGTGATGGCGACGACCTCGTCAGCGAGACCGAAGGCGTCGGTGAACGCGGCGGCGACGGAGATCTCGACGACCGTCCACAGATGCTCGGGGACGAGCACGGAGCAGCAGTTCGCGGGAAGAAGCCGCAGGGAGAGCTGCTCGAGCAGGACGGGATGCACGATCGAGTTGAGGAGCTCGGTCGATTCGGCCGAGGAGAACGCCCGCTCGGCGAGCACGTCGCGGCGGATCCCCCCGGTAGCATCGAGTATGTCCCAGCCGAACGCCTCGGAGAGGTCTCGCACGAGGGCGGAACCGGGTTGATAGAGGCTCTTGGCGAGCTCATCGAGATCGATGCGGTACGCGCCGTTGCGCTCGAGATACCGTGAGGCGCATGATTTGCCGGAAGCGATGTTTCCGATGATGAAGACAGTGAACATACGCGGCATGACCCTGAAGTACCCAGGTCGACCTCCTCCCTCGAACCGAAGGGACAGAATAGCAGAAAGGCCCGGAGCTTTCGCTCCAGGCCTTCATGCATCCCAAAAGGGAAACGCCGTCCACCGGTCAGCGGCGCCCTGCTCTCCCACGGGCTTCCCCCGCAG
>DHCMC07803__coassemble_1072_pt1 | contig 17551 bp, 12 predicted proteins | sample DHCMC07803__metabat2_low_PE_003 | metagenome-assembled genome bin DHCMC07803
ACGGCGCCGAGCCGAGCACCATCGTGCTGCACATGGCCCTCATCGAGCGCGCGTCCCCGCCGCCCTCCGGCCCGGTACGGCGCGCGATCCGGCCGCTGCGGCCCCCTCGACGCCCGCAGCGCGCCGCCGCGCCGCCCACCCGAACAGCCGAGCGGCGGCGCGCTGTTCAGCTCTGTCGCCCTTCTGGACGCCGCGCGCTCGGCGGCCGACCCCCGGGCGCGGGCGCTATACTGCTGCCAGACCGCGCCGCGGAACGGCGCATCGAAAGGAGCGTTTCCCATGACCGACAAGCTCTCGCCCCAAGACACCTGCGTGCTCGTGACCGGCGGCGCCGGGTTCATCGGATCCCACACCGTCGTCGAGCTGCTCGAGCGCGGCTACCAGGTGGTCGTGGTCGACGACCTGTCCAACTCGAGCCCCGTCGCCATCGAGCGCATCAAGCAGATCGTGGGCGATGAGGCGGCCGCCAACCTCACGTTCTACGAGGCCGACGTCAACGACCGCGCCGCCCTGGATCGCATCTTCGACGCGCATCCGGTGGACCGCGTGATCCACTTCGCGGGCTACAAGGCCGTGGGCGAGAGCGTCCACAAGCCGCTCGAGTACTACAGCAACAACATCGGCAACACCCTCACCCTGTGCGACGTCATGCGCGCGCACGGCTGCAAGTCCATCATCTTCTCCAGCTCCTCCACGGTCTACGGCGACCCGGACAACCCGCCCGTGACCGAGGCGGACCCCAAGAAGCCCGCCACCAACCCCTACGGCTGGACCAAGTGGATGATCGAGCAGATCCTCATGGACCTGCACACCGCCGACCCCGCGTGGAACGTCGTGCTGCTGCGCTACTTCAACCCCATCGGCGCGCATCCCAGCGGCCTGATCGGCGAGGACCCCAAGGGCATCCCCAACAACCTCGTGCCCTACGTGGCCCAGGTGGCCGTGGGCAAGCGGGAGTGCATCAACGTCTTCGGCGACGACTACCCCACCCCCGACGGCACCGGCGTGCGCGACTACATCCACGTGGTTGACCTCGCGCGCGGCCACGTGAGCGCCCTGGAGTGGATGAACGGCCGCGAGGAGGTCGGCATCTTCAACCTGGGCACCGGCACCGGCTCCTCGGTGCTCGACGTGATCCATGCCTTCGAGAAGGCATGCGGCCGCGAGCTCCCCTACAAGATCTGCCCGCGCCGCGACGGCGACATCGCCGCCAACTGGTGCGACGCCACCCGCGCGCGCGAGGAGATGGGCTGGACCGCCGAGTTCGACATCGACGACATGTGCCGCGACTCCTGGAACTGGCAGTCCAAGAACCCCGACGGCTTCGCCACGGCGTAAACGGGGCGCACGGGACCGGGCCCCTCGGTCCGGACGGATGCCGAGGGGCCCGGGTGCGCGGGGTTTGATACCGCCCCCGCCCTGCCGGTATCATGGGACGGAGCCCGCGCGGCTCCGTCTTTTTTTCGGCAACCTCCAGCAGAAAGCAGGGGCCATGGCAAACGCCTTCGCCGCATACCTCGCCGAGCACCACCGCGACCTCGACGCGTACCTCGACGCCTTCTTCGTCGACAGGACCGACGACGCGGACCTCGACGCCTACCTCTACGCGCCGCTTCGGGAGTTCAGCGAGAACGGCGGGAAACGCCACCGCCCCCTCATCTGCATGCTGGCGGCGCAGGCGACCGGGGGCGACCCCGCGCGCGCCCGCAGCGCGGCCGCCGCGATCGAGCACTTCCAGAGCGCCGCCCTCATCCACGACGACATCGCCGACAAGGGCCGGCTGCGCCGCGGGAAGCCCTGCATGTACCTCACCGAGGGGGTGGGTCGGGCCATCAACTGCGGCGACTACGACCTCACGCTCGCGTGCGACGCGGTCCTGCGCGACCGCGGGCTCGATGACGCCACCAAGCTGCGCGTCATCGGCGAGCTCACCGCCATGATGCAGCGGACGGTCGAGGGCCAGGCGCTCGACCTGGGGTGGGTGCAGGACGGGCGGTTCGACATCACCGTCGACGACTACCTCGTCATGGCGACCCTCAAGACCGCGCATTACAGCGGCGCGGTGCCGCTGGCCGTGGGCGCCATCATCGGCGGGGGCACCGAGGAGCAGGTGGAGGCGCTGCGCAGCTTCGGCCTGGACACCGGCCTCGCCTTCCAGATCCAGGACGACCTGCTGAACCTCATCGGCGACGCGGGCGACAAGGACTTCCGCAGCGACATCACGGAGGGGAAGCGCACCCTCGTGGCCGTGCACGCGCTCGGGTGCGAAGAGCGCCGCGAGGAGCTGGTCGGGCTCCTGACGAGCGGGACGACCGACCCGGCGGACCTCGACCGGGCGGTCGGCATCTTCGAGGAGACGGGGTCGATCGCCTTCGCCCGCGACCGCGCGCTCGCCCTCATAGTCCGCGCCAAGCGGACGCTCGCCGGCATCGAGCTCGACGCGCGGTGCGCGGAGCTCCTGCTCGCCATGGCGGACTTCTTCGTCGAGCGCCTGAGGTAGGCCCGGGGCCCGGGGGCCGCTTCGACGGGCCGCTCGCCGCGCGGGCGGCGGACCGTGTGAGCGGCGGGCATCCGGGGCCGCCCTCGCGCCGCCCCCGGCGCGCGCCGCCTCCCGCCGACATGGAACGGGCCCCTCCGCCGCGGCGCTCGAGACCGCGGCGGAGGGGCCCGTCATCCGTTCGGGGGACCCGCGTGTCAGGCGAACAGCAGGCTGTGCGCGATGAGCGCCGCCGCGACCACGGCGAACAGCGCGAGCGACGCCAGGGCGCCGCGGTCCTCGCGCAGCGGCGTGACCTCGGCCTCGCGGCCGTCCTCCATCACCATGACCCCACCCAGGCTCTTCAGCATCTCTCATCACCTCTCAACACGGCGTGCGACCTCCAGTCTACGCCCCTAATGAAAAGGGGGCGTAAAGCCCCCGTCAGCACGCTGCCCCCGAGCCGCGGCATCCGGCGCCGCGGCCCCACCGCCGCTACCTCCCCGCCGTGCGGGCCATGTGGCGCCGATAGAGCACCGTGCCCGCGGCGAGCAGGACCGCCGCCACCGCCACGACGGCGATGGCGAGCCCGTAGTCGCCGCTGCCGAAGGCGGAGGCGGCCGCCGTCGAGGTGACCACCGAGGGGATCGTGCCGACCGTCGAGATCAGCAGCACCGCCGGGTACCGCATGCGGGTGAGCCCCGCGAAGTAGGTCAGGAAGTCCTTGGGCGTGCCGGGGATGAGGAAGACCACGAACATCGCGAGCTCCACGCGGCGCGCGTCCTGCAGCCAGCGGAAGCGCTCGAGATGCGAGCGGTCGAAGAACAGCCCCACGACCCTCCATCCCCACGCGCGCACCGTCCAGTAGATCAGGCTGCGCGCGAGCGCGCTCGCCGCCAGGCACAGCAGCGTCCCCTCGAGGAAGCCGAACGCGTAGCCGCTCGCCAGCTCGATCGGCTCGCCGGGCAGGAAGGCGAGGATCACCTGCAGCATGTTGATGCCCACCATGGCGAGGCGTGAGAGCACCGCGTGCTCCGCCACGAACGCGCGCACCGCGCCGGCGTCGGCGAGCCATGCGAGCGCCTGGGGGACGTAGCGCCAGCAGGCGATGCCTATCGCCGCCAGCGCCAGCACGGTCGCGGCCACCACCGCGACCCGCGCGCGGCGCAGCCCGGCATCGGGGTCCGCGGGCGCCTCCCGCCGCGGGGAGGGCGCCGGGACGCCTCCTGCGGGCAGGCGCTCAGCCGCGCCGGCCCCGGCCCCGCCGTCCGCCTCGAAACGGTTGTCGAAATCCTCGTACATGGTCACACCTCGAATCTCACCGTGACGACCGCGCCGCGGCCGTCGGCGTTCGCGAGCTCGACCGCGCCCCCGTGGAGGCGGGCGAGCGTCTGGACGATATTCAGCCCCAAGCCGAAGTGCTCGGCGCTCTTGGCCTCGCAGAAGAACGGCTCGCATCCACGGCGCAGCGCCTCGGGGGTGAAGCCGGGCCCGTCGTCGGACACCCGCAGCGCCAGCAGTCTGCGGGGCCCCTCCCCCGTCCCGGAGCCGTCTTGGCGGCAGCCGTCGGGAGCGGGGGCGGCCGCATCCCCGGCGGAATCGGCGCCGGGGGCCACGGGGGCGTCCTCGAGCGCGAGCGACACCTCGATCCGCTCCCCCGCATGCCCGCACGCGTTGCTGAGCAGGTTGTCGAGGACCTCCTCGACCAGGGACCGGTCGACCAGCAGGCGCATGCCCTCGGGGAGCCGCACCGCATCCGTATCGACCGCGAGCTCCGGCGCGCGGGCGGACACGTAGGCGCGGGCCTGCCCGGCCAGGTCCCGGGCGAGCTCCGGGGCGTCGACCTCGGAGCGGACGACCTTGCGGTCCTCGAGCCGCGCGATGCCGCTCATGGCCGTGGCGTACGACTCGAGCCGCCCCACCTGGCCGGCGATCGTGCGCAGCGCATCGGGGTTCGGGGCCTCCCCGTGCTCGGCGCGCATCTGCGCCATCTCCACCGTGCCCTTGAGCACGGTGACCGGCGTGCGCAGGTCGTGGGCGAAGGCGGCGTTCAGGCGGCGGCGCTCCTCCGCGGTGCGCCACAGCTCGCGCTGCGAGCGCACCAGGGACGCCCGCATACGCTCGAACGCCCTCGCCAGGCCTCCCAGCTCGCGCCCGGCGACCTGCGGCATCTCGAAGTCGAGGTCCTGCCGCGCCACGCGGTCGGTCGCCATGCGCAGGGCGTCCGAGGGGGCCTCCAGGCGCGTGCGGTAGAAGCGCCGGAACAGCGCGATCGCGAAGACGCCGAGGTACAGGAACGGGGACAGGCCGGCGGCGATCCTCAGCGCCATGCCGGCGCCCGTGACGTAGGCCCCGTCGTCCTGCGAGACGTAGTAGCCCACGTTCGAGACGAGCATGCCCTCGCCCAGCCCCCCCTCGGCGATGACCTGGTCGTTGCGGACGCGGGTCGCGCGCTCCCGCGCATCGTAGGCCGCCAGGTCGTCCGGGTCGACCGGATCATCGCGGTAGGGGTTCCCGTCCGCCTCGATGTAGTCCTCCTCCGTGTAGTTCCCGCCCCAGTCGTAGACCGTCAGGGCGTCGTCGGTGCGCACCATGTCCATGGTCGCGTAGCCGACGCGGACGCCGTCGTTCCACCCGCCGGCGATCACGACGTCGACGGAGGAGCCGTTGAGCACCGAGGAGTCCGTGAAGCCGATGAAGACGAACTGGTCCGTCCCGTTCAGGTCCATCGCCGACGCCGGCACCAGCTCGTCGTTGCGCGCATCGTAGATGTAGGGGCCGCCGTTGACCTCCAGACGCGAGGCGCGGGCCTCCCCGTCGATGCGGTAGAAGGCCTCCATGAGCACGGTGATGGTGACGAGCGAGAAGACGAGGGACGCGACCGCCCAGATGGCGACGAAGCAGAAGAACGCCCGCATGATGGGCAGGCCGCGCCACCAGGCCCGCAGGCGCTCGAGCGGGCGGCGGGGGGACCGGGCGCTCATCGCGCGCCCCAGCGGTAGCCGACGCCCCAGACCGTCTCGATCGGGTCGATGCCCGCGCCCGCCTCGGCGAACTTCTTGCGCACGCGCCTGATGTGCTCGCGGACGATGGCCGGGTCCCCGTCGGCGCTCCATCCCCAGACCTGCTCGTAGATGAAGGTCCGGTCGTACACGCGCCCGGGTTTCTTGGAGAGCAGCGCCACGATGTCGAACTCGGTGCGGGTGAGGTCGAGTCCGCACGGCTCGCCGCCGTCGGCGGGCGCCACCTCGACCGTGCGCTGGGCGTAGTCGATGGACACGCCGCCGTCGAAGCGGACGAGCACCGACGAGTCGTCGCGGCGGGACTCGCGCGCCAGATGCGCCTTCACGCGGCTTCCGAGCACCGGCAGGGAGAACGGCTTGAGCACGTAGTCGTCCCCGCCCGCGGCGAACCCGTCGAGCTGGTCGGCATCCTCGACGCGCGCGGTCAGGAAGATGATGGGGCAGCTCACCTGGGCGCGGATGCGCCGGCAGACCTCGAAGCCGTCCATGCCCGGCATGTTCACGTCGAGCAGGACGAGGTCGAAGGGACGGCCGGCGGGCGCCAGGGACGCCTCCACGGCGGCGAGGGCCTGCGGGCCGCTCGTGGCGACCGCGGTGCCGAACCCCTCCATGCGGAAGAACTCATCGAGCATGTAGGCGATGGCCGCCTCATCGTCCACGATGAGCAGCCGATCCGTATGAGCCATCGTTCCTCCCGTAAGATCGGGCTTCCGAGCGCCCCCGCGCGGGGGCGCGCATCTTTCCACGTCATATGGTGGCAGGCCTCTGTCAACAAACTTCCTACCTATCGGTAATTATTTCGGCTCCATCGCGGATCCGGATGGTCGGCGTATGTTTTCAACCGCGCACCACAGGGCGCGCCGCCCGGCGGCGCCGACGTTCGGCCCCGACCGCGGCGCGCCCTCCGGCAGGGGCGGCCCGGCCGGGCGCACCCCATGGCCCGACCGCGCGACAGGCGCCCTCCGGCAGGGAGCAACCCGGCCGGGCGCGCCCCGACGGGGCACCGCCATAGCCGACACCCCGCCGCCGGGGCACGTCATGACCGGACGGCCCCGACCGCGTCGCGCATCGTTTCTATGTTGAACTCGCACGCGCCGACCTGTGGCGGGCGGCGAGCCGAGGCCGTCTTGCTACACTGTTACCGTGCACATCGCATCGTCAACGCCGGGCCCGACCGCCCGGATACCATAGAGACCATCTGAACGCACCGGAAAGGGGTTCTCATGGAGCCGATTATCAAAGGCATGCGGGGACCCGCTGTCGAGGACGTCCAGTCCCGCCTTTCCTCCCTGGGCTTCGACATCGACGCCGACGAGCTCGAGACGCGCTCGTTCGGCGACAGCACCGCCGCCGCGGTCCGCGGCTTCCGCTGCGACAACGAGCTCGTCCCCGGCGAGGAGGTCGACATGTCCTGCTGGTCGACGCTCGTCGACGCGTCGTACAAGCTGGGCGACCGCACGCTCTACCTGCGCCTCCCCAACTTCCACGGAGCCGACGTCAAGGCCCTCCAGCAGGCGCTCAACGTCCTCGGGTTCGCCTGCGGCGCGGACGACGGGTACTTCGGACCCCATACCGAGGCCGCGCTCCAGCAGTTCCAGGAGAACGTCGGGCTGTTCGCCGACGGCATGGCGTTCCAGGACACCTTCGCCTACATCGCACGGCTCCGCCACGTTTGGGAGGGCAAGCCGTCGGTCGTCGAGGCCGAGGAGCGCATCGGGTTCGCCCGCGCGGCCGAGGTGCTCGAGAGCTATCGCATCGCCGTGCTCGGCAGCGACCCGATCGCGCGCGCCGTGGCCTCGCGCATGTGGAACATCGCCTCCGCCACGACCGAGACGAGCGGCATGGTCCTGTGCGACGCCCGGACCCCCGAGGGGATGGACCTGATCCTCGAGCTCTCCAGCGACGAGCTGCCCGATGACGCGCCGCCGAAGCCGACCATCGTGCTCGCCGAGTGCAACAACCTGACGCAGCGCATCGCGACCGCCTTCGCCGCCGCGAAGAGCAGGCCCGCGCTCATCCGCATCGAGCTGACCGGCATCACCGGATACGACGGCATGTTCACCTCGAGCGACGCCCAGACCCTGGCGGTCCGCCTCCTCGACGGCGTTTGCGCGGCGCTGAACGATTAGGTACACTTGGTTGGCTGCTGACGGCGGGTGGAAGCGCCCGTCGGCCAGATTCCAATGGGGCATCGTCCAGCGGCAGGACCCCGGTTTTTGGTGCCGGTTACGGGGGTTCGAATCCCTCTGCCCCAGCCATGGAAACGCATGAAGCCCGGAGGCCGCTCGGCCCCGGGCTTTTCGCTCGAGGGGGCGCAGAGGGGTTCGAACCCGCGGGGCCCCATGGCGCGCAAAGCGCGCGAGCGCCTAGCGGTACAGCATGCGGTCGACGGCGCCCATCGAGGCGCGGCGGAAGTCCTCGCTGGTCAGGACCTCCTGCGGCACGCGGATGTTGTCGCGCAGCGCACGCTGGAAGGGAACCCGCAGGGACACGGGAAGGTCCTTGACCACGCCCGACAGGTCGCGCGGGGCATCCTGGTTCTTGGCGGCGTCCTCGCGTGCGATGCCCTGCTTGAGATGGGCGCGGTGCGCGGCGAGCATCGCCCGGTAGATGCCCACGTGCAGCCTGATCTCCGTCACGTTCACCTCGCGAGCGCGCTCGACGAGCCGGGCCCCCTCGCGGTCGATATCGCCGGCGTAGTACACGTAGGGGAAGCGGTAGCCGATGTCGTGCAGGTACTCGTCGAGCGCATGGGACATGCAGATGTTGTGCCCCGCCCCGAAGATCACGCCGCCCACGCGCGCGCCGAACAGCCGGGCGCTGCGCTTCCCCTTGAGCAGGTTGACGACCTCCTCGTACGCATCGATGTTCTCCATGACGATGAAGGGGCGATCGGACCCGATGGCGAAGAAACCCTGCAGCTGCGTCGTCTGGTTCGCCTCGATCCGCAGGGACGCCGGGTTCAGGCCCTTGCCCGTCATCCGGCGCATGAGCTTCTCCCCGCGCTTGCCCTCGAGCGCCTTCTCGTCGCCGAAGATCTGGTAGGCCCGCTGGCGGCGGGTCGCATAGGCGGGGCGCTCGTCCCCCTGCTCCTCGAGCCAGCGCTGCACCAGCTTGAGGTCGTCGGGGCGGGAGTCCGGCTTGGGAGCGCCGCCGGAGCGCCGCTCCCCGGGCCTTCCGGCATCGCGGCGACGCGAGCGGTCGTCGGAGCCCTTCCGCCCCGCGGCCTTGGCGTCCGATCTCGCGGAAGCGCCCGATGCCGCGGTCTCACCGCCCGGGACCAGCGCGTCCTTGACGGCGACGGCGCGCTCCCGCACCGCCCCGAACAGACCTGTCAGTGTGCGGCGGGAAGCCTGGAGACGGCCCTCGCGAACGGGCTCCGGCGCCGGCTCCGCGGATTTCCGACCGGAACCGGAGGCGGGCTGCGCCTTGGGAGCGGGACCCTGCTCGGCGCCGCGCCCCTCGCGGCGGGACCGCTTGTTCTTGCGGGACCCCTCTTCGGAACGGGTCTTCCCCTCGGGCCGGGGCCGTCCGCCCGCCTTGCGGCCGTCTCCGGACCGCGGGCCGTCCTCGGTTCCGGACCCACCCCGAACCGCCTGCGCCGCGGATGCCTCGGCGTGCGGGGAGGCGGCAGGCGTTTTGTCGCCGTTCGGATTATGATCGCCCCCGCCCGTATTCCCGGCGGGCGCCTCGGACCCTGACCGCCGCCTGCGCCGCGACCGCCGTTTGGACGTCTCGTGCGCGGGGGACTCCGCGTCATTCGGCTCCTCGTGCGCCGCGCAGCCACCTTCGGGAGCCGCGACCGGGTCCCCGGTCTCGCACGGCGCCCCCTCATCGGCCTCCGCGTCCTTCGGGAGCGCATGCCCCGCTCCCCGCTCCACGCCGTCGCGCGACGCCCCCGACCCCGCGGGGGCATCGCCTTCGCCCGCCTGGGCCTCAAGCGGGGACTCATGCGGGGCCCGCGCAGGCGAGCTCGCGGCGGGGACGCCCGGATGCGCCGAGGCCGTGGCCTCGACGCGCACGTTGACCGCGATCCCCGCCCCCGCGACGGAGGCCGGAACCGACGCGGCGTCCATCCCCGCAGCGGGAGCGGCGACCGCGTCCGCCCAGTCCGCAGGCGGCGCGCCGGCACCCTCCCCCGCAGCGCGGCCCGCGCTCCCGAACGGGGCGGGTCCCGCCCCTGCGGCGAGATCGGCCTCCGTGGCGGCACCCGCCTCGACGGCGGTGCACCCGCCGACGGAGCTCGACCCGGCCATCGCGGATGCGCGGGCGGCGGCGCGCGCAGCGCCGCGAACGGACGCGGCGGTGGGCACGAGCTCGATACCCGCCTCCTCCACATGCAGGATGTAGTAATCGGGGCCGTTGCGGCGCGTCGCGAGCTCCAGCAGGCCCGCCTCGACGAGCTCCTCGCGCACGGCCTCCGCATCGACCTGACCGCCGAGCGATTTGAGGAGCTGCTCGAGGGCCACCGGCTTGATACGGGGCTCCTTGCGGCACAGAAGCGTGCGGGCGAGGATCACGCGGCGCTTCCCGTCGAGCCCGACCCTGCCGTCAAGCCAATCGATCAGCGCGGTGACGTTGTTCTGGTCATCTGAAATCAGGGCATGCGCCATGTCGGGCTCCTCTGGATGGACAATCGGAACCCCCAGCGTAGCACAGCGGGCGCGAATCGGCTGCGCACCCGAGTCGCACCTCTCCCGGGACCCGCAACCGGCGGCCGCGCTTCCGATCATGGGATCGGCGGCTTCGGCCGTACACGGGCCGCGATGCCCGCCGCGATGCCGCACGACGGCGCGGCTGCATGGGCGGTCAATACGGCCGCGTCATCCCGCAAGGGCCCGCGCTCCTCGTTTGCGTTCGGCTCCCTGGCAGAAAATCGCCGTTTGGGGATAGGTCGACCCGCCGGGCAAGCGATTCAGTGGGACGCGCGGCCGGGTTCAAGCTGGACGCTCCGTCGCACGGGTCCACATCTGGCGATATTTTTATCCGAACACTGATTATCTTGCCGTTTTGTCAGGTATTCCGCGCGCGCACGGCGCCGACCGATCGGTCGGGAGACCCGCTCGCGCCCTCTCGGTGCCCGCATGGGAGACCGGGGCTCCCCGAAACGCCCGTTTTCCGCCAGGATCCCGTTTACGAACGAGAGATCGCGCTGCGGACCCCGGATTATGCGGCGCCCGCTGTACGGGACCCTCGCGAAACGCCTCGAAACGAACGGCGGGGCCGCACCTCGAAAGGTGCGGCCCCGCGACCTCGGGCCATGGCCCCGCGGTTTCGGACTTCGGACGGCCGCGCTTACCCGCGGACGCCCTCACCGCCGGCGGAACGGGCAGCGTCGGCGGCCTCCGCCTTCACGTTGGCCCGACCCATCTCGGTCCACTCGGGCTCCTCGTCGGGCATGGACCCGGCCTTCTTGGTGAAGAACTCCTTCAGGCAGTTATAGGCCACGATCACGCCGAGGACCATGAGCAGGATCGCGAACACGAGCTGCAGGCCGGACGTCGCGATCACGGCGGTGCCGGATGCGGCGAGCGCGTTCACGCAGCCGATGGTGCTCTGCACGAGCGAGGTGAACGTCGAGCACAGCAGGAAGGCCACGGGCACGTACAGCATCCAGCCCTTGCGGCCCGTGCACTTGCAGAACACGGCGAGCGCGATCATCGTCATGCCTCCGAGCAGCTGGTTGGACGCGCCGAACAGCGGCCAGATGTTGTTGTAGCCGCCGAACGCGAGCGCCAAGCCGAGCGCGAGCGTCAGAACCGTGGACGCCCAGGTGTTGGAGAGCACATGGACCAGACCGGTGGTCTCGGCGGACGCGTCCTCCGCGGCGTCGTTGCCGCGGGCGAAGAACTCCTGGAACGACAGGCGGCCGATGCGCGCCACGGCGTCGACCGAGGTCAGCGCCAGAGCGGACACGCACATGGTCATGAACACGGTCGCGAGCGTGGAGTCGACGCCGAACGCCGTCATGCCGCGCGCGACGCCTTGGGAGAAGATCGAGAACGGGGTCGCGGCGACGCCTCCGTTGAGGGCGCCGGTGCCCGCCGTGTTGAGGTCGGAGAACATGATGGCGGCGAAGACGATGGCCAGCACGCCCACGAACGACTCGACGACCATCGCGCCGTAGCCCACGGGCAGCATGTCGGACTCCTTCTCGATCTGCTTCGAGGAGGTGTTGGTCGACACGAGGCTGTGGAAGCCGGAAAGCGCGCCGCATGCGACGGAGACGAACAGCAGCGGGAACAGGTAGCTTCCGTTCGAGGCGAGCGCGGAGAGGTCCGCCACCGCGGGCGCGGTCATCGTCGCCTGGCCGTTGGCGCCGAGTACGACGACGCCCACCACGGCGCACGCGATCATCACGATCATCATGATGCTCGTGAGGTAGTCGCGCGGCTGCTTGAGGGTCTGGATGGGCATCGCGGCCGCGAACAGCAGGTACACCGCGATCACGGCGAACCAGCCGTACTTGGGCAGATACACGGGGAACTGCATGCCCACCGCGAACATGAGCACGAACAGCACCACGGCGAGCGCGAGCTCCTTCACGCCGGTCAGGCCGATCTTGCGGTTGAGCCAGCCGAAGGCGATGGCGACGAAGGTGAACAGGATCGAGATGGTGCCCGCGGTGCCGCCTGCATAGGAGGCGGCCGTGTCGACGGCGCCGTCCGCAGCGGTCTTCATCGCGAAGGTACCGGCGACCATGTCCACGAACGCGGCGATCACGATGATGGTGAACAGCCAGCTGAACAGCAGGAACAGCCTGCGCCCGGTGCGCCCGATGTACTTCTCGATCAGCTGGGCGAGCGACTTGCCGTTGTTCTTGACGCTGGCGTACAGCGCGCCGAAGTCGTGGACGGCGCCGAAGAAGATGCCGCCCACGAGCACCCACAGCAGCACCGGCAGCCAGCCGAACATCATCGCGGCGATGGTGCCCGTGACGGGGCCCGCGCCGCAGATGGAGCTGAACTGGTGGGAGAACGCGGTGAAGCACGAGGCGGGCGAGAAGTTGCGCCCGTCCTCCATGCGGCGCGCCGGGGTGACGGCCTCGCGGTCGATCCCCCACTTCGCCGCAAGCCATCGGCCGTACCCCAGGTAGCCGGCGGCGAGGACCACCGCCGCTACCAGAACCACTACGATTCCGTTCATGTCCGTTCCTTTCCCCGGAAGGCCCCTCGGGACCGAGATGGTCGCCCGCTTCCCTGCCCGGGCGTCCGTCTCGTAAACAAAACGAGGGCCGCCGAAATCATTCAGCGGCCCTCGTCCACCAGCCGCCCGTATGGTACGGGCCGGCCTCAACGTACGCCAACCCGTATCAGATAATCTCGCGGATAATGGATAGCAGGTCTGTACGCATGATCTCGAAAACCTTCTCGTCTTCCGATGCGGGACCCCGCACCGTCCTGTAATGCGCAGCCTAGTCTACGCTTTAGCTGAGGAAAGTCAAACCTGCGACATCTATGTTTCGATGCCGTTTCATGTGCGGATTACCGCGCCCACGGGGGTCGGAGAAGGTCTATGGGGGCGTCCCTATGGTTTTGTCTCCCCTCGAAAAGAGTTCGACGTGCCGCGGTGTGCCCGGCGGGGCGGGCGAAGAGGGTGGCGGACTCCGGCAGGCGGGCGCAGACGAGGGGGCTTGACGTCACGGGCGCGGAGGCAACGGCAGGCGGCCCCGCCGTTGCAGCGGGGCCGCCTGCCCGAATCGCGGCCGGTGCGGCCGCGTCTATGTCACATCCGGTCAGCTGAGCAGCGCGCTGGCGACCTCGTCGGCAACGCTGTCGTCCTCCTCCCACGCGCCGTCGGAGTCGCGGTAGTACTGGAGGTCGAGGTCGCTCTGCTTCGCCTCGGTCTCGTCGACCGCCTGCATCATGAGCTCGCCCACGCGCGCGTAGAGCTCGTCCTCACCGAGCCCGATGACGCTCGGGTCCGTCTGCAGCTCGTACAGGAGCTCCTCGAAGCGCGGCATGATGTCGGCGAAGGACTTGACGGTCATGGAGACGTGCGCGACGGCCGTCCCGGCCTCCTCGTCCACCTCGACCGAGGTGATCTCGTAGGAGAACCCGTCGAACATCGAGGCGACGAAGTCCTCGGTGGAGACGCCGAACTGGGACAGGCCGCCGTCCTCGTCGATGTCCTCGATCATCTCGCGGTAATCATCCGAGGTCGGATCGGTGATGAGGTCGAGCTGACCGGAGATATCGCTGCGGATGAGCTCCTCGACGGAGGGGCCGGAGGGCATGAAGGCGAACACCGCCGCAACGATGACGACGACCGCCGCAACGGCGGCGACGATGGCGATGATCGGCCCGCGACCGCCCTTCTTGGCGGGCTGCGCCGCAGCCGGCGCCGGCTGGCCGGGAGCGGCGGGGGCGGCCTGAGGCCCCGGCGTCTGGGGGCCGGGGACCTGCGGTCCGGGCGCAGGTTGCTGCGGTGACGGCCCGGGTGCGGGTTGCTGGCCGGCAGGCTGCTGCGGCGCAGGCTCCGGTGCGGGCTGCGGCCCGGCGGGTGCCTGCGGCTCCGGCTGCGGAGGAACAGCGGGCTCGGCCGCATCGCGCGGCAGGAGCGCCTCGGTGATGGGGCCTCCGGGAGCTTGGCGCCGCAGCTCGTGCAGAACGTCGCGCCATCCTTCACGGGCGCGTTGCAAAACGGACAGTTCATGGCATCTTCCTCTCGCGCTGAGGCGGGCGTCCGGTTGACGCCAGCCACTCTCGACGCGCCCAGTATAGCAACGGTGCGCGGCGCGGCCGGCGGCTCCTCGCCCACCGGCCCACCGCGCACCGCAGCCGGACTTTTCCCATGTAAATGATGGTGTCGGTAAACTTGACGCCCTTACTCGGCCGCTCCGTAGCGCTCGTAGTAGGCGTCAATGGCCGCCTTCGTCGCGTCGTCGATCACCACGCGGCCGCGGACCTCGCGCCCGTGCAGGTGCTCGACGACCTCCGCCATGCTCACGATGGAGGCGACGGGGAACCCGTAGCGCTCCTGGATCTCGGCCTGCGCGGTCTTGACGCCGCCCTTGCCGACCTCCATGCGGTTGAGGCTCACGATCAGCCCCTTGACCTCGACGTCGGCCGCCGCCTTGAGCTTGGGGTAGGTCTCGTCGATGGACTTGCCGGAGGTGGTGACGTCCTCGACCATCACCACGCGGTCGCCGTCTTTAAGCTCGTAGCCCAGCATGCCGCCCTTGTCGGCGCCGTGGTCCTTGACCTCCTTGCGGTCGGAGCAGTAGCGCACCTCCTTGCCGTAGAGCTCGTGCAGAGCGATGGCGGTGACCACCGACAGCGGGATGCCCTTGTAGGCGGGTCCGAAGACCACGTCGAAATCGAGCCCGAAGTTGTCGTGGATCGCGCGGGCGTAGAACTCGCCCAGGCGCTTGAGCTGCTCGCCGGTCACATAGGCGCCCGCGTTCATGTAGAACGGCGAGGTGCGGCCGCTCTTGAGCGTGAACTCGCCGAACTTGAGCACGTCGCTCTCGACCATGAACTCGATGAACTCCTGCTTGTAGGCTTCCATGGACAGATCCTCTCATCGCGGGTGCGTATTGCCTCCGCCCCATTCTAGCAGCGCCCGCGGCGCCGCCGCCCGACCCCCTCGCGACATACGGCCGAAAACCCCGGCAGCCCGCTTCCCGGCGTCCCGGGCGCGGGCGGGCGCGCGCCTTGCGTGACCGCCCGAATCCCCCGCGTCATACGGCGACCCGGGTGCGGGCGGGCGCGGGCGGGAATCCCTCCGGCGACCCCGGCGCCCGCAAGCGCCTCCGCAGCTCCAGGCGTACGGCGCGCAACGGACCGCACCGCTAACGGGCGCCGCCGACGAAGCATGGCCCCCGGCGCGGACGCGGGCCCGTTGCGCCCCGCCGTCCGCAACTGCCTCCGGAGCCCCCGCCGCCCGGCGCGGGCGGTTCGACGGGCGTCCCCCCGTATGGAAAATTCTTTCGATAAAACGTCCCGACCCAGCCTGCTGAATCCGTGACTCCCTCCTCGCTGCTATGCAGCGCTACCAGCCTTTTTCAGTAGGGAAAAAAATTTTCTACGGTTGTCGAAAAACACTTGCAATACATCTCCGGAATACGCCACTATAGTGCTAGTACGCACCCCTGCGGGCAGTCCGCCCCGCGGATCACGACTCGGAACCGCACGGCATCCTCCCGCGCGGGCGCGCATTCCTTTTGTCGCATCGCCAGCGAAGGCGAGTTTCGGCTCCACAGAGGGGAGCCATAGGGAAAGGAGCATTCCATGATCCGTGCTGTCGACAAGCTCGAGCCCTTCCAGAGGGCGATCACCAAGGCGCACCTCGCCTCCACCGGCGTCGCCGTCGATTCCCTGGAGAACCCGGACAAGCCGCTGATCGCGATCGCCAACAGCTGGAACGAGATGTGCCCGGGCCATGAGCCCCTGCGCCAGCTCGCCGAGGAGGTCAAGAAGGGCGTCCTCGAGGCCGGCGGCGAGCCCATCGAGTTCAACACCATCGCCATCTGCGACGGCATCGCCCAGGGCCATGCCGGTATGCACTACAGCCTGCCCCACCGCGAGATCATCGCGGACTCCTGCGAGGCCCAGATCCTCGGCCTGAACGTCTTCGACGGCGTCGTCTACATGGCGAGCTGCGACAAGATCGTCCCGGCCATGCTCATGGCCGCCGGCCGCATCAACCTGCCGGCCGCGCTCGTGTCCGCCGGCCCCTGCTGGGACGAGATCAAGCCGAGCGACTCCAAGGCCCTGCGCGCGTCCTTCCTGCGCGGCGAGGCCACCGAGCTCGACGTCATCGAGGGCACCCTCAAGTACTACACCGGCCCGGGCATCTGCCCGTTCCTGGGCACCGCCAACACCATGTGCTGCCTGGCCGAGGGCCTGGGCATGATGGTCCCGGGCGGCGCGCTGCAGCCCGCCCCCACCGCCATGCGCCGCTTCCTGGCCCGCCGCACCGGCGCCGCCGTCGTGGAACTCGTCCGCCGCGGCATCAAGCCGAGCGACATCATGACCGAGGCCGCCTTCCAGAACGCCGTGACGCTGCTCGCCTCCATCGGCGGCTCGCTGAACGCCCTGCTGCACCTGCCGGCCATCGCCCACGAGCTCGGCCTGAACGTCACCTGGGCCCAGGTCGCCGAGACCACCAGCCGCGTGCCGCTGGTCACCAACATCACCCCGAACGGCGACATGTCCTGCATCAACCTCTACAAGGCCGGCGGCGTGCCCGCGGTCATGAAGACCATCGAGAAGGACCTCGACACCTCCTGCATGACCATCAACGGCAAGACGGTCGGCGAGAACCTCGAGGCCGACATCAAGATCGACCGCTCGGTGATCCGCACCCAGGACGACCCCGCCTCCGTCGCCAACGGCATCCAGGTGCTCTACGGCAACCTGGCTCCCGAGGGCACGCTCGTCAAGACCTCCGCGGTGCCCGAGGACCAGCACACCTTCGACGGCCCGGCCATGTGCTTCAACAGCGAGGAGGAGTGCTTCGCCGCCTACAACGAGCACAGGATCCCGGCCGGCACCGCGGTCATCATCCGCTACGAGGGCCCCAAGGGCGGCCCGGGCATGAAGGAGCTGCACCGCGTCACCGAGATCATGAAGGGCATCCCCGGCTCCGCCGTCATCACCGACGGCCGCTTCTCCGGTGCCTCGGGCGGCCTGTCCGTGGGCTACCTGTGCCCCGAGGCCGCTGAGGGCGGCCCCATCGCCCTCATCCAGGACGGCGACATGGTCCACATCAACCTGGAGGACAACGCGATCTCCTTCGACATCACCGACGAGGAGCTCGAGGCCCGTCGCCAGAACTGGACCCCGGTCGTCCACGACTTCAAGGGCAAGGTCCTCGGCCGCTACCTCAAGGAGGTCGGTCCCGCCAAGGACGGCGCCCTGCTCGGAGCCTAAGCGCTCCCCGGTCGCCGACACGCGGCTCCCCTCGGGAGCCGTCGGCCCGCGCAGCGATCGCCCCGGTCAGCCCCGTGCTGGCCGGGGCTTTTCCATGGGCCGTCCGGGGGCGGGTCCGTCTCAACCCATGCGGCGCGCCGCATGGGTTGAGACGGACCCGCCCCCGGACGGCCCAT
>DHCMC07803__coassemble_1117_pt1 | contig 16743 bp, 17 predicted proteins | sample DHCMC07803__metabat2_low_PE_003 | metagenome-assembled genome bin DHCMC07803
CAACCCATGCGGCGCGCCGCATGGGTTGAGACGGACCCGCCCCCGGACGGCCCATAACGAGACGGGGCCCCGGCGGGATGGATCCCGCCGGGGCCCCGGGCAACCCGATCGTGGGGCTGCCGGCTACTCGCCGCAGCCGCTCTTGATGAGCTCGACGAGCGCCTTCACGGCATCCTGCTCGTCCTCGCCGTCGGCGGAGATGACGATGGCGGTGCCGCAGGAGAGGCCCTGGGTCATGAGGGCGAGCATGCTCTTGGCGTTGACTCCGTCGCCCTCGTCGCCGGCCTTCTTGACGGTGACGTTGGACTTGAAGCCGGAAGCGGTCTTGCAGAACAGGGACGCCGGACGGGCGTGCAGACCGGTGGCGTTGACGATGGTGGTCTCCTCGGAATACATGGGACTACATCTCCTTTACTTGCGAGCGTGAGCTCTACGGGTCCGGGAGCGACGTCCCGGACGCATTGACCGTATTGATAACTGTACCACGTCGCAGGCGCGATGCCTGCCCGCAGCACAGCGCGAACGACCCTCGGCCGGCAGACGTCGGTGCGCGACCGCGACGCCATCGGCCCGCGCGCGGGCGGACCGGATGGCGCGCATCCGGCCCGCTTGCGCGAAACCGGCAGGGCCTAGACCATCTCGCGGACGGCCTCGTGCAGGCGCTTGCGGTCCGCCGGGTCGTCGCTGTTGTAGTGGCGCGAGTTGACGATGTACTCCTCGATGGTGTTCAGGTTCTCCTCGGTCGGCTCGATTCCGAGCTCGCCCAGGGTCAGCGGGAGGTCCATCTTGCGCATGAACTCGCGCAGCTCGTCCTCCTTGTCCTTCAGGCCGTTGAAGTACAGCTGGCAGAACAGGCCCACCGCCACGATCTCGCCATGGATGGCCTCGGCGGCCTCGTGGGTGAAGTGCGTGCGGACGCCGTCGTAGATCACGTGCGCGAGCTCGGACTGACGGAAGCTCTTGGTGGTGTTGGCGATCACGCCCGTGGTGATGACGTTCAGGAACGCCATGTCCGTCAGCGCCTTGGTGACCTCGTGGCGGCGGTTGTCCTCGATGGCTTGCAGCGCGATCTCATCGAGCACGCCGTAGACGTAGGCGGCCATGTTGTAGGCGGTGTAGACGTCGATCGGCGTGTCCTCGAGGTGCATCTCGGGCTGGCCGTTCAGCATCTCGATCTTCTTGGCCATGGCGTCCATGACGCCCGCCGCGTTGTAGCGGATCGGGCAGTTGGCGATGACGTCGAGGTCCATGTAGACCGCGTCGATCTCGTGGTCGAAGCGCCAGGAGCGCAGCTTGCCGCCCTCGGCGGTGTACATGACGCTCATGCAGGTGAACGGGGCGCAGGTGGACGCCGAGGTGGGGATGTTGACCGCACCGAGGTGCGCGACCTCGCCGACCGCCTTCGCAAGGTCGGTGATCTTGCCGCCGCCGACGCCGACGATCTCGTCGCAGCCGGACTCGTGGGCCTTGGCCGCGAGCTCCTCGGCGGCCTCGTAGCAGCACCAGCCCGTCCAGATCTCGAGCTGCCAGTCGACGCCCGCCGCCTCCATGCTCGGGACCAGGCGGTCCTTGACGGCGTCCCAGGAACGCGGGCCGGCGACGATCAGCATCTTGGAACCGAAGCGCTTGAGCTCCTCGCCCAGCTGCTCGAGCAGCCCCTGCTCGCAGCGGACGCGCCCGGCGCCGAACTTGATCGCGGTGTCCAACTCTACTGCCATGAATACATCCTCTCTCCCATGTGCAATTCATCACGGCATCTATCTCCCGGTGCGCGGCGGGCGCGATGCCCCTGCAGCCCGCCGCGCACCGTGAAGACCGTCTCGTCGCGGCCGCGCGCATGCCCGCACGCGGCCGCGCATGCGGCGTCCCTAGCCGCGGATCTCGCGGACGGCGGCCGCGGCCTCGGCGGCGATGGCCTCGACCTTGGAGAAGTCCCCGTCGGCGAAGAGGTTGGGCTTGACCATCCAGGTCCCGCCCGCGGCGATGATGGCGTCGCAGCTCAGGAAATCGCGGACGTTCTCGGTGTTCACGCCACCGGTGGGCATGAAGCGGTGGCCGACGAAGACCGAGGCGAGCGCCTTGATCCCGGCGAGGCCGCCGTAGAGGTTCGCGGGGAAGAACTTGGTCACGTCGAGGCCGCGGTTGATGGCGACCATGATCTCGGTCGGGGTGACGGCGGCGGGGATGATGTTCACCTCGTGCTCGATGCACCAGTCGACGGTCTCGGGGTCGTAGCCCGGCGAGACGATGAACTTGGCGCCGGCCTCCACAGCCTGCTTGCACTGGGCGAGGTTGACCACGGTGCCCGCGCCGACTAGGATGTCCGGGCACTTCTCGGACATCTCGCGGATGCAGTCGGCCGCGGCGGCGGTGCGGAAGGTCACCTCGGCGGCGGGCAGCCCGCCGGCGACGAGGGCGTTCGCCATGGGCACGGCGTCCTCGACCTTCTCGAGCACGACCACGGGCACGACGCCCGTCTTCTCGACCTGCCCGTAGAACCCGTTCTGCTTCATGTACTCAGTCGACATCTTGCTTCCTCTCTCTTTCGGTTCCCTCTCCTTGTATCCGCACAGGGCCACGCTCGTGGCGGCGGCGCATCCGCCCTCAGGGCAGACAGGTGCACCACACCTCCTGGTTGTGGAAGATGGCGAAGTCGTCGAACCCCAGGCGCTCGGCCGCCGGCTGCTCGCCGTCGCAGACGCGCTCCAGCAGCTTCAGCAGATGGGCTCCCAGCTCGCCGATCGTGACGGTCCCCTCGACGGCGCCCGAGGCGTCGAAGTCGATGTTGTCGCCCATGCGCTCCGCGGTCTCGCAGTTGCCCGTCACCTTGATCACGGGGATGAGCGGGTTGCCGATCGGGGTGCCGCGCCCGGTGGTGAAGATGAGCGCCTGGGCGCCGCCCGCCGTTATGCCCGACACCGACTCGATGTCGTAGCCCGGGGTGTCCATGATCACGAGGCCGCGCTCGCTCGGGATCTCGCCGTAGGGCACCACCTGGCGGATGGGCGAGACCCCGCCCTTGGAGATGCCGCCCAGGGCCTTCTCCTCCAGCGTCGACAGGCCGCCGGCCATGTTCCCGGGCGAGGGGTTGGCGCCGCGCACGTCGACGCCCGTCTCGGCGAAGCTGCGCTCCAGCCCGCCCACGATCCGGTAGATGTCCTGGACGACCTCGAAGGAGTTCGCGCGGTCGGCCAGGATGTCCTCGGTCCCGATGAGCTCGGTGGTCTCGCCCAGCATGACGGTGCCGCCCGCGGCGACCACCGCGTCGCTCACCACGCCGACCACGGGGTTTGCGGCAAGGCCGCTCGTTGCGTCCGACCCGCCGCAGTTCGTCCCCAAGACGAGGTCGGCGAGCGTCATCTCGCAGCGCTCGACGTCGGCCGCGCGCGCGACCAGGGCGCGCGCCAGCTCCGCGCCGCGCTCGACCGCGCGCTCCGAGCCGCCGAGGTCCTGGATGGTGATGACCTCGAGCGGCTTGTCGCCCACGGCGCGGATCCGCTCGGCGAGCTCGTAGGGGCGCGTGCTCTCGCAGCCGAGGCCCACGAGCAGCGTACCGAACACGTTGGGGTTGGCCGTCAGGTTCCTGAGGCAGCGGCGCATGATCTCGATGCCGGTCCCCACCTGCCCGCACCCCTTGGCGCACGGGACGGCCACGGCCCCGGGCACCGCCGCGGCGATGCGTCGGGCGACGACGTTCGCGCAGCCGCAGGTGGACAGGACCATGACATGGTTCCGGATGCCGATGCGCCCGTCCGGGCGACGGTAGCCCCTCATGCGCGCACCCCCGTCTTGATGCTCTCGATATTGTGGACGTGCACGTACCCGCCGCGCTCGATGCACTCCGTCGCACGGCCGATGACCTGCCCGTACTTGTAGATCTTCGCCCCGCACCCGAGCGAGCGCAGGCTGATCTTGTGGAAGCGCGGGATGTCGGCGAGCGCGCTGAGCTCGTCGGCCGCCTCGCCGGTCTTGGTCGACACGACGACGGTGTCGCCCGCGGACACGGCCTCGATGACCGTCGCCACGTCGTCCGTCGCGCTCATGAGCAGAGCCCGTTTCGCCATGTTCGCACCCCCTTGGTTCATGGTCGGTCGCACCGCGCGCCGCGCGGCACGGTCCCGGGCCCCGTGGACCCGGCGCCCAGGGCACCGGCAGCGACACCGGCGCCTCGTCTTCGGTCCGCCCGGGCGTCGTGCCCGGCGGCCGCTCTCGGACGCGCGCCCGGGCACCCGCCCGGGGACGTCCCGGATACCGGGATCAGCCCGCCTTCCTGCCCACCTTGGACAGCGGGTCCTCGAACCCGGTGAACACGATGTCCGGAAAGCGCTCGCCCACGTTGTCGCGCAGCCAGTCGAAGGCGTCCTGGATGCGCTGGCGGCGCACCCACAGACCGGAGAGCTCGAGCATGTAGTAGACGCGGTCGGTTCCGTTCGCATCCATCTGCGCCTGCATCTCCGGGGTAATCTCGTCGAGCTGGTCGGCGGTGCGAAAGCCCGTCACGTCGAGCATGAGGTCGTTGGTGTTCGCGGCCTTGAGCTGCACGTTGAGCACCTGGCTCCACGGCAGGGTGATGACGTCTTGCGGCTTGGTGTAATCGGTCACGCCGTCGAGCGTGTAGACGAACAGCGGGGAGCGGTTCATCATCTTCCGCGTGTTGAGCACGATGCCCGCGACGAAGCATGCGGCGATGACCACCGACAGGACCCGCCACAGGATGCCGTCGCCCTGGGTGAACCCGAGCCATACGATGCACGCGCCGATCAGCGCGTAGGACACCGAGATGGCGGTCAGCTTCCGCAGGTCGTTATAGACAACGAGTTGTTCCATGGGATGCACCTCGCATAGGTTTCAGATTCAGCGCAGGACCTCGAGGAAGTCCGCGACGTCGGCCAGCGTGTCGAAGGACAGCACGGCCTCGCGGCGGATGCCCTCGCACGTGCCCTCGGGCTGGTCCAAGATGGGGTAGCCCGTGGTGATGGAGTCCATTCCGGTCAGATCGTCGAAGATGAAACCGGACGTGAAGCCGCCCGCATTGGCGGCGCGGATGCCCGCGAGGCTGTCCTCCAGGACGAGCGTGCGGGCGGGGTCGGCGCCGATGAACTCGGCGGCCTTGAGGAAGATCTCGGGGTCGGGCTTGCCGCGCCGCACGCTCGTCCCGTCCATGATGTGGGGGAAGGCGTGCGTGAGGTACTCGGCCTCGAGGTACTGGTCGATGAGCGACCGGGCAGAGGAGCTCGCCAGCGCATAGGGGATCCGGCGCTCCTGGAGGTAGTTGAGCAGCTCGAGCAGACCGGGCTTCTTGCCCACGCGGCCGTTCTGCTCCATACGCACCGCGTTCTTCTGCTTCTTGATGTAGGCGCGCCAGGTGGCGACGTCCTTGTCGTCACCGAAGGCGTGTTTGAGCCCCGCCACGACCTCGCTTTCGATGCGGCCGCAGAGGCTCATGTAGAGCGCCGGGTTCATCTGGAACCCGAAGGCGCGGGCCGCACGCAGATAGGCGCGGTAGCACAACCGCTCGCTATCGAAGATGAGGCCGTCCATATCGAAAAGCACTGCCTGAAACGGACCCACCGTCGGAACTCCTTACGCTCGCATGCCGCCGATTACCGTCGATAGACAAAAGGAAAGGCCTGCACCCTCCTGCGGGTGCGCGGGAAGGTGCAGGCCCGAAAGGTCCAGGCTAGGCCCGGATCTCGTTCACCGGCTCCTCGCCGGCGACGAAGCGCTCAACGTCACCCACGCACTTCTCGCCCATGCCGCGCAGGCACTCCTCCGTGTAGGCGGAGATGTGCGGGCACACGAGAACCTTGGGGTGGTTGAAATAGGGGTCGTCGGCCGCGGGCGGCTCGTCATGCATGACGTCGATGGCCAGGGCCTTGACCGTGCCGTCCGCGAGCGCGTCGAGCATCGCCGGCTGGTCGATGAGGTCGGCGCGCGCGTTGTTCACCACATAGACGCCCTTCTTCATCTTGGCGAAGCAGTCGGCGTTCAGGATGTGGAAGGACGTGGGGTTCAGGTCGGCGTTCAGCGTGAGGATGTCGCAGGACGAGACCACGGTGTCCAGGTCGGTGTAGGTGATGTCCACACCCTGGGCGCGCAGCCCCTCGGCCCAATCCTCGTGCTGGACGGGATCACAGGCGAGAACCTTGAGGTCGTAGCCGCGGGCGAGGATCTCGACGACGCGGGACCCGATGTTGCCGCAGCCGATGATGCCGAGCGTCTTGCCCGAGACGCCGTTGCCGACGAACTTGGCGCGCTCGGCCCAGCGACCCTCGTTGGCGGCGACGTGGGAGTCGCTCACCTGGCGCATGGCGTCGAGCAGCAGCGCCACGGCGCCCTCGGCCACGGCGTCGCGCTCGACGAGCGGGGAGACGGTGGTGAGGATGCACCCGGTGGCGTTGCAGGCCTTGACGTCGACGTTGTTGTAGCCGATGCCGTGGCGGGAAAGCAGCAGCAGGTCGGTCTTGTGCTCGAAGAACTCCGCGTCGAAGAACGGGGTCACCGAGGAGATGATGATGTTGTAATCCTTCAGTGCCTCGGCGAGCTCGGCGCCGTGGGCGTCACCCGCCACGCGGACGCGCTCGACGGTACCGATCTTCTGGAGACGCTCCATCTGATCGGGGAAGCGCGTGCCGAACGAGGAGGAGTTGACGATGGCGATCTTATAGTCCATGCGTTGCGTACCTTACCCTTTTCCGTACGAATCGAAAGCCTGCGAATGAGTCCTCGGCTACTTGCCGCACTTGGCCAGCGCGGAAGCCAGGGAGACGTTCTCGGAGGACGGGATCTTCTGGAAGTAGACCGTCACGCCGGCGTCGCCGATGGCCTTGGCGATGTCCGCGTCATCGGAGGTGAGGCCGACGGACTCGATGACCTTGGTGGAACCGGGCTTGATGGCGATGCCGCCGACGTTGAGCTCCTTGATGGGCACGCCGCCGTCGACCGCGACCTTGGCATAGGCCAGGGACTTGAAGATCAGCGCGACCTTGTCGTCGCCGAACTGGTCGGCGTTCCACTGGTCGACGAGGCCCTGGGCGGAGAAGACCTTGATCTTGAGGCCGCCGGTGGACTGGGTGGACTCGTAGATCTCCTTCATGAACTCGTCGTTGGCGGTGGCGTCATCGATGACGTAGGCGGAGTTGGTGCCCTTGCCCTTGGTCCAGACCTGCATGACCTGGCCGTGGACCAGACGATCGTCGATGCGTGCGAGGGTGATCTCTGACATTTGGTTCTCCAATCCCTAGCGGATGACTACAAGCAGGGGGCACATCCCCCGTATTGGGAGATGTACCCCGTTTTCAACGATTAGCCCTTGAGGTTGGAACGGTTGATGAGGCGGGCGCCCATCTTGCCGGCCTCGAGCGCGGTGTTGGCCAGCTCATGGCCGTCCTCGGCGATCTCGAGCTGCTGGATCGTCTCGATCAGCATGGGCATGTTCACGCCCAGGATCACGTCGCAGTCGACCTTGGCCACGCAGGCGAGCGCCACGTTGGAAGGGCTGCCGCCCATGAGGTCGCACATGATGATGGTGTGCGCGCCCTCGGCCTCGTTCTTCTCGACGATCTCGAACGCCTTCTCACGCAGGTCGTCCACGGACTGGCCGGGCACGAGGCCCAGGGCGTCCACGTTCTCCTGCTCGCCCATGATCATCTCGGCGCTCTTCTTGAGCTCGATGCCGAACAGGCCGTGCGTGATGATGAGGACCTTGTTCATACGCTGGTGCTCGCTTTCTCTCGAGGTGTTCGCTTACCGGATGCTTCGGCTTAGAGGATGCCGATGACGGCCAGGACGATCAGGATGACCGTGAAGCCGAGCATGGCCTGGGTGACCTTCATGCCCTTCTTCTGGAAGAAGAAGTACAGGCTCATGACCGCGATCAGCGGCAGGATGCCGGGCAGGATGCCGTTCAGGGTGTCCTGGAGCACGAACTCCTTGCCGGACATCTCGAAGGCGATCGGGGTGGTGATGGTCACGTAGCTCGCGGCCATGCAGCCCATCATGAACAGGCCGAGCACGCCGAGGGCGTCGATGATCGACTTGATGCGGCCGCCCTTCATGACCTCGAGCGCGGCACGACGGCCCATGGTGTAGCCCATGCGGGTGAACAGGAAGCCGTAGATGAAGGTCGCCGAGGCGAAGCAGACGAACGGCAGCACGGCGCCGAGCGGGTTGCCCTCCTGGCACAGGCCGAGGAACAGGGCGATGAAGATGTACTGGACGGTACCGGAGTCGATGGAGTCACCGACGCCGGCCAGCGGGCCCATCAGGCCGATCTTGGTGTTCTGGATCATCGTGGCGTCGAGCGCGTCCTCGCCGGCGTTGAGCGCCTTGGCGCGCTCCTCCTCCAGCGAGACGGTGATGCCGGAGATGATGCCGCCGCCCCAGACCGCCTGGGTGTTGAAGAACTGCAGGTGGCGCTGGTAGGCCTCACCGAGCATGACGGGGTTCTTGTAGAGCTTCTTCAGCACGGGCATCATGCCGAAGCAGAAGGCGGGCGCGACCATGCGGTCGAAGGTGTGGGGCACCTCGTTGGCCCACCACCAGCGGAACCAGGTCTTGAGCAGGTCCTTGTTGGTGATCTCCTCGGGCTTGTTCTCCTCGCCGAGCATCAGGCGGGGATCGGCGTGGATCATGCCGTCTTCATCGAGGTAGTCGTGGTAATCCTGGGAAAGCTTCTCGACAGCTTCGCTCATCGGTGTATACCTTCCTTTCTTGAACTCTCAGCAGACCGGGCGCGCTTAGGCGTCGGCCTTCGCGGTGAACATGTTGTAGCAGAAGGCGATGATGACGCCGAAGACGGCCCAGGTGATCATCGTGATGCTGACGCCGGCGGAGGTGGTGATCACGACCAGGAAGTAGGCCAGGAAGAAGAACACGAGCAGCTTGCGGGAGCCGATGACGTGCATGGTGATGGCGATACCGAGCGCGGCGAGGCCACCGGAGACGACGGTCAGGGCGTGGAGCACCGGACCCTCGGAGATGGCGTTCATGACGTCGGAGATGACCGGCGCGCCGAGGTACAGGGCGATGGTCATGGTCGGGACGAACAGGGCGAAGCCGATGAGGGAGGGGGCGAGGCCGATCCACAGGGCCAGACCGCGGGAGTCGGCCTTGACGGCGCAGGCGTCCATCTTCTGAACGCAGATGGTGTTCAGGAAGAAGCGGAGCTGATACAGGTAGCTGCCCATCAGGCCGACCGGCACGGCGATGGCGACGGCGGCCTCGGGGTCCAGGCCGCCGATGACGGCGGTGGACACGGCGATGGCGGAAGCCACGCAGGGCTCGGAGGGCATGGCGCCACCGGGGGCGACGACACCCATGTAGATGAGCTGGATCGTGGCCGTGGTGACCATGGCGGTGTGCATGTCGCCGAGGACCGCGCCCACCACGAAGCCCGCCATGAGCGGCGAGAAACGCATGGTCAAGGTCGCATAACCAAGTGCGCGCGATTCGACTGCCGCCACGAAGAGGGCAATCAGCAATGCTTGCAGAATTGACATTATGCCGTTCCTTTCTCTCCTCTTTTCCGGGGGCGGCGGAGTGCGTCTTCCCCGCCTTCCCCTTCGCCTTGCCAGGACCCTCCCCTGTCAAGACATACCTTGGGCATAGCTGCCCCTATGCAGAAAATAGTATGTGTTTTTTGACTGTTCCCAGCGAAAATTTTTTCTTTCTGGTGAGCGGTGTATAAGTTATCGCCTGCCGAAAAGTTGAGGTATTTTCAGTAAGGTTGTGCTACAGCGCTTCACGGCGCTCCCCAGACACCCCCATATAATCAAAATACCAGTTACATACCTCTAGTCGTATCGTTCTCCCAAAACCCGTCGTGCTGGATTTTTCACCGCACCCGCTACCGTTCACCGGAAGGAAGGGCGATCTCGGGACCGTTCCCCTACCGTTCCCTCATGGGTGATATCTTAATACGGACTAAGCGGACAGCCCCGAATTAGAAAATAATTTTTTTCTCCTACCGGCACGCGGGGTTGGACCGATTTCGGTATATTTTTCTACAAGCAAGTCGCGCGCGGATACGGTCGCCGCGGAACGCCCTTTCCCGTGCATGCGACGGACCTCGACGTTGGGACCTCCGATGGCACGAAACACCGTACTCCTCAAAATCAAATCCCTCATGCCGGCGCTTTCCGCCAAGGAGCAGAAGATCGCCGACTTCATCCTCGACGACCCGCGCTTCGCCTCGCGCATGACCATCAACGAGATGGCGGCCAACCTCGGCGTCGCGGACTCGACCGTCTTCAAGTTCACCAAGAAGCTCGGTTACCGCGGCTTCCGCGATTTCAGGACCGACCTGCTCGCCGAGGAGTTCGACCCGCAGATCTCCATCCACGAGAACGTGACCCCCGACGACGACCCCCTCACCGTCGCGGAGAAGATCATCCACTCGAGCGCCAAGTCGCTGAACGACACGCTCGCGCTGCTGTCCGCCGACGACCTCGAGCGCGCCCTCGACTACCTGCTCGGCGCGGCGCGCATCTCGTTCTACGGCTGCGGCGAGTCCGGCGTGATCGCGCTCGACGCGTACCAGAAGTTCCTGCGCTCGCCCATCCCCTGCCACGCCATCATGGACTCGCACATGCAGCTCATGCAGGCGTCCCTGCTCACGCCGGACGACTGCGCCGTCGTGATCACGCACACCGGCGTCACGCACGAGATGTACGTGGCCGCCAAGCTCGCGCACAACGCGGGCGCCAAGGTCATCCTCATCACGAGCTACCCCTCGCAGAAGATCTCGGAGTACGCGGACATCACCTTCGTGTCCACCTCCGACGAGACGAGCTACCGGCCCGAATCGCTCTCGTGCCGCTACGCGCAGCTCGCCATCATCGACTCGCTGTACACCGCGATGATGTTCCGCCTGACGGAGACCTCGACCTCGCTGCACAAGATCCGCGAGGCCATCAACTTCATCAAGGAGGAGGCGTAGGGGCCGCTGCGGCCCCTACCCTACCCGCTGTAGCGCGCCAGGAACGCCCGCGTGCGCTCGTGCGCGGGGTTGCCGAGCACCGTCTCGGGCGCGCCCTGCTCCACGATCGCGCCCCCGTCCATGAAGACGACGCGGTCGGCCACGTCGCGGGCGAACCCCATCTCATGCGTGACGATGATCATGGTGATGTGCTCGGCCGCGAGCTGGCGGATGACCTTCAGCACCTCGCCGGTGAGCTCGGGGTCGAGCGCGGAGGTCGGCTCGTCGAAGAACAGGATGTCGGGGTTCAGGGCGAGCGCCCGCGCGATGCTCGCGCGCTGCTGCTGGCCGCCCGACAGCTGGCAGGGCACCTTGTCCTCGCAGCCGGAAAGCCCCATCTTGGCGATCAGCGCCCGCGCCTGCGCCTCGACCTCCGCACGGTCCCGGCGCTGCACCGCGATCGGGGCGTCCGTGATGTTGCGCATCACGGACATGTGCGGGAAGAGGTTGTAGCTCTGGAAGACGAGACCGAAGCGGCTTTTGGCGCGGCGCAGCTCGTCGCCCCGCAGGTAGGTGACGCGGCCGTCCGGTCCCGTCGACGCCACCGTGAGGTCGCCGTAGCGCAGCTCCCCGGCGTCGATCTGCTCGAGCATGGTCGCGCAGCGCAGCAGCGTCGACTTGCCGCCGCCCGACGGGCCGATGACCGCCACGACCTCGCCGGGGCGCACCTCGAGCGAGATGTCGCGCAGCACGGCGTTGTCGCCGAACGCCTTGTCCACATGCTCCATCGCGAAGACGGGCTCAACCATGTGCCTCTCCTTACCTGCTCCTGCCGTTTGGGACCGGGAAATGGGAAATCAGGGACAGGCACTTATTTCCCACGGCAAAGCCCATTCGGGATGCGGCCACCTTCGGCCGTTGGGAAATAAGTGCCTGTCCCTGATTTCCCAGTCCCTGGCCCCCGATCACCCACGGCGGAACGCTAGTCGTGGTAGTAGTCCAGCCGCTTCTCGGCCGCGCCGATCAGCAGCTCGACCAGGAAGTTGAAAACCCAGTAGAACACCGCGGAGATGGCGAACGGCACCATGCTCACCTGGGACGCCACCAGCGCCTTGGCCGTCGAGAACATCTCCGCGACGCCGATCGCGAAGGCGAGCGAGGTGTCCTTCACCAGGGTGATGACCTCGTTTCCCATCGCCGGGAGGATGCGCTTGACCACCTGCGGCAGCACGATGCGCGCGAAGGTCTGCGCGCGGGTGTAGCCGAGCACCTCGGCCGCCTCGTACTGGCCGCGGGGGATCGACTGGATGCCGCTCCGGTAGATCTCCGCGAAGTACGCCGCGTAGTTGATGATGAACGCCACGATGCAGGCGTACCACTTCGAATCGGGGGTGAGTTCGATGCCGAACACGTAGTACGGGGCGAAGTAGATCGCGAACATCTGCAGCATGAGTGGCGTCCCGCGCATGATCGAGATGTAGATGCGCGCGACGGCGCGCAGCGGGGCGATGCGGCTCATCCGCGCGAACGCCACCGGCACGGCCAGCGGGATGGAGCCCACCAGCGTGAGCACGAAGATCTGCACGGTGGTCCCGAACCCCTCGAGCAGCATCCCCGTCATGGTCGCCAGATCCATGGCGCCGCTCCTCTCACATCGGCCCGGGACGCGCCGCATGCGCGCCCCGGGCTCCCCGCCCCGGTCCCCGTCGCGCGGGGGCCGCCGGCATGCCGACCGTTACTCGAGCACCCAGTTATCGTAGGAGATGCCGTACTCGGCGTACTTGGCGCACAGCTCCTCGATGGTGCCGTCCTCATCCATCTCGCGCAGGGTCTCGGTCACCTGGTCGGCGAGCTGCTGGCTGCCCTTCTTGAAGCCGACGGCGTAGTGCTCCTCCGACAGCATGTCGGGCAGCTGCACGTAGGCGTCGGGGTTGGCGGCCATTTGGTACTCAGCGATGGACAGGTCGCAGGCCACCGCGTCGACGGCACCGGACTCGAGCTGCATGAAGGCCGTGTTGTACTCGCCGATCTGCTCGAGGGAGGCGAACGTCGCCGCGAGGTCGGCCTGGTCGCCCTGGAGCACGTCGAGCGCGGCGGAGTCGACCTGGGTGATGACCGTCTTGCCCGCGAGGTCGTCGAAGCTCTCGATGCCGCTATCGGCCTTCACGACGATGACCTGGCCGTTCAGCATGTAGGGCTCAGAGAAGGTGTAGTCGTCCTCGCGGCCCTCCATGGTGAAGCCGTTCCAGATGCAGGAGATGGCGCCGGAGTCGAGCAGGGTGTCCTTGGCGTCCCAGTCGATCGGCTCGTAGGCGACCTCCCAGCCGTTGCGCTCGGCGACCTCGGCGGCGAGGTCGAGGTCGAAGCCGGTGAACTCGCCGTCGTCGCCCACGAAGCCGTACGGCGGATAGGACTGGTCGAAGCCCACCGTGAGCGTGGTGATCTCGGCGGAGGTGTCCTCGGCGGCCGATCCCGAGGCGGAGCCGTCGGAGGCCGGCGCGCCGCCGCACGCGGCGAGCCCCAGCGCGCAGACGAGCGCCATCCCGGCGGCCAGAGGCGCGAACAGTCGATTCTTCTTCATGGTCTGAACCTTCCCCATCATGAGCGCGCCGCGGGCGGCGGGCGCTGCCATTGCAACGGGCTCCACTTTACTATGATGGAGTGTCTGGGGCAAGGGTATTCTTTATCTTGGCGGAGCATTCGCAGTGCGCGGTGCCGTGCTGCAGGCGACGGACGGCAAGCGCGGGCGAGACGGGAGGGAAACCGCGGATGCACATCCATGCATACGCTGAAATCCCCGCCCACGCGCGGCATGTGTACGATTTCGAGGTGCCGGCTCGCCGTATGCGCCGCACCCCGTATAAGCGTCCCAGTTGGTTCCTGCGATGTTGTCGGAGGGTGCCGGCCATACGGAAGATTCGCACCTGGAAACCGTACACATCTCCCCGCCCGCCACGCATCCAATCCCTCGGATGCGGCTTTTGAGCCGTTTCCATGCAGAAGCAGGACGGTTTCCGCAGGTTTCATAAGGATGCTATGCAGCTATAAAATGACGCGCCGGACCGGAGCCCGACGCGCCCTGCATCATAGGGATATGCGGCCGCGGCTACTCGCGGAAGCCGTCGACGAACGGGTCCTTCACGCCGCCGGAGCGCTTGCCGGCGACGACCGCCCCCGCGCCCAGCGCGGACAGGCCGGCGGACACGGCGAGCGCGATGCTCGCGGCGTCGGCTGTGGCGGGCAGGCGCTCGGGCTCGGCGGCGTCGCCGCCCTTGGAGCCGTTCGCTTCCCGCTTCGCACCGGACCCGTCCCCGTCCTGGGAGCCGGATCCCGTGTCGGACGAGCCGCCTGAGGAGTTGCCATCGTCCGTCTTCTGCCCGTCATCGCCCGCCGCGCCGTCGGACGGGGAGCCGGTGGTGCCCGCAGCGCCGTCCTGCGTGGAGCCGCCCTGGTCGGACGAATCGGAGCCGTCGGCCTCATCGCCGCCCGACGAGGTGCCGGAACCGTCGGAGGAACCGGGGTCGCCCGTGGAGTCGCCGGCCGGGTCATCGGCCGCACCGTCGGAGGTATCGCCGCTCGCGCCGTCGGAGACGTCGCCGTTCGCGGCATCGCCGTCGGAGGAGCCGTCGTCGGATGCGGAGTCGCCGGCGGGGTCGGTCGTCCCCGTATCGCCTGCGGTGCCGCCGTCGGAGGAGGGGCCGTCAGCGGATGCGGAGCCGTCGTCGGGCTCCGTCGCCCCCGCATCGCCGTCCGTCCCGCCGGCCGCGTCGCCGTCAGCGTCACCACCGGCCGCGTCACCACCGGTCGCATCGCCGCCGGTCACGGCATCGTCCCCGGGAGCCGCGTCGTCATCGGAGCCCGTCTCGGTATCCGAGCCGCTGCCGGGCTGCTCCGCCGCGGCCTCGTCCTCGCTGATATAGGAGAGGCAGGTCGCGCGCTCGCGCTCGTAGCGGGCGCGGTAGCTCTCGCCGTAGGTGTAGCCGCCGACGTTCTCCACCACGGCGTCGCACAGGGCGTTCACGAACTCGCGGTCGGTCATGTCGTCGGACAGGTTCGCCAGCTTGAAGAACCTCTGGCACCCGCCGGAGCCGAAGAGGTTGCACAGGCCCCATGCGAGGCCCTTCACGCAATCGGCGCGCCCGGAGATGTCCACCCCGAAGTTGTTGCGCAGGATGCGCTCGACCGTCAGGTAGTACTCCTGGTAGGCGAAGTTGTCCTGCAGGGCGGAGAACTCGGCGGGGTCCGCGGCGTAGGCGGCGTGCCAGGCGTCCTCGGCGAGCTGGCCGATCTCGGTGAGCTGCTTGGTGGAGCTGTCGTAGATCGCGCCGTTCTGGAGCTCGTCGCCGCGCTCGATGACCGCCGCGAACATCGAATACTTGGAGGGATCGTAGCTGTAGCAGGCCTCGATGAAGTCGAGCAGCGAGTAGCGCCGGTCGAACTGGTAGAACCCCATCGCGTTGTAGCCGTCGCCGAAGCTGAAGCCCTGGTCGTAGTTGCTCCCGCTCTCGTTCTCGGCGAAGTACCTCATCTCGCTCGAGAGGCTCTGCGGTGTGATGGAAACGCGCGCGCTGCGGCCGCTGAGCAGGGAGTTGAGCGACAGCGTCATGATCGTGGGCATGCCCTCGGCTGAGGGGTCCTCCACGTAGTCGTCGGCGCGGTCGTACTCCGCCGGCGCGGGCAGCTCCTCCTCGGCGGCATCGTCTCCCGTCGAGGTGCCGTCCCCGGTGGACGACCCGCTCGCGGCGGCGCCCTCCAGCGAATCGGCGCGCTCGGTGCCGGTATCGGTGCTCGCATAGGTGATAGTCGGGGTGCCGACGGTGCCGATCGCCAGCGTCAGGGCGAGTCCGGCGGCGATGGCCTGGTGCCTGGGCTCCATGGTGCCTCCTTGGTTCTGCGTCTTCCCGAGGGAAGGTGGTGCGATTGGGGTGTGTTGCGTCAGGACGCAAGAGACCCCTCCATTATGCAGAACCCGGAGCCGCTTGACAAAGGGGGTCGGTTTGTATCACAAGCCGCCGACATCGTCGCCCTCGGGCCGTCGGCTGCGCAGCTTGAAGCCGATGCCCCAGACCGTCTCGATATCGTCACGAAAAGCGCGCCGGCGCCCATCTCGGGACGCCGGCGCGCGTCGAACCTATCCGCGGGCCGCTCGGGGCAGGGCGTCCCGGGGCGCTAGCAGACCTTCTGGATCCAGCCCTCGGGACCCTCGATCTCGCCGTCCTGGATGCCGGTCAGGGTCTCGCGCAGCTTGCGCATCACGGGCCCGACCTCCTCCATGCCGCTCGCGAAGACGATCTCCTCGTCGCCGTTCACGACCTTGCCGACCGGGCTGATGACCGCCGCGGTGCCGCACATGCCGCACTCGACGAAGGCGCCGGACTCGACCTCGGAGAACGCCACCTGGCGCTCGACGACGCGCATGCCGAGCATCTCCTCGGCGACCTGCACCAGGCTGCGCCGGGTGATGGACGGCAGGATGGAGTCCGTCGCGGACTTGGGAACCACGAGCGTGCCCTCCTTGTCCACGAACAGGAAGTTGGCGCCGCCGGACTCCTCCACGTAGGTATGGGTCTGCGGGTCGAGGAACATGTTGTCGGCGAAGCCCTCGGCATGGGCCTGGACGCTGGGGTACAGGCTCATGGCGTAGTTCAGCCCCGCCTTGATGGCACCGGTGCCGTGGGGCGCGGCGCGATCGTACTCGGGCACCTTGACCGCGACGGGCTTGACGCCGCCGGAGTAGTACGGCCCCACCGGGGTCACGAGGATGCGGAACTGGTACTCGTCGGCCGGCTTGACGCCGATGACGTCGCCGGTGGCCACCATGAACG
>DHCMC07803__coassemble_1152_pt1 | contig 16256 bp, 16 predicted proteins | sample DHCMC07803__metabat2_low_PE_003 | metagenome-assembled genome bin DHCMC07803
TCGTTGAAGTAGGCCGGGACGGTGATGACGGCGTCGGTGACGGTCTCGCCGAGGTACTTCTCGGCGTCGGTCTTCATCTTCTGCAGGATCATCGCGCTGATCTGCTCGGGCGTGTAGTCCTTGCCGTCGATCTCGGCGACGGCGCGGCCGCCCTGGCCCTCCTTGACCGCGTAGGGGACGGTCTTGATCTCGGAGGAGACCTCACCGTACCTGCGGCCCATGAAGCGCTTGATGGAGAAGACGGTGTTCTTGGGGTTGGTGACGGCCTGGTTCTTGGCGGCCTTGCCCACCACGCGGTCGCCGTCGGAGCGGAAGCCCACGACGGACGGGGTGGTGCGGTCGCCCTCGGCGTTCACGATGATGGTGGGGTTGCCGCCCTCGAAGACCGCCATGGCGGAGTTGGTGGTACCGAGGTCGATACCGAGGATCTTGCTCATTGGATATCCCTCTTCTTTCCTTTTCCTGCCGGGCGGCTCCGGACGCGGGCCCGCGCCGCCGATTGTTCGTTCGACCCTACTATATCCCCTTATAGGCTCGGATATACAAAATCTAAGTCAAATCATATAAGATTTCTTGAGTTCCACGCAACAGGGTCGCCGGGCGCGGCGAAACCGCGGCGGGCCCCGCCCCGCACGCGCCGCGGCGGGGCTGCCGGCGCGCCTCGCGCTGGCGCTTCTGTCCGCTTGCGCCCCTCCCCAGTAAGCCTAAACTGACTCGGCGAACGGTATGAAAATGGCGGAGCCGGGGGTTGCAATGGCTCCCTCGCGTGGTATGTTAAGCGCAGAAACGCTCGGAGCCCGTTCGCCTGCGGCCCGAGCAGGTCTTGTTTCGCACAGAGAGAGGAAACTGCCATGGCTAAGCCTATCATTGATGCCGACGAGTGCATCGCCTGCGGCGTCTGCGTCGACTCCTGCCCCCAGGGCGTGCTCGAGCTCAACGATGTCGCCACCGTCGCCGACGAGGACTCCTGCATCGCCTGCGGCGTGTGCCAGGAGAGCTGCCCGGCCGGCGCCATCACCGAGATCGAGGAGTAGCCTCCGCGCATCCCGGATGCATCGAACGCCTATGGAGGACCCGGCCCCCGAAAGGGAGCCGGGTCCTTTCGTTTCCGGAGCGGCCGCGCCGCTAGTACGGCGCCGAGGCGGGCGGGAGCCGCTTGAGGTACGCCCACATGCGCTGCTTCTCGCGCGGGTCCGCGAGGGCGGCCTCGAAGCCGTCGAGCGCGAGGACCCGCCGGCCGAGCACGTGGGCGATGAGGCCGGGCTTCAGCATGGCCGTGTCGAAGTCCTCGATCGCCACGAGCGCGTCCGCGTAGGCGTCGCGCATGGCGTCGGCCGCCGCATCGTCCAGGAGGATCACGGCCTCGGGGTCGAGCGCCTCGAGCGCCCAGCGGAACACGTCGGCCGGCAGGGGCTCGCCCGCCGGGGCCGCCGCGTCCGCCTCCGCCGCCGCGCCCGCCACGCTGGCGAGTGCGCAGAAGTCCTCGGGCGCGTACCCGATCGCCGCGAGCGCGGCGCGCAGGGCGCGCCCGTCGGCGCCGGCCAGAAGCTCCCCGCCGGCCCGCTCCGCCTCGTCCAGCTCGCCTTTGACCAGGACGACCGGCGAGAAGGCGTTTCCCGCCATGATCACGCCGCGGGCGCCGAGCGCTTCCAGGTCCTGCTCGACCATCTGCGCGAGCGCCTCTTTCCTCTCCGTCGCCGTCACGTGCATCCGCGCTCCTCACCTTCGCGTCTTCCAGCGCTATCATAGCGCGCCGCGGCGCGCGGGCGGCGCTCGGGAGGCGCCGACCGTTCGCCGCGCCCCGTTCCGAACCGGGTGCATCGGCGTGCGGCAACTGGGTATAACCCGTGACGTACCTGACGAATCCCGCGCATGCGCGCACTCCCATAGGAGGAACACCATGGCAACGATCATCGAGGCCACCCCGCAGAACTTCGACCAGCTGCTCTCGTCCGACCTTCCCGTCCTCATCGATTTCTGGGCCCCGTGGTGCGGCCCCTGCCGCACGCTCTCCCCGATCGTCGACGAGCTGGCCGGCGAGCTCGAGGGCAAGCTCGTCGTCGCCAAGTGCAACGTCGACGAGAACCAGGACATCGCCATGAAGTACGGCGTCATGTCCATCCCCACGCTCGTGATGCTCAAATCCGGCCAGGAGGCCATGCGCACCGTCGGCGCCATGCCCAAGGCCAGGCTCGCCGCGGAGATCGAGAAGGCGCTGTAAGCGCCCTCCCCTCCGCACCGGAGCAGACGCGCCCCCGAACCAGCGACGGGCGCCCCGCGGACCCGCGGGGCGCCCGTTCCCTTTTTGCCGGCGGTGCGCCAAGCGCTACACTTGACCGGAAGACGAGACGAGGAGGAACGATGCACGACACCGGTATGAACATGGGGCAGCTCGCCATGAGCGTCAAGCAGGTCGACGATGCCGTCGCGCTCGCGCGCGACTGGAGCCACCGGCTGCTCCACGCGACCGAGGCCTACGATATGGAGCGCATCGGCTCCAAGCTCGAGCAGGCCATGGCCGCGCTCGACGAGGCGCGCGCCGCCCTCGAGGGCTACGAGGACGCCATCGAGGCCGACCACAACGCCGTCGGCACCGTGAAGCTGGTGTAGCCGTGGGCGCGCCCGAGGGCTCCTGCGAGCTCGCCCGCTTCTCCATCGCCGTCCCCGCCGACCTGCTGAGGGAGTTCGACGCCTCGATCGGGCGGCGCGGGGACGCGCGCAACCGCTCCGAGGCCATCCGCGACCTCATGCGCGCCTCGCTGGTGCACGAGACCGCCCGCACCCCCGACGAGCAGGTCATCGGGTCGCTCACCATGATCTACGACCATCACACCGGCGACCTCACCCGTCGCCTGGACGAGGTTCAGCACGACTACACCGACGAGATCGTCTCCACCATGCACGTGCACCTCGACCACCACAACTGCCTGGAGATCCTCGCCCTCAAGGGGCGCGGCGAGCGCGTCTACGAGCTCGCCGACAAGCTGCTCGGGCTGCGCGGGGTCCACCACGGGGAGCTCACCTGCGCCGCGACCGGCTCGAGCCTGGAGATCTAGCATGCCGGGCGCCGCAGACGGCAGGGGGAGCGGGGATCGCCCCGGATGCGGGGCGCACGACGGCGCGCGCGAGGCGCCGCGCCGCGTCGGCATCCATGTGACGGGCATCGTCCAGGGCGTCGGCATGCGCCCCTTCGTCTACCGCGAAGCCGTGGCGCACGGACTCGCGGGATGGGTGCTGAACGCCGCCGACGGCGTGCACATCGAGGCCCAGGGACCCGCCGGCCGGGTCTCCGCGTTCGTCCGCGCGCTCGGTCGGCGCGCCCCCGCCGCGGCGCGCGTCGACCGCATCGACGTCGCCGAGCTCGCCCCGGAGCCCGACGGCGCGCCGGACCCCACCGGGGACGGGCGCGAACCGGCGTTCCGCATCGTCGCCTCCGACGCCGAGGGGGCGCGCACCACGCTCGTCTCCCCCGACATCGCGACCTGCCCCGACTGCCTGCGCGAGCTGTTCGACCCCGCCGACCGCCGCTACCGCTACCCCTTCATCAACTGCACCAACTGCGGGCCGCGCTTCACCATCATCCGCTCGCTGCCCTACGACCGCCCCGCGACCTCCATGGACGCGTTCCCGATGTGCGGGGCCTGCGCCGCCGAGTACGCCGACCCGGGCGACCGGCGCTTCCACGCCCAGCCCGACGCCTGCTTCGCCTGCGGGCCGCACATCACCTGGCGCGAGCGCGCGGGGGCGTGCGGCCGGGACGCCGTCGGGACGCCCGCCGCGGGCCGCACGCGCGAGGAGAGCGACGCGATCATCGGCCGGTGCGCCGACCTGCTCGCCGCGGGGGGCATCGTCGCCGTCAAGGGGCTCGGCGGGTTCCACCTCGCCTGCGACGCCGGATGCGACCGCGTGGTCCGCGAGCTGCGACGGCGCAAGCACCGCGGGCGCAAGCCCCTCGCCGTCATGGTGCGCTCGCTCGGGGACGCCGGGGCGCTGTGCGAGACGGACGACGCCGAGCGCGCCCTGCTTGCCGGCAGCATCCGGCCCATCGTCCTGCTGCGGCGGCGCCCGGCGTCCGGCATGGGGGGCGAAGGCCCCGCGGGCGATGCGGCGGGCGCGCCCCGCATCGCCCCGTCGGTCGCCTTCGACCTGCCGGAGCTCGGCGTCATGCTGCCCTACACGCCGCTGCAGCACCTGCTGCTCGCCGCCTGCGCCGACCGCGGCGTGCGGGCCCTCGTGATGACGAGCGGCAACCTCGCCGGGGAGCCCATCGAGGTCGATGACGGCGCGGCATGGGAGCGCCTGTGCGCGCGCGGCGTCGCCGACGCGCTGCTGGGCAACGACCGCGCCATCCTCGCGCGCTACGACGACTCCGTGGTCCGCGTGGTCCGCGGGGCCCCCGCACCCGTCCGCCGCGCGCGCGGCTACGCGCCGCGCCCCCTGCCGCTGCCGCCGCTCCCCCCGGGGGCGGTCGAGCCGCCGTGCATCCTGGCCTGCGGGCCGGAGCAGAAGGCCACCCTCGCGCTGACCCGGGACGACGGCGACGGCCGCGCGGCCCTGTGCTTCGTGAGCCAGCACGTCGGCGACGTGGAGGGCGCCTCCGTGCTGGAGGCCTGGCATGGCGCGCGCCGCCGCATCGAGGACCTGTTCGGCCTGGACCCCGGCGCGCTCGCCTGCGACGCGCACCCCTCCTACCTCACGAGCCGATGGGCCCGCGGGCGGGCGGCGGACCGTGGCCTGCCGCTCGTCGAGGTGCAGCACCACCACGCGCACATCGCGTCGGTCATCGCCGAGGCGGCGGCGCGCGGGGACATCGACCCCGCCCTCCCCGTCGTCGGCGTCGCGCTCGACGGGACGGGCGCCGGGGACGACGGGACCGTCTGGGGCGGAGAGGTCATGACGGCCGACCTCACCCGTTTCGACCGCGTCGCCCACCTGCGCCGCTGGCGCCTGCCGGGCGGCTCCGCCTCGATCCGCGAGCCGCGGCGCAGCGCGCTCTCCCTGCTTGCGTGCACCGGCCTGCTCGGGCACCCCGGGGCGGCGCCCCTCGTCGGGGCGATGGGGGAACCCGTGCGCCGTGTGACGCTCGCCATGGTCGAGCGCGGCGTCAACAGCCCGCTCACCAGCAGCATGGGCCGCCTGTTCGACGCGGTCGCGGCCCTGCTCGGCATCTGCGGGGAGGCGGCCTACGAGGGGGAGCCCGCCTGCCTGCTCGAGGCGGCGGCGCAGCGGGCGCGCAGGTCGGCGCCGCTGGCGGGCTTCCGCCTCCTCAGCCCCGAGGCCCCCGGCCTCCCGCGCGTCATCGACACCGGGCCCGTCCTGCGGTCGCTGCTCGAGGGTGTCTCGGACGGCGTCCCCGTCGACGAGCTCGCCCGCGGCTTCCACGAGTCCGCCGCGCGCATGGTCGCGCAGGCGGCGGCCGAGGCGTGCCGCGAAGCCGGGATCCGGACGGTCGCGCTGTCGGGCGGCGTCTTCATGAACCGCCTGCTGCTCGAGCGCTCGGTCGACCTGCTCGAGGCCGCCGGCCTCACCGTGCTCGTCCCGCGCGACGTGCCCGTCAACGACGGCTGCATCGCCTACGGGCAGGCGGCCGTCGCGCGCGCCCGCCTTGCCGCCCGCGGTGCGGGCGCGGTACCATCTTCCCGATCGACTTGAACCGCCCGCGCAGCGGGCGGAGAGGGAGGCGCCCATGTGCCTTGCCGTCCCCGGCAGGATAACCGCCGTACATGAGGGAGACCGAGCCGACGTCGACATGCTCGGCGCCCGCCGCGAGGTGTCGCTGCGCCTCGTCCCCGAGGCGCGCGAGGGGGACTACGTCCTCGTCCACGCGGGCTTCGGCATCCAGGTGATCGACGAGCGGGAGGCCGCCGAGACCATCCGGCTGCTCCAGGAGATGGACGAGCTGCTCGACGACGAGCTGCCCGCGCCCGAAGGGGCCGCATGAGCGCGTCCGATGCGCCCGCGGCGGCCTTCGCCGCCTTCCGCGACCCCGGGCTCGTCCGCGAGCTGACCGCGCGCATCGGGCGCATCGTCGGCGACCGCGCGGTCAACCTCATGGAGGTCTGCGGGACGCACACGATGAGCATCGGCCGCTACGGCTTCCGCTCCGTCATGCCGAGGGGCGCGCGCCTGCTGTCGGGCCCCGGATGCCCGGTCTGCGTCACCTCGACGCAGGACATCGACCGCGCCGTCGCGCTCGCGCGCGTCCCCGGCGTGACCGTCGCGACCTTCGGCGATATGATGCGCGTCCCCGGCTCCCGGTCCTCCCTGCGCGCCGAGAAGGCCGCGGGGGCGGACGTGCGCGTCGTCTACTCCCCGCTCGACGCCCTCGACATCGCCGAGCGCGAACCCGGCCGCGAGGTGGCCTTCATCAGCGTGGGGTTCGAGACCACCACCCCGGCCGTCGCCGCCACCCTGCTCGAGGCGGCCGAGCGCGGGCTGGGGAACTTCTCGGTGCTCGCCGCCAACAAGATGACGCCGTCCGCGCTGCGCGCCATCGCCGACGACCCCGAGACGAGCATCGACGGCTTCATCCTGCCCGGGCACGTCTCCACCATCACGGGCCTGGCGCCCTACCGCTTCCTGGCGGACGAGTTCGGCATCCCCGGCGTCGTGACCGGGTTCGAGCCCGTCGACATCCTGGAGGGCATAGAGCAGCTCGCCCTCATGATCGCGCAGGGCGCCCCTAAGATCCGCAACGCCTACCGGCGCGGCGTGAGCGAGGAGGGCAACCCCACGGCGCGCGCCCTGACGGACCGGGTCTTCGAGCCGACGGACGCGCGATGGCGCGGGCTGGGCGAGCTGCCCCGCTCGGGACTGCGCATCCGGGAGGGGTTCGCCCGCCTCGATGCGGCGCGGCGCTTCGACATCCCGGAGGAGCCCGCGCGCGAGCAGCCCGGCTGCCGCTGCGGGGACGTCCTGCGCGGGCGCATCGCCCCGACCGGCTGCCCGCTGTTCGGCCGTGCGTGCACACCGGAGCATCCGGTGGGGCCGTGCATGGTGTCGAGCGAGGGCAGCTGCGCGGCGTACCACCGCTATCGGGGCTGAGCGCGCGGGCGCCGACGCCCCGCATCGGCATGGAGGACAAGGAGGGACCCATGACGGACGACACGGTGCTTCTGGGCCACGGATCGGGCGGCCAGATGATGAAGCGCCTCATCGACGAGCTGTTCCTGGACGCGTTCGGCTCGCCCGAGCTGCTCGCGGGGAACGACGCGGGCGTCTGCGAGCTGCCGGCGACCGGGCGCATAGCAGTCTCGACGGACAGCTTCGTGGTGACGCCGCAGTTCTTCCCCGGCGGCGACATCGGGCGCCTCGCCGTGTGCGGCACCGTGAACGACGTGTCCACCGCGGGCGCGCGCGTGCGCTACCTCTCCTGCGGCTTCATCCTCGAGGAGGGCTACCCGATCGACGACCTCGCCCGCATCGTCCGCAGCATGGCCGAGACCGCACGGGAGGCGGGCGTCCGCATCGTGACGGGCGACACCAAGGTGGTCGAGCGCGGGGGAGCCGACGGCGTCTACATCAACACGACGGGCGTGGGCGAGGTGCCCCGCGGCGTGGACCTCTCCGGGTCGGCATGCCGTCCCGGAGACGCCATCCTCGTGTCGGGCACCCTCGGGGACCATGGCGTCGCCGTCATGAGCTGCCGCGAGGGCCTCGGCTTCGGCACCGACGTCGTGAGCGACGCCGCCCCGCTCAACCGGCTCGTCGCCGCCGTGCTGGACGCCGCGCCGCACGTCCGCTGCTTCCGCGACCCCACGCGCGGGGGCCTGGCGAGCACGCTGAACGAGTTCGCCGCGGCGAGCCGCGTCGACATGGAGGTGGACGAGGACGCCGTCCCCGTGGCGGACCCCGTCCGCGGCGCCTGCGAGATGCTCGGCCTCGACGTGCTGCAGGTGGCCAACGAGGGGAAGATGGTCGCCGTCGTCCCCGCCGACGAGGCCGACGCCGCGCTCGCCGCCATGCGCGGCGCACCCTACGGCGGGAACGCCGCGGTCATCGGCCGCGTGGGCGCGCCGGCGGGGGATGCGGGACCGCTCGTGCGCGTGCGCACGGCCTGGGGGTCGGCGCGCGTCCTGGACACGCTCGTCGGGGAGCAGCTCCCCCGCATCTGCTAGCGAAGGCGCGGCCCCGCCATGCCGACCGGGGCCGCCCCCCTCCGAACCGCCCGCACCCCCTCATTCATCCCAGGAAAGGACCCAGCATGCCCTTCACCCATGTGATCTTCGACCTCGACGGCACCCTGCTCGACACGCTCGAGGACCTCGCGCGCGCCGGCAACCACGTGTGCTCCGCGCACGGCTGGCCGACGTTCCCCATCGACGCCTACCGCTACAAGGTGGGCAACGGCATGCTCAAGCTCGTGGAGCGCTTCATGCCCGCCGAGTTCGCGGGCGACGGGACCATGTTCGAGCGCACGCTCGCGGAGTTCCGGGCCTATTACAGCGCGCACAAGGAGGACCATACCGCACCCTACCCCGGCGTCCCCGAGCTCCTCGACGAGCTGCGCGGCGGCGGGCTCGCGCTCGCCGTGCTCACCAACAAGGACCACGCCGCGGCCGCGCAGCTCGTCGAGCGCTTCTTCGGAACGGGACGCTTCTCCCTCGTACAGGGGCACGTGGCCGGCTTCGACCCCAAACCCGCCGCCCCTATCACCCTGCACGTGCTCGAGCAGCTGGGCGCGGACGCCGCCTCGACCCTCTATGTGGGCGATTCGGATGTCGACGTGGCGACCGGCCACAACGCGGGGCTCGCGGTGGCGGGCGTCACCTGGGGGTTCCGCGGCCGCGCGGAGCTCGAGGCGGCCGGCGCCGACTTCCTCGCCGACTCCCCCGCCGAGCTCGCCCGCATCGCACGGGACCGCTAGGGCCCTCCGGACGGCCGCTGGCGGCCGCGCTCGCATCGCCGCGGCGCCGCATATACGGCGAAACGGCCGCGGGCCGTCGAGGGGACGGACTCCCCCGACGGCCCGCAGCTCGAAGAGGGGCATCCCCCTGGAGCGCCGTGCCCTACAGCGTCATATTCGGATCCGCGTCCACGCTGAAGTCCGAGAACTCGCCGCGCGCGAACTTCTCGCGCGCGGCGACGGCGATCATGGCGGCGTTGTCCGTGCAGGCGTTTCGCGGCGGCACCGTCACGCGGATGCCCTGACGCGTCAGCTTGCGGACCATCATCTCCCGCAGATGGGGGTTGGCCGCCACGCCGCCGCCGATGCAGTACTCGCGGGCGCCCGTCTCGCGCAGGGCGTTGCGGGCCTTCTTGTACTGCACGTCGAACACCGCCGCCTCGAAGGACGCGGCGAGGTCGGGCAGGTGGATCGTGCGGCCCGCCCTCGTCTCCTGCTCGATGTAGAGCGTCACCGCGGTCTTCAGCCCCGACAGGGAGAAGCGGTAGTCCCCGCGCCGGTTGAGCGCCCGGGGGAAGTCGGTGGCCTTCGGGTCGCCCGTCTCCGCGAGGCGCGAGATGACCGGGCCGCCGGGATAGCCCAGCCCGAGCGCCTTGGCGACCTTGTCGAACGCCTCGCCCACCGCGTCGTCGAGGGTCTCTCCGAGCACCTCGTAATCGCCCCAGGCGCGCACGTGCACGAGCATGGTGTGCCCGCCGGAGACGAGGGTGAAGATGAACGGGGGCTCGAGGTCCGGTGTGGTGAGGAGGTTGGCGTACAGGTGCCCCTCCAGATGGTTCACGCAGATGAGCGGCTTACCCGCCGCGAAGGCGAAGCCCTTGGCGAACGCGACGCCCACCACGAGCGCCCCCACCAGCCCCGGGCCCTGCGTCACGCCGACCGCCGCGAGCTCCCCCGGGGCAAGCGGGCCGTCGGCAAGGCCGAGCGACGACGCCGCCTCCTCGAGCGCGGCATCGACGACGCCCACGATGACCTCGACGTGCTTGCGCGAGGCGATCTCGGGCACCACGCCGCCGAAGCGCGCGTGGAAGTCGATCTGGGTCGACACCTGGTTGGCCAGCAGGTTGCCCTCGGCGTCGATGATGGCGACGGCGGTCTCGTCGCAGGAGCTCTCGATGGCGAGCACCGGCTGGCGCCGGGCGATCTCCGCGCGCTCGGCGTCGGTGCGCGAGGGGGCGGGGGCGGGCCAGGGGCGCGCGGCGGCGGAGGTGGGCTCGGGGGACGCCGCATCCACCGGCAGCCTGAGGGGCAGGTCGGCCGTCATGACGAGCGCGTCGCGCCCCGCGCCGTAGTATCCGCGGCGCACGCCCGCGCGGGAGAACCCGAGCCCCTCGTACAGCGCGATGGCGGCGTCGTTGTCCGCCTCGACCTCGAGCGACGCCGTGGCGCACCCGAGCATCTGGGCGTCGTAGCTCACATGGGAGAGCAGCTTGCGGGCGATGCCCTGCCGGCGGCGGCCCGATGCGACCGCGACGTCGAGCACCTGCACGTCGCGGTCGACCACCATGCCGCCGGCGATGCCCACGAGCTCGCCGTCGTCATGCGCGACCCACCAGGTGCGGGGGACGGCCGCGCCCTCGCCCAGCTCGGATAGGAACATCTCGGGCGTCCAGGCGGCGTGCCCGGAACCGGAGAAGCAGGCCTCCTCGAGCGCCGAGGCGGCTTCGGCGTCCGCGGCACCCATCGGGCGGAACTGCAGATGGCGCCCGGCGAGCTCGTCGGCCACCCCCGTCACGCGGCTCCCCTCGCTCTGCTCGAGCCCCAGGCGGCGCCGCTCGTTCTCCTCGGCGTCCGAGAGCCGCGTGTAGACGGGCAGGACGAGCGCCGGGTCGCCTCCGGGAAGCGCTGCGGGGGCATCCGCCGCCGCAGCGAGCAGCAGCCCCTCGCCCGAGGGCCACCACAGCTCCCGCGGGCACGCGCGGCCCATGAGGCCGGCCTCCTCGAACAGCTTCCCGTAGCGTACCAGGCCGTCGCCGGTGAGCTGCAGCTCGCCCGCATCCGGGCGCTCCGCCCACTCCCGGGCGGCGAGGGCGGCCTTGACCACGCGCTCGCGCTCGTACAGGCGCGACGCGCCCGCCTCGTCCAGGCGGTAGAGCGCCGGGTAGACCTCCCCGCGCATGGCGTCGGCCGCCACGGCCAGCAGGCCGCGCACCCCGGCGCGCCATGCGGTCCAGGCGCTCGCATCGAGGGTGGACACCCCCTCGAGCGGCAGGTTCGCCCCGCAGGCGAGGCCCTTCGCGGTGGAGATGCCGATCCGCACCCCGGTGAACGAGCCCGGCCCGCGCCCGACCAGGACCCCGTCGACATCGGCCATGGAGAGCCCCGCGTCACGGAGCACCCCGTCGAGCGTGTCGACGAGCTCCACGTTGGCGCGGCGGCGGCACATATGGTCGCCCGACGCCAGCAGCTCGACCCGCGCGGCGCCGGACTCGGACGGAGCCCACCACCCCAACGCGCATATCAGCATGTCCGTCGAGGTGTCGCATGCGGCGACCAGATACCGCTCGTTCCCTTGTGTCATCTCATCCATCTCATTTCCAGCGGCGTCCGCCGCGGGCGCACCCAACGGGCCCCGCGGCAGCCGCGACCACATCATGCGATCGCATCCGAATCCGGCGGGCCCGGTCACCCCCGGTCCCCGCCCCCGTCGGAGGCGACCGCCCCGTCGATCGCCCGCAGAAGCTCCTCGGCGCGCGCACCATGGGCCTCGAGCTCGATCGTCCGCGCATCGGGGTCGTCGTCCACGCGCCCGAGGGTCACGGAGAGGAACTCGTCGGTCAGCTCGTCCTGGAACTGCTCGCCCCATTCGAGAACGCAGACGCCCTCGTACCCCAGCACGTCGTAGATGCCCGTATCCTCGAGCTCGAAGGCGTGCTCCAAGCGGTAGAGGTCGAAGTGGAACAGCTCGATCCGCCCGCCGTCGTGCACGGCCATGAGGGCGAAGGTCGGGCTCGTGACGGGATGCCCGTCCCCCAGCCCGCGCGCGATGCCCTTCGTGAGCCGGGTCTTCCCCACACCGAGGCCCCCGGTGAGCACGAGGACGTCGCCGTCGGCGAGCGACGCGGCGGCGACCTCTCCGAACCGCTCCGTGTCCTGCGCGCTCCCGCTCCGGTAGCGCCCGACGGCGCTTCGCTCCAAGGACACGGCTACTCCTCCACCCGGGGCAGCGCCTCGGAATGCCGCGCCGCCTCCGCGACCGTCGCGGGCACGGAGGGACCGTCGACCGGATGGCGCTCCAGGTAGTCGCCGAGCATGCGGAAGTCCGCCTCGAGGAGCTCCTGCCAGGCGGGGTTGCGCAGCGCCGCCGCCGGGTGGAACGTGGGCATGACCACGAAGTGCCCCATCTGGTGGAAGCGGCCGCGGAGCTTGGTGATGCCGATCTCGGTCTTGAGCACGAAGTGCGTCGCGGGGTTCCCGAGCGTCACGATGATGTCCGGCCAGATGCTGCGGATCTGCTCGCGCAGGAACGGGGAGCAGGCGAGGACCTCCTCGGGGCGCGGGTTGCGGTTTCCCGGCGGACGGCATTTGAGCACGTTGGCGATGTAGATATCCTCCCGCTTGAGACCCGCGAGCGACAGGATCGCGTTCAGGTTCTCGCCGGCGCGCCCCACGAAGGGTTCGCCCTGCAGGTCCTCGTTGCGCCCCGGCGCCTCGCCCACGAACATCACGCGGGCGTGCGGGTTCCCCACGCCGAACACGATCGTGGTGCGCGTCTCGTACAGGGGGCACAGGCGGCAGTCCCCCAGGACCCCGCGGATCTCCTCGAGCGACACCTCGCGCGGACGCTGGTGCTCGTGGCCTGGAATGTGCATCACGCCCATCTCGGCTCCTTAGGTGTAGATCTTCTCCAGGCGCATGCCGAACCCGCATGCCACCTCGTAGTTGATGGTCCCGCGCAGCTGCGCCATCTCGTCCATGGTGATCTCGGCGCCCCCGTCGCGGCCGATGACGGTCATCAGATCGCCCATCTCGGCTTCCGGCGTCTCCCGCTGCGACGTCTGCTGGATGGCGACCATGAACTGGTCCATGCAGATGTTGCCCACCTGGCGCACGCGCATACCGCGGAACAGCACGTCCATGCGGTTGGAAAGCGTGCGGGACAGGCCGTCCGCGTACCCGATGGGCAGCGTGCAGATCTGCACGCGGGCGCGCGGCACGCGGTAGGTGAAGCCGTAGCCCACGCCCTCGCCCATCGCCGGATGCGCGGTGCGCGTCACGCGGGCGCGCACGCTCATCACCGGCTCGAGCGGGAAGACCGGCCGCGTGACCTCGCTCGGCTGCAGGCCGTACAGGCCGATGCCCGCCCGGATCATGTCGTAGCGCATCGAGGGGTCGAGGATCGAGGCGACCGTGTTGTCGCAGTGCACGATCCCGCATTCGAACCCCGCCTCGTGCATGGCGGCGACCGCCTCGTCGAAGCGCTTGCATTGCAGCTTGTAGTCCCAGCCGTTGGACTCCTCGGCCGTGGCGAAATGGGTGAAGACCCCGTCGCATCGGATGCCGCGGTGGAAGTCGATCTCGCGCCGGAAATCGATCACGTCGGCGTAATGGACGCCGATGCGGTTCATCCCCGTCTCGATCGCCATATGGTACCTGCCCACGACGCCCAGGCTCACCGCCCGCTCGCCGTACGCCAGCGCGAACTCCGAGGTGTAGACGGACGGCATGAGGCTGTGCTCGAGCAGCGTGTCGATGGCCGTCACCGGGGGCTCGGAGAGCACGAGGATCGGCTCTGCGATCCCTCCCCGACGCAGCTCGACGCCCTCCATGACCGTGGCGACGGCGAACATGTCGCAGCCGGTCGCGTGCATGATCTTCGCGCACTCGACGGCCCCGTGGCCGTAGGCATCCGCCTTCACCACGCAGCAGAGGCGCTGGCGCGGACCGAGAAGGTTCTTGAATGCCCTCGTGTTGCGACGCAGGGCCCCGCGGTCGATCTCGACCCACGCCCAGCGCGTCGACGGCTCCTTACGCCCTATCACGGCCTACTCATCCCCCTCGTCGCCCGAGATGCCGAGCTCGCGGCAGGCCGCGTTCTCCACCAGCTGGATGGCCTCGCCGATCAGGTCGATGAGGTCGGTTGCGATCACGCTTCTCTCGCCGTATTCCGCGGCGGCGGCGAACCCGCTGTAGGAGTGGACCGCGACCGCATAGGAGGCGAGCAGCTCCCACCGCTCGACCTCGCCGTGGGTCGTGGCGACCGTCCCGGCCAGGATTCCCGCGAGCACGTCGCCGGATCCGGCCGTCGCGAGGGAGGCGGGACCGGACATGGGCATGAGGACCCTCTCGACGCCCACCACCGCGGTCGTGGCGCCCTTCGCGACGACGACCAGGTTGTCCGAGCCGACCGCCCAGACGACGCGCTGGGCGGCGTCGATGGCGGTCCCCAGATCGTCCACGGGCAGGTCCCCCACCAGCCGCGAGAGCTCGCGGTGATGCGGCGTGAGGATGAGCGGCGCCTCTCGGCGGTACAGCTCGGGGGTCTTGTCGATCCCGTCGATGGCGAGGCGGGAGAGGCAGTTCAGCGCGTCGGCGTCCAGGATCAGCGGGACGTCCAGCTCAAGCAGGCCCGAAACGACCTGCATGCAGCCGGAGGCGGTCGTCATACCCGGCCCGCACAGGACGCAGTCGTACTTCTTCGCCGTCTCGCACACCACCTGGCGGGCCGCCGCACCGAAGGATCCGCGGGAATCGGAGGGGATGGCGATGACGGGAACGGACGGCAGGGCCATGCGGATGAGGTTCGCGCAGGCGTCGGGAGCGGCGACCGCGACGTAGCCCGCCCCGGCGCGCGCGGCCGCCTTGGCCGCCATCATCGCCGCGCCGGGATACCGGGCGGATCCGGCGACGACCAGCACCGAGCCGCGGGAGTACTTGTTCACGGTCGCGGGGAGCGGCTCGAGGAACTCGACGAGATCGGCCGCCTCGACGATCTCCGCGGCGTGGTCGACGTCGTCGATCACCTCGTCGAGCTTGTCGTACAGCTCGCCGCAGACGAGCTCTCCCACGTACTGGGGGGCATCGGCGCTGTACAGGCCGATCTTCGGGGCGATCATGGTCGCCGTCTTGTCGGCGCGCACGCAGCAGTCCTCGACGACGCCGGTCTCGGAGTCCAGGCCGGAGGGGACGTCGACGGAGATGACGCGGGTGGCCGTTTCGTTGAGCGTGGGGATCCAGATGGAGAAGGGCGGGCGGAGCTGGCCGTGGAACCCGGTCCCGAGGATGGCGTCGATCACGAGGTCCGCGCCGGACAGCAGGTCGGAGAGCTCGTCACGGGACGGCCCCACGACGACCTCGACGTCGCGACCCGATGTGCGGCGCGCCACATGGCGCGCGAGGGCGGAGGGCACCTCGCTCGGCCCGACGGGCGTGGCGACCGTCACATGGGCGCCGCGCTGCTGCAGGATATCAGCGGCGACCCAGCCGTCACCGCCGTTGTTGCCGAATCCGGTGAGGACGACGACCTCCTTGGGATCGTATTCCTGGGCGACGGCGGCGACGAACTCGCCGGCATGCTCCATGAGCTCGGCTTTCGAGGTGCCTTCGCGCTCGATGATGTCCTCGAGCCTCCGGACTTCCTCAGTGCTCAGAATGGGTTTCATCAGCCTGCTCCTGTTCTGCCGGGACGTCGGGGGCGTCCACAGCGGTCAACTCAGCCAACTGGACGGTGTCGAGCTCATCGAGCACCGAGCGCGCGTCGCGGAACGACTGGGCGATGAGCGCCTTGCCGTCCTGCTTAGATTCCTTTGGTTTGGGACGTGCGTCCGCGGTGATGGTCATGGCGTTGGCGACGGCGAGACCGCTCGTCAGCGAGAGCGAAAGCGCGACCTCGACGATACCGCGCTCCTCGGCGATCTCCTTCGCGCGGCCGGAGAGGACGGCGAGGGGCCGCCCATGCGCATCGCGTGAGACGGAGACATCCTTGCGCCCGACGCCCTGGCCGAAACCGGTGCCGAGAGCCTTGAGGACGGCCTCACGGGCCGCAAAGCGGCTCGCGTAGTGCGCTGCAGGTCGATTCGAGGAGTCGCAGTACGCGCGCTCCTCATCGGTGAACATCCGCGGAACGAAGCCGGGAGTCCTCTGAAGGATCTCCTCGAACCGGGAGATCTCGACGATATCCACGCCGATGCCGGCCTCCGCCATATCCACCGCCCTTCTCTCGGTAAAGACACACGAGCATATTGTACGTTGTCGGTGTGGATTGGGCGAGGTGAACGGGGGCCGCCGCGGGAAAGGGCGCGGCGCGCCCGCGAACGACGGAGGGCCCCGCAGGCTGCGTGCCTGCGGGGCCCTCCGCGAAACGCCGTCCACCGGTCAGCGGCGCCCTGCTCTCCCACGGGCTTCCCCCGCA
>DHCMC07803__coassemble_1488_pt1 | contig 12070 bp, 14 predicted proteins | sample DHCMC07803__metabat2_low_PE_003 | metagenome-assembled genome bin DHCMC07803
TACTTGGCGCCGGCGACGAGCGCGCTCATGTCGAGCTCGATGAGGTCGCGGTCGCGCAGGGTGCTCGGCACGTCCCTGGCGACGATGCGCTGGGCGATGCCCTCGACGATGGCGGTCTTGCCGACGCCCGGCTCGCCGATGAGCACGGGGTTGTTCTTGGTGCGGCGGGAGAGCACCTGGATGGTGCGGCGGATCTCGTCGGTGCGGCCGATGACCGGGTCGAGCTTGCCGGCGCGCGCCAGGTCGCAGATGTTGCGGCCGTACTGCTCCAGCGCCTCGAACTGGGTCTTGTCCTCCGCCGACTTGACGCGGTCGTCGCCACGGAGCTCCTGGTAGACCTCCTCGACGCGCTCGGGCGTGACGCCGGCGTCCCTGAGCACGCGCCCGGCGTCCCCCTTGTCCTCCGCGAGCGCCATGAGCAGGTGCTCGGTGACCACGAAGCTGTCCTCCATCTTGCCGGCGCGCTTCTCCGCGCGGTCGAGCACGCGCACGAGGTCGCGCGACATGCCCATCTGCGCGCCGTCGCCCGAGACCTTGGGGGCGCGCTCGATGACCTCGGCCGTGGCGCGGCTGAGCTGGGCGGAGTCCGCGCCGATCCGCTCGATGATGACGGAGATGTTGCGCTCGCCGCCCGTGAGCAGCGCGGACAGGAGGTGGATGGGCTCCACCGCCCCCGCCTGCGCGTCGCTCGCGATGCCGATGGCCGTCTGCAGGGCCTCGCGCGACGTCATGGCCAGCTTGTCGATCCTCATACTGCATCACCTCTCCTGGGGTGTCGCCGACCCGCGGGAAAATAGTGACAGGCACCATTTTCCCGCGCAGTCAGCCTGCCGCCCTGCGGGGCGGCATTCGTCCGTTCGAGAGGTATTGTTTCCCGATACGCTCCCGCTTATACCGAAATCTAAGTCTCTCTATATTAGATTTTCTGAGTGCGCAGGGACAGGGAGGCCACGCCGCCCGTCATCGGGGACGCCCCCGGCGGCGGGCGGCGGCACGCAGGCGGCGCCGCTGCCCGCCGAGGCCATGCACCTACAGGCCGAAATGCTCCGCGACCCTCCCCATGCGTTCGGACTGCGCCGCCCCGAACGGGCAGCGGCTGTCGCAGTGCCCGCAGCCGATGCACTCGCCCGCATGGTGCTCGAGGTTGCGGCAGTGCTCCGCCGCCAGCTCATCGCCCACGAGTGCCAGGTCATAGTACTTGTTGACCAGGCCGATCTGGATGCCCGCCGGGCACGGCTGGCAGTGGTTGCAGTACACGCAGCGGGCCTCGCGCGATTGCGGGGCCATGTCCGCGAGCACGGAGTAATCGCGCTCCTCGGGCGTCGCGTCGAGGTAGGACAGCAGGTCGCGCAGGTCGGCCTCCCCGCGCGCGCCGGGTAGCACCGTGAGCACGCCCGGGCGGTCGAGCGCGTACTGGATGCACTGCGTCCGCGTGAGCGCCCGGCCGAACGGCGACTGCGCCGCGTCGAGCAGCTGGCCGCCCGCGAAGGGCTTCATCACGCTCACGCCCACGCCGGCCCGCTCGAACTCCCGCAGCAGGGCATTCCTGCATGACACACAGGACAGCCCCGCACAGCCGAACGGGCGGTCGCCGGTGAGAATGGGCTCAGCACAGCCCAACGAACGGTCGCCGGTGACAAAAAACCGGATTCCGATGCAAGGAATCCGCATCCCCGCTCGTGTTGTAGATGAGAGGGGCGTCCCTCCCGCGGAAAGATGCCGAGACGAGAGGAGATCACGATGAGGAAGCTCGGTACGAAGGCGAAGGTGGCGGCCGGTGCGATCGCGGTCGCGGCGACGATGGCCCTGGGGGCGGCGCTCTTCCCCGCGACGCCCGTGCGGGCCGCCGACACGGCGACGACCGGTGCGGCGACGCAAGTCGCGGCGCAGTCCGCGCAGGCGAGCGCATCGGCCCGCGCGAACGCGGCCTGCAACGGGTACGCCGACGGCGACGGCGTCTGCGACACCTGCGGCGGGAAGGCGCACGGCGGCCACCACGGATGCGAGAACTACGTCGACTCCGACGGCGACGGGTACTGCGACGCCTGCACGGGCGGAGGCTCCGGATACCGCAACGGCAGCGGCACCGGCAACGGGGCGTGCTACGTCGACGAGGACGACGACGGCATCTGCGACAACCGCGGGACCTCGACGTGCGGCGGCGCCGACAGCCCCTGCGGCGGCACCGGCGTCCCCGTCGGCTCGGCCCACCGCGGCGGCAACGGCAACAGCGGTGGTAACGGCAGCGGCGGCGGCCACGGCGAAGGGCATCACGGCAGCGGCGCCGGACATCACGCAGGCTGCCGCTGAGGTGGACCAAGCGCCGCCCGAACCGGAGGGCGCCCGCATCGATCCGGCAACGGCTTCGGCGCCTGCCCGCATACAAGCGCCAAGCCTCCACGCGCGAAGGCTGTTTGCATACCCATACTTTCCTACCTGCTGGTCTTTGATTGATGATGCATAGAACTTCATGTGCGGACAGAACGGGGGCGATGGGGGTGGTCATTTTCTATGCGAATTGCGAATGTGCTGATCGATGGAACAGTTCATATCGATATCTCATCCCATTAAGGATGTAAAAGACCAGGACCGCGAACCGATATACGGGCCATGAGAGCGGCCGGCCGCCGAAATCCTCTATGCACATTCGCAATTCCGTCTTTTTTTGACCAGGGGGGGTCGAGCAGAGACGATCGACACCGAGTGGGCGGTCAGTCGGGAGAGCGGTTCCGGCCGGGGCAATCCGCCAGCGGGTCGAGCAGGAGGCGCCGGGGCCGGGCAGACGGGCGCCGTCATCGGGCGGGATGGCGACGGCACTGGGCAGACGGGCGCCGTCATCGGACGGGATGCCGCCACCGGACGGGACGCGCCGGCACCGGGCGGGGCGCGCCGGCAAAGCCCGCCGCGACCGGCGTCGCCACAGGCCCCCGCTTGGCGCACAATAGAGACGAGGAACAGGGAACCTGGAGGGCCCATGCGCGCTGCAAGCGACATCGAGCGGGCGATCGGCGCCTACGGCGACGCCGTGTGGCGCGCCTGCCTGCTCTACCTGAGTCCCTGCGACGCCGAGGACGTCGTGCAGGACGTCTTCCTCAAATACGCCCTGCATGACGCGCCCTTCCGCGACGACGGGCACGCCAAGGCATGGCTCCTGCGCGTCGCCATCAACGCCTGCAAGGACGTGCTCAAGGCGGCGAACAGGAAAAACGAGTCGGTCGACGCCCTCGCGGAGCAGGGGCGCCTCGGCGAGCTGGGGTGCACCGACGATCGGTCGGCCCATGAGCTGGCGCGCATCCTCGACGCCATGGACGCGTTGGGCGACCCGCCGAAGACGCAGCTCTACCTCGCCCTGTATGAGGGATATACCGCAAAGGAGATCTCCCGGATGTGCGACATGCCCGAAGGCACCGTATACTCGTGGATCTCGCGCGGGAAGAAGCGGCTGAGGGAGGTCCTGCCATGACGGACAACCTGGAGAGGCGCATGCGCGAAGCGTTCGACGGGGCGCACCTGCCGGCTGGACTCGCCGAGCGCACGCTCGCGCGCATCGAGGCGGAACGCGCGGCGCAGGCAGAACCTGCATCGCAGGCCGAGCACGCGACGCGGATGGAACACATGGCGCGGGTTGAACGCGCCACGCCGGCAATGCAAGTTGAGCGCGCGGCGCAGGCAGAACCTGCATCGCAGGCCGAGCGCGCAGCGCAGGCCGAACCCGCGATACGGGCCGGGCGCGCGGCGCGGACCGAGCGCCGGCCCGCCCGTCCGCTCACCCGGCGCGCCGCCATCGCGCTCGCCGCCTGCCTCGCGCTCGCCGCGGTCTGTGTCGGCGGATACGCATGGGCCCAGGCGCCCTGCGCGTACGTGGCGATCGACGTGAACCCCTCCATCGAGCTCGGTATCAACCGCTTGGGCAACGTCGCCTCCGTCCGCGCGTACAACGAGGACGGGGAGCGTCTCCTGCAGGCGCTCGACCTCGACGGGCTCGCGTTCGCGGACGCCATGGCCGCCCTGGAGGAGCGGCTGCGCGGATACCTCGACGACGGGGCGACGGTCGAGATGACCGTCGTGTGCGACAACGAACGGCGGGCGGCGGAGCTCGAGCAGGTGGGCGTCGGATGCCTGAGCGCCTCGGGGTCGGGGAGCGTGCACTGCTCCCATGCGAGCTCCGAGGAGCACCACGCCGCCGAGAGCGCGGGGATGGGCCTTGGGAAGTACCGCCTCTACCTCGAGCTCGTCGACGCCGGCGTGGACATCTCGCCCGAGGAGGCGTCCGCGATGACCATGCGCGAGCTGCGCGCGCTGCTGGAGGACGCCGGAAGCGCGTCGGCAGGGGGCTCCGGATCGGACGCCGGGCAGGCAGCCGGCCGCGCCGGCGGACACGGGAACGGGTCGAGGGACGAGCACGGACACGGGGGCGGCCACGGCGGGGACTGAGCCGCGCACGAGCCGTCGATGAGAACGGCCTTCGGGTCGCCGGCCTCCCCGGCCGGCCTCCCCCGCCGACGGCAGCGGCGCCCCGCTCAGAGCGACCAGGTCGCGTGCACCGAGCCGCCCCCGACCGCCGCGGACAGCCCCGAGGCGTCCTCGATGCGCCCGATGCGCGTGTACCGGTACGATGTCCGATGCCCCTCGTAGAACAGGACCAGGCAGTCGTCGCCGAACAGCATGACGTCGCCCGCCTCGATCCGCTCCGGGGACTCCGCCGCGACGGGCAGCGGGTCATCCAGATAGGCGTACTTCTCGTTTCCGTTCAGTTCGGCCATATCGAGCTCGATTGCCAGGCGCGCGGCGAGCTCCCGCGCAGCATCCGTGTCCGCAGGCGTCACGATGAAGCGCGCGCCGCCGAGCTCGACCGTCATCTCCCGTGCAGCCACCGCGGAGCCCCCGAACGCCTTGCGCACCCCGCGCAGCGCGAGCATGTCCCCCGTCTGCACCGTCGCCTACCCCCTCTCCATGCCGAACGACGCGAGCCGTTTCTCGCCGATTCCCTGCAGCCAGGTGAGCACCGTGGAAAACAGCAGGTAGATGGCCGCGACCTCGAGATACAGAGGCAGCGCCCCGTAGGTGCGCGACACGATCTGCTGCGTCGCCATGAGCATCTCCAGCACCGTGATGTTCGCCGCGAGCGACGTGTCCTTCACGAGCGCGATCAGCTATGGTTTATCGAGGGGAGAGGAGCGCACGGAGGCGCCCTGCGCGACGGGCCATGCCGCATGCGGCGCAGCGCGGTGGCGACACGGAAGGCTGGCCTATCTGTCGCCAAGACGGACCGCGGCGGCGGAGGCGCGGCGGATGACACGGGGCCGTCCCGTCAGCCGCCGCAGGGGCCGTCCCGCCCGTTCCCGCTATCCGTCCCGCCTGCCGGCATCCCCGCCGCGCGGGGCGGCGGTCCTGGGGAATTTTCACCCGTCCCTATTTTCCCCGGCATCCCCGCCGCGCGGGGCGGCGAGCTCCTTTAGGAGCTCGAACCGGCTCATGATGTAGTCGTAGTTCTCGCGCCGATGCGGCAGCGTGCAGGCCGAGCAGTCCTTGATGTCGCCCGCATCGCCCACGTAGCGGAAGTTCCCGCCGCAGCGGGGTCCCAGCGCGTACAGCGGGCAGAAGCAGAATAGGCAGTTGAGCTCCTCGCCGTCCGGCATGATGTGGCACGGGTGGAACTCGCACGCCGTATGGCTGAAGAATCGGTAGTTCCCGCCGGCGACCGGCCCGCGCCCGAATCCGTCCGCGCGCTCGGCCGCGTCGGCCGCGCCTTCCCGCTCGCGCTCCGCCATGCGCCCTCCTTCGAACCCGCGGCGGGCGCCCCGCCGCGCCGTCGGCACGTCCGGGTCCTATTATGCCCGAGTGCCCCAATGTCGCATAGCGCATGCGATCAGCTCCTCCCGAAGCGGATGCGACGGTCCAGGCCCCCGCTACTTGGCAGCCGCGGCGTCGATGCAGGCCAGCGCGTTCAGGCTGCGCGGATAGCCGATGAACGGCAGGATCTGATGGACCACAGCGTACATGAGCGCGGGATCGTTTCCCGTGTTGAAGTTGCCGGCGGCGTGCGCGGTCGCCTGCAGGTCGCAGCCGCCCTGGGCCACCAGGTAGCAGAAGGTGACCATCTCGCGCTCGGCGAGCGTGAGGCCGTGGCGGGTGTAGTAGTCCCCGAAGCAGTTGGCCGCGAGCCAGCGGTTGACCGTCGCACGCTCCGCCGGGCCGTTCACCCAGGCCTCGCGCATCCCCTCGCCGAACGCCTCGACCTGCACGCCGTTGCCGGCTGCGAGGCGCGTATCGGGCGTCACGGTCGCCTGCCCCTCGAGCGGCAGCTCGACGCCGGCGGCCTCGAGCGCCTCGTTCATCGCGCCGACGAACGGCATGACGCGGCCGAAGCCCAGGTAGTCGGTCGCCTGGTACACGACCTCCTTGAGCTCGACCGGGGTCACGCCGGCCTCGAGCGCCTCGGGCACCACGGCGCGGAACGCGTCGAGGCCCTGGCAGCCCAGCAGCGCCGCCACGATGGCCAGGTAGCGCGTACGGGCCGGGAGGGGCTGCGCCTCGTCGCCCGCCGCCTCGGCCAAAAACGCCTCGACGATCCCCGCGTACTCGGGGTCGGTCGCCTTGAATCCATCGGTGATAGCCATGGGATTTCCTCTCTCTTCCTTCCGCGGGACGGGGTGCCCGCCCCATCTCATCACAGGGAGACCGTACGCCTTGAAGTCGGCTCCAGGTCAATATGTCGCACGGCGCTGCAGACGCTCCCATGGCAGGTGCCCGCCGGTCCGCCTGCGACCCGCGCTACTGACGGATGAAGGCGGCGTCGTGGTCGGGGACGCCCGCGTCGTCGGTCACGAAGCGCTCGGCACGCATGTGCAGGTCGTATGTATCGCGGAGCTCCGCGATCGTGGCCATCATCGGCGAGGCGTGATGGGCGTCGAGCGCCGCCTGGTCGGCCCAGCTGTCGATGAGCATGACGGTCTCGGGGTCATCGAGCGGCTGGAAGTAGCGGTAGCCGACGTTCCCCTCCTCCGCGCGGATCCTATCCGCCGTTCCCGATGCCTCCATCTCCTCGGCGAAGGCACGCGCGGCGCCGTCCTTGCCGGTGTAGTACAGGTTTACCGTGATCGCCATTTCCGCTTCTCCTCTCTCACGACGTCAGCGAACGAGGCGCGCCGGCTCCACGTGCGCCCCCGCCTTTGCCCCGTCCGCTGCCTCGCTCTCGCGGCGCGGCGCCCGCCGGCTCCGCTAGAGCGCCGCCCCCAGCCTGTACGTCTCGCGCAGATGCCGCGAGGCGCGCGTCATGCCCGGCGTCCCGCAGCCGTAGCCGAGCACCCGCCCGCGGTCGCGCATGTCGAGGTAGCGACAGAGCGTCTCGTAGTGCGCGACGAGCGCGTCGAAGGTCCAGTCGTCGGCGTTCCACGCGTCGGCGAGAAGGACCGCGTCCAGCCGCCGCCCCGCGAGCCCTGCGGCCACCTCCCCGATGCATGAAAGGCCCCTCATGGAGATCCGACCCCTGCAGTACTTCCTCATGGTCGCCCGCGAGGGGACCATCTCCGGGGCCGCGCATGCGCTGCACCTGTCGCAGCCGTCGCTCTCCCGCCAGATGCAGGAGCTGGAACGCGAGCTGGGCTGCAAGCTGTTCGACCGCGGCAGCAGGCGGATCGAGCTGACCGAGGCGGGTATGCGCCTGCGCCGGCGCGCCGAGGAGATCGTGGACCTGGTCGGTCGCACGGAGGCCGAGTTCCTCGTCTCGGCGGACACCCTGGCGGGCGAGGTGCGGATCGGCGGCGGCGAGACGCCGGCCATGGAGCTCGTGGCGGACGCGGTCGCCGAGCAGCAGAGCGCCTACCCGCTGATGCGCTTCTCCCTGTACAGCGGCAACGCGGAGGACGTGCACATCGCCTGGAAGCGCTACCGGGAGTTCTCGCCGGCGGCGAGCGTCTTTTTGGATAAGATCCGGGAGCTGTGGAGCTGAACCCGCCGGCCCGCCGGCCGGCCCGCCGTCGGGGGCCCGGCGCCTGTCATCGGGCGAGCCCGCCGTCGGGGACGGGCGCGTACGGCAGAACGCCCGGCAGACGGGACGCGGCGTCCCATCTGCCGGGCGTATCCGTCCGCGTGAGCCGGGCCTCCCCGGCGCGCTCCTTACAGGTCGCCGCCGCCGAGCAGGCCGCGCAGGACCTTCTTGGGGTCCGCGGAGCCGTCGCGCGGGGCGAGGGCGGTGATCTTCTTCTGCATCTTGTACTCGTGGACCTCGTCCTCGAGCTCGCGCACGCGGGCGCGGAGCTTCTCCATCTCCGCCTCGCGCTGCTCGGCGCGCTCCTTCATGTCCAAGATGCGCACCACGCCGGCGAGGTTGATGCCCTCGTCGGTGAGCTGGTTGATGAGTTCGAGCCGCTCGATGTCCGCGCGCGAGTACAGGCGCGTGTTGCCGCCCGAGCGCTGCGGGTTCACCAGGCCCTTGGACTCGTAGACGCGCAGGGTCTGGGGGTGCATGCCCGTGAGCTCCGCCGCGACGGAGATCATGTACAGAGGCTTGTTGCGTGCATCGTCGGCCATATCAATCCCCAAACTCCCTGTTCATGACAGCCGGGACGGTCCCCGCTGCCATCATGGCGGATAGGGCGGTCGCCGGCGCCGCGCGGCCGCCCGAGGCGGGCCGGCGCCGGGTCGCACCCCATCGTCATACCTTACATCTTCGCGCGGTAGCAGTCGACGCCCGCACGGTAGTCGCGCCGGTCCGCGGCGCGCAGCTTCTCCAAGGCGCCGCGCTCGTCGGCGGAGAGCCCCGTGGGCACCTGCACGGCGATCTTCACCAGCAGCGCCCCGGTCCGGCCGCGGTGCTTCACGTCGGGCGCGCCCATCTCCTTGAAGCGGAAGGTCTTGCCGTCCTGGGTGCCCGCCGGGACCTTCAGGCGGACGGTCGCCCCTCCGGGCGTGGGCACGTCGACCTGGCAGCCGAGCGCGGCCTCGTAGACAGAGACCGGCAGCTCCATGGTCACGTCCGCGCCCTTGCGCTTGAACAGCGGGTGCTCGGCCACGTTGGTGGTGACCACCAGGTCGCCGCGCTCGCCGCCGTTCGCGCCGTACTCGCCGCGGCGCTTGTAGCGCAGCTTGCCGCCGTCGACCGCGCCCGCGGGCACGGACACCGTGATGGTCTGCTGCTCGCCGGTCGACGGGATCCGGTAGGTGACCTTATGGGTCACGCCGCGGAACGCGTCCTCGGCGGAGACGTCGACCGACAGCGAGAGGTCGCTGCCCTTGCGCGGGCGCGACGCCGCACGGCCGCCCATGCCGCCGATGTTGCTGGCCCAATCGGAGCCGAACGCCCCGTCCCCGTTGAAGATGCTGCTGAAGATGTCGCTCCAGCCCCCCGCCCCGGCGCCGCCGGAGTAGGTGTAGCCCCCTCCGCCTGCGCCCGGGATGCCGCCGAACATCAGCATCTGGTCGTATTCCTTGCGCTTGGCGGGATCGGACAGCGTCTCGTACGCCTCCGAGATCTCCTTGAACTTCGCCTCGTCGCCGCCCGCGTCGGGATGGTACTTCTGCGCGAGCTTGCGGAAGGCGGTCTTGATCTCTTTGTCGGAGGCGTTGCGCTGGACGCCCAGAACGTCGTAGAAGTTCTTCCCCTGTGGCATACGCCATGCCCCCTTTCCTGGTAACCCCGAGCCCCGGCCCTGCCTGCGGGCGGGGACGCCCGACCGGCGGAAGGCCCGTCCCCCACGCCCCCGCTCAGGGGGGCGCGGCGGGCCGCGTCACCGGGTCGGTCGATCCTTAAATGGGCCCCGGGGCGAACGCCCCGAGGCCCCGTCGCTTACTCCTCGGCTCCCTCGGAGGGCTGTTCCGCGTCCCCCTCCGGCTCCGGTTCGGGCGCCGGCCTCTTGGCGCCGCCGTAGGTGACCGTCACCATGGCGGAGCGCAGGATGCGGTCGGCCATGCGGTACCCCTTCTGGTACACGTCGTTCACCGTCTCGTCGTACTGGTCCGGGTCCTCGACGCGGCCGACGGCCTGGTGCTCGAGCGGGTCGAACGGCTCGCCCTTGGGGTCGATCGGGGTCACGCCCTCGTGCTCGAACACGCCCATAAGCTTGGAGTGGACCGCGTCCACGCCGTCGACGAACTGCTTGAAGTCGTCGGAAAGCTCCTGGGAGCGGGCATGGTCGATGGCGCGCTCGATATCGTCCACCACGGGCAGCAGCGCGCTCACGAGCTTCTCGGTGGCGCGGCTCTGCTCGGCCAGGCGCTCGGCGGCGGTGCGGCGGCGGTAGTTCTCCCAGTCGGCCTGCAGGCGCACGGCGCGGTCCTGCGCCTCCTTGGCGCGGGCCTCGGCGGCGTCGCGGGCCTCGGCCGCCTGCTCGAGCTCGCCGCGCAGGCCGGAGAGCTCCTCCTCGGCGCGCTCGAACTTGAGCTTGAAGTCATCCTCGGCCGCCTGCTCGCCGGCGCGGATGGCCGCCTCGACCATCTCCTCCTCCGTCATGGCGGGCGCCGGGGCGTCCTGCTCGGAACCGGTGCCGACGGCGGTCTCCCCGACGGCCTCGGCGGTCTCGACGTTCTCGGTCGCGGCAGCTTCCGTCGCCTCGTCGGCTGCCTCTACGGGAATCTTCACATCCTTCTCCTCAGCATCCGCGGGGGCGGCAGCGGCGGCCGCCCCCGTGTGGTCAGTGCGGGCGGACATGATTACTTGTCCTCGTCTACGACCTCGTAGTCGGCGTCGACGACATCGTCATCGGCACCGGCCGCGGAGCCGGCGGCGCCGTTCTCGGTGGCCTGCTGGGCGTCGGCGTAGACGATCTGGGCGAGCTCGTAGGCGACGGACTGCAGGTTGTCGCCGGCAGCCTTGATGGCGTCGACATCGGAGCCCTCGAGCGCCTTCTTGGCCTCGGAGATCGCGGCCTCCGCCTTGGACTTGAGGTCGGCGTTGACCTTGTCGCCCAGGTCGGCGAGGGTCTGCTCGGTGGAGTAGGCGAGGCTGTCGGTCTGGTTGCGGACCTCGACCTCCTCCTTCTGCTTCTTGTCCTCCTCGGCGTGGGCCTCGGCGTCCTTGACCATGCGGTCGACTTCCTCATCGGACAGGGCGGTGGAGCCGGAGATGGTGATCTGCTGCTCCTTGCCGGTGCCCTTGTCCTTGGCGGAGACGGTCACGATGCCGTTGGCGTCGATGTCGAAGGTGACCTCGATCTGCGGGACGCCGCGGCGGGCGGCCGGGATGCCGGTCAGCTGGAACTTGCCCAGGCTCTTGTTGTCGCGAGCCAGCTCGCGCTCGCCCTGCAGGACGTTGATCTCCACGGAGGTCTGGTTGTCGGCCGCGGTGGAGTAGATCTCGGTCTTGGAGGTCGGGATCGTGGTGTTGCGGTCGATCATCTTGGTCATGATGCCGCCCATGGTCTCGACGCCGAGCGACAGCGGGGTGACGTCCAGCAGCAGGATGTCGCTGCCGACGGTGGAGTCGCCGCCCAGGATGGCGCCCTGGATGGAGGCGCCGCAGGCCACGACCTCGTCGGGGTTCACGGACATGTTGGGCTGCTTGCCGGTCATGTTCTTGACGAGCTCCTGCACGGCGGGCATACGGGTGGAGCCGCCGACGAGGATGACCTCGGTGAGGTCCGAGAGCTTGAGGTTGGCGTCGCGCAGAGCGTTGGTGACCGGGGCCTTGCAGCGCTCGAGCAGGTCGTGGGTGATCTTCTCGAACTCGGCGCGGGTCAGCACGTAGTCGAGGTGCTTGGGGCCGGTGGCGTCAGCGGTGATGAAGGGCAGGTTGATGGTGGCCTGCTGGGCTGCGGAGAGCTCCTTCTTGGCGTTCTCGGCGGCCTCCTTCAGGCGCTGCAGGGCCATGGGGTCCTGGCGCAGGTCGATGCCGTTGTCGGCCTGGAACTTGTCGGCCATCCAGTCGATGACGCGCTGGTCCCAGTCGTCGCCGCCCAGGTGGTTGTCGCCCGCGGTGGAGAGCACCTCGAACACGCCGTCGGCGAGGTCCAGGATGGAGACGTCGAAGGTGCCGCCGCCCAGGTCGAACACGAGGATGCGCTGGTCGGTGCCGCCCTTGTCGAAGCCGTAGGCGAGCGCCGCGGCGGTGGGCTCGTTGACGATGCGCTTGACG
>DHCMC07803__coassemble_1777_pt1 | contig 10044 bp, 7 predicted proteins | sample DHCMC07803__metabat2_low_PE_003 | metagenome-assembled genome bin DHCMC07803
GGGTTCAGGGAGGTCATGGGGTCCTGGAAGATCATCGCGATGTCGTTGCCGCGGACGTGCTGCATCTGCTCCTCGGTCATGTCGAGCAGGGACTCGCCGCGGTAGTAGACGTGGCCCCCCTCGATCTTGCCCGGGGGCATGTCGATGAGGCCCATGAGGGTCATCGCGGTGACGGACTTGCCCGAGCCGGACTCGCCCACCACGCCCAGGGTCTCGCCGCGGTCGAGCGTGTAGGACACGCCGTCGACCGCGTGGACGATACCGTCCTGGGTGTGGAAGTACATCTTCAGGTCATCGACCTCGAGCAGATGACGCCCCTCGGGCACGGGCTTCGTCTTGAGGTCGACGTAGCTGGAACTCTTCTTCGCCATTATGCATCCTTCATCTTGACGTCGAGGGCGTCGCGCAGGCCGTCACCCAGCAGGGTGAACGCGAGCACCGTGGACAGGATCGCGAGGCCGGGCAGGATCATGAGCCACGGCTCGGTCTGCAGGTACTTCTGGCCGTCCTGGATCAGGGTGCCCCACGACGGATCGGGCGGGACGACGCCCATGCCGAGGAACGACAGGGCGCTCTCGGTGAGGATCGCGCCGCCGATGTTCATGGTCGCGTACACCACGATGGACGCCACGGAGTTCGGGAAGATGTGGCGGACGATGATGCGGACGTCGGAGGCGCCCATGGAGCGGGCGGCGTCGACGTAGTCGTTCTCCTTGACCGACAGGATGGCGCTCCTGAAGACGCGCGCGATGCTCGGCCAGCCGAGGATGCCGATGGCGATGAACACGTTCTGGATGCCGTTGCCGATGACCGCGATCATGGCCACGACGAACAGCGTGTAGGGGAACGCCAGGAAGATGTCGGCGAGGCGCATGATGATGGTGTCCCAGATACCGCCGTAGTACGCGGCGAGGGCGCCCATCACCAGGCCGATGGCGGTGGAGATGCCGGTGGCGACGACGCCGACGGTGAGCGAGATGCGCGCGCCGTAGATGACGCGCGAGAGCACGTCGCGGCCGAGCGAGTCGGTGCCGAACGGGTGCTCGAGCGAGGGCGCCAGACGGGACTCGGCGGCCATATTCGCCGCGGTCGCGTTGGGGTCGCCCAGGACCTGCGGGACCCACAGGTCGGCGGTGAGGGCCACCAGGACGATGAAGACGATCCAGATGACCGCGATGATGGCGAGCTTGTTCTTCTTCAGACGGTTGACGGCGTCACCCCATAGGGTGCGGGACGCGCCGGAGACGGCGGCTCCGCCGTGCTCGGCCGCGATCGCGTCGGCGTGCGCCGCCGCGTCGGGACGCTGGTGCACAGGATAGATCATATGCGCTTCCTCCCTAGCCCTCGTTCTTGGAGCTGCCGAGCCTGATGCGGGGATCGAGGAAGGCGTAGCTCACGTCGACGATGAGGTTGATGATCATGACCACGAAGACGATCACCGTGACCGAGCCCATGACGATGGGCCAGTCGCGCTGCGTGATGGCGACGTAGGTCTCGCGGCCGATGCCGGGCCACGAGAAGACCGTCTCGGTGAGGATCGCGCCGGCGAGCATGGCGCCGAAGTCCATGCCCACATAGGTGACGACCGGGATGAGCGCGTTCTTGAGCGCGTGCTTACGGATGATGGCGCCCTTGGACAGGCCCTTGGCGCGCGCGGTCCGGATGTAGTCCTGGTTCATCACGTCAAGCAGCTGCGAGCGCATGATGCGCGCGGTGTAGGCCGTGGAGACCGAGGCGAGCGTGACGGCGGGCAGCACGTAGTACATCCAGTCGGGATACTTGGCGAGCGGGCCGGCGACGCCGGAGATGGGGAACGAGAACGCCCCGCCGGTGACGTTGCCCAGCCAGATGCCGAACACGAGCTGCAGCAGCATGCCCAGCCAGAAGGCCGGCATGGCGACGAGCAGCGAGGTGACGAGCGTCACGAGCACGTCCCAGAACGAGTAGCGCTTGATCGCCGAGATGATGCCGGCGCCTATGCCCACGATCGCCTCTATGATGATGCCCACGATCGCGATCTGCACCGTGTAGGGGTACTTCTGCAGGATGATGCTCGAGACGGAGGTGCCGCGCTGGTAGCTCGTACCCAGATCGCCCTGGAGCAGGTCGGTGAGGTACGTGAAGTAGCGCTCGTACATCGGCGTCTCGATCGTGTCGCCGTTCTCGTCGTAGATGATGTTGCCGTCGGCATCCGTCTTGATCAGGCCGTGCTGGGCGCGGATGTTGCGCTCCGTGACCTCATCGAGCTTCCTCTCGCCTGCGATCAGCTTGATCGGATCGCCCGGCACAACGTTCTGCATGATGAACAGGATCAGCGTAACGCCCAGGAAGACAGGGATGAACTGCAGGATTCGCTTGGCTATGTACTTAAACACAGGCGATACCCTCCCTCGTCTGATGGATACTACCGGCGCTGCAGCGCCGTAAAGTCTGAGTATAAGCGTAAATGGTTTTATCAGCGTAAACAGCGGCAGAAAGCCACAAACGGGAGGATGGGGCCGTGCCACCCATCTCACAAGGCAGGGCACCGCGCCTGCGATGCCCTGCCTGTTCAACCGCGATTCATGCAGTTACGCAACCCGAGGAATCGAGAGCTAGGCGATCTCGGCCGTCTCGAAGTGGGGGATGGTGCTCGGGTCGTAGTTGAAGGTGGCCATGCGCTCGGAGCTCACGTAGTTGTGCGCGTAGAACATGATCGGGATGACCGGCATGTCCTCGCCCACGGTGTAGCAGACCTCGCGGTAGGCCTGGCGGCGCTGCTCCTCGTCGGAGATCTGGCGAGCGGCGAGGATGGCGGCGTCGACCTCGGGGTTGTTGTACCCGTTGTAGTTGTTGTCAGCGGTGCTGAAGAAGTTCGGGTACAGGAAGTTGTCCGGAATCGGGTAGTCCGCGGTCCAGCCGAGGCGGGCGAGGCCGTAGGAGCCGTCGGACAGCGAGTTCAGGTAGGCGGCCCACTCGAGGGTGTTCTGCGTGACCTCGATGCCGATCTCGGAGAGGTTGGCCTGGATGGAGCTCATGATGTCCTCGTGGCCGCCGTCGCCGTTGTAGTCCAGGGTGACCTTGATGGTGCTCGGGTCGATGCCGGCGTCGGCGAGGATCTGCTTGGCGCGCTCGGGATCGTACTGGCAGAACTCCCAGATGTTGCGCTCGTTGTCATCGATGGACAGCGGCATGATGGAGTTCGCCGGCTCGCGGTAGCCCTCGTACAGGGTGTCGACGATGGCCTGACGGTCGATGGCCAGGCTGATGGCCTGACGCACCTCCTTCTTGGCGAGGTTCTCGTCGTCGAGGTTGGGAATCAGGTAGTAGGTGGACAGCTCGGTGCCGGTCATGACCTGCTTGCCCGGGGTCGAGGTGAAGCCGTCCTCGGACTCGCCGTACTTCTCGACGTTGTCCTCGAGCTGGCCCAGGGGCACCTGAGCGAAGTCGATGTCGCCGCTCTCGAAGCCGCGATAGGCGGTGTCGGGGTCGGCCTGGATGGAGAAGTACACGCCGTCGAGCGCCGGGGCCTCGCCGTAGTAGTCCTCGAAACGGGAGCACAGGATGTACTGGTTGTGCTGCCAGGGCTCATCCATCTTGAAGGCGCCGTTGCCGATCGGCTGCTCCAGGAAGGACGCCGGGTCGTCGAGGGCGGCCTGCGGCACGGGCACGAGGCTCGGATGGCAGACGACCGCGGGGAAGTCGGCCATGGGGGCGGAGAGGGTCACCTGAAGGGTGAGGTCGTCGACGGCCACGACACCGGTGATCTCGTCGGCGTCACCGGCGTGGAACTCATCGTAGCCGGCGATCGGGGCGAGGTGGTAGCAGATGTCCGACGGGGTCGCCATGGCAGGGCTCGCGACGCGCTCCCAGCCGCGCTTGAAGGAGGCGGCGTCCACCGGGTCGCCGTTGTGGAAGGTCATGCCCTCGCGCAGGGTGAAGGTGTAGGTGAGGCCGTCCTCGGAGACCGCCGGCAGGTCGGCGGCGGCGAGGGGGACGGCCTCGTTGGTGTTGTAGTCCCAGGTCAGCAGGCTGTCGAAGCAGGCGTGGATGACCGCCATGCCCTGATTCTCCTGGCCGTTGTAGGGGTCGATGTAGGCGGGCTCGGACAGGTAGAAGCTCATGTAGTTCTCGCCGACCGAGGGGGCCGCGGCACCGGAGTCACCGGAACCGGAGCTCTCGCCGTTGCCGCCGCTGCAGCCCGCCAGAGCGGCGAGGGCGCTTGCAGCCAGGGCGCTGCCGATGAACGTGCGACGTCCCATCGGCTTGTTCAGGAATTCAGCCATGCCATCCTCCTTTGGATTCGGGTCGAGGGAGCGACACCTCCCTCCCCTTCCGGTAGCGTCGCCACGGGACCCGGGCTGTCGGGCACCCCGCACGCGTTGGGCTATACTCTACCGCAACTTTTGCATAATAAAGTGCTCAATTTGGCCGATGCGCTGATTCAGCTTTAGTAAAACGGAGTCCTTCCTGTGACTTCTTGCATAATTCATGCTGTTTCGCCGTTGACCCCCCGCAACCGACCGCTCCCTCCTGTAACCGTTTCGTAACGTTCGGGTAAGCCCCATGCGGGCGTCCCGAAGGGTCGGTACGACGGGGATGGCGGAAACGAAAGGCGGGCCGCCCGGAATCCGGACGGCCCGCCTGAAGGTCGGTTCGGTGGATACGCGCGCCTAGATGCCCACGATGCCCTGGGGGAAGAAGAACATGGCGAGCACGACGCACGCGGCGAAGACCACGGCGACGATGACCGTGAGCTTGTCGAGGTTCTGCTCCATGACGCCCGTCGCGGCGCTGGAGTTGTACAGCGAGCTGGCGATCATGTCGGAGACGCCGGTGCCCTTGCCGGAATGCATGAGGACGAGCGCGATGAGCGCGAGGGTGGACAGCGCCCACACGATGAACAGGATGATCTGGAACGGACCCACGGGGACACTCCTTCTACGTACGTTCGAACGGTCCTTATGGTACCACACCCGAACCCGTCGCACGCAATCGCCATCTGAGCCCTTTTGGGACGGGGTCGTTTTTGCTCATTCGACCCCTACGGCGGCTCTTTCGGTGGGTCTTTCGGGGACGGGGTCGTTTTTGCTCATCGAGGTGCCCGCGCGTTTCGTCGCGCGCATGACGGCGCTTCGGCCGATACCAGTGAGCCGCTCGATCTGCTTGAGCGTCACACCCGCATCTCGCAAGAGACAAAGCGCGGCATCGCGCTCTGAGCGCGGCAGGGCCTTGATCGCGCCCGGGTCTCCCCCGCAGAGTGCTGCCCGTGCAGCCTGCAGCGCTTCATCATCTGGCACCTTCCTCGATACCCGCGCATAGTACCAGCCGTATCTGCCATCCGAGCAGAAGCGCAGAAAGCCGTCGGGTCCGCCGAGCATGTCAAGCACCGTCGCCGTATGCGTGATCCCCGGTCCCCGTAGGTAATCTCCGTAGCTGCTCCACGGATACCGCCCGATTTCCGCGATGCCGGCCTTTGCCGGATTCTCGTGCACGTATCGGACCGCCTGGAGCAGCTGGCGGTCATCTTTGATGGGCACGCTGGTAAATCGGTCCTGAAAAACCGATCCGACATGCCCCGTCGTGCCGTTGAAGTAGCGGGCATACGATGTCGCGAGCCCGTGCATCGCCTCGCTGAGCCTGCCTCCCTCGTCGTGCAGGACAAGATGAACGTGATTGCTCATCAGGCACCACGCGATGATATCTATCTCCTTTTCGGAGGTGTGCTCGGTCAGAAGTTTCAGGAATAATCGGCGGCTCCGATCGTCCTCAAAGAGCAGCTGCCTTCCGTTGCCCCGGTGGATAACATGGTAGAAGCCGGTATCCGCATACTCTCGCGCCCTCCGCGGCATGCTCGCCACCTCCCGTCTGACCCCGTTTGAGCCTTTATGGGACGGGGTCATTTTTGCTCACTCCCTCCCGCGCGCTCAAAGCCGCAGCCGAAAGCGCGTTATACGCTAGTACCCATTATTACTGCAGGTAGACAGCCTATTGTGCAGTAAGATTCCTGCAAGGAACCCGATGGGATCCGGTAAGGATGCTGACAGGAGTATGCAAGGGAAGCCTGGTTCCGCGATCAGCGCTACCGACTCGGAGCCGAACCCCCTCGGCGATGTCCCCAGCGCCCCGTCGCATCGCAACCGTGGCGCTGCACGCGAGGAAATCTATTGGGAGCCGTTCCGGCCGAACGCGATTCCGCCCGGGCGGCGCGACTTTGATACGGTTTCGTCCAAGCGCGGCCTTCGGGCTGTTCGGCCACCTCGCACGGGGAACGCCGGCCCCTAAGCGACCCTAGCCGACGATCTGCCGGTGCGCCGGCCGCCCCTTCGATCCCCTAAGCAGCTGCAGCAAGGCCCGGCTTTGGACGAGAACTCCGACTTCCATCTCACGGCCATCGACAGCTGCGGCGTCGCACAACTGAAACCGCTGTACGAAGCGTTGGCGCAGCATCATAACGATGTCTACGCCCATGCTGCGGGCCGGTTCCCAACCGCCACAGTCGATATGCAGCTTGAGGAATGCCGAGATGACCTCGCCACTGGTAAGACGCAGGTCGTCGTTATCAAATGTCGAGTGCGGCGGAAAGGCCGCGGTATTCTACATAATCGATATCGTGCGCGGTCGGGGATACATCGACGAGCTGTGCGTGCTTCCCGCTTGGCGCTGCAACGACCTAGGTACCCGGCTGCTCTCGTGGGCGATCGCCCCATTCGATGCAACCGGGGTCGATGACCTCGAACTCATGGTTGTCGAGGGAAACGAAGGGGCGATGCTCCTCTGCGAGCGGTTTCGCTTCCCGCCGGCGCCGCGCACCATGCGTCGCTGGCCATATGGTCAAAAATGACCCCGTCCCAAAAAGGGCCACCATAAAAGAAGGGGCCGTCGCGGATGCACCGCAACGGCCCCTGGCATGGGCAAAAATGACCCCGTCCCAAAAAAGGCTACTCGGTGGCGAGCACGCGGCCGGTCATCTCGGCGGAGGGCTCGAGCCCCGCCATGGTGAGCATGGTGGGCGCGATGTCGGACAGGCGCCCGTCCTCGATGCCGGTGAGCTTGGCGGCCGGATCGACCACGATGAACGGCACGCGGTTGGTGGTGTGCGCCGTGAACGGGTGCTTCTCGCCCGCGTCGTCCACGTCGAACATGTGGTCCGCGTTGCCGTGGTCGGCGGTGATGAGCGCGAAGCCGCCCTTGGCGAGGATGGCCGGGATGACCTTGGACAGGCCGTCGTCAACAGCCTCGACCGCCTTGACGGCGGCGTCGAACACGCCGGTGTGGCCGACCATGTCGCAGTTGGCGTAGTTGACGATATAGAAGTCCGCGGCATCGGCCTCGATGGCCGCCACGAGCTTCTCGGTTACCTCGGGCTCGCTCATCTCGGGCTGCAGGTCGTAGGTGGCCACCTTCGGCGAGGGCACGAGCACGCGCTCCTCCCCCTCCTTGGGCTCCTCGACGCCGCCGTTCAGGAAGAACGTCACGTGGGCGTACTTCTCGGTCTCGGCGGTGTGCAGCTGCTTCAGGCCGGCCTGGGCGATGACGTCGGCGAGCACGTTCTGCGGGAAGGTCTTGGGGAAGGCCACCTCGACGTTGGTGAACGTGTCGTCGTACTCCGTCATGGACACGAAGTGCGAGAGCTTCGGCGCGACCTTGCGCTCGAAGCCGTCGAAATCGGCCTCGGTGAAGGCGCGCGTCATCTCGCGGGCGCGGTCGGGACGGAAGTTGAAGAACACCATCGCGTCGCCGTCGCGCACGCCTTCGTTGTGGCAGGCGAACGGCTCGACGAACTCGTCGCCGCGCTCGTCGCGCTCATAGTAGGCGCGCACGCCCTCGACCGGGTCGGTCTCGGTGTCGGACGGCAGGGTGATGACGTCGTAGGCGCGCTCGACGCGCTCCCAGCGGTTGTCGCGGTCCATGGCCCAGTAGCGGCCGGAGACCGTGGCGATGCGGGCGTCGGTGCCGGCGTAGGTGTTCAGCGCGTCGAGGTTCTCCTTGAGCGTCTGGATGTAGCCCGCGCCGGAGTGCGGGTCGACGTCGCGCCCGTCCATGAAGCAGTGGAAGCGGATGTGCTCCACGCCGTGGATGGCGGCGACGGCGGCGAGGTTCTCGCCGTGGCGCTGCATGGAGTGCACGCCGCCCGGGGAGACGAGGCCCAGCAGGTGCAGGGTCGCGCCGCTCTTGGCGACGTCGTCCATCGCGGAGACGAGGGTCTCGTTCTCCTCGATGGAGCCGTCCTTGATGGCGTTGTTGATGCGGGACAGCTCCTGGAACACGATGCGCCCGGCACCGATGTTCAGGTGGCCGACCTCGGAGTTGCCCATCTGCCCGTCGGGCAGGCCCACGTCCTCGCCGGAGGCGCCCAGCGTGGTGTGGGGGTAGGTCGCGTACAGGTGATCGAGGAACGGCGTCTTCGCCGCGGCCACGGCGTTGTCGGCGCCCTCGGGCGCCAGGCCGCAGCCGTCCATGATCACCAGGAGCGCGGGCAGGTGACGTTCGGCCATGGGCTACTCCCCCGCCTTCTCGACCATCGCCGCGAAGTCGTCGGCCTTGAGGGAGGCGCCGCCCACGAGGGCGCCGTCGACATCCTCCTCGGCCAGGAAGCCGGCGATGTTCTCGGGCTTGGCGGAGCCGCCGTACAGCACGCGGATGCCGCCGGCGAGCTCCTCGCCGTAGATCTCCGCGAGCGTGGCGCGGATGGCGCCGCAGACCTCCTGGGCGTCGGCGGCCGTCGCGGTCTTGCCCGTGCCGATGGCCCAGATGGGCTCGTAGGCGATGACCAGCTGATCGGCGCCGTCGATCTCGACGCCGTCGAGACCGGCGCGGATCTGCGCGGTCACGAAGGCGACGTGCTCGCCCGCCTCGCGGGTCTCGAGGCTCTCGCCGCAGCAGAAGATCGGGGTGATCCCGGCGGCGATGAGGGCGCGGGCCTTCTTGTTCTCGTCGGCGTCGGTCTCATGGAAGTAGTCGCGGCGCTCGGAGTGACCGATGATGCAGTACGCGGCGTCCACGGACTTCAGCATGGCGCAGGAGGTCTCACCGGTGTAGGCGCCGGAGGCCTCCCAGTAGACGTTCTGGGCGCCCAGCTTGATGGCGGAACCCTCGATCTTGTGCGAGGTGCAGGCCAGATCGATGGTGGGCGGGCAGACGACGACCTCGACGCCGTTGTCGGCGGGGACCTTCTCCACCAGGGCGGAGGCGAGCTCCTTGGCGGCCGGGACGTCGTTGTTCATCTTCCAGTTGCCTGCGATGAGGCGGGTGCGGTTACTCGGCATCGTTCAGAGCCTCCACTCCGGGAAGGGCCTTGCCCTCGACGAGCTCCATGGAGGCACCGCCGCCCGTGGAGATCCAGGACATCTTGTCGGCCAGGTCGAACTTGTTCACGGCAGCGACGGAATCGCCGCCGCCGATGATGGAGGTGCAGCCCTCGTTGGCCGCGACGGCCTCGGCGACCGCCTGGGTGCCGTGGGCGAACTGGTCCATCTCGAAGACGCCCATGGGGCCGTTCCAGAACACGGTCTTGGCGCCGGCGATGGCCTCGGCGTACAGGGCCTCGGTCTTGGGACCGATGTCCATGCCCATGCGGTCGGCGGGGATCTTGTCGGAGTCGACGACCTCGCCCACGGCGTCCTCGCCGAAGTGGTCGGTCACGACGTTGTCCACGGGCAGCAGGATCTTGACGCCCTTGTCCTCGGCCTTCTTGAGCATCTCACCGGCGCGCTCGATCCAGTCGGGCTCCTGCAGGGAGGTGCCGACGGTGTAGCCCTTGGCCAGGAAGAAGGTGTAGGCCATGCCGCCGCCGATGATCAGGGTGTCGGCGGAGTCGATGAGGTGGTCGAGCACGCCGATCTTGGAGGACACCTTGGAGCCGCCGACGATGGCGACGAAGGGGCGCTCGGGCTCGGCGAAGATGCCGGTCAGGGTGTCGACCTCCTTCTCGAGCAGGAAGCCGGCCACGGCGGGCAGGTACGCGGCCGGGCCCACCACGGAGCCCTGGGCGCGGTGCGCGGTGCCGAAGGCGTCGAGGACGAAGACGTCGCCGTAGGAGGCGAGGGTCTTGGCGATCTCGGG
>DHCMC07803__coassemble_1883_pt1 | contig 9434 bp, 8 predicted proteins | sample DHCMC07803__metabat2_low_PE_003 | metagenome-assembled genome bin DHCMC07803
GCGAAGAGCGTTGCTGCCTAGGCTAGCCCCTTGTCACACAAACTACCGAAGCCTCCGTTAAATTGGGGGTCTCCGAGTAGCCGGGGGAACGGTCCCATCAAAAGCGCAGGTAGAGAGCTTGCGCCCTTTCTCGTCTACTTTAAGGGTCCGGGTTTAACGTTACAGTAAAATTGTTTACCACCTTCCAGCGAAGAAAACCCCAGGATCGCGCCCCCCGACCCGCCGCCGCGGCCGTGCGGCGACGGTGTCCCGCTTCGGTTCGCGCCGTCGCACCATCAGCTGCTGGAACCCGTTGCCCTGCCGCACCGCCGCGGCCCTATAGCCCGGCGACGGTGGGACCCCGCGGCCCAGTAGGGGCGTCGCCGCTGCGGCCCTACAGCCCGGCGACGGCGAGCCGCTGCTCGAGGGCCTCCTGGTGGATGGCGTACTGCAGCGCGGTCTCGCGCGTGATGCGCCCGGCGTCGACCAGCTCGAACAGGCTCTGGTCCATGGTCCGCATGCCCTCCGGGCCACCGGCGGCGATGACGCTGTCCATCTGGTGCGTCTTCTCCTCGCGGATCAAGTTGCGGATCGCCGTGTTGGTCACCATGATCTCGAACGCCGGGGTCACGCCGCCGTCGACGGTCGGCACGAGCTGCTGGCTCACGATGGCCTGCAGCACCATGGAGAGCTGCATGCGGATCTGGCGCTGCTGCGTGGGCGGGAACGCGTCGATGATGCGGTCCACGGTGCCCGCCGCGCCCGTCGTGTGCAGGGTCGAGAAGATCAGCTGCGCCATCTCGGCCGCGGTCACGGCGGTGGAGATGGTCTCGGGGTCGCGCATCTCGCCGAGCAGGATCACGTCGGGCGCCTCGCGCATGGCGGAGCGCAGGGCCTCGGCGTAGGTCGCGACATCGGTGGGGATCTCGCGCTGGGTCACGATGCAGGATCCGTGGCGGTGCACGTACTCGATCGGGTCCTCCATGGTGATGATGTGCCCGGAGCGCTCCCGGTTCAGCCGGTCGATCACGCACGCCAGCGTGGTGGACTTGCCCGCGCCCGCCGGGCCCGTCACCAGCACGAGCCCCTTCTGGAAGCGCGCGATGCGCATGACCTCCTCGGGGATGCCGAAGTCTGCCGGGTCGGGCAGGCCGAAGGGGATGACGCGGACCACCGCGCCGAGCGAGCCGCGCTGCCGGAACACGTTGGCGCGGAAGCGGCCCACCCCGGGCAGTGCGAACGAGAAGTCCTCGTCGTGGTTGCTCAGCTCGGCGAAACGCTCGAACGGGCGCCCGGCCACCTCGTAGATGGCGCGGACCATGGCCTCGGTGTCGGCGGGCATGAGGGGGCCGGCGTCGGAGCGGACCTGGCGCCCGTCGACCTGGTAGGTGAGCGGCAGACCGGCGATCACGAAGATGTCGGACGCCCGCACGTCGATCATGCTCTTGAGGAACTGCTCGAGGTTCATGGTTGGCTCCTGTTCGTCGGGGTGGGTCGGTGTCGTGCGCGGTCGGGGCCGGCGCCCTCAGGTCGAGGGTCCCGACCAGACGGTGTCGCTGGTGTCCTCGGTCCAGAGGGTCGTCGCCTTCCAGCTGCTCGTCTCGCAGGTCAGGTCGGCGGTCACGGTGAGCTCGATATCGAGGAGGCGCCCGGACGCGGTGGCGAACCGGACGGTCGCGGTCGCGTCGGCGGGGTCGACGGACGCAGCGTCGACCTGCGGGAGGAGGTCCGCGTCGGCGTCCTCGTCCGCGGCGGCCGCTGCCGATGCGGCGGCGTCGGCGAGGTCCGGGAGCGCATCGGCCAGCAGGTCGGTCGCGCCGTCTCGATCGAGCCCGTTCCCCCGGGCCTGCGCGAGCAGCGCATCGACGCGGGCGACGAGCTCCTGGCCGGCGCGCTCGTTCGCGTACAGCGCGGAGACGGAGTCGGCCTGGCGCTCGGCCCGCGCGAGGCCGGCGCGCGCCGTCGCCAGCGCGAGGACCGCCATGACGGCCAGGCAGATGATGATGACGAGGGCGAACAGGCTGATGGGGCCCATGCGCACCGAGCTGTTCCCGCGCGCCATCAGATCACCTCGCCTTGGTCGGAGGGGGACGCGTTGTCGCCGGGGGAGGGGGACGCGTCGCCATCGGCAGGGGAGGGGGAGTCGGCGGCCGAGCCGTCGGCTGCGGACGCGGTTCCGGTGGATGAGCTGCCGTCAGTCCCTGCCGCATCGTCGCCGCTCGCGTACCGCTCGGTCACGAGGCGGTACACCTCGTCGCCGTCCCCGTCGGTGACGAGGATCGTCGCGCGGTACAGCGACCCGGCGGCGCCGGACGAGTCGCTCGCTGGGGCGCCTGACAGGGCGTCGTCCGCACCGGAGCCCGTCTGGCCGCCCGTGCCGTCGGCATCGTCCGCCGCGACGGTCGCGACCGCGCACGACGCCGTGAGGCCGTCGCGCTCGAGCGGCTCCGGCTCGGTCGCGGGGTCCGCGGCGAACTCCTCAGCGAGGTTTGAGGCCATGGCGACCGCCTGCGCGAGCTCGGAACCATCGGCGCCCATGCCGCGCGCCTGCGCGAAGGCCTGCATGAACAGGGCGAGCGATGCAACGAGGAACGCCAGCAGCACGAGGGCCTCGACCAGCAGGGCGGTGCCGTGCCAGCTCGCCCGGCCCCCGTCGCGCCGACCCGCGTCCGGCCGTCCGGAGCCCCCGTCGCGCCGCGCCGCGCCCGCGCCCATGCGCCCGCCACCGCGGCCGGTCCCGCCGACCCGGCCCGCGCCCATGCGCCCGCCACTGCGGCCGGTCCCATCGACCCGGCCCGCGCCCGCAGCATCCCGACGGCTCATCGCGCATCACCTCCCGCGCTGCGCAGGGCCACGAGGACCTCGCCCGCGTCGGTGGAGACGCGCAGCAGCCCGGACCCCTTGTCCAGCTCGAAGGAGAAGCTCGTGCTCTCGACCACGGGCGTGGCCGCGTCGGGCGCCAGGGGCGCGTCCGCCAGCGCGTACTCCTGCACCACGAAGCCGCGGTACAGGTAGAAGCGGGTCTGGTAGTCCCCGCTGTCCAGATGCTCGGTCAACACGAGCGCCGGGCCCTCGGGGCCCTCGGCCGCCGAGACGGATCCCGCGGCGTCGGTGGCGCGCACGGCGTTGGCGATGAGGCTCGTGGAGAGGCGCTCGTCGGAGGCTGCCCCGTCCGCCGCGCGCAGCGCGCGGTACACGCCGGTCCCCGCGAGGATGGCGAGCAGGAGCGCGACTACGAACAGCGCGAACAGCGCGACCGTGAAGGCATGGCCCGAGACGGCGAGCACCCCGGACCTCGACCCGGCACCGGCGCCGCCCTCGCCGCCGGAGGCGAACCGCGCCTCCTCGATGGCGTCGAGCAGCATGTCCTCACGGGCGCCCCCGTCCGCGCTCCCGCCCGGCGCGGCCCCGGCAAGCCGGGCGCGCGCCTCGACGGCGGCCTGGCGCTCGGCGACCAGGCGCTCCATGCGGCCCATCCGGGCGAGCGACCGCCCGCGCGCCCGCGCGGCGCCCCGTGCAGCTGACCGGCTCATCGCGGCACCACCCTCACGCTGGGCGGCACGTTGGCCGCATACGACTCATAGGTCACGGCGTAGTCGTCCCGGTTGACGACGAGCCCGTAATGCTCCTCGAGGTAGGCGAGGGAGGACGGGTAGGATCCCTCGATCGCGCAGCACTGCATCGCCGCGTCGAGGACCGCCGCGCGCAGCGAGGCGGCTCCTTGCTCGCGCGTCATGTCGGTGACGGCCCGGCCGCCCAGGGCGCATGTGGCGACGATCGCCGCCACCGCCGCCACGGGCACGATGACCCTCCTTATCAGGTGCGTTCCCATCTCCTCGCCTCCCTTCGCGGTGTCGTTTTGCTGCGCCGGCGGATCCGGCGCGCCCGGTTACTATCCGATCGCGCCCATCATGCCGACGAGCGGCAGCATGACGGAGATGAGCGTCGCGCCCACGGCGACGGTGAGCAGCGCTGCGAGCGCCGGCTCGACGGCGTCGACCGCGCGGTCGATCTGCGCCACCGCGTCATCGAAGAACGTGGCGGAGAGCCGCTCGAGCACGCCGTCCACGCTGCCCGCGCGCGAGCCGATGGCGAGCATGCGGGCGTAGACCGGCTCGAAGACCCCGAACTCCGTCACGGCCTGCGAGAGGCTGAGCGCCCGCGCGGGGTCGACCATGGCGTCGTGCGCGCGCTCGAGCCGCTCGTGCAGCACGGGGTGGTCGACGACCCGGAGCGCCTCGCGCATGGCGGTGTTGGAGTCCGCGCCCGACGCCAGGTAGGCGGAGGCCGCCGCGGAGAAGCGGCTGAGCGCGAGCCGGTACATGGCGGGGCGGGTGACGGGGAGCCGCTCGAGCAGCGCGAGGATGCGCGCCTGGCCGCGTGGCGTCCGCACGGCCGCGGAGCCGACGAGCGCGCAGGCGGTCACGGCGAGCGTGAGCACGAGCGCGACCCACCCGACGGCGACCGCCGCGCCCACCGCGGCGAACGAGCCCCCGGCGAGGCCGCCGGCGAGCTCGTCGTACACGCCGAGGAAAACCGGCAGGATGCCGATCACGGTGAAGGCGAGGATGACGCTCATCACGCACAGCAGCGCCGCCGGGTAGCCGATGCTCGCGCGCAGCTTGGCGAAGACGCGCTCCTCCTCGTCGTAGTAGTCCGCGAGCGAGCGCAGCACGTTCTCCAGGCGGCCGGAGCGCTCGCCGATCCCCACGAGCGCGACGGCGTACGCGGGGAAGACGGGGGCTTCGGCGCCGCGCCCCGTGCCGGCCGCCGGGCCCTGACCCGGGTCCGGGCTCCCCGCGGCGCCGTCCGCACCCGCGCCGCCCGCCGCGCGCATGGACGCCGCCAGCCCGCGCCCGGACACCAGCCCGCGGTAGACCTCGTCGCACGCGCGGTGCAGGGGCGTGTCGCCCATGTTATCGGACAGCATGTGGACGGCCTCGTCGGTCTGGATCCCGGCGGCCAGCATGATGGCGATCCCCTCGCAGAACGACGACACCTCGCCGCCGGACAAGGGGGTGTGTGCGGAGCGGGCACCGCCGGACGCGCCGGCGACCGGTGCGTCGTCGTGACCCGAGCGTTTGTTATCCATAGCCAACCCCCATCGTTTCCGTTCAGTATACATAGCGGTCGGTGTAGTCGGTGCCGTCGCCCACGGTGGAGCCGGCCCCCGCCGCCGCGAAGGTCAGGTCGATCCGGGTCCAGCTGTCCGGGCCGACGCTGATCTCCACGCTGATCCACTCACCGTCTATATAGACCATGTTCCAGGCGTGGTAGATGCCGTCGGGCGAGACGTACCCGGTGATGATCTTGCACGGGATCCCCAGGCTGCGCAGCATGGCCGCCGCGAGCGAGGCGTAGTCGAAGCAGATCCCGGTGCGGCTCTCCAGCGTGGCGTCGGGGTCCGGGACGTAGCCCGTGGCGTCCGCCAGCTCCGCGGCCTTGCCGGTGTCGTAGGAGATGTTGTCCTGGATCCAGCGGTACACGGAGCGCAGCACGTCGCCCTGGTTCTGGGCGTCCGCGGCGAGCTCGCGCGCGAGCTGCACGCAGGCGCTGTCGTCGGAGAAGCTGCAGAAGACGTTGGGCCGCAGGAAGGGCTCGAACTCGCTCGCCATGGACACGTCCACGGTGGTCGCGGCGATCTCCACGTAGTTGCTGCCGCCGGTGTTCTGCATGACGCGCAGGCGGTAGGTGCCGTCGCCCATGTTGAGCGGGCAGACGATGGGTGTGCCGTCGCCGGGGAGGTCGTAGTTGTAGCTCATGTCGCCGCTGGAGACCTGGAACTTGAGGCGGTTCCCGTTGACGGCGGACGCGGCGACGTAGCCCTCGGCGATGTGCGAGGTGTCGATCAGCGCGTCGTTCTGCCCGGATGCCGCCGCGGGGTCGAACGACGCGGCGACGACCTGCGCGGGCTCGCTGTACGCGGGGCCGGAGGTGGAGTCGTCCTCCCCGGTCCCACCCCCGCCGGAGCCGCCGCATCCCGCAAGGACCAGGCAGGCTGCCAGCGCCAGGCAGGCGAGGCGGCGAGCTGTGGGTCCAGGGCGCATCGGCGGTCCTCCGTGTTCGTGGGGCTACGTGCCCCCATCATAGCAGGCACCCCGCCGGGCACCGTGCAGGGCGGGGTGCGGAGCGGGCACCCGTCCCTCGCCAGACGATATGCAGGCGCCCCGCTTGGCGTGATTCCACGCAGAGAGCGCCGGCGGACCCGGTCGGAATCTCGCTAGTCCGCTTTACATCGCCGTTTGCCGAAAACACGGGGTGCCGCTCTGCCCCGTATTATGCACGCACTCAAACCAACCCCCTGTATATAAGGGGGTCCGTATTCTTGGAGCGGCGGCGGGCGAACGGCAGAAAACAAGCCCCCAGCAGTGCAAGCATCGGATGGACATGCGTTTGAAACCAAAAGGACCCCGCTTGTGTCACGTATATTGACAGGGGGGGCTGGAAACTATTAGCGTGCGAAATAACCGGGATGCTATCTCGATATGGCATCTGAACCAGGCAGTTTCGCGGAAGGAAGACCCGCGATGCGTCACTAGTCCGGATGCGCGGCTTACGGGAATGGGCCGCAGCCCGGGAGAGGGGTTGGGAACTATGTCTTCATGGAAGCACCTTCGGGAAGAAGGCCGGCACTTCGCGAAAAAGCATCGCGTGGGTGCCAAGCGTGCGCTGGTGGGCGTGCTCATCGCAGCGATGACCATCTCCACCATGAACGTCCCGGCGATCGCTGAGGAGCTCGGCATCACGGCCGACGCTCAGGAGCAGATCATCCAGGACAGCACGGTGAACACCGAGAACCAGTCTGCCACCGCGGAGGGGACCCCCGCCGAGGGGACCGACGCCACGGTGGACGAGGGGGATGATCCTGCGGATACGTCCGCGGACGCCGCCACGGACACCACGGCTGACGCGCAGCCCGCGGACGACCAGCAGCCCGACGAGGCCGCTGGGACCGAAAGCGACCAGAATAACCTCACGGGGGGGGGGTTCTTCCGAGAATGACCCCGCCGCGGTCGAGGAGGATACCACCGCGCAGGTAGCGGTCAAGGTCGCGAACGCGTCGCTCAAGTACACCGACGCGAACGGCGCCGAGCAGACGGTCTCCGAGAACAAGGATGCGGTCGATTTCCCGACCCAGACCGAGATCAAGTTCTCCGTGACTGCCAACGACGGCTTCCAGGCGAGCCGCGTGTTCTACACCGTCGACGGTGCGGACACCGATGTGGCCGCCGACGAGTCCGGTACGTACACGATTCCCGCCGAGGCCGTGAACGACGGCCTGGCGATCACCGTCGAGACCGCGGAGATTCCCGCCGCGGACGAGCCGGCTGCCGATGACGCCGCGGGGGAGGCTGCTGTTCCCCAGACGATGGCGATTCGTGCGGTGGAGTGGGACTCCTACAATGTGCATGTTGCGTTCATCGATGAGAATGAGCAGCCGATAAACCCTGATGATGTCAACAATATTCCGCAAAGCCTTGAAGGCGGAACCATTGCGAATTACGCTCCGCAGCAGCTGACCGGTTCCGATGGCACCATGTACGATTTCGTGGGTGCCTACGTTGGCAATAACGCAATCGAGTTTGCGGGCACTCGCACCACGAATGAGGGCGAGCATACGTATTATGCGGTTGATGCTGATGGTGGTATCGCCTCGCTTCTCGGCGCGGACCAGACCATCGTACTGCGCTATCAGACTCACGTGGATAAGCACGCAATCACGTACAACGTGACGGGAATCGATGATACTGAGGGCTTGGTGTCCGGTGCGACGTCCGTCAAGACGGGCGAATCGGTGGATTTCACCGTTGCCGATGTGTACGGATATACGGTTCGGGTTTCTGTCAATAATTCCCCGCTGACTGGGAACAACGGAGTGTATACGCTGAACAACGTTACGAGCGATACGACGGTTAACGTTGCGTATACAGCGAACACGACGTATGACTTCACCATTTCTGATAAGGTCCGTGGAACTGGAAAACCCGATGGCGATACCAATGCTCACGGAATGATTGATTACGACGAGCTTCCTGATCAGCGTGACATTAGCGTCGGAGAGGATTTGACCTTCACCATCCAGACGATTCGAGGACAGGCGGGCGCAAATTGGTATCTGGATTCGCTTGAGATCGAAAACCAGACGGTCTCTCTTCCGCGCACGTATAATGAAGGCGATTCTGCTACGACCTACATGGACAACGGGCTTGTTGTTACGGTCACACTGACGGATGTTGATGATAATGGCCATTGGGATTATGGGCGGCCAGGACCTTGGGATGACGAATGGGTAACCGAGTTTCCTGAGTACACCTACACCGTTACCGTAAGCGGCGCAAAAGGCGACGTTGAAATGACCTTCATCAACTTTGTCGGTTCCCGCCATCATGAAGTGATGCCCCATTTTGACAAAAACGCTGTGAGCGTTACGTATACGGGTGGCGTGACTGGTACTGCTACGAACGAGAAGCCCATTCAGACTACGAATGGTACGCTCTATTTCACTATTGAGGCTCTTCCTGGATATAAGGTAACGGGGGTTACTCTTGATGGCTTTCGCCTCAATCCCGGTTGGAACGGTAAGTACGAAGTAAGCAATACCGATACAGTCGTAAAGCACCTCGACATCTCTACTCAGCCGATTGCATACAGCGTGCAGTACAACATGAACGGTGTGACGGGCACGGCGCCGACTGATGAGACGCCATACGGTCTTGCTCTTGAGAAGAACCTTGTTGTCGCCGGTGCTCCGGAGACTGACTCCGGCAAGGTTTTCCTTGGTTGGAAGCTTGGCGATGAGACGTATCAGCCCGGTACCGTGCTGAACATCGAGGACATCCTTGGATCGGCTGATGATAACAGCCGTACGATTACGTTCACCGCTCAGTGGGGCGATCGCATTGAAGTGGGCAAGCCCATTACGGTGAATGTGGACGTTTACCTCCAAAACGAGGATGGCGACTACATTAAATCCGACGAGCTTTCCACTACGGAGTTCGCTTACGGCGGAGATACCGTAGCGGTTCGCGATCCCGAGTCCTATCTGGGCGGGAAGCCGGGCTATACCCTCAACGACGAGAAAACCGATGATTTCCTGGTGCTCGATGGCGCCGATACGACGCTAGAGCTGTACTTCGACCTCCCCAAGATTGTGCTTACCGCCGAGAGCGGCGGCGGCACGTATAACGGCAGCGCATATTATCTGAACAATGTGAAAGCCACTGTTGCTGGTGCTGAGGTAGAGCGCATCACCATCGAGTACAAGGTGGGCAACGGCAAGTGGACCACTACGCCACCAAGCGCTACTGATGTGGTAGAGAGCAAGAGCGACATCTCCGTTCGCGCGAGCAAAAAGGGGTATGTCACGAATCAGATTGATAACCTGTCAATTACTGTTGCCAAGCGCAAGGTGACCCTCACCTCCGCCTCCGCCTCCAAGAAGTACGACGGCAAGC
>DHCMC07803__coassemble_2247_pt1 | contig 7874 bp, 7 predicted proteins | sample DHCMC07803__metabat2_low_PE_003 | metagenome-assembled genome bin DHCMC07803
CCGATGATGTTGCGGAAGCCGAGGATCAGACCGCGGCAGATCAGGGCCGGGATGAGCGGGGCGAAGATCTCGCCCAGGACCCCCATGGCGCGCTGGAGCGGGTTCTGGTTGGCGCCCGCGGCGGCCTTCGCCGCCTCCTTGGAGACGCCCTCGATGCCCGAGACCGCCGTGAACTCCTGATAGAAGTCCGCGACGTCGTTTCCGATGATGACCTGGAACTGCCCGGCCTGCGTGAACGTGCCCTTGACGGAGGGCAGGTCCTCGATCGCCGCGACGTCGGCGCGGGCCTCGTCCACCAGTACGAAGCGCATGCGCGTCATGCAATGGGTGATCGCGGAGATGTTCCCCTTCCCACCCACGAGTTCGAGGAGCCTCCCGGCGTCCTCCGTGTACTTCGCCATGTGTTAACCCCTTTCTTCCACACGAGCGAATGCCCTGACGGCTGACGTAACTTATTTGAATAAGTACAGGCACAGTGTACGCCTCGCCGGGGTTACTTATTTGAATAAGTTGACGATGCCGCGAACGGTCGGTTCGGCGGGGCGAGCGGCATCAGGGGATATCGCTGGCAGGGCCAGGCGACACCAGGGGATGGGTGCGTCCCGGCGGTCCGTCGGCGCGCGGGCCGGCGGACCGGGAGCACGCGGGCCGGCGGTTCCCGCGCCCCGGCGGATCCCCCCCCCTTGCGGGCCGGCACTCATCTGAATAAGCTGTTCGATAGAGCCGACGCCGCGCGGCACGACGGAAGGGGACCCCGTGAAGGCACGATACGACGCCATCTACCGCGATATCCGCGACACCATCGAGGACGGGACCTACCCGTTCCAGGCCTTCCTGCCCTCGGAGGCCGAGCTCACGCGGTATTACGCCTGCTCGCACAACACGCTGCGCCGCGCGCTCGGGCTCCTGCGCGAGCAGGGGTACGTCCAGCCGGTCCACGGCAAGGGGGTCCGCGTGGTGTACCGCCGGCACGACCGGGAGACCTTCTCCATCGGGCAGATCGAATCGTTCCGCGAGGCGGGCGCCCGCGCGCATTTCCGCGCCGAGACCGAGGTCATCGCCGTCAGGCAGACCGTCGCCTCCGCGGAGACGGAGCTGCGGCACGGCTTCGCCGAGGGGACCCCGCTCACCTACATCGAGCGCGTGCGCCGGATCAACGGCGAGGCGCTCATCCGCGACCGGAGCCTGTTCCTCACCTCATCGGTCCCCGGCATCACCGAGGACGTCGCCCGCGCGTCCATCTATGAGTACATGGAGCGCGAGCTGGGCGTGACCATCGCCATGAGCAAGCGCACCATCACCGGCGAGCGCGCCGACGAGCGGGACCGCGCCCTGCTCGACCTCGACGGGGTCGACTACCTCGCCGTGGTGGACAACCTCACCTTCGATGCGCAGGGCATCCTCATCGAGTGCACCCAGTCGCGCCACCGCCTCGACCACTTCTGCTTCCGCGACACCGCCGTCCGGCAGAAGGTCTGAGCGGGGCGCATCGCGAGCGCCGCGCTTGGCGCCGGATCCCGGAGGCGCTACCATGGCGCCATGGACATCAGACGCGTAGACGAACACCGCAAACGGGACCATCTCCCCCTCCTCCTGCTCGCCGACGAGCAGGAGGACATGGTCGAGCGCTATCTCACGCGCGGCACCATGTTCACCCTCGATATGGACGGCGCGACGGCCGGCGTCTGCGTGGTGACCGACGAGGGGGACCGCGTGCTCGAGATCAAGAACCTCGCCGTCGACCCCGCGTACCAGCGCCGGGGCCTCGGCCGGGCGCTCATCGAGTTCGTCGCGGACCGAGCGAGGGGCCGCTACGACGCGCTGCAGGTCGGCACTGGGGACAGCCCGCTCACGGTGCCCTTCTACGAGGCATGCGGCTTCGTTTGGCACCACCGCGTCGAGAACTTCTTCCCCGACAACTACGACCACCCCATCGTGGAGGCGGGCGTCCTGCTCAAAGACATGGTCTACCTGCGGCGCGAGCTGTAAGCACGCAGGGCGCGCCGCACTCCGGTCACGAGGCCCCGACGCGCCTGCGCTCCACCCGGGGCCCCGACACGGAGCGCGCCCGGGCGAGGGGCGGCCTCAGGCGCTCTTACGGGCGACGACGAGGCATGCCGTCGAGCCGATGCGCCGCCATGTGACGGAATCGAACCAGCGTCCCAGAATCGCGCGCAGCTCCGCCTCGGAGTAGATGCGCACATCGCCCTCGCGGGAGTGCGGCAGCCAAGCGTTCATGATGGCCCGTGCGGGACCGGGCTGCCAGGCATCGCCGATGACGAAGCTGCCGCCCGGGGCGAGGACGCGCCACGCCTGGAACGCCGCGCGTTCGGGATCCGGGTAGTGGTGGAAGGAGTCGTTGCACCACGCGGCATCGAAGGACGAGTCCGGGAAGATCAGGCGCTCGGCATCGCACACGGCGACCCGGGCGCGCCCGGCGAGCCGCGCGCGGGCGGCCTCCACCATGTTGGGCGAGAGGTCCACGCAGGACAGGCGGGCGTCGGGCACGCTCTCGATCACGCGCTCCGCCAGCGCGCCCGTACCGCAGCCGAGGTCGAGCAGGCGCGGTCCCTCGATGCCTGCGACGGATGCGGTCACCGCCTCGACGACGTGGGGGTACAGCATGCGCGCATGGGACCCTTCCGTCCCGACGTCGAACGTCGCCGCCTGCGCGTCGAACGCCTGACGCGAGCGGGCGCGGTACCGATTGGCTTCCGTCTGGTTCATGTCCTGTTCCTTTCTGTTAAACATTGTTCAATACTTTCGGCCGAATAAGGCCCCGGCGGGGGCGCCGGGGCTGGATCCCTAATCTTAATGCGGGGAACGGAATGCAGCGATGAGCGCGCCGAGGTAGCGCCGGGCGGCGGACATGGCCGCCGCATCCGGCATGCCCGGACCCGAGGCGAGGCCGATGCAGCCGTAGACCATCATGCCCGCGAGCGCGCCGGCATCTGCGGCGGCCATGCCCCTCGCTGCGGCATCGCGCTCGAGCGCGGCGGCCAGATGGGGCCGAACCTCCTCGCACAGGGCGAGCGAGAGGCGGTCGTGCAGCGCGCCGGCTCCCCCGCCGTGGAAGGCCCCGGCATGGGGGAAGTCGTGCGTTCCGGCCAGCTCGACGGCACGGTCGACAGCCTCGTCGAGCGTGAGCGAGCGGTCCTCGAGAAGGGCTATGAATCCGTCGGCGCAGCGGCGGGCGTAGGCGCGCACCGCCTCGTCAAACAGCTTCTCCTTGGAGTCGAAGTAGTGGTAGGCCAGCGCCGGCGCCACGCCCGCCGCACGCGCGACGGCGCGGACGGAGACGTTGTCATAGCCTTCCTCGTCAAAGAGCCGCATCGCGCAGGCGAGCAGCTCGCTGCGACGCTCCTCGGGATCTTTCACCGTCCTGGCCATGCGCGCCACCTCCTTGCACTGGAGAATACCGTATCATTGAACAATGGTCAATGATAGAAGGCGCATGTCACCTCGTGATCGATAGAGGGAGGGGGTGGTCAAAAACGAACGAAATGTAAGGATGCATAGAGCGAACGCCCTGCGAGGCGTCTGCAGGCAGGAGGGCTCGCCCGCCCATCCTGCGATGTTGCGCCTCCCTATCAGTACCTGTTCCCGATATATAGGTAACCACTCTCGAGCGGATTCGCATTTCCGTCCGAAAATGACCACCCCCTCTCGCCGCTTGCGCGGAGGAGGCGATTCCTATCCATCGACGCGTCGAAGTCTGCAGGTAGATGAGATACGCGTATGCATTCTCCCGATGCGACGACGACCTATGCGACGGTCCTGCGGGTCTTCACGCCGAAGCAGAAGTAGAGGATGTGGAAGACCCACACGCACAGCAGGACGGCCTGCCCCGCGCGTACCTCGTGCATCATGACGAAGCCGATGGACACGAGGACGGTGACGGTCACCATGATGCGGATCTTCGTCGCCCAGTCCATGCCCTTCCCGGCCACGTAGCTCTCGAGGTTCCTCTTGTAGAGCGAGGTGCCCGTGAACCAGGCGTGCAGGCGCTCCGAGCTCTTGGCGAAGCAGAACGCCGCGAGCATGAGGAAGGGGAACGCGGGCAGCAGCGGCACCACCGCCCCCACGGCGCCCAGCGCGAGCCCGACGCACCCCAGCGTCATCAGCAGGGCCTTCTTGACGTTCATCGTGCCTCCTCGCGTTCCAGCCGGCGCCTCTCGGCCCGGGTCTCGTATACGTGGCGCAGCGCCGCCACGGGATGGCGGAAGATCATCCGCGGACCGGCGAAGCGCATGACCGCGCGGATCCTCTCGCGCATCGCGGGCGCGTAGCAGTGCACCCGGCAGTTTGAGCAGAAGGTCTTCTCCTCCATGAACGGGCACCGCTCGCTGCGCTCCCGCGCGTACGCGGCGAGCTCGGCGCACTCCGGGCACAACTCGTCGCCGCGCGTCCCGTGCTCGGCGTGGCACCACAGCGCGATCATCTCGCCGACCATGCGCTTCTCGCGCTCCCGCTTGGCGCGCACGCACCGCCGGTGGGAAAAAAGTGACAGGCACCTTTTTCCCGCGCGTCCCATCAGCTCGCCCTCCCGTCCTCGACCGAGACCACCGTGTCGGCGATGCGCATCGTCGACGCCCGGTGCGACACCAGAAGCACGGTCCTGCCGGCGCGCTCGCGCGCGAGCGCGCGCAGGACGACCGCCTCGTTCAGGCTGTCGAGGTTGCTCGTCGGCTCGTCGAGCAGCAGGAAGGGTGCGTCGTGCAGGAAGGCCCGCGCGAGCCCGATGCGCTGGCGCTCGCCTCCCGACAGCGCGTCCCCGAGCTCGCCCACCGGCGTGTCGTAGCCCTGGGGCAGCGTGCGGATGAACTCGTGCACCGAGGCCTTGCGGCACGCCTCCTCGATCTCGGCATCCGTCGCGTCGGGCTTGGCGATCCGCAGGTTCTCCCTGATGCTGTCCCGGAACAGGTGGGTGTCCTGGGTGACGTAGGCCTCGAGGGAGCGCAGGTCGGCGGTGTCGATATCGGACACGTCCCGGCCCGAGACCTCCACCGCGCCCGCGTCGGGCTCCCAGAACCGCATGAAGAGCTTGAGCAGCGTGGACTTGCCGCTTCCACTGCGGCCCGTGATGCCGACGATCGACCCCTCGGGCGCGTCGAGGGAGATGCCGCGCAGGACCGGCTCGCCATCGTAGGAGAAGACCACGTCCCGCGCCGCGGCCCCCTCGAAGCCCACCGGCTCGCGGCCGGAGACGTCCTCCACCTTGGGACTCTCGTCCAGGATGTCGAGGACGCGGTTCCCCGCCGCGAAGGTCGACTGCAGCGTGCTGCCCAGATTCGCCAGCGCGATGACCGGGCCGAACGAGCCCATGAGCGCCACGGTGGGCACGAGCACGCCCGCGAGCGCCGCCTGCCCCCAGGCGACCCACGCGGACAGCAGGAGCATGCCCACGTCGAGGACGAGGACGACCGCGCCCGAGACGGCGGCGTCGAGCGCCGCGACGCGCTTCAGACGCCCCTCGTCCGCGGCGAGGGCGTCCGTCCGCGCGCGCAGCTCCGCGAGGCGCCCCTCGCCGCAGCCGTACTGCTGGATCTCGTCGAGGCCGCGCAGGCTGTCAAGGACGAACCCCGCGAGCTCGCCCGACCGCGTGCGGAAGCGCAGGCCGCCGTCACTGCTCGCGCGCGAGGCCAGCCAGGGCAGCGCGATCCCCACCGTCGCGTACGCGAGCGCCGCGTAGGCTCCGAGCGGCGCGCCGAACGAGCCGATGAACGCGATGAGGACGGCGCAGAACGCCAGCGCGATGAGCGCCGGAGAGATGGTGTGCGCGTAGAACACCTCGAGCAGCTCGATATCGGAGGTGATGACGGAGATCAGCTCGCCCTTGCCGCGCCCCTCGAGCTTTGCCGGAGCCAAGCGCCGCAGCGCGCGGAAGACGCGGTCGCGGATGAGCGCGAGGAGCTTGAAGGCGATGAAGTGGTTGCACGCCTGCTCGCCGTAGCGCAGCGCGCCGCGCGCCACCGCGCAGGCGGCCATCGCGGCGACGACGCCGGCGAGCGGCAGCGAGGCCTCGCCCACCACCGAGAGCGCCCCGTACGCCCCGAGCACGGTGAGCGCGGTGGCGCACAGGTGCCCCGCGAGCCCCATCGCGACGGCCAGGGCCATGTAGCCCGCGAGCGGGCGCACGAGCCCCACGAGCCGCGCCATCACGGCGAATCCGCTTCTCCTCATCCGACCGCCTCCTTGGCATCGAGCTCCTCGAGTTCCCGCTGCGCCCGCCACAGCCCGACGTAGACCCCTGCGCGCCCGACGAGCTCGGCATGGGTCCCCGTCTCCGCGACCGCGCCGTCGGCGAGCACCGCGATCCGGTCGGCACCCGCCACGCTCGCCAGGCGGTGCGAGATGACGACCACGGTCCGGTCGACGCGCCGGCGCGCCAAGTCCTCGATGGCCGCCATGATGGCGTCCTCGCTCTCCACGTCCACGTTCGACGCCGCCTCGTCGAAGATGTAGACGCGCGTGTCGTGCAGAAGCGCCCGGGCGAGCGCGAGGCGCTGGCGCTGGCCGCCGGACAGGTTCGCCGCCTGCTCGGTGAGCCGGGTCTCGAGCCCCTGCTCGGTGCGCAGGAAGCCGGCGAGGCACGTCGCCTCGAGCGCCTCCCACAGCTCGCCGTCCGCGGCGTCCGGCTTGGCGGCGAGGAGGTTCTCGCGCACCGTGCCGCGGAACAGGTAGCTTTGATGGCCCACGTAGGTCACGTGCCGCATGAGGTCGGCCGGGTCGATGTCCGCAAGCTCCGCGCCGCCCACGGAGACGGAGCCCGCGTACCCCCGGTTCCTGCCCATGAGCACGGAGGCGAGCGTCGACTTGCCGCATCCGCTCTCGCCCACGACCGCCGTGAGCGAGCCCTCGGGGATCTCGAGGCTCACGTCGGACAGGGCGGTCCGGGAGGCGCCGTCCTCGCCGCGGTAGGTGTAGCCGAGCCCCTCGACGCGGATGCCCGAGCGCTCCGGGAAGGGCAGCGTACCCGCGGCGGGCTCCTCGGCATCGAGCAGACGGAAGATCTTCTCGCTCGCCGCCATGCCGTTCATGGCGATGTGGAAGAACGACCCGAGCTGGCGCATGGGGAGGAAGTAGTCGGCCGCGAGCAGCATGATCATGAGGCATCCGACGAGGTCGACCGCCCCCGCCCGGAACTGGAAGAGGCCCACGGCGATGCCCGCCGCCGCGCCGCCGTAGGCGACGACATCCATAACGGCGATGGAGTTGAGCTGCATGACGAGCACGCGCATGGTGATGCGGCGGAACTCCTCGGCACGCTCGTTCATCTCTTGCTGCTTCATCTCGTCGGCCCCGTAGACCTTGAGGGTCGTGAGTCCCTGCAGGTTCTCGAGGAAAGTGTCGCCGAGCGCGGTGTAGCTCCCCCAGTACTTAGAGAGGAGCCGCTTCGCCCACGTCTGGACGGCAGCGATGGCGACGGGGATGAGCGGCACGCAGACGAGCAGCACCACGGCCGCCACCAGACTCACCGGCGCGAGAACGGCAAAGAGCGTGAGGGGGGCGAGCAGGGCATAGAAGAGCTGGGGGAGGTAGGAGCCAAAGTAGGTCTCGAGCTGGTCGACCCCCTCGACAGAGACCTGCACGACCTCGGAGGTGAGCGCGTGCTCCCGGTACGAGGGCCCAAGGCGCAGGAGCTTCTCATAGATGAGGGGGCGCAGCCGGCGCTTCACCGAGCGGGAGGCGCGCGAGCTCGCCCAGGACGCCCCGCTCGCGCAGAGCGCGCGCACGCTCACGGCGAGAAGGGCTACGGCGGCGGTCGCGGCGAGGTCGCGCGGCTCCACCGCGCGCTCGTAGACGCGGCCGAGCAGTCGGCAGACCGCTGTGACCAGGCAGACGTTCGCGACGAGGGCGACCCACTGGAGGCC
>DHCMC07803__coassemble_2691_pt1 | contig 6684 bp, 3 predicted proteins | sample DHCMC07803__metabat2_low_PE_003 | metagenome-assembled genome bin DHCMC07803
GTCTCGCCGATGATGTCGCGGGAGACGATCTCGTCGGTGACGTAGCCGAAGGTCTCGGGGATGGTCTCGGCGTAGGCCTTCATAGCGGCGTTGACCTCGTCCTTGGTAACGACCTTGTCAACGACGGCGTAGAGGTTGGTGAGGGAGCCGGTGGGCGTGGGAACGCGCTGGGCGGCACCGATCAGCTTGCCGTTGAGCTCCGGGAGGACCAGGCCGATGGCCTTGGCGGCACCCGTGGAGTTGGGGACGATGTTCTGCGCGCAGGCGCGGCTGCGGCGCTTGTTGCCCTTGCGCTGCGGGCCGTCGAGCGGCATCTGGTCGCCGGTCCAGGCGTGGATGGTGGTCATGATGCCGGACACGATGGGGGCGAAGTCGTTCAGGCCCTTGGCCATCGGGGCGAGGCAGTTGGTGGTGCAGGAGGCGGCGGAGATGATGTCGTCCTCGGCGGTCAGCGTCTCATGGTTGACGTTGTAGACGATGGTCGGCAGGTCGTTGCCGGCCGGAGCGGAGATGACGACCTTCTTGGCGCCGGCGTCGATGTGAGCCTGGGCCTTGGCCTTGGAGGTGTAGAAACCGGTGCACTCGAGCACGACGTCGACACCGAGCTCGCCCCACGGGAGGTTCTTGGCGTCGGCCTCCTTGTAGATGGTGATCTTCTTGCCGTCGACGGTGATGGAGTCCTCGCCGGCCTCGACCTGGTGGTCACGGGAGTAGTTGCCCTGCGTGGAGTCATACTTCAGCAGGTACGCGAGCATGTCGGGGGAGGTGAGGTCGTTGATGGCGACGATCTCGGAGCCCTCGTGGCCGAACATCTGGCGGAACGCGAGACGACCGATGCGGCCGAAGCCGTTAATCGCAACCTTTACTGCCATGCTTGTCTCCTTTCGCGAGGCCCCGGCAGGTTCCCTTGCCTGCCTTGGGAGGCCTACAAAACAAACCTCTTAGAATATACCGTTTTTTCGGGGCGCGTGTCGCGACAATGGGGGTGATTTGAGAATTTTCACTCCGTTGATTCGCTTCAAAACCCCAGTACAAAGGCCATTGAAACGCTTCACTCATCACCGCGCGCCTCGGCTACGATCCGCTCGAGTCTGAGCACCCGATGGTAGAGCGCGGACTTCGAGAGCGCGGGGTCGGCGACCGCCCCCAGGTCGCGCAGGGACAGGTCCGGGTGCGCCCGGCGCAGGTCGCAGAACGACGCGAGCGCCTCGGGCAGGCCGTCGCGCAGCCCCAGGGCATCGACCTGGTCGATGAGCTCGAGCTGCCGCTGGGCGGCGCCGGCGCTCCTCCCCTGGTTCGCGAGCTCGGCGTTCACGCGCCTGTTGACCTCGTTCTTGACCGATTTGACCGCCCGCGCCTCGCGGATCTCGGCGACCGAGCGGGTCGCCCCGACCTCCTCGAGCAGGCGCAGGATGTCCTCGGCGCTCTTGACGTACACCGCGAACGAGGACCTCCTCCGGTTGACGCGGGCCCGCACGCCCGTCTGGCCGATGAGGTCCGCGAGGGCCTGCGCGAACCCCTCCCCGTTCACCGAGATCTCCAGGTGGAAGTCGCCGCGGGGGTCGGCGACGAACCCGCCCGCGATGAGGCTGCCGCGGATGTAGGCGCGCCGGCAGCAGTCCCGCGCCACCACGTGGTGCGGGATCCCCGTCACGAGCGAGCCCGAGCGGTCGAGGATGCCGAGCAGCACGAGCGCCTTCTCGAGGTCGGGCTGGTCGGGCAGGGAGATCAGGTAGTTGCGCACGCGGTGCAGGACCGAGCGGCGGACCGTGAACTCGGTCTCGAGCTTCAAGATCTGATGGGTGAGCCCGATCATCGTCCGGGCGACGGCCCCGGTCTCCGTGGCGACCTGCAGGCGGTAGTGCCCGCGGCCCACGAGGCTCAGCGTGCCGCAGACCCGCGTGAGGGCGGCGAGCGTCGCCAGGTTGCAGTACTCGCACTCCGGCGCGCACCGCGAGAGCTCGTCGCGCACCTCTGCGGTGAATGACATCGGTCCTCCCCTTCCTCAGCTCTCCGGCCTGCACCGCCCTCCGACCTGCGCCGCACTCCGGCCTGCGCCGACCGCACCCGACCCCGACGGCGGGGCGTCAGTGCGCCTCGCCCGTAGCGGTCCGGTTCGCGCGCGGCAGGTCGCGGTGGGAGATGCTCACATGGTACTGCTGGCGCTCGAGGTAGCGCGCCGTCGCCTCCGCGATCGCCACGCTGCGGTGCTGCCCGCCCGTGCACCCGATGGCGATGGAGAGCTGGGGCTTCCCCTCGGCTACGTAGCCGGGCATCACCGCGTCGAGCAGGCGGTACCACGCCTCCAGGAACTCGCGGGTCTTGGGGTTGTCCAGCACGAAGCCGGATACCTTCTCGTCGAGCCCCGTCATGGTGCGCATCTCGGGGTCGTAGAACGGGTTGGGCAGGAAGCGCACGTCGATCATGATGTCCGCCTCGACGGGCATGCCGTGCTTGAAGCCGAACGAGAACACGTGGACGTCCATGAGCTGCTGGTCGGTGAGCTCGGAGAAGGCGTGGCGCAGCCGGGTGCGCAGCGCGCTGGTGCGCAGGCGGCTCGTGTCGATGATCATGTCCGCGCGGTCGCGCACGCTCCGCAGCTGCACGCGCTCGCGCTGGATCGCGTCGGCCGTGGCCTCCCCCGGCATGGCGAGCGGGTGGCGGCGGCGGTTCTCGCTGTACCTGCGGATGAGCACCTCGTCGGAGGCCTCCAGGAAGACGACCTTGCAGCTCATCTCGTGGTCGGCGAGGGCCTTGATGGCGTCCTGGAGCTCGTCGAACAGGCCCTGGCTGCGCAGGTCGCAGGTGACCGCAAGATGCCGCCCGATCCCGGCGTTGATGCCCACGAGCTCGGCGAGCTGCAGGAAGAGGCGCGGGGGCAGGTTGTCGATGCAGAAGTAGCCCATGTCCTCGAACACGTGCATGGCCTGCGTGCGGCCCGATCCGGACATGCCCGTGATGATCACGACGTCGGGCACGCGGTCGGCGAGCTCGGCTGCGGTGATGGGGTTGGGTGCGGAATCGGCCATGCGGACCTCCTCGGTCGGTCGGGGGCGCAGGCGCGCCCTGCCCCCCAGTATACCCAGCCGCAGGCGGTCCGGCCCCCTCGGCGGGCGGGCGCCCCCGATGGCGGACCGGGGCGGGGCGGGCGCACGCGCCCGGCGGACGCGCCCGCGCCGCGCCCGGCCCCCGGGACCGACGGCCGGGCCTACTCCCCCGTCTCCCCGTCGCGCGCCGCGTCGCGTGGGGCGCGCTCCGCCTCCCAGGCGCGCAGGGTGTCGAAGACCGCCTGCGCGACGTCCGCGGGAACCCCCTTCACGGCGGCGATATCCTCGGCGCTCGCCGCCCGCAGCCGCTTCATGGAGCCGAAGCGGCGCATGATCGCGCGCTTGCGCGTCGGGCCCACGCCGGGCACCTCGTCGAGCACGGACACGGTCATGGCCCGGTCGCGCAGCTCGCGGTGGAAGGTGATGGCGAAGCGATGGGACTCGTCGCGCACCTGCTTGATGAGGTAGAGCGACGCCGACCCGGAGGGCAGCACCACCGGCGTGTCGTCCCACGGCACGAAGATCTCCTCGTCCGACTTCGCGAGGCCGCAGACCGGGATGTCGAGCCCCAGCTCGGCGAGCTGGTTCAGGGCCGCCGTGAGCTGCGGCTTGCCTCCGTCGACCACCAGCAGGTCGGGGCGGCTGCCGAAGCGCTCGTCGGCCATGCGCTCCGGGGAGTAGCGGCGCCCGAGCACCTCGGACATGGAGACGAAGTCGTTGGCCTCGGTGAGCTCCGCGCGGATCTTGAAGCGCCGGTACTGGCTCTTGTCGGGCCTGCCGTTGGTGAACACCACCATCGAGGCCACCGTGAAGCGCCCGTGGATGGTCGAGATGTCGAAGCACTCGATGCGCATCGGCGGGGCGTCGAGCGCCAGGGCGCTCTCCAGCTGCAGCAGCGCCTGGTTGGTCCGGTCGTCGGCGTACCCGGTGCGCATCATGTAGCGCATGAGCGCATGGCGGGCGTTGCGCTCGCAGGTCTCCAGCAGATGGCGCTTCTCGCCGCGCTGCGGCCGATGCAGGGCGCACCTCCTGCCGCGCTTGCCCGTGAGCCACTCGCCGATCAGCTCGGCGTCCTCGAGGTCGACCGCGACGTCCACCTCGGCGGGGATGTCGGCGGTCTCGTCGTAGTAGCGCTTGACGAACCCCGACACCAGCTCCTCGGTGTCGACGTCGAGCCCCTTGTCGAGGATGAACTCGCAGCTGCGCACCGTGCGCCCCTCGCGCACCGCGAACACGCAGGCGCCCGCGATGGTCTCCTCCCGGTAGAAGCCGATCAGGTCGATGTCGACGCTCGTGGGGAACACGACCTGCTGGCGGTCGTCGAGCCCGTCGATGACCTCGAGGCGGCGCTTGATGCGGCCGGCGCGCTCGAAGTCGAGGTCCGCGGCGGCGTCGGCCATCTCCTGCTTGAGCTCGCCCACCAGCTCGCGGCGCTGGCCCGCCAGGAACCGCTCCACGCGGCGCACGCTCTTCGCGTACTCCTCCGGGGACACCATGCCCGCGCACACGCCGGGGCCGCGGCCCACGTGGTAGTCGAAGCAGGGGCGCCCCTTCTGCGCGCAGATGAGCGAGATGAGGTCCGCGTCGTCGGGGCTCTTGGCGAGCAGCCGGCGCACGCGCTTCCACTCCGCGCAGGTGGCCGAGCAGATGGGGCAGACCTTGCGCAGGGTGTCGATGGTCTGGCGCGCGGCGCGGGCATCCGTGTACGGGCCGAAGTAGCGCGTGCCGGGGCGATGCTTCTCGCGGGTGTACTTGATCGCCGGGAACAGGTCCCCGTGCGTGACGGCGATATAGGGGTAGCTCTTGTCGTCCTTGTAGTCGACGTTGAAATAGGGGTGGTACTGCCCGATGAGGTTGCGCTCGAGCACGAGCGCCTCGTGCTCGCTGTCCACCACGATGTAGTCGAAGCTCGCCACGAGCTGCATCATGAGCGGGATCTTCTCGCGGTCGTCCGTGAGCTGCACGTACTGCTTCATGCGGGCGCGCAGGTTCTTGGCCTTGCCCACGTAGATGACCTCGCCGGCGGCATCCTTCCACAGGTAGCAGCCGGGGTCCGTGGGAACGCGGGCGACCTGGTCCACGAGGCTCGGGGTGTGGTCCGCGCCCTCCGAGGCGACGTGGCGCGCCGCTGCGCGGGCGTCGAGCGGGGCGACCGGGAGGCTCCGCGCGGGCAGTCCGTCCGCGGAGAGCGGCTCGGGGGCCGGGCCGGGCTGCGCCGGCGCGGAGGGCGTCGATTCGCTGCGGGTCCCCATGGGCGCCGATCACCTGCCCTCTCGAAAAATAAACCCCGCCGGCGCGAAGCCGGCGAGGCGTCAAGTTCTGGCTCCTCGAGTAGGACTCGAACCTACAACAACGCGGTTAACAGCCGCGGGCTCTACCATTGAGCTATCGAGGAATCGCTGCGTGCAGCATTGTACCCACCCGCGCCCCGGCGCACAAGTGCCGTACGCGAAATCCCCAAACCTCGCCCGGGCCGCGGCGGGAACCGGGGGCGCCGCCGCGGCCCGGCCCGCCGGCGACCGGCACCGTATGCACACACACGTGCAGCATTTCCGCTCATCGCGCGCGAGGGGTCCGGGCAGCTCGCGCCATGTGATACCATGCCCACGCGCGAAACGCGCACATGCGCGCGCCGTGAGGGCGCAGTCGAGATAAAGGAGCGTCGTGAAGCACTTCATGCAGTCCGAGGCCTGGGCAGCGTTCCAGCGCAGCCAGGGCAACAAGGTCGTCATGCGCGAGGGGGACGGCTGGAGCTACCTCGCCGTCGAGGAGGTCCAGGTCTTCGGACCGGCCCGCACCAAGCGCCTGTACACCCCGTACGGCCCGAGCTTCGAGAGCCTCGACGCCCTCGAGTCCTCGCTGGCGTCGCTCGAGGACCTCGCGCGCCGGGAGGGTTCGGTCTTCGTGCGCGTCGAGCCCATGGGCCCCGACTCCGAGGCGGAGCGCGGCGCATCGGAGCTCCTGCAGCGCCTGGGGTATCGCCGCGCGGCGCACATGCTGCCCGAGGACACCTGGAGGCTCAACCTCACCTGCGGACGCGACGCCCTGCTCAAGGGGATGGACAAGTCCAACCGCAAGCGCTACCGCAAGCTGGCGGACCACGACGTGGAGATCCGCACCTCCACCGACCCTGAGGACATCCCGCTGCTCACCGACCTCATGCATCAGGTCGAGGACCGCAACGGGGTGACGCTGCGCGACACCGACTACCTCAAGGAGGAGGCCGCCTCGCTGTTCCCCGGGGGGCACGGCAGGCTCTACCTCGCCGTCACGCACGAGCGCGACGCGGAGGGCAACCCCACCGACAAGGAGGTCGTCGTGGCGGCGAACTTCGTCTTCTTGGACGACGACTGCTGCTACCTGATCCACAACGGATCCGACAAGGCCTACTCCCGCACCGGGGCCAACGTCGGCATGCAGGTCCAGATCGTGCTCGACGCCGAGGCGGAGGGCCGCAGCTGGGTCGACTTCCACGGCATGGCCCCCGAGGGCTCGGGCCCTGACCACCCCTGGGCCGGCTTCACCAAGTTCAAGCAGTCCTTCGGCGGCGAGGCGCGCCACTACCTGGGCACCTGGGAGAAGCCGGTGCGCCGTGCGCACTACGCCGTGTACTCCGCCGCGCGCCGCCTCATCGCGC
>DHCMC07803__coassemble_5155_pt1 | contig 3992 bp, 3 predicted proteins | sample DHCMC07803__metabat2_low_PE_003 | metagenome-assembled genome bin DHCMC07803
AACATGTACTCCACCACCATCGACGACGAGGAGTACTGCATCAAGCCGATGAACTGCCCGGGCGGTGTGCTCGTCTACGCCTCCAAGCCGCACAGCTATCGCGAGCTCCCCATCCGCGCCGGCGAGATCGGCCTCGTGCACCGTCACGAGATGCGCGGCGCGCTCCACGGTCTCTTCCGTGTCCGCTGCTTCAACCAGGACGACGCCCACCTGTTCGTGCGCCCCGATCAGCTCACCGACGAGATCGTCGGCGTGGTGAACCTCATCGACTCGGTGTACGAGAAGTTCGGCTTCACCTACCACCTCGAGCTCTCCACGCGTCCCGAGGACTCCATGGGGTCCGACGAGGACTGGGAGCGCGCCGAGGAGGCCCTGCGCGTCGCCCTCGAGAAGCTCGGCAAGGACTACGTGGTCAACGAGGGCGACGGCGCCTTCTACGGGCCCAAGATCGACTTCCACCTCGAGGACTCGCTCGGGCGCACCTGGCAGTGCGGCACCGTGCAGCTCGACTTCCAGATGCCGCTCAACTTCGACCTCGAGTACACCGACGCCGACGGCTCCAAGAAGCGCCCCATCATGCTGCACCGCGTGTGCTTCGGCTCCATCGAGCGCTTCATCGGCATCCTGATCGAGCACTACGCCGGCAAGTTCCCCACCTGGCTCGCGCCCGTCCAGGTGAAGGTCCTGCCCGTGTCCGAGAAGAGCCGCGCCTACGCCCACACCGTCGCCGACCAGCTCGATGCCGCCGGCATCCGCGTGGTCGTGGACGACCGCGACGAGAAGATCGGCTACAAGATCCGCGAGGCCCGCGGCGTCGACCGCGTCCCCTACATGCTGATCCTGGGCGAGAAGGAGGCCGAGGCGGGCAGCATCTCGGTGCGCGACCGCACGAACGAGACGCACCCCTCCACGGTCGAGGAGTTCATCGCCCAGCTCGACGCCGAGATCTCCGAGCGCCGCAGCTAGCGTCGACCGCCGGTGGGAAAATAGGGACAGTCACTTTTTTCCCACCATCTGTCACCAGCGCGGACCGACGTCGGTCACGGCAACCGTGGGAAAAAAGTGACTGTCCCTATTTTCCCCAGGTATACTTGATGGGTTCGCAGAGGGCGTGAGGTTCGAGGGGCGGTGCGGGAGATGACGGGTCCTGCCAATGAGTACGCATCGATGCAGGGCGCGCGCTGCGCGTGGTTCGTGCGGGCGCGCCACGTCCCCGATGCCCTCGCCAAGATCGGGCTCGTCGGCCCCGCGGACCGCCTCGTCGTCCGCGCGAACGATTTCACCGACGCCTTCCGCTCCGCCTTCGGCGCGGGGTGCCTGAGCTTCGCGCGGGACGTCACCCCCGAGGCCTTCCTGGACGCGACGCGCGCCTGCCCCCATCCCGCCGCGGGCGGTCCGCGCGAGGGGCACGCCTCGTATGCGGACGGTGCGGGCGCGGGCTACGACCGCCTCTTCTGGTTCGTGAACTCCATCGGCTGCTTCGGCCTGCGCGTGGCCGACCTGCGCGGCCTCGCCGACGCGGCACGGGACGCCGGGGCGATCCTCATCGTCGACAACACCGTCGCCTCGGCGTGGGGCTGCCTGCCGCTCGAGGCGGGCGCGCACGTGGTCTGCGAGGGCCTCGACCGCGTCGCCGCCGGCGAGCTCGCCGAGCGCGCCGTGGGTATCGCCGTCGCCCGCGACGCACGGGGTCGCGGGCGCCGCAGGGTCGCGGACCCGCTCGCCGCCGACGCCTACCGGATGCTCGCGCAGCGGCTGGGAGGGGAGCGCGTGCAGCCGAGCTTCGACGTCTCCGGCCGCGACCTGGACGCCCTCGCCCGCGGTTTCGGGACCCTGCCGGCGCGCATGCAGCGCCACGACGACAACGCCCGCGCGATCGCCGAGTACCTCGCCGCGAACCCCTACGTGCCGTCCGTGGCCTACCCGGGCCTGCCGTCCCATCCCGACCACGAGGTCGCCGCGCGCACGCTCCGGCACGGGTTCGGACCCGCCGTCGACTTCGAGCTGCCCCATGGCCTCTCGGCGCGCGGGCTCATCGCCGCCTGCCCCGCCTCCTACCGCTCCGGCCGCGCCGGCGGCCCGACGACGCGCCTGTCCGCCCCGCGCGGCGACGAGGCGCGCTTCATCCGCCTGTTCGCGGGCGTCGACGACCCGCTCGAGATCGTCGACAGCCTCGACCAGGCCATGCGCCTGTCCTGCGATCCGCCCCAGCCCTGATCGCCGCCGGCCCGCGCCCGTCCGGCGCGCGGCCCCCGCCCCACAATCCGCTACGCATCGATCCATACATCGGGGAGGATGTCATGGACCCTTCGTTTTCGGCCGCCAACCTCGTCGAGGCGCTCGTCCTGGGCGTCGCGCTCGCCATGGACGCCATGGCGGTGACCCTGTCCAACTCGCTGTGCGAGCCCGATATGCCCGCCTCGCGCAAGTTCGCCATGCCGGTCCTGTTCGCCCTGTTCCAGATGGCCATGCCCATCGCCGGCTACCTCGGCGGCACGCTCGTCGCGCCGCTCATCGAGGCCTACGCGGGCATCGTGTCCCTGATCATCCTGGGGTTCGTGGGCGGCAAGATGATCGTCGAGGCGGTGCGCGAGCTCCGCGAGCCGGAGGCCTGCCCCGCCACGCGGCTCACCTGGCCCACCATCGCCATGGAGGCCGTCGCGACCTCGATCGACGCCTTCGTGGTCGGCGTCTCGTTCGCCGCCTCGGGCAAGGACATCGTGCTGTACGGCGGCGCCATCGGGCTCACCACGTTCGCCTGCTGCCTGCTCGTGCTGCTGATCGGCCGCAAGCTCGGCGAGCGGTTCGGGGCGCACGCCCAGGTCGCGGGCGGCATCGTGCTCGTCGTCATCGGGCTCAGGGCGTTTCTCGGCTGAGGCCCGCAGCCCGCGGGGCCTTCCCGGGCGGGGCGGATCCGGACGACGGCCCGCACGTCGACCGGGGCGCTACTCCAGCTCGCGGGCGCGGCGCTTGAGGACCTCGTCGACCTCGGCCTGGATGTCGAGGTACGCCTCCAGGGCCCGCCTCCCGCGCGGCGTGAGGGTCGATCCACGGGCGCCGTCGCGCGCGAGCAGGTCGTATCCCAGATGGGCCTCGGCCTCGCGCACGAGCCGCCACGCCTTGGAGTAGGCCATCCCCATGCGCTTGGCGGCGCGGTTCAAGGAGCGCTCCTCGTCCACGCCGGCGAGCAGCTGCGCGCAGCCCTGGCCGAAGCCGCCGGGCAGCGAGGCGTCGTCTGATTTGAACGTTACGCGTGCAGACGCCGAAATCGTCATGGGGGATGCTCTCTCCTGCTAAAGTCCGCACTCGGGTTTCGCGCGGGCGTCCGGAAATCTACGGGGATCGGTGAACATCTGGCATTGTAGCAGTCCGGGCTGCACTACAATGGCTGCGCGGACCGCCCTGCCATGCGGTCCGGACGCGAAACCGCGCGGCGGGTCCCCGGCGCCGCTGTGCCCAGGGCGGGACCGCGCCCAACCCAGAAGAGGAGTGGCTATGGCAATGTTCTTCCCCGGTGAGTCCCATACGTTCTCGGAGTACCTGCTCGTCCCCGGTTACTCCTCCTCGGAGTGCATCCCCAACAACGTCTCGCTCAAGACCCCGCTCGTGCGCTTCAAGCGCGGCGAGGAGCCCCAGATCAGCCTGAACATCCCCATGGTCTCGGCCATCATGCAGTCCGTCTCCGGCGTGGACATGGGCGTCGCGCTCGCCACCGAGGGCGGCATGAGCTTCATCTACGGGTCCCAGACCCCCGAGTCCGAGGCCGCGATGGTCAAGGCCGTGAAGGACCACAAGGCCGGCTTCGTGGAGTCCGACTCCACCCTCACCCCGGACATGACCATGGAGCAGGTCATGGAGCTCAAGGAGCACACCGGCCACTCCACCATGCCCGTCACCGACGACGGCACCCCGCGCGGCAAGCTGCTCGGCATCGTCACGAGCCGCGACTACCGTCCCAGCCGCGACGACCACTCCAAGCGCGTCCGCGAGTT
>DHCMC07803__coassemble_9231_pt1 | contig 2606 bp, 2 predicted proteins | sample DHCMC07803__metabat2_low_PE_003 | metagenome-assembled genome bin DHCMC07803
GCTGAGTAATTGTCCTTCTCGGTACCGGGTATAGCGCGAATCGATACCGTCTGCCCTGGCTGCCGATATTCTCATTCGATACCACCGATATTCCCCTTCGATACCGGTCACGGGCGCCACGGCCCCGCCTCCTCCCTGCCGGCGCTACGCTCGCGGCGCCATGTTTCCCCGCGAGACAAGGAGGTATCGGGCATGGCGAGAAGGATACCCGTGAGGGAGATGCTGAGGCTGAGGGCCTCGGGGCTGTCGGCGACGGCAATAGCGCGGGCGCAGCCGGTCTCGAAGACCAGCGTGGTCGACACGTTCCACGCCGCCGACGAGAAAGGGGTCGCCTGGGAGGACGTCGAGGGGATGTCGGACGCGGAGGCCTACGCGCTGCTGTTCCCGGAGAGGGTGCACGACGGGCCGGTCTACGCGGACCCCGACTGGGACCGCGTCCACCGCGAGCTCGCCCGGGTCGGCGTGACGCTCAAGCGGCTGCACGAGGAGTACCGCGACGGGCAGAGGTCGAAGGGCGAGCCCTTCATGTCCTACGACCGGTTCTGCAAGCGCTACCGGGAGTTCACGGTGAGAAGGCAGGTGGTGAGCCGCGTCGGGCACAAGGCGGGAAGGATACTCGAGGTCGACTGGGCCGGGCCGACGATGGCGCTCGTCGACCCGGCCACGGGCGAGGTCTCCAAGGCCTTCCTGTTCGTGGCCTGCCTGCCCTTCAGCCGCCTGACCTACGTCGAGCCGACGCTGGACATGAGGCAGGATACATGGCTGCGCTGCCACGTGCACGCGTTCGCCTACATGGGCGGCTCGACGCCCTGCATCGTGCCGGACAACCTGAAGGCGGGCGTGACCAGGCACCCGCGCGAGGGCGAGGTCGAGCTGAACGAGGCGTACCGCGAGATGGCCGCGCACTACGGCTCGGCGGTGATGCCCGCGCGCGTCGCCACCCCGCGCGACAAGCCGAGCGCCGAGAACGAGGTGTGGCAGGCCGCGATCGAGATCATCGCGGCGCTCAGGAACGAGGTCTTCACCGATTTCAACCAGCTGAAGGCGGCCGTCGCGGCCAAGCTGGAGGAGCACAACGCCCGCCCGTTCACCAAGCGCGAGGGAACGCGGAGGGAGGTCTTCGAGGAGCAGGAGAGGCCGCTCCTCCGCCCCCTCCCGGCGGTGCCCTACGAGGTCTGCGAGTGGGTCTACGGCCGCAAGGTGCAGCGCAACTGCCACGTCGCGTACAAACACAACTACTACTCCGTGAGCCACCTCGCGGTCGGCAAGACGGTCGACCTCAGGGTCACCGACACGACGGTCGAGATATTCCTCGCCGGCGAGCGGCTCGCCACCCACCCGCTGCTCCCGGCCTTCGCCCGGAACCGCTACTCCACGCACGCCGGCGACCTCCCCGAGGGGAAGTCGTACTCCGACTGGGACGCCGGGCGCATACGAAGGTGGGCCGACCGCGTCGGGCCGTCCTGCAGGGAGGTGGTGGACCGCATCTTCCAGCGCGTCGACTACGAGGCGCAGGGCTTCAACGCGGCCCTCGCCGTGCTCAGGCTCGAGCACCGCTACACGAGGCCGAGGCTGGAGGGGGCGTGCGCGATGGCGCTCGCGAGCGGCCTGCCCTCGCCCCGGTACAGGCACCTCAAGCCCATCCTCGAGACCAACCAGGACCTGGTACCCGGAACGCGCACGGACGACGGCGGGCCCGGCGAGGACGAGGCCGGCTACGTGCGCGGCGCCGACTTCTACGGGGAGGCGTAGCGCGATGGACCTCTCAGTGGAGACGAAGCGCAAGCTGCGCGACATGGGCGCCGCCGACCTGCTGGACGCCCTCGAGGCCCAGGACGAGGGCATGTGCATGGGCATGACCTGCGCCGAGCGGGTGCAGATGGCCGTCGACGAGGCCCACTCGGCCTTCGTCACGTCCAAGGTCCGAAACCTCACCAAGCGCGCCAACCTGAGGTACCCGGAGGCCGACGTCCGCTCCATAGACTTCTCGGAGGAGCGCGGCCTGGACCGGCTGCTGATCACCGAGCTTGCCACCTGCGGCTTCGCCGAGCGCGGCCAGAGCGTGGTGCTGCAGGGGCCCACCGGCACGGGCAAGACCTACCTGGCCTGCGCGATCGCCAAGGCCGCCTGCCAGCGGAGGATGCGGGCCTGCTACATCAGGTGCCCCGACCTGGAGGAGCTCTGGCGCGAGGCGCGCGAGCGCCCCGGCGGCGAGCGCAAGATCACGAGGAAGTACGCGGCCTTCCAGGTCCTCGTGCTCGACGAGTGGCTGCTCGACCGCCCCGACGAGCTGTTCCGCGGCTTCCTGCTCGAGCTCATGGAGGCCCGCTACGGAACGGCGTCCACCGTCTTCTGCACGCAGTTCCGCCAGAAGGACTGGCACGCCAGGCTGGGCGGCGGGGTGCACGCCGACGCCATCATGGACCGCATTGTCCACGGCGCCGCCTGGGTCGGCATGGGCGAGCTGAACATGAGAAGGAAGCTGGGGGCCGGATCGGAGTAGGGCGCGCCGACCGGTACCGATAGGAAACGCCGGCGGTATCGGCTCGCGATACCGCCGGTATCAAGTCGCGATATTGGGCGGTATCAAAAGGGGCAAATACTCA
>DHCMC07803__coassemble_12952_pt1 | contig 2064 bp, 3 predicted proteins | sample DHCMC07803__metabat2_low_PE_003 | metagenome-assembled genome bin DHCMC07803
ACCTGGGGATCAAAAAGCCCATGGTGACCTATCACCGTCACAACTGCCAGGACATGGGCGCCGTCGACGGCCCGCAGCTCCATCGCCACCTGCCGGTGCCCGACGCCGTTCGGGAGCCTCCCGAAGATCTCGGCGACCCTGGGCCGGAGCTCCGGCCTGGTCGGGGCCTTCGGGTGCGAGAGCGCGTAGCAGCAGCTGGACCTGGCGAGGCCCGCGGCCCCCAGCAGGTCGGCGAGGCCGTGCCCCTGCCCTGAAAGCGCGGCGACCGCTAGGGCCTTCTCCCGGTTCGGGAGCGCAGCTCCGCCTTCAGGGCTATCGATTATTTTAGGTACGCCACCTCGGCCTCGAGCCTGCGCACCTCGCGCTCGAGCTCCTCCTCGCGCGTCGCGGGCGCGGCCTCCTTGCGCGGCCTGCCCTTGGGCCTCGGCCTGAGCGCCTCCGCCCCGCCCTCGCGGTAGAGCCTGCACCAGCTCCTCAGCGGCGACTCGCTCGCTATCCCGAAGCGCTCCATCGCCTCGGGCTTCGGCATGCCGCCGTCGACCACGGCGCTCGCCGCGGCGACCTTGGTCCCGTAGTCGTATCTCCTGTGGGTCCCCATGTCCAGCAGCGCATCCCTCCCGACGGCCCGGTACGTCTGCTGCCATTTTCTCACAGCCTTGGCCGGCACGCCGAGGCGCGCCGCGGCGGCCTTGTGGCCGAGCCCGCGGTCGAAGAGCCCGCAGGCCCGCTCCCTCGCCGACCTGTCGTAGACCGTCATGGAAAAGCCTCCCATCTCTCGGACTTTACTTTCCGGTCCAAGAAATGGGAGGCAGTTCACGGCCCCGCGCGTCCCTGAGCCTGCGCAGCGCCCGGACGCTGCGCCCCCGCGCCCGGCGCATCTCGCCCCCGCGCCGCAGCGGGCCACGGACGGTCCGGCAGCCGGCACGGCGGATGATGCCGCATCACCGAGTTCCCCGCGCTGGTGGGCAAGGGGTCCGCGGCGAACGTGCGCATCGGCGGGAACACCGCCATCTCGCGCGTCCATGCGAGCATCGCGTTTCTGGGGACGGGGTTCTCGATCGAGGACAAGGCGTCCACCAACGGCACGGGCATCAACGGCAACGCGCTCGCCCCGGGGGAGCGCGTCAAGCTGAACGACGGCGACCGCATCACCCTCGGTGACGAGGACTTCATGGTCGAGATCAAATAGCTCCCCCGCGAACGGCGGCGCCATGCCGACGCCGAGGGGACGCGGATGCGCAAGCGCCCGCGTCCCCTCGGCGTCGTTCGCCTATGGAGTTGGAATCGTTTCGCGGCCCGTCTGGCTGCAGGGACCGTTCCCGTGGGACCCGGCTATGCCGTCACGCTGTTTCGCACGGGCCCGTTCAGGGCGTCGAGCATGCGGCGGAAGGAGTCCTTGAGGTTCGCCCCCTGGTCGACGGAGCGCTTCTCCTTCTGGGGGCGCAGGGATGCGCGGGGCTTCGGGGCCTCTTGCCGATCGGTGCGCTCGTCCTTGGAGAAGGCGGTGGGGGAGACGAGGAGGCCGGTTCTCTGTGTCGGGGGGAAGGAGAATCGGTTCGCACGTTGGGATGGCTGCAATGATGACCATGTGCTCGCTGCATGTCGGGAAGAATGCATGCCGGGCCTCCTCGCTCATCCACCACGTCGCGCTATCCGGTGTCGCTGCTGTTCGGATGCGCTGAGCCCATTATGCCCGCGGGTGCGCCTTAAGGCCGCTTAAGCATCTCTTACGCCTGTTTGTCCGTTATGTGATTGCGCAGGTGGGGCGGGGAAAGGGGCGCAGCGCGCGACCCCCGGGGGCTTCTGCCGTATGTGCAGAAACTGTCGAGGGATGCGCCTCGGCGCGGTGCGTGCGCGCCGGAAGGCCGTGGGGCGGGGGAGGCGGTGCGGGCAGATGCCGCGGTCTTCGCCGGACGGCCCGCGGGCGCCGCCCGGGCCCTCCGATGTGCCCGCGGGCCCCGGTGCGCGTCGGAGCGCGGGTTGCGGTCGATGTAATGATCCGCAATAAAACCGTTGTGTTAGACCGCTTTGGATACTGGGACTTTTCCTATAATCTTTCTTGCT